>Ga0208788_1001849_pt1 | contig 10005 bp, 16 predicted proteins | sample Wag4_2014_7_11_3_FD_187363 | JGI IMG/M metagenome (GOLD analysis project Ga0208788, IMG submission 187363) | Fresh water mixed with fracking chemicals microbial communities from Ohio, USA - Utica-2 Time Series FC 2014_7_11 (SPAdes) (version 2) ... | reverse complement strand
GACCGTTCACCCCCATGGGTGTGGAAAGCTATTTCCACTATTTAGTTGTGTTCTTATTGTACGGAACGCCAACGACAAGTGAGAAATTCCCCTTTAAACAGCAGAAATTAAGCCTGAAACTCTCTCTTTAAAATCGCGTAAAGCCACATATCGCACCATTCGCCTTTAAAAAATTCTCCATCTAAAAACGTCGCTTCGCGACGCATTCCTAACTTTTCTGCAAGCACTGCCGAATGAGGAACGCGTGAATCAATATCTGCGATTACTCGGTGCACATCGGTGTTGGTGAAGGCGTAATTTAGAAGCGATATAGATGCCTCAAGTGCATAACCTTGACGCTGAAAATCTTGATGAGTTACCCAGCCAATATTTGCGCATTTATTTTCTTTCGAAACGAGAGCCATATTTGATTGGCCAATCACTTTTCCAGTGCTCTTTAACTCCCAAACAAGAACTATGTAATCTTTTTCTTCTTTGAGTTGAAAAGTGCAAGTCTTAACGACATCTTCAGCCGCTGTTTTTACTTGCTCCAGCGTTCTTGGTGGCCAAGGAATGTAACGGACTATTTCTGGGTTAGATTGATATTCAAGTAAATCATTAACGTCTTCCATCTGCATCGGGCGCAGGATTAAACGCTCGGTTTCAATACGTAAAGACAATTACTTACTGATCCTTGCCAGATCGACGACGTGAAATCTCGCGTTCAACTTCGCGGCTTGCTTGGCGCTCCATAAGTGAATCGCGTTTATCGTGGGCTTTCTTTCCACGAGCAACAGCAATCTCGATCTTGGCTTTGCCATTGTTAAAGTAGAGCTGCAATGGAATAAGAGTTACGCCGCCTTCTTTAATCTTTAAGTGAAGTTTTTTAATCTCTTGCAGATGCACAAGTAACTTACGTTTGCGGCGCACATCGTGGTTAGTCCAAGTACCTTGGGTGTATTCAGGGATGTGAACCCCAGCTAACCAAAGTTCACCATTTTCTACAGTTGCATAGCCATCGATAAGTGATGCTCGCCCTGCGCGAAGTGATTTAACTTCTGTACCGGTTAAGACAATGCCGCATTCATAGACATCTTCAATTGAATAGTCATGACGCGCTTTCTTATTCTGCGCGATGAGCTTGCGGCCAACTTCTTTCACCACGGCAGATACCGATTAGACCTTGAGGTAACGGCGGAGCGTAATTAGTGAGGCAATAGTAGAAACGGTAAATCCGGCGAGAAGTAACCAAGCAGAGGCGATCCAGACTTCATTCCAACCAAAGAAGTTAGTGAAGGTAAGAAGAGGAGCGACCTTGGAATCAACAACGGTCTTTAGCCCTGCCAATAAACCAGTTGCGAATCCCCAACCAATCAGGGCTGAGAAAATACCTTCAAGCAAGAAAGGCAATTGGATAGACCAAGAAGATGCGCCTACTAATTTCATAACGCCGGTTTCACGACGGCGGTTAAAGGCTGCAATACGCAAGGTATTTGAGATCAAAAGACCTGCGGTAAGTACTGAGAAGAGACCAACTAAAAGTGCGCCGTTGCGAAGCACATTAAGAAGCTTAAAGAACTTCTCTAAAATAGTACGTTGATCCTGCACGACATCCACACCAGGACGACCTGAGAATGCGCTAACAACAACTGCAAACTGCGTTGGATCCTTTAACTTAACGCGAAAAGACTCTGGAAGTTGATCAGCAGTTACGTTCTGCGCAATTGCTGAATCTTTAAAGCGCTCTTGGAAACGGGTGTAAGCCTCTGATTGTGACTCGTAGAAAACGCTCTGAACAACAGGAAGTGCATCTAGATCTGTCTTGATCGCCAGACGCTGTTCCGGAGTTACTACTCCACCAGCACAGCTTGGTGATTCAGATAAAGATCCGCACAAATAAACAGAGACTTCGATCTTGTCATACCAATAATCTTTCATCGCATTTACTTGAGCATTTGAAAGAAGGCCAATTCCAAGCAAAGAAAGCGAGATCGCAGTTGTAACAATGACGGCAAATGTCATTGTTAAGTTACGGCGTAGCCCAATACGGACTTCGCTTAATAAGAATCCTGCGCGCATGTCGTTACCTTATCCCCTGCTACTTCTTAGCCTGTGTATCCATAGACGCCACGAACCTGGTCACGAATAACGTGGCCACCGTCTAATTCGATAACGCGCTTGCGCATCTGATCCACTATGCCGGCATCGTGGGTAGCCATCAAAACAGTGGTGCCTTCGCGGTTAATACGATCGAGCAACTTCATAATTCCAACAGATGTTGCTGGGTCAAGGTTTCCAGTTGGTTCGTCGGCGATGATGATCGCTGGGCGGCTTACATAAGCGCGAGCAATAGCCACACGCTGTTGTTCTCCGCCAGAAATCTCAGTTGGCATGCGATCTGCCTTATCTTCCAAACCAACTAGCTCTAGAACTTCTGGAACTTCACGGGCAATCTCTTTCTTGGAGTATCCAAGAACGTGCAAAGTAAAGGCTACGTTCTCAGCAATGGTTTTATTTTGTAATAAACGGAAATCTTGGAAAACAGTTCCAACTTGGCGACGCAGATCTGGAATCTTGTGGTTTGGAAGTTGTCCTAAATCTTTTCCAGCAACATGGATAACACCTTGCGTCGGGCGCTCTTCGCGCAAGATAAGGCGAAGGAAAGTTGATTTACCTGAACCGGAGAGACCAACAAGGAATACGAATTCACCCTTAACAATTTCTAGGCTCACTGTATCTAGCGCAGGACGGTCTTGACCTGAGTAAAGCTTCGTCACATTCTCAAAACGAATCACACGAACTCCTTCGTTCATCTTGGGCGCCATGGATATGGGGGAATTGGCTGCCGTACTGAGCCCTAGTTTAGGTATAGATCTGCAAAAAGCGCCTGATATCGGTGCTAATTGCGCAGATTCTCAGGCTAATTACACGCTTACTTGTGAAATTAATTACTGGAACTGGAACGACGCCAGCGAATTCCCGCTTCGATGAAATCATCGATTTCACCATTTAATACTGCGGATGTATTTCCAGTTTCATGGTTATTACGAAGATCTTTAACCATTTGGTACGGTGCCAAAACATATGAACGCATCTGGTTACCCCAAGAGCCTGAATTATCACCCTTCAAAGCATTGATCTTGGCTTGTTCTTCTTGGCGACGACGTTCTAATAACTTAGATTGCAAGACTGCCATTGCAGTAGCTTTGTTTTGAATCTGTGAACGCTCGTTCTGACAAGAGACAACAATTCCAGTTGGGATATGCGTCAGACGCACAGCAGAGTCAGTTGTATTGACGCCTTGTCCACCAGGGCCAGATGAGCGATAAACATCTACACGAATCTCTTTTTCATCGATTTCAATGTGATCACTTTGCTCAACAACTGGCACAACTTCAACGCCGGCAAAAGATGTGTGGCGTCGAGATTGTGAATCAAACGGAGAGATGCGCACCAAGCGGTGTGTTCCTTGCTCTACAGATAATGTGCCATAGGCATATGGAGCGGCAACGCGAAATGTAGTTGATTTAATTCCTGCTTCTTCCGCGTAAGAAGTTTCAAGAACATCAACTTTGAATTCATGGCGTTCGCAGTAACGCAGATACATACGCATCAGCATTTCTGCCCAGTCTGCAGCTTCTACTCCACCGGCTTCAGAGCGAATAGTTATCAGAGCATCGCGGTCGTCATATTCGCCATTGAGCAAAGTAGTAACTTCAAGTTCACTAATTGCTTTGACGGTTGAATCTAATTCGGCTTCAGCATCTAAGAGCGCCGAACCATCGGGCTCTGATCCTGCCAATTCAAACAAGATAGGCAGATCTTCAACTCTGCGGCGAAGCGTCTTCAATCGCGCAATTGTGCTTTGGACTCGAGATAACTTGCTCGTTACCTTCTGTGCCGCCTCTGGGTCATCCCAAAGATTAGGAACACCAGCAGCTGCTTCAAGTTCTACCGCTTCTGCTTCTAACTTTGGAAGATCCAAGACCTTTTCGATCGAAAGAAGAGTTGCTCCTATTGCAGCAATCTCTAGATCGTATTCACGGGCCATGGGGTAAGGATAGCGAGAGTTAGAAAATCCTTATACCGAAGGGTGAAAAGCCCTTTGCCCTTGTATTTGTTGTAGAAACTTTCGATGATATTTCAAAAGAATCAATATTGAAGAATGGAAGAATTAAAGGAAGTTTTGCGGTCGCTTGAGTAATGAGCTGGATTCCAAACCCGTCACATTCAATTCGACTAATCTTCAAATTAGTAATCTCAACTCGGCGCAAACTTTTTGGTCCGCTACTCCAATCTGCCAAGGCTCCTTCTGCATCCCCTAAGGCCTTTGAGCAATCAATCGGCACACCTGGATCCGTTGGTCCAATCCCAAATAAATTGCGAGCCTGTGTCGTGACATCAAACTCACCTCTGTAATAAGAAGTTTTATCGAGATTACGGACACCCCTTTGTGCCGCCGCCTCAGTTGCTTGGGTGAGGGAACGCTTTGCTATTGCGACCGCTGCAATATCGGTTATGACAAGGATTGAAGAAAGAGAAATCGTAAATAGCGCCATAACTACTAGCGATATGGATCCCGATTCGCTACTAAGCAACTTTATGTATTTGTGTTTTAACTCCATGGAGATATGTATTCCTGAGCTGAAGCCGTTACTGCTCGGAATTCTTTGAATGCGCCGAAGTGAACCGTGACAACAATTTTTCCATTAGGTGAATGACAAGGTGAATCGCTGCATTCAAGATTTATGGCCATTCTTTCAAACTCTTCTTCTCTTAAACCAAGTTCTCTTCCGGCTAATTGAATAACTGCGGTCATAGCCGTAGTCGCGCTTGATTGATTTGAACTCGTTACAAAAGCTCGCGCACCTTCGCGCGCCAAGGTTCGCGCAATCTCCTCTTGTCCGCTGACTGAAGCAAACTGATGCAGAAAAAAGATGATCGGGACAAATAGCGGTAGAGCAAGAGCAACAAACTCAACGCTCGCGCTACCACTTTCACTTTTAATCATTCGTTTCAAGGGGCAGCCTCCATGACAGAGATACCGGTGACCTCACTCGTAAGTGAGCCATCAAAGAGCGCTGCTAATCCAGGGACGATTACCGGGAGGTCTCGCTGCTTCCTAACAACTAAAAGACGTACTTTTTCGAAGCGATCTTGGGTATCAATTTCAATTATGGAATCGCTAGACCGCATTTCGTTTGAGATCGCCCTTGTTGATGCCTCGCTTTGCACCTTAGCCAGTTCAAAATTTCTAATAAAAACGGTCGAGGTCAACTGTGCCCCGCAGAGAAAGAGAAAGAGCAAGGGAATTAAGACCATTGCACTTTCAACATTTCCTCTTTCCGAAACTAGAAAACCTTTTAGGTGCCGCATCAACGAATTCCATTCATGGCATCTAGTGAATTCTTAAGGATGCTGGTTAGGCGAGGAGCAGCAATTGTCCATATGGCAGTTACTAGCCCCGTAGTCATTAATACAACAAGAACCCAGCCTGGAACATCGCCTCTCTCTGAGGCAAGAGCAGATTTGTATCGTCCTTGAATTATTTGTATTTTTTTATTGTTTGCCACACTCTGGTGCAGAGATAAGTACTTAGTTAATAGCGCATCAATCTTTTGGGAATTACGTGTAACTTTCATCATTCTTTTCTCCATTCTCTCTTCTTTGTTTTTACGGTTTTGTTGGATGTTCTCTTGCTCGCTTATGCACTGCTAAACAGATTTAAGTTTGCTAAAGAAGGCCAAAGCGCAAAGAGAATCGAAATCGGAAGAATAAGAAAGACAACGGGGATCATCATCGAAATTTCTGCTTTAGCGGCTGCGCCCAGAACTCGGTTCCTTTGGATTTCACGAGCCTCTTGGGCATGACGTTGAAGGACATCAATCAATGGTGCGCCACGCAGGGTGGCGATAATTAGCGAGTCAACAAAACGCCGAATGGCGATGGAATCTAGATCTCTTCCCATCGCATCTAATGCAATGTGAAATGGTTTTCCAGATTTGACTAGAGCTACTACCTTGTTGAATTCAATGGCCATGGAACCGGTTGCGGTTCTACCTATTCGCTCCATCGCCGCCAAGGGAGTTTCACCAGCTGACATTGCTAATGAATACATCTCAATAATCGCCGGAAACTCTGACTCGACCCTCAACTTGTGGTGATTCACTTTCATACTTAATACGCGATCTACGTAGGTGAAGGTTGAGATTGCTGCTAGAGAGCCAAGCAGCAATATAGATGCTGGTGACTTGCCTGCCAGGATCAAGACCAAGGTTAACGCTGCACCAACAAGAGCAGAGTTTCCAAGTTGCTTACCTCTAAACTCCAGAAAACTTTCTGGAGAGTCTTTCCCAATTTCACGAAGTCGATTCTGAACCGATCCTCGGTCCTTTGAATTTGCAATCTGATTTCTTAGCGCAACTCTTGGGCTCGAATTTAGAATCAAAATGAACGATCCCAAGGCCGCAAATAAAACAGGGATTACAACTGAATATTTCATGCTTCACCAAAGACGCGCGGTAGCTCTGGTAGGCGACCCAAACGGTTCATCCATATATATGCGATAGCGGTCATTGCTAGGCCGAGAAGAAGAATAAGTACGCCCGTAGGTGTAGAAAATGCGCGCGAGGTTGCTGGCTGAGTTGATAGGAGAAGTAGAAGTAACCAAGGCGCCGCGGCAGAGAGATGAGCAGAGTTTTTAATCCAACCGTGCTTAACTTCAATTTCTCGTCTCAACGCCAAGTCTTGGCGAAGAAATGTACCTACCGTTCGCAGAATGTTTAGTAGTTCCGATCCGCCTAATGTTTTAGAAATTGCAATCGCCTCAAAGATTTGATCACTGCTATGTTGACCACATCTTTGCTTCAGATCCGAGATTGCTATGTTGAAATCTCCGTCCAAGCGCATCTTCAATTCAAACTCTGCAAAGTAAGGGCGCAGAATTACCGGACCTCTTGTCGCTAGCCCAATTAGAGATTCTGTGATCGATAGGCCTGACTGGATGCCACTCACTAAGTGATCAATTACCTCCGGCCAAGCAGCGTTTACTGCGGCAGCATCTTTATGAGATTTCTTCCTTGAAATTAAGTATGCGATTACGGAAAGTAAAAAACCAAAGATTAAAGCGATTACCAGGGATGAGGAAAGTAGATAAACTGCAAAAAACGCCGCTACAAAAGAAATTGCTACTTTGAGATATTGAGTTTTATGAAGCTTGGGCGAGATAGTTCTTGGCCGAATCATCTTCGATCTATCCATCTTTACCCCACCATTCGGCAAGCGGAATGCCAGCAGCAGAAAATTTCTCTTCGTTACCGATAGCGCCTACTCCCCGGATGTGATTGGCACCATTCCATTTCCACAGAGTTTCGATTTCGGCGCGATCATTTTCAAAGCGTCCAGTAACTGCGACGATCTCTTGAATTCTCCGCATACCGTCGCGAGCAATACCAACTTGAACAACTAGATCAATAGCAGATGCCACTGTTGGAGCAATAAACTTGTGAGAGATATTCTCACCAGCTAAGAGGGGCAAGGTTTGTAGCTTTGTAATCGCATCACGTGCTGAATTGGCGTGAAGAGTTCCCATTCCAGCAAGCCCAGAATTAAGAGCAATCAAAAGATCTAGCGCTTCAGCTTCGCGCACTTCTCCAATTACTATGCGCGAAGGTCGCATTCGCAGCGCTTCCTTAATTAGTTTTCTAAGCGGAATTGCCCCTTCGCCTTGGAGATTTTCTCCACGAGTCTGCATTGCCACAAGGTCAGGCAGAATCGGCTTTAACTCAAAGACTTCCTCAATTGTGATTACTCGCTCGTTAAGAGGAGTGGCAGATACGAGCGCATTGAGCATTGTCGTCTTGCCCGATTGCGTACCTCCGCTCACCAAGATGTTTAAACCAGCGCGAACAGAATTGGTTAAAGCAACCGCCATGGAATCGTTTAAGGCACCGCGTTCGGCTAAATCTTGTAAAGATAGGTGGCGCATTAAATGTTTTCTGATGTTAACCGTCCAGTGTTCAGCGGTAATTTCTGGGATAACCACATGCAGACGACTCCCATCGGGAAGACGTGCATCAACGAATGGGTGCGATAAATCAAGTCTTCTACCGCTCCAAATAAGTAGGCGATCTACGAGTTGAGAGACTTCTTCAGCCGAGAGAATTAAATTTGTTAGCTCACTTTTTCCTGCCCGAGCGATGAAGATTCTCTGCGGTGAGTTAATCCAGATTTCTTCAATTGTTTTATCAGAAATGAACTCTGCTATGGGCCCAAAGGCGACATCCATTTCCATGGCGCGAAGATAGAACTAGATAATTTGTTACAGCGGTTTCAATTCCAACCTGTGGATAAATTAGAAGGAACTCGTTTTCAAAGTTTGGCCATCAAGGCGGTTTAGTAAATCAAGGGCGCTCTCGCCTACTTCATGAGATACCCATGCGTAATGAAGGAAAATGCCAGGTATGCCTTCCAAAGTCCACTGTGAAGATATCCGCGCGCAAACTTGTTCGGCTACATAGTTATCCCCAGTAATTAATACGACAAAGTTATTTGTGCCCATACGCGCTATGTGATCTTCCAAGCGGAGGGCTCTTCCAGCAATTTCAGCGAAGGCAATTAGTGGATATTCATGGATTGCTTGCTCTGAAATCAGTTTGAAGGTAACGGCAGTTATCGTGCTTTCACTTCGCTCGGAAAGTGAGATCTCTCTTTTTAAACTCTCATAGAAGAAAGGTGGCGCAGCTACACGCGTTAACGAATCACGTAAACCGTCATGTGAAAAGACCATGCGCTACCCTTCCGACTTATGAACACCGATCCTGCCAAGCAAGCGCGTAAGCGCTCCATCGCGTCAGCCCTTCTCTATATAGAAGGTGCGGTTGTGTTATCCCTAGGCATCTGGGTCGGCGTAATGGGAATTACCCATGAAGATCGCGAGATCCCGCCACTGGCAGGAGTGCTGCTCTTCTCATTGGCAGGTGGCATCGGACTTCTGGCATGTGGTCGCGCATTTGCACAGAAAAAGAATTGGGGCCGTGGGCCGGCAGTCTTTGCAAACTTAATTGTTTTAGGCGTTGTTAAATATCAATTCGAAGGTGGCTTCTTAATCGGTGCCATTCCATTGTTATTGCTGGCAATCCCCGTGCTCTATTTTGCCGTGACGATAATTCCAGAAGAGAAATAATTAAAAGGGAACGATCTTGCGATCTTCCCAAAGTAGACCAGTTACTTGATCAGTTCCACGATCTGAAATATCTGCAGTTGCCAACCAGATGGCAGTCTCGGCACCTTCTTCTGCACTACGTGGCGCATCGGGTCCGCCCATATCCGTGCGCGAATGATTTGGGCAGATTGCATCAACATAGAATCCGCGAGCGCCAAGTCCAGTTTCGTGCGCCAAATTTCTTACGAGTGCGTTTACTCCAGCTTTACTAATTCGATACGGTGCAAGTCCCCCAGCATTTCCAGGCCCTGACATGCGACCTAAACATGCTGAGTAGATAACTAGCCGTCCATCGCGCGCATCGGCCATTGCTGGTGCAATCACATTTACTAAAGTAAAAACAGAATCCAAGTTAATCGCCATAACGCGATTCCACTCAGCATCTGTTGTTCGCAAAGTCTTCGACATCTTCTCGCTCATAACTCCATGTGCTAGCACCATTACCTTTGGAGTTGGTAGCGAAGCGATCATCTCTTGCGCAACCTGGCGAGTAGTCTCTTGGCTCTCTAAATCTGCGGCATGAGTAGAAATGGTTAAGCCGGTTTGGGTTGGTGAGAATTCGGCAATGAGTTGTTCTCTAGCTGAATTCAAACGCGCTGGATCTTTAGCGATCAGCGCCAAGTCATAACCGCGCGCTGCCAATCCACGCGCGCTTTCAAAGCCGAGCCCACGGCTGCCGCCACTAATAATGGCCAGTGGTCGCGATGAGGCTAGGGGCGCTGAGTTCATGCGCCAACTCTGCCAATGCGCGGTCGATATGTCGCGCCGAGACTGTGCTGTGGTCAATATCGCGCTCAGGGTTG
>Ga0208788_1001847_pt1 | contig 10009 bp, 13 predicted proteins | sample Wag4_2014_7_11_3_FD_187363 | JGI IMG/M metagenome (GOLD analysis project Ga0208788, IMG submission 187363) | Fresh water mixed with fracking chemicals microbial communities from Ohio, USA - Utica-2 Time Series FC 2014_7_11 (SPAdes) (version 2) ... | reverse complement strand
AACACTTATCTATTTGATCTGATAGTGACGTTTATTTGATTGAGTTTTAAACTCGGGGGGTATGGGGGCTTTGGGTAACCGGGCCCTCATTTTTTATATTTTAGCCTTACTATAATCATTGATTTTTTGGGTAGGGTTCATCATATAAGAAACAAGCGTACCGTCTTTTAGTATTTCTACCACCCTAAATCCCTTGTACGGGGTCCCCCAACTTCCGCCCATATGAGCGTCAAATAAACAAGGCGTTTGTCTTGAACCCAATAATTTCACCCCATCCTGATCATGCTCATGACCATGAAAAATTGCCGTCACATTCGGGTACTTGTCTACGAGGCTTTCAAAACCAGGGGTATTTATTGCGTTTGCAGTCCATGCCTTTTGTGGAATATGCAAAAAAAGTAAAACATGCTTTCGCTTCTTGTTTGCTTCTAACTGTTCCTGTAGCCACTCTAAATTTGGAGAGAGATATTTACCAGCTTCATTAGAAGTGTCTGCTAGAATAACTGCTTGGTCTTTTGCAATGACGGTATGATTGAGTGGCATACCCCAAACCTCATTCCAATAATCGGCACTTACCATATCATGATTACCCCTTGTAACGTAATACTTTGGGTCCAATGCATCTAATTTTTGCTTAGCTAGTGGCAACAAATGTTTTTCGTTATGAATAATATCGCCATTGATCACACAAAAATCAAGTGGTGCTTCTTTATGAAAACTATTTATTTGACCGATAATTTTTTCAATCATTTCATCATAAGCAGTACCGGGTTGACCATAATGGGCATCAGATGCAACTACAAATCGTAAGGCAACTTTATTTCTATTCTCAAAAACAGATGCGGCGTTTATTTTCTTAAACCCGCCTACCGCAAAAAACGCAGTTGCAAATGAAACATTTTTTAGAAAAGATCTTCTTGATGCATTATTGTAGTTCATGTTTATGACTATTTTTGAAAAATAAATATACCTATTAATTTATGATTAAAAAGATTACGCTTTTGTTATGTATTATGGCACTCACGCAGTTTGTATATGCGCAGGAAAGTACGCGTACCCAAGAAAAAATGAAACTTGTTGGTAAAAAAATATACCTTGGTAACCGTGCTTTAAGCATTTCTGATGCAAGAGATTTATCGGTAACGTTACCGGAAGCATATTTATATTTTAATCGTGCTAAAAGAATCAGAGATTGGAACTACTTTTGGGGTGGCTATTTAGGATTATCAGCACTTAGCTCTAATACACTTAGTCCAAATGGAAATTCCACGTATGGCGTATTTGGTTTATTAATAGGTGCCATCGTAATACCCAGAGAAATTAGAAGACAAAAATTAATTATAAAAGGAATCGAAGCGTATAACGCAAAACAATTAAATAAATAGTACCATGGAAAAAGTTTGGCTTATCACAGGATGTTCAACAGGATTTGGAAGAGAACTTGCATTACAGGTTTTAGCAAAAGGATATAAAGTAGCCGTTGCATCACGTAAAACAAGTGATGTTGATGATATTGTAGCAGCATATCCAAGTACATCTATTGCTATTAAATTAGACGTTACCATCGATTCAGAAATAAAATCTAGCGTTGCACAAACAATGGCGCATTTTGGTCAAATTGATGTGCTTGTAAACAATGCTGGTATTGGCTACTTTGGCTCTATCGAAGAAAGTGAAGAAGCTGAAGTAAGAAAAATGTTTGAAATCAATGTTTTTGGTTTAGCAAAAATGACGCAAGAAGTGTTACCACATATGCGCAAGCAAAGAAGTGGTCACATTTTAAATATTGCATCTATTGCAGGTCTTAGATCATTCCCTGGCGTTGGCTTTTACAACGCTACTAAATATGCAGTGGATGGATTTAGTGAATCTTTAGCCAAAGAAGTTGGACCACTAGGTATTAAAGTAACCATTATTGCACCGAGTGGTTTTAGAACAGATTGGGCTGGACGTTCAGCAAACGAAAGCCCTGCAACCATTGCAGATTACGCAGAAACAGCGGATAAAAATAAAGATACCATTAGAGCCATAAGTGGCAACCAAGCTGGTGATCCAGTAAGAGCGGTTAAAGCTATGATTCAAGTAGTTGAATCAGAAACACCGCCTATGCGTTTACTATTAGGCGTTGCTGCACTCAGAGGTGCAAGAGAAAAATTAGAAGAATTAAAAAATGATTTTGATACTTGGGCGTCTGTTTCCGAAGGTGCAGACTTTCCTAAAAGCTAATTAACTTTAATAAAGAGGGTTCTGGTTTCACCAACTGCGCCGCCCACCCATGGTTGTGCATATCTAAACTTAATGGAATCAGAACCCGCTTTAACTGCTTTAAAGCGCCATATTTCTTGGCTTGGGCTTCCAGGAACATTATTAGTTGATACTGAAATAGCTGCCACAGAATCTACTGTGGTAACTGCTGCTTTATTAATCCAAGCCCAACTATAACCGGTTGATGGATTTGCATTGAGTGTAATATCAACAGTTTGGCCAATTTGTAAAGTATAGTTGTCTACTTCAGTTGCTGTTGTTTGCTTACTACAAGCTGTTTGTAATTGCGCCATTAAAACCACCCACACCATTACTTGCAAGATCTTTACAGTATAACCAAAAACTTTTTTCATATAATTATTGTTCAAAAATTGCATCCCAAAGTCCAATGCGTAATGCAAGTGCTTTAACGGATGCTGCGGTAGCTTCTTCCCATTTTGAAGCATCGGTACCACACAGCCTGTTTACCATTTCAAGGGCTAAATGACTATGATGATCGCCGTCTACTTCAATGTGTCTTTCGATATAGTATTTAAAAATACTCACTTTATCCGGTGCATCAGCATAAATTTTATCCAAAATTTTCATAAACATGCTAGGGATCAAATCTTCACGGCCAAAAGTAAATACAGCTGCCTTCACATGTAATGGTGCATTAAAAGAAATATCAAAAGTGAATTGTAAAAAATCTTTTACTTGCTTTGGTAATTGAGCTGCTTCAATTGCGTCTTGAACCTTTATACCAGCATTAATTTGAGCAATGATAGTTTCAATAACTTTAGTAGATGCATCCATTTGCTGCATCGCTTTTAGGTAAAGTTCAAAATGACTAATTCTATTGCCTGCTTCATCTACATCTGACTCTTCGCCAAGTACAATTTCATTGATCAAATATCTGGTATCAGCGTTTCCAACAGGCACCCAAGGAAGTGTTACAGATGTTAATCCAATTTGTAACGATTTTAATAAGCTCATAAAATCCCAAACCGCAAAAACATGGGTTTCAGAAAAACGTTGCAACCCGTGTAAATCTTGGATTTGACTATATACTGTATGTGCCAATAAATTATTTCTTACTGGCTCAATTGAAGACTTTAATTGTTGAACAAATGGTTCCATGAGATATCGCAGTTTTTATAATAAAGCGCGAAATTAAAACAACTACTAGAAGAAATTGTTTAATTGTCCCCTTTAATTATAAAATGACAATCTCATGATGATTGCTGCACTATTTTAAAAGACTGCCGTATATGATATTTTCAATTTTTCCCTGAAATCCAAAATGTGAATTGGGGGTATGCTGCGTCATGATTAAACAAATCAATTTTTCTTTAGGGTCAGCCCAATAATTGGTGCCGTAATAACCACCCCATGAGAAAGAACCTTTGTTTCTTGCTTCTAAATTAGAAGCCTTATCGGAAGTAATTGCAAAACCTAAACCAAAATCATTGAGACCATCATATTTAAAATCTAATTGTGGACTTAGCATTAACTCAGCTGTTCGTGGCGAAATAATTTGTTTTCCATTGTATTTTCCTCCATTCAAAATCATTTGTAAGAATACCGCGTAGTCATATGCAGTAGATGACAAACCAGCGCCACCAGAAAAAAATGTGGTTCCAAGTATTGGATAGTTCGGATCAATGTTTCTGAAAGTAGGGCCCCACTCTATTATTTTATTACTACTGTCTTCGGTGTATACAGTTGGAAGTCTCTTTGCTTTTGATAAGGGTACATTAAAATAAGTATCGCGCATATCAAGTGGCTCAAAAATATGTTTATGAAAATAAGCTTCAAGTGTCATGCCTGAAACAATTTCAACAATGCATCCTAGCAAGTCTGAATTTAAACCATAGGTAAACTTTTCGCCAGGCTGATGCACGAGTGGTAGGGTTCCTAATTTTTTCATAACATCAAGTAGTGATGCATTTGATTTTCCTAATCCAGAAGGCACGCCTGCTTTTGCATAGATGGCTTGCATTTTTTTGGAACCAATAGCAGCGTAATCAATACCGGAGGTATGGGTTAGTAAATCCCGAATAGTAATATTTCTTTTAGCTGAAACCGTTGTGTAAGTAGTGTCTGCAGCATTAAAATCTTTTAAAACCGTTTGCTTATAAAAAGATGGAATAAAATCACCTACTGCTTGATCTAAACCAATTTTTCCATTTTCAAATAATTGAAGAATCGCCAAACTCGTAATCGCCTTTGTTTGACTCATAATTCTGAAAATTGCATTTGCCTCCATTGGCTTTTTAGAAGCCTGGTCAGCAAAGCCATGCCCTTTATAATAAACAACCTGATTGTCTTTAACAATAATTGTAGAAGCGCCTACCAACCAATTATTAGCTACGTATGTATTTAACAACGAATCTATTTGTGCAAGTTTTACTGGATCTAAATTTTTAGATTTCGTAACAACGGGCGATAATACCTGTGCAACGCTGGTTGCAGCGAGCAAAACTAGAGCGGTAACAACGGTAGCAAACTTTTTCATGACATACAATAATTGAAGTAGTAAGATACTACAAATCAAATATTGAATCCAAAGAATACACTTGAAAATGTGAGACTGCTGGTTCAAACAACACGTCTCGCATTTTTTGTGCAAGTACTTCCACCGGAAGTGGCTTTTGGCTTTTTAATAACCCCAGTTTATTTAAACCTTGGATGATTGCAATACCCAGTTTTTCCATAGGCCTTATTTTATCAGGCTGCCTGAGCAAAAAGCCGGGTCTAAAAATATGAATCTGCTTAAATGATAATGCACAGACGGCTTTATCTAGCTGCCCTTTAATGCGCGGGTAAAATAGCATCGAATTTTCTTTGGCACCCATAGCAGAGACCAACACATAAGCCTTAACACCATTAGCAGCAGCAGTTTCAGCTGTTTGGTATTGATAGGTATAATCAATTTTGTATTGTTCTTTTTGACTACCGGCCTGTTTTAGCGTAGTAGCAAGTGCGGAAAAGAGTACGTCTCCTTTTACTAAATCTGCCCACAGTTGTGGGTTATTAAAATCTACAATATGGCAGGTTAATTTAGCATGCGTAATACTAAGTGCTCTTCTAGAAAACACAACCACGCTTTTAAAACGGCTGTCTTCTAGTAATTGTGTTACAAGCGCTGATCCTGTAGCGCCAGTTGCACCAATAACTATAGCTGTTAGTTCACTCATATATGTTCTTTTACAAACCCTAAACAGTATTTTTTTATCATCTCACGCACTTCGGTAAAGGACCTAGTAATTTCATCTTCGTTGCCAACTGCTTTTGCTGGATCTGGAAAATTATAATGAAACTTTTCTGCGTTACTTGGATAGTATGGACAAACTTCTTTTGCATGATCACAAACCGTAATCACAAAATCAAAAGGAATATCCGTGTAATCCAAAACATTATTAGACGTGTTTCCAGAAATATCAATACCATCCTCTTTCATGGTTTGAATAGCCCTTGGATTTACACCATGGGTTTCTACACCTGCACTGTACACCTTTGCTTTATCTGCAGCAAAAGCCTGTAAATAACCATGCGCTATTTGACTTCGGCAACTATTGCCAGTACATAATACTAAAATATTTTTCATAGATCGTATTTTAACAACAGCCACCACCTGGCACACAGGCTGTTTTATTTTCTAATGGTTTTTGTGCAAAAACGGTGATGCTCATAATGCCGGTGCTACCAGATTTAAATGATGCAATTTCTTCTGCAGATAAATAGTTTACTAAAATATCATCAGGAATTACAATGGCTTTTTCTTTTTGAATCGTTACGTTTTCAAAACCTGATGCATCAATTAATTCCATGTATACATTTTTTTGAATAGCGCCAGATACGCATCCAGCATACATTTCAGCGTCTTTACGTAAGCCTTCTGGTAGCGCACCAACAAGCACAACATCGCTAATACTAAAATGTCCACCTGGTTTTAAAACCCTAAACATTTCTGTAAATACGCCATGTTTATTGGGTACTAAATTTAAAACGCAATTGCTCACAATCACATCAGCTACATTAGAAGTGATGGGCATGTTTTCAATATCCCCTTGTCTAAATTCTACATTGTTAAAACCACGCGCTTCTGCATTAGCACGTGCTTTATTAATCATTGCAGGTGTAAAATCTATACCAATTACTTTTCCCGTTTCACCCGTTTCATGTCTGGCAATAAAACAGTCATTACCAGCACCACTACCTAAATCAATAACTACATCACCTTTTTTGATACGCGCAAATTGTGTAGGTAATCCACAACCAAGTCCTAAATCTGCATCTGCAGTATAACCACCAAGTGTGGTATAGTCTTCAGACATGATGTTGTATACTTCAGTAGAACAGCCGCCTGCTCCGCAACAAGATGACATGTTTGTTTCTTTGTCTTGTAAAGCTATTTCGCTGTATTTATTTTTTACAATCTCTTTAAGTTGTTCGTCTGTTTGCATATTTTAAATTTTTAATTTAACAACAAGTTGTTTGAGTTTGAATAGAAGCGCCTAATACTTTGTTTAAAATATTATTTGCTTTTTGTAATACGACTGTATCAACACAATAACAAATAGATGCACCATCAATATTTCCTTTGATGAGTCCTGACTCTTTTAATTCTTTTAAATGTTGCGATACGGTTGATTGTGCGATTGGTAAATCTTCTACGATATCACCACATATGCAAGACTGCTTTTGTAATAAAAGCTGGATGATGGCAACACGTGCCGGATGAGAAAGCGCTTTTGCAAATTTTGCAATGAGCAGTTCTTCTTCTGAATAATTGATGATTTTACTGGCTCCCATATTAATCGCAATATTACGATTAATAGTTGAATCACAAGAATATCTTCTCTATTTAATTGATTTATAAGCCATTATGTATAACATACTTAACACTAAGAGTGGTCCGGCTATTAGTACATGCGCCGTCCAATGCAAATTAGCCCAACCAGTAATGATGTAAACAAGACCATTAATAGCAAAAATGATAGACCCAACCAGTGGCCGCTGATGTGCAATAACAACCAAAAAAAGAACGATAGCTGTGGGAATAAAATGGTCTAGCAAGTCCAAAATAGTTTGAGTAGTACTTTGATTTTTGTTAAATACATCACCTGCAAAAATTAATAATGCTAGTGCAAAACATATACCAGTGCTTGTAGCTGCTATTAGCCATTTGTTTGAACTCCTAAACATTTGCGTTAAATTAATTCTTAAATTGTTCCTTTAAAATTAATACATTTTTCCATGAGAAAATTAATTCATTGGATATCAAAAAGCATCATTGCATCTGCTCTACTATTTCCAATTACATCAATCGCGCAAGAAAATAAAGCGGAGGTGGCTATTCAACAAATAATGAAAGAAAATCCAGTAATGGGATTGTCGGTTGCAGTTGTAAAAAATAATAAAATTATTTATACGCATTCTTTTGGATTAAAAGATGCCGAAACAAATGCAGCACTTACCGATGATAATATATTTAGAATTGCTTCTATCTCTAAATCTTTTTCTGCTACGGCTATTATGCAATTAGTAGAAGATAAAAAAGTTAATTTAGACCAAGATGTTAGTGAGCTTGTAGGATTTAAAATTCGCAATCCAAAATTTCCAGAAACAATCATAACGCTTCGGTTAATGCTATCACATTTATCATCTATCAACGATAGCCAAGGATATTTTTCGCTCGATTCTATTAATCCTCAAAAATCAGTTAATTGGTACAAGTGCTACAATAATTATGAACCAGGAAAAGGATACGAATATTGTAACCTTAATTATAATATGATTGGCACAATTATTGAAAAAGTTAGTAGTGAAAGATTTGATACCTATATACAAAAGCATATTTTAGAACCACTATCATTATATGGGGGATACTATGTGAACGGACTCGACAAAACCAAGTTCGCAACAATTTATGAATACCAACCAGATGTATCAAAATTTGTAATGTCGCCAAATGCCTATGCACCAAGAACTGCAGAAATAGCTGCATATGAAATGGGTTACAGTACACCCATATTTTCGCCAACCGGAGGCATGAAAATATCAGCTAAAGATTTAGCAACATATATGATGATGCACGCTAATTATGGCAAATACAATGGAGTTAGAATTATTTCAAAAAAGAGTTCAATTGAAATGCAAACACCTATGTCAACAAATAGGAATTACGGTTTTGCTATTGAAACTACTAACAAATTGATTGATGGGAAAATTATGGTGGGGCATACTGGATCCGCATATGGGCTTTATAGTGCAATGTTTTTTAATACAGAGGAAAAGTTTGGTATTGTTGTAATTAGTAATGGTTGTCATCCAGCATATAATAATGGATTCAATGCTGTCATAAGAAAAACAGTAAACGCATTGTACGAAAATTTAATTGCTAAATAATATTTATGTCTCAATCAATAGGTACTTGTTTATGGTTTGATAGAAATGCAAAAGAAGCATTCAATTATTATCAAAACATTTTTAAAGACGTTGAATTAATATCTGAGAATCCGTTTGCTGTTGTATACAATTTATTTGGCAGACGTTTTATGCATTTGAATGGAGGTCCAGGTCATCCCATCACACCTGCGATATCTTTTTATATAATGGCAGATAGCAATGAAGAGGCTGAATCGATATGGAATCAACTAATTGTTGATGGCAAAATATTAATGCCTATAAATGAATATCCATGGAGTAAAAAATACGGATGGTGTGCCGATAAATATGGAGTGAATTGGCAAATAATTGTAGACTATAAGAGTAGCTGCAAAGTGATGCCTAGTTTTATGTTCTGTGGAAACAATGCAGGTAGAGCTGAGGAAGCGATTGCATATTACAGATCTCTTTTTACGGATTCAAGTCTTATAGAATTGAGAAAATACGAAAAGGGCGGTTTTGATACAGAAGGATATATTATGTATGCTCAGTTTGAACTCAATAAGTTACCATTTGGCATCATGGACAGCTCTGCACCACATGCTTTTAGCATAACGGATTCTGTTTCCTTTACAGTTTCAGTAGACACACAAGAAGAAATAGATTACTATTGGGATTATCTGGTACAAGACGGTTCTCCAGGAAAATGTGGTTGGCTGCAAGATAAATACGGTATTCACTGGCAAGTGGTACCTTCTATTTTAGGAAAATACATGACAAGTCCAGAAACGGCACCAAAAGCAACCTATGCCTTTTTACAAATGACCAAATTTATCATCGCTGATTTAGAAAAAGCTGTGGAGGATCTACAATAAGATGTATCCACTACAACTATATACTTTTAACCATGGCCTTACGCTATATGCTCCAGAGCCAACACTTATTAAACCAACCTATGAAAAATTAGTAGCTGAGAATCCAGCAACTATATTTCCATACTGGGCAAAAATTTGGGCATCTGCTCATGCCATGAGCGATTTTTTACAAGAAGAGCCAACATATGTACAAAATAAAATAGTACTCGAAATTGGAGCTGGAATTGGCTTGCCCTCACTCAGCATTGCTAAACAAGCTCAAAAAATAGTTATCAGTGATTATGCTCCAGATGCGGTATCGTTGATTCAAAAAAATATTGAACATTTAAATCTTTCCAATACTTGGTCTGAACGTATTGACTGGAATACTATCTCAGAGGATTTAGTCGCAGACACGGTTATTTTAAGTGACACCAATTACGAACCAGCTGCTCACAATCATTTAATATTGTTGATTAATAAATTTATAAAAAAAGGGAGCACCATACTATTAGCTA
>Ga0208788_1001846_pt1 | contig 10010 bp, 13 predicted proteins | sample Wag4_2014_7_11_3_FD_187363 | JGI IMG/M metagenome (GOLD analysis project Ga0208788, IMG submission 187363) | Fresh water mixed with fracking chemicals microbial communities from Ohio, USA - Utica-2 Time Series FC 2014_7_11 (SPAdes) (version 2) ... | reverse complement strand
GCCGAGGCTCCGACACTACCCAGTAGTGCTAAGCAAAGCCCCGAGGCGAGTCCAAACCAAGGTTTCATGATCGCAGCGCCGTTGGGCTCGCGATGGCCCGCGCCGCAAAGATGAACCCCTGTTCGATGAGTTCGATTTGAGTCACTCCGGCAGACTCCAAGCTGCCCGACTTGTGCTGCGTCAGTTGCAGCACGCCATGCATCAGCCCCCAGAGGGTGAGCCCGAGTAGCGCCGAGGGACCGGCGTCGGTCCGGATCGAGCCATCGGCTTTACCTCGCTCGATCGCTTCGACGAGGATGTTCTGCAACTCATCGCCCGCTTTGACCGAGACGTTGAGCGAAGGGTCGTCGGCCATCGGGCTATGGGCCTCAACTTGCGCGAGCGCATCGAAGAGCGTGGGGTAGTCCGAGGCGAAGCGAACGTAGGCTCGGCCACAGGCCTCGACCTGCTTGAAGCCCTCGGTCTCGGCTGCCACCGCCGCGACGAACCGCTCCCGGAGTAACTCGAGCGCCCGGATGCACAGGCCAATCAGAAGGTCGTGCTTGTCTTTGAAATAGACGTACACCAGGGCGCGCGACAGTCGAGCCTTGCGAGCGACCTGTTCCATCGTCATGGCTTCGAATCCCACGACCCCGGCCACGTCCGCGGCGGCCTCGAGGATCTCGAGTCGGCGGCGCTCTTTCTCTTCTAAACGGCGTTCGGCAACGTAACTCATGCGGCCAATTTGCGGCCACATTGACACTTTGTCAATGAATGTACGGGCGTTTTATCTTTGGATAATTGTTTCTATTTGGTTGCAGTGGCGCCGGCGATCCCATTGATCACAGTAGGGGCAGCCAGAAATGGAGCGACCAGAATGTCACCATACCGCCGGCGATTGTTCCAATAATGCTACGAGTGTAGGAAAAAATGACGATACCGATGCACCCAGCGATCAATTTATGATTGCTGGCGGTGATTTGCAATTGTCCGTCGACGAAGACCAGATCCGCGGCGACGATTGCGGCGAGGGCGCAGGCCGGTGCGAAACGCAAGGCCGCCTCGACCATGGGTGGAAACTGGATGCGCGCCCCGAGCACGAACAAGCTCGAGCGGGTGATGAAGGTCGCCGCCGTCACGCCAAGAATCGCGAGCCAAACATAGGGGTCGATGGTGTCGAGCCAAGCCGTCATGACCCGCCCTCCGGCGAGGCGCCGCGGCGCCTCAACTCGCGATCGACGAAGAGGGCGACCGCGATTCCCACGATCACGCCACAGAGCAGACCAAGGCGCAGTGGGAGCGCGTTGGCGAGTACGGCGACGATCGCCGCTGCGATCGCCCCGGTGAGTGCCGGCCACTGACGGCAGAGCGGAACGAGTAGTGCGACGAGCGCGAGGGTGCCGGCGAGTTCTAGCCCCCAACTGGCCGGGATGGCTGCCGCTGCGAAGATGCCAATCAAGGACGACACCTGCCAGATCACCCAGTTGGCGAGGGCGCCGCCCGTGTAATAGGCCACCTTGTGCGGGTAGTTCGGTTCCTGCTGCAGCAGGGTCGTGAATCGCACGAACATGATGTCGCCGACGATGTAACCGAGCCACAGTCGACGACCCGTTGGCAGGTGCGTGAAGTGCGGACGCAGCAGCGCGGTGTAAACCACGAACCGAAGGTTGACGATGATCGCTGTCAACGTGACGAGCCAGAGCGGGGCGAGGGTGGCGATCAGCGGCATGGCGGCCAGTTGGGCGCTACCGGCGTAAGCGAGCAGACTCAGAATCGTCGCATCGAGGGTGCTGAGTCCAGACTTGACCATGGCAACGCCGGTGACCAAGCCCCAGGCGAAGATACCGGGGCTGAGCGGTAGCAGCTCCCGCGCACCGCGCAGGGCTGCATCTCGACGAGGGGACTTAGACAAGATCGATGGCGTGGGCTTTGAGATCGGCGAGGGCGATGAGCTCCAAGGCGCGCCGATGAGTGGCCTTCAACAACACCTTCGGCGCCTTACCCGCGCGAAGCGCCTCCTGCCAACGCGCCGCGCAAAGACACCAGCGATCACCGGGTTTCAGGCCGGGGAAGCCGTAGGCGGGCTGGGGCGTGGAAAGATCGTTGCCGCGTGAACGCGAGAACTCGAGAAAGTCTGCCGTCATCACCGCGCAGACGGTGTGCGAACCGGTGTCGCGGCTCTCGGTCTCACAGCAGCCACTGCGGAACCACCCGGTCTTGGGTGTGAGGCTGCACGGCGTGAGGGGTTCGCCGAACACATTCACCTGGGGATTGTCGCCACCGCCGCTTCCGTCCATGGGGCGCAAGGGTACCGCATGACCCTTATACTCGCTCGTTGTGAATGAGAATCTGTCACCGTCGCTGCGCCCGCTGTCGGCTTTGCCGCTAGGCGAGCGCTCGGTCGTTGAAGCCATCACCGAATCGGCGGTCTTGTCGCGTCGGCTATTAGAGATTGGCTGTATCGAAGGGGCAGCCGTCGAGGTGGTTGCCGTCATGTGGCCCGGCCACGACCCGCTCGCCGTTCGTATCGGGGGCTCGACCTTCGCGCTTCGCCGACAAGAGGCGGATCTGGTGATGGTGCGATGAGAGTCGCACTCATCGGTTTACCGAACTGCGGTAAGACCGCATTGTTCAACCGTTTGACCGGTAGTCGCCAAAAGGTCGCCAACTATCCGGGTGTGACGGTCGAACGCAAAGAAGGTGCCTTCGCCGATACGAAAGGCGCTCGCTACCAGCTACTGGATCTGCCTGGTCTCTACAGTTTCAAGCCGACGACACTTGATGAAGCCATCACGCGTGATGTCGCGCTCGGTCGCCTCGCTGGTGAAGCGCGTCCCGAGTTGTTGGTGCTCGTTGCCGATGCAACTCATCTTTCTTTGTCTTTACGCCTCGCACTGGAGGCGCGTCGTCTCGGCCTGCCGATGATCCTCGCGATCAATCGCAGCGATATCGCTAAGCGTCGCGGGTTCCAAATCGATTTATCCGCGCTGTCACGTGAACTCGGCATTCCCGTCGTCGAGACGGTCGCGACCCGGCCTGGTGGGGCAGACGCTTTGGTCAGGGTACTCGAGCAGCGTGGTTGGTCAGATGCCGTCTCTCTCGCGTGGCAAGAGCCGACCGCTGACGATGTGATCGCCGCGCATCGCGAGGTCGCGCGATTATTGCAAGCGGCTCACCATCAAGAGCCGAAGCGCAGTTCGACCGTAGCCGTCGCCGATCGCGTGCTGTTACATCCTTTCTTTGGCATGTTGTCGTTGGCGGCGATTCTGTTCCTCGTGTTCCAAGCCGTATTCAGTTGGGCGAGCGGACCGATGGATATGATCGATGCCGGTGTCGCGAGGGTCGGCGAGGTGTTGGCGACTCATCTACCGGAAGGGGCGTTACGCAGTTTACTGATCGACGGCGTTATCGCAGGACTGGGCAGCGTTGTGATCTTCCTGCCACAAATTTTGATTCTGTTCGCCTTTATTTTGGTGCTGGAGGATAGCGGCTATTTGCCGCGAGCGGCCTATCTACTCGATCGTTTGATGGGTAGTGTGGGTCTCTCCGGTCGAGCGTTCATCCCTTTGCTGTCCTCGTTTGCCTGCGCTATCCCGGGCATCATGGCGACTCGAACCATTCCGAGCATTCGCGATCGCATCGCAACGATCATGGTTGCACCGTTGATGACCTGCTCGGCACGACTGCCGGTGTATGCCTTGTTGATTGCTGCGTTCATCCCGGATCGTGACGTCGGCATTTTCAACTTACAGGGTCTCGTGCTGTTCGCGCTGTATTTCGCCGGCATCCTCTCTGCGTTGCTGGTGGCTTATGTCGTCAAACGTTGGCAAGGCGTGAGCGATCAGCATCTGCTGATGCTCGAGCTTCCGGACTATCAATGGCCCAATCCTTTGAACTTGCTCGTGGGTCTTTACGATCGCGCTCGTATTTTTCTCCAGCGTGTCGGCGGCATCATTCTGGCGATGGTCGTGTTGTTGTGGTTCCTGTCGACGTATCCGGCTCCGCCAGCAGGCGCCACGGCGCCCGCGATCGAATACAGTTTTGCGGGTTACATCGGCAAGGCGCTCGCCGTCGTGCTTGAGCCCATCGGGTTCAATTGGCAGATTGCGATCGCCCTCGTACCCGGTTTGGCTGCGCGCGAGATTGCTGTCGGCGCTCTAGGTACCGTCTACGCGCTGTCGGGTAGCGAAGAGGCGATCACGGGTGCGCTCGCGAGCACAATTGCCGCTGAATGGAGTTTGGCAACGGCGCTCGCGTTGTTGGCTTGGTATGTATTCGCACCCCAGTGCCTGGCAACCTTGGCGGTGGTGAAACGCGAGACGGGTGGTTGGCGTCATCCTTTGATCATGGCGACGTATCTTTTCGCGTTAGCCTACGTAGCCGCGTTTTTGACCTATCGTCTCACCCTAATGTTGATGGGAGCGTAAGCCAGATGTGGCAGAACTTCATCGTGATCGTGGCGGTCGTCGCTGCTGCTTTGTACGTAGCTTGGTCGCTTGCGCCCGCCTCGTTGCGACAGCGGATCGCGACCCGTTGGGGCGGACGTTTTACTTGGCTTGCAAAAAGTGCCGAGCAGAGCGGCTGTCATGATTGTGCAGCGCGCAGCGAGAAGAGGTCGGTCCGATGACTGAGTCAGCCTATTCGGTCGTTTCAAAGTATCTCGTTGCGTTGGTGGTACTTGGGCTCTTTGCAGTTCCGGGCTTTATCAAGGCTGCTGCTTTTACCGTTACGGACGACACCGGCAAAAAGATTACCCTGACTCGACAGCCTGCCCGCATCGTGAGCTTGTCTGCGGGCGCAACGGAGCTTTTATTCACCGCAGGCGCCGGCAGTCGAGTGGTTGGCACCGTGATCGGCGCCGATGCGCCGGAGGCGGCCAAGAAGGTCGAGCGCTTGGGTGACGTCAATGCACTCAAGTACGAGCGATTGCAATCACTGAAGCCCGACGTGATCGTCATTTGGCGTGATATGACGCATGAGTTGGTACTGGAGAGCCTCCAAAAATTACGCCTGCCCATTTATCAGATCAGCTTGCGAAACTTTGACGATATGCCGTCATCGATCAGGCGGCTGGGTCAGCTAGCCGGCACGTCGTCTACCGCGGATAAGGCAGCGAGGCAGTTGGAAGCGCAAATTGAGAGGCTTCCGAAGCGTCCTGCAACGCAGACGATCTCGGGTATGCCTAGCGTGTTTTTCATGATGTGGGATGTGCCGCTCTATACCGTGGGCAGTCGACATCTGATGAACGACGCGATGCTGCGCTGCGGCGCGCGGAATATTTTCGACGACATCGATTTCCCGGCGCCAATCGTCGAGTTCGAAGAAATCAAAAAACGAAATCCGGATGTCATTTTGATGGGAGCTCCTCCCATCACGTCCCGTGATTGGCGCGAGCGCTGGAGTCGTTTCCCGGCGGTGACAGCCGTGGCTACGCGTCAGATGATTAATTTCGCCGATATCCGTTTGACTCGGATGGGGCCTACGGCCATCGAGGCCGTTCCGGCTCTTTGCGAGCAACTCAAACCCATGCGCAAAGGAGCGCCGCGTTGATCAACCCATCACGATACTTTCTCGCAGTTCTCCTCTTGGCAACGGCGGGTAATGTCGCGCGCGCCGATGATATCGATGCCATCGATCGACTCTCGCCAAGTCAATTTGAGTCATTCGCCGATGATCTAGTGGCGGCACTCAGTTACAAGACGAGCTCCCCCGCTGAGCCGCTCGGGGTGCTCGGCTTTGATCTCGGATTAGGCGTCTCGCTGGTTCGACTCGAGAACGCGGAGTCTTGGGGTGTCGCGACCGGCAGTACGACCGAGTATTTACCGATTCCGAAAGTATCTTTGACCAAGGGCTTGCCTTTGGATATCGATATTGGCGCTTTCGTGGCAGCAGTGCCCGGTAGCAATATTTTGGTTTACGGCGGTCAGGTCCAATACGCTTTGATGGCAGGTAACCCTGTATTGCCCGCCGTTGCGCTACGCGGCGGTATGACGCGCTTGTCGGGTGTCGAGCAGTTGTCGCTCGAAACTCGCAGCCTCGAACTTGTTATCTCTAAAGGATTGTTCGCGTTTACACCCTACGCTGGTATCGGACGTGTCTGGGGCGATGTCACACCGAGCTCGACCGCAGCTGCCACGCTAAAGACTTTGTCGCCGACGCAGGATCGAATTTTTGCAGGACTGCAGTTTGGTCTCGTCATTGGCAGTCTGTCTTTCGAAGTCGACAAGACGGGCGATGCCGTCGGTGCGTCGACCAAGCTCGGCTTGCGGTTTTAACGCGTCGTGTCAGGGCTCAATCGTGGTTTAGGGTTGTGGGCGGGGATCGCCGTCAACGTTGCTAACGTCATCGGTACCGGCGTTTTTCTCAAGACGCGGGTTATGACGTGCAACGTCGATGATCCGATGATCGTCATGGCCGTGTGGCTCGCCGCCGGTCTGCTATCGCTACTCGGTGCGTTCTGCTACGCCGAGCTCGCCTCGATGATGCCAGCGGCCGGCGGTGATTACGTATTTTTGAGACGCGCTTACGGAAAGCCGACGAGCTTCTTATACGGCTGGACGGTCTTTGCCATCATGAAGACGGGTTCGCAGGCTGCGCTCGCTGTGGGCTTTGCGATCTTCATGAACGCGGCACTGGGAGGCGTGCTTGATCAAGCTTGGATCACGCTGCCATTGGGTGACGGCATTTCGTTTACGGGCCTCACGGTGGTTGCGCTATCGGCACTGTGGCTCGTCACGCTATTTAATTGCGCGTCTGTCTCGACCACGGGTAGCGCCGCCACCGTGCTTACGGTGATGAAAGTGCTGACCGTACTCGCAGTCGGCATCGGTGCATTCACGTTTGGTCAGGGCGATCTTTCGCATCTTTCTGGATCGGCGAGTGGCGGCAGTTGCGAAGGGGTCGAAGCGAGTGCCATGGGCGGTCTTGCTGGTATCGGTGCCGCCATGCTCGGTGCGCTCTGGGCCTACGACGGTTGGAATAACGTCGCGCCGCTTTGCGGTGAGGTCAAAGACCCGCAGCGCAATTTGCCGCGAATGTTCATCTGGGGCACTTTGCTCGTCATTGCACTCTATGTCGGCGTGAACGCCGCTTACTTCTACGTTCTCTCGCCGCAGGAAATCGCTAGCGTATCGGCGACGTCCTCGGTCGCAACCGAAGTGTTGAAGACCTTCGCGGGCCCCGCCGCCGTGACGTTTATGGCCGCGGCGCTGATGCTCTCTTCTTTAGGTTCGTTACATGCGTCGGTGCTCGCCAACTCGCGCGTGCCTTTCGCGATGGCGAGTGATGGCATGTTCTTCAAGCCCTTGGCGAAAGTGTCCGAGCGCAGCCGCGTGCCGGTCAACGCCGTGCTGGCCCAAGCAGGGTGGGCGAGTGTGCTCACGCTTTCAGGCACTTACGACACCCTGACCGATTCGGTCGTATTTGCTTCGTGTCTCTTTTATGCCTTGAGCGCGGCGGCGGTCATTTTGTTCCGACGCACCGAGCCGGATTTGCCGCGCCCCTTCAAGACCTGGGGATATCCGTTTACACCGATCGTCTTCGTGTTGGTTTCCGCCGCGTTGCTGATCAGCGCGCTCGTCGCCACGCCGAAGCAGGCCTTGCTTGGGATCGGCGTGATCCTGCTCGGTGTTCCCTTGTACTTCTACTGGAATCGAAATCGATCCTAAAAAAGAATCGATTTTTACGATCTAGTTTTTCTGAAAAAACAGGAGCGTTTTCTTTGTACTGATCGTAGAGCCGATGGTGTGAGAATACGCCGGGTTTTTTCAACATGGTTCTGCGATGCGGAAGGCGCCCTTCCCACAACCGATGAAGAACGTCGTGCACGTTCCGGCTTTGCTGCTCGCAGCAAGGCATGGCCCGCTCACGGTCGGCGATTTGGTTTTACTGTTTCGTCTGTATGGTTTCGGCGGCGAGAGCGCCTGCAAGAAGCTCGTGCATCGTCTCTCCACGCTCGCCCTACTTAAAGTCGAAGGGGGCAAGAGCAGTGATGGTAGGGAGAAGCTGGTCAGCGTGACAGCGGAGGCGCTGCAAGTGCTGAACGACTTCCGCCAGCTTCTCGATCAACTCGATTCGAAACGCTGACTCGCGACTGGCTACTCGCGAAAGTTATCGAAAGACAACGGGCGATCGAATTCCTGTTTGCGTAATAAGGCGATGGCATCTTGCAGATCATCGCGTTGCTTCCCCGTCACGCGAACTTTGTCGCCATGAATGGCGCCTTGGACTTTGAGCTTTGATTCTTTCAATAGCTTGACGATCTTTTTGCCACACTCTTGATCGATGCCGTGACGCAAGACGACATCCTGTCTCGCCTCGGCCAGATTCGTCTGCGCATCTTTCAGGTCGATGCAGGAAACGTCGATACCGCGTTTAGTGAGCTTCAGTTTCAGAATATCCAGCATTTGCTTTAGCTGAAATTCCACCTGCGCTTTCATTTGAACAGCGAATTCCTTTTCTTTAAATTCATATTTGCAGCCGGTGTCCTTGAAATCAAAGCGCTGCGATAACTCACGATTCGCTTGATCGATCGCGTTGGCAAGTTCGTGGCGATCGATTTCGGAGACCACGTCAAAAGAAGGCATTGCTGTATCCTCAAGCGGTCGGTGGCGCCGGTTCCGCCAACAGCGAATCGACAGTCTTCTCGAATTCGTCGACGAGCTTCTCGTAATGCACTCCGGTTGCAGGGCCTGAGAAGCCGGTGTGGATTTTGCGTACCTTGCCGCTACGATCGACGAAGATCGTGGTGGGGAAAGCAAAAACACCATTCAACTGTGGCAGTTTTGATGCGGCGTCATCTTTATCCGAAGTGCCGGCAATCAGCGTGGTGTATTCGATCTTGTAGCGATCGCGGAACCGATAGACGGCTTCTGCTGCTTGCGGGAAATCGCCGAACTGTTCAAACATCAACGAGACAACTTCGAACCCTTCGGCTCGCTTGCGTCGGTGCAAATCGGCGAGGAAAGCCGCCTCATCATGACAATTAGGACACCAGCTGCCTGCTAAAGCGACGACGATGACTTTTCCTTTAAAGAACGAGTTGTTCAAGGAAATCGAACTTCCACCGAGATCTGGGAAAGTAAAATCCAGTTTCTCGGCGCCGCCGACTAGAGCGGTCTTTCCGGCAGCATCGCCCAGCGAGGCCGTTTCGTCTCGTTTGCCCGAAAACATCTCGGTATGAGCCGTGCCAGACCAAAATTGGCCATCCAGAGACCCATCTTCTTTGATGGTCGCGTGATAAAGAAACACATGACCGCCGTCAAACTTCGACAGGCGCAGTTGATTGCCTCGCAGTTCACCTGCAATAAAGCGATGATCTCCGGTGGGTGTCATCACAGTGCCGGTTACGGTGGCATTATTTTGTTTGAGCTCCGCGACGGCAGGATAGGTCTTATTACCATCGACGAACTGCAAGGCCCATCGGCCAGTGAGATCGGCCGCAGGAGCTGATGAGGATTCGTTCGACGGCGTGAAGCGCCACTCTTGACCGTATTTTGCGATGAGCGGGATGACCTGCGGCTTGCCGCCACTTTTGATCATCGTCAGCGTGCCTTCGAGTGAGTTCTCATTGAAGGATGCTTCGACGCGATTCTCATATCCCGGCATCCGCAACGTAATGCGCTCACCTTCGATCTTGATTTCGTCGATACGAACGCGATCATCGCCGTTGATGAGTACGGCGTGACGACGACCTTCCTGGGTTGCGAACTCGAGCCCGAAGGGCAATTCACCGCCCGGCACTTGCAGCACTGCGCGCCACAGACCATCGCGAGGAGCATCGGTTGCGGTACCGCCGCCGCTGCAGCCGAGGATGCCAAGGGCAAGCAGACCGGGGAAAGCCCGTAAGGGGTGAAACGGCTTGATGTTCATCAGGCGATTATAGGTAATGCGTTACAGTAGGATGCACTCATGGATGCTCTTTCACCGGAATTTTGGCCGCTAGTACTCGTCGGCTTTCTCGCGCAATTGATCGATGGCGCGATGGGTATGGCTTACGGGGTATCCGCGAGCGCGTTTCTCACGACGATGGG
>Ga0208788_1001845_pt1 | contig 10011 bp, 5 predicted proteins | sample Wag4_2014_7_11_3_FD_187363 | JGI IMG/M metagenome (GOLD analysis project Ga0208788, IMG submission 187363) | Fresh water mixed with fracking chemicals microbial communities from Ohio, USA - Utica-2 Time Series FC 2014_7_11 (SPAdes) (version 2) ... | reverse complement strand
GCCCACCCCCAACCCCACCGAGGAACCGCCTGTGTCCGAACCTGTCGCGCCCGCGTCCGAAGAAGCCACCCTTGCCCTGCTCAAAGCCCTCTCCGCGTCTCTCGACGCCCTGCTTGCCAAGGTGGCCGACATTGACGGGCGGGTGGACAACTTGACCACCCGTATTGAGAGCATGGGTCATGCCCCCGTGGTGACCGTCGCCAATACCGGCCCCGTCTCGACGGGGGACGCTCTCGCGGCTCTTGCGGCCAAGGGGCTTGAAGTCGTGGTGCGCTCCCCCTCTCGCTGACACCAACCACCCCACCAATCTCCTTTTGGAGAACACCATGCAAATGTCGCTGTCCTTGCCCGCAAGTGGCCCGACCACCCCTCCTCCGACCACCCCTCCTCCGAACACTAACTCCAACACCAATACGACAGGCGAAGCGGGCAGCACCGTCTACTACCGCGTGGGGCTAAACCCCGTGCAGCAGGCCACCCGTGACTTCGTAGCCAACATGACGGGTGCCGAGGTGCAGGCTTTCGTTGACGCCTTCCGCAAGGAGGTGACGGAGTGGCACCTTCACCCCGTGTTCCCGAAGGCGGGAACGACTGCCGCCCTTCTTACGGAGGAGGGCGAGGCGTACTTCACGCCCAATGACCTCGTGGAGCACGCGGGGTTGCACGCGGACACGGTGGACAAGTACCTCCACAACTACATCGGCGTGTGGGCCAACGCGCCCAACTACAAGCAGGAGCGCATGACCCGCCTCCATGCGGACGCGCCGTGGGGCAGGAACTACGCGGCACACCTCACGGAACCGCTGCCTCTGCGGCTCGTGTCGGCCCGTGCGCTCGTGTTCATTGTCATGGCACCCACGAGCGTCTACCGTCCGACCACCGGGGACAAGGAACTCACGGCCCGACACGGGCGGCTTGTGCGGTTCCGTGTGGAGGCGCAGGGTCGGTTCGGGGTGCCCAAGGGTGCCCCCAAGCGCATTGACACCAACATGCCCACCACGACGAGCGTGCGCCGCAAGCCCATGCAGAACGCCCGCTCCAACAAGACCTCCGAGGACACCACGCCCATGCCCATCCCCGCTCTGTTCACGCTCCCCCTTCCGATTCCGACTGCCTGTGACTTGGACGAGGCCATTGCTGACCTGTGTGGCGAGGACGACACCAAGGGGGTCGCCGCTCCCGCGCAGACCCCCCATACCGACAAGTCCGCGTTCGGGGAGGTGCCCGACTTGGCCCACCCCTCGTTGGTGGACGGCGCGGTGCTCGACACCTACTTCGCGGCGGTCGCTGACCTTCGGGCGCGAGCCGAAAAGTTGCGGGGGCTGCTCGACCTCCTCCCCGCGCAGGAGGTGGACGACCGCGTGGCCGAGTTCTTCCGTGCGGGACTGAACGTGCTCGACAAGGGCCGCATGGCGTAAGCCGCTTGCTCTCGGTAGGGCTCTTATGACCTCGTGGGGGCAAGCGCGCCTTCCACGAGGTCTGTCAATATGAGCAAGCACTCCCGCATTCACGCCGTTCGCACCGCCATTCGCAAGGCGTTCGACTTTGTTGCCCAAGGAGCCGGTGACGGGGGCGAGAAGGTTGAGCCGGGGTACTTCGTTGACCTCGTGGTGTTCCTGCTCGCGTTGGACGCCTACACCAAGTTGAAGGGTGAGGCCGACCCCCACACGCAAGAAGCGGTCAAGTTGCTCCGTCGCTACCAAGGCGAGGTGGTCGGCGGGGTGCAGCAGTTCATGCTCCCCCTCACGGCCAAGGGTGTGTACAGCCGGTTCCGTTCGGCGGTGGGCCTTGCTTCGCGCTCGACCCGTGGGCTCGCGCAGGCGCGGGAGCAGGCGCAGGTGCTTGCAGAAATGTTGGCGGTGCTTCGCACGCGGCACGACGACCTCAAAGAGACGTTCCCCGACACCCGTGCTGCCGCTACCGCGCAGAAGGTGGCGACCGTTGCCGCCTCCGAGTCCCCCGAGGCGTTGCTGAACGGGTTGGCGACGGTGCCCCCGGCCTCCCGCCTCCGTATGACCCGTGAGTGGGTCAAGGACGCTGCCAAGTTGGCGGGCGTGGCCCCGTCCGACACCGAGGCCGTGCTCGCGGACGCTGAAACCGCGAAGAACATTGGCGAGGACATCCGAGCCGTTGAGGCGAAACTCAACATTGTGGACCCTGTGTCCGCCGACGCCGCCGACTTGCAGGAGCAGAAGCAAGACCTTCTCTCCCGCCTCGACGCGGTGGTGGAGACGAGCGAGAACCCGACCGTCGTGCTCTCTGCGGCTGCAACCGCCGCCGCGCAGGACAAGGTGTACGCCACGAAGGTCGGCAAGGCACAACGCCTGTCGCCCGACCAAGAGCGTGCCATGATGGTGCGGGGCAAGGGCATCATTGCGGCGGGCGCAGGGTCGGGCAAGACCAAGACCCTTGCCTCCAAGGTCGTCTACCACATTGACGAACTCGGGGTTCCTCCCCGCGCCATCATGGCGACCTCGTTCTCCCGCAAGAGCGCGGCAGAACTCCGCAAGCGCATTGAGGACTACGGTGCCTCGTTCGGTTCCGGCGAGGACACGGGCCTCGGCACGACGCACTCCATTGCGGCCAAGTTGATGCGGGAGTACGGGAGCGGCGGGCGAGAGGGCGTGAAGTCCTATGAGCAGACGAACCTTGTCCGGCTCGCCATGCAGCAAGTGGCTATGCCCCCGAGCGGTAAGCAGCCCCCGGCTCCGACGAGCCTGCTTGCCGCGACCCCTTCCGCAGCCCCGAGCGGCCCCGCTGCCCCGGCCCCCGGCGCGACGGGTGGGCTGACCTTTGCGAACGCACTCGCGCAAGGGGAGAAGAACGCGAGCCGTATTGGGAACTCGTTCCTTCGCGGGGTGATGCAAGACTTCCGCAACCCGAAAGCCGACTACTACGGCTACCGGGTCAAGGCCACGAAGAACTTCACCGACCCTCGCGGGTTGACCGGGAAGGCGCTCCAAATCATCCTCGACGCCCTCCGCGCAGCGGGTGTCCCCTACGACATGGGTAACGACCCGAGCCTTGCCCCCGTTGGTGCAAGCCGCTTTGCCGCAAAGAAGCCCCGCGACAAGGACAAGGGGCTGCGCGACAAGTACCCGTCGTACTCGCAGTCTGCGAACCAATGGTTCAACATGGGGCTGCACCTCACCGACGACGGCACCGAAAAGGGCGAACCCTTGCCTCCCGGCCAGTTCAAGCAGGCCATCACGAAGTTCAAGGGCCGCATGATTTCTCCGTCCGAGGCGTACCACCTCGCCCAAGCGAAGCAGTTGCCCGACGAGTTGGGCGTGCCCGAGGCGGCGGTCTACGCGGCCTACGAGTACTTGAAGGGTCCGAACGGTGAGCAGGACTTCGCCGGGAAGGGCGACTTTGACGACGTACTTATCGACGTGTCGAAGATGCTCTTGTCGAACCCGCGTGCGCTTGCTTCCGCGCAGGCGCGGTTCAAGGTCATCCTCGTGGACGAGGCGCAAGACCTCAACCGCGCACAACACATGATGTTCGGTCTGCTTGCGGGCTTCATTGACCCCGCGAAGGCCACGAAGGTCGCCACGGTAAAGACGGTCGGGGAGTTGGCGAAGGACGACGGCTCCATGACCGCCGACACCTACTGCTTCATCGGTGACGACAAGCAGGCTATCTACGAGTTCCGGGGTGCCGACCCCGAGGCGTTCATTGACATGAGCGACCTCGTGGAAGGCGGTGCGGGCTTCAAGACGGAAATCCTCAAAACCAACTACCGCTCGGGCGAACTCATCGTCCAAGCGGCGAACCGCCTCATCGCCCACAACACCAAGCAAATCCCCATGACCTGTGAGGCGAACCCGAAGCGTGCCGACAAGGGCGGCATCGTGAGTGTCCCCTTCCCCCCGCAAGAGCCGAAGGACATGACGGCTCCTGCTCAATGGCTCGCGGCTCGCGTCGAAGAAATGATGGAGTTGGGGCAGGCAGGCAAGAAGGGCTACGACGCCTTCGGCGTCGGGCTACGGTCGAACGCCGAGGCGTACACCTACGGTTTGGAACTGCTCAAAAAGGGCATCCCGTTCCGCGCCAAGGCAAACTTCTTCGGGGACAACAACACGAAGGCTCTCCTGCATTGGCTCACCATTGCCGACGAGGGCATGAACGGCGACGTGACCCGCATCAACGACGCCGTGCTGAACGCCCGGTCGGCCCCGACTTCCATGCTCGGGCAGAAGTTCGTGGACGAACTGACGCAACGGGCGTCGGGCAACTACCTCATGTGGTTGCAGCAGAACTACGCAAGCATCTACGGCCCGCGAGCGTTCCAAACGGCGAGCGTCAAGGCGTATGTGGACAACCTCACCACGGTCGCCAACCTCAAAGACTCGGGCCTGTCGAACGAAATGCTGCTCGACGCCATTCTTGGGTTGCAGGGCACGGACGGCTCGACGGTGAAGGACGCACTCGTAGACAAGGTGCGAGACGACGACGAACTCATGGCCGAACTCCGTGCCGCCAACCCGAAGGGTGAAGTGGACGAGGACGCGGTGCAGGAGCAGGCTATGGCCCCGATTGCGCCGTTGAAGGGCTTGCTCGACGCACGGGCGAACCTCACCGAAGCCATGAAGTACGTCCGCACCTTGCAGACGGCGAACGCCAAGTTGACGGCGAACGACGACCCCGAGGCCAAGGGCTTCAAGGAACCCGCCGTGACCTTGGGCACCATGCACTCGTGGAAGGGCTTGGAGGTTGAGAACATGTTCGTCCCGGTGGTCGGCGGGAAGTTCCCCCGCACCGACGCAAGCGACAGCGACCTTGCCTCCGAGCGGCGGCTCGCCTACGTCGCGCTGACCCGTGGCGAAAACAACGTGTTCGTGCTCGACATTCCGACCATTCGCCGCACGAAGAAGGGCGAGGTTGTCCTCAAGAGCCGGTTCATGGACGAAATGTGCTTGCCCGTGTCTGCCCCTGCGACGACGGGTGGCAGGACGGCGAGCACGAGCAAAGTCGCGCTGCTCCCGAACGGGCGGTCGCCCTTTGACCCCGAGGTGATGGACGCCTATCTGCGGGGTGAAGACCCCTCTCTGCTCCCGAGCGTGGGTGGCCCGTCTATGACCGGCCCCCTGTGGAACGACACGCTCTATACGGGCGAGTGAGGAAGCCATGCCCCCCGGTGGAACCTACGTCCAACTGACCCGCGACGAGTTTGAGGAGTGGTTGACCCGCGACCTCGGCTTCTCCCCCTCCGAGTGGAGGTTGAAGCCGGGGCGCGGGGGCGTCTACCAACTGTTCCTGTCGCCCACGGTCGCCATTGAGGTCAACTCCACCACGGGGGCACAAGACGCCGTGATGGGGCGTGGCAACGCGAGCATGAGCCTGTGGCTTGCGTCTCGTGTGAACGGCAAGGTGCTGAACAAGAAGGCAATGGGCCAATCGCACTTTGCCCGAACGCTGAACTGGCGGGAGAACTGGAAGAAGGGCGTCGAGCGCATGAAGGACGCCTACTTGAAGTCGAAGGACTTCTACGACCGCCTCGCGTCCATCGAAGACCTCGACCAATACAAGCAAGACACGCTCGCGCTCATTGAGCGTGACCCGAACTGGCAGAACGACCCGTTCTTGTCGGACATGCACGACAAGGTACAGCGTGGAAGCATTCTGTCCGAGAAGCAGCAAGCCGCCGTTGAACGTAGCGCACCCCGGCAGCAAGCCCGACCCCCGGCCCAAGAAGCACCCGTCGCCCCTGCGGCAGAAGACCCCCGTTTGCCCGCGCTGCGAGAACTTTGGGTACGCGCCCGTGCGGCCCGTGACGAGTGGACGATGGACTTCGCCAAGTCCCTCGGGGAACAACTCAAAGCAGGCCGCCGCCTCTCCCCCCGCCAAGTAGAGGTGGTGGAGTCGAAGGCGCAGCAGTACGGCGTGCGGGTGGCCTCCCGTCGCTCGCATGGGCGCACCGCCTCGCAGCGGGTCGCCATGCGCTACGCCATGCAGCGCGAAGCGGGGCTGCAAGAGTGGGTGGGGTGGATGGCACAACCGCTGCACCGCATTCTTGAAGAACACCGCGAACTCGTCTACGGGCCGGTGGACGACCTCATGGACGAGGTGTTCCGCAAGTTGGCCCCTGCTCTCGTCAAGAGGGTGGGCGAGCAGGAAGTAGACGCCGACGTGAACGAGTTCTTGCTTGGGGCGCAAATGGGCCGCGAGCACGCCAAGAGCACGGGGGTTCCAAAGTCCCCGCCCTCGACGCTCTCCGAGGACGGCTTGGAGGGCTACCGTTGGGGGCGCGACCACGCCTCCGTGTGGGACGGCAAGGAACTCCCCCCGGCAGTACGCGCCCGCGTCGTCGCGCAGAACGTCGCGGAGTTTCAGAAGCAGGTGACAGAGAAGGTCGTCATTGACCTTCTCAAAAAGGCGTGGAAGGCTATCTCTCCCGTCACCACCGCAAAGGCCATTGTCCAAGCCGTGAAGAAGCACGGGTGGAAGTTGGGCATGGGGTTTGTGCTCTTTGAGATTGCGGAGCACGCGCTCCTGCCTGCGTTGCTGACGCACCTGACGGGCAAGCCCGAAATGATGGCCCTCGCCTCGTTGCCCATCGGAGAAATCATCTACGCGGTGGTGTTCCGTGTGCTCGGCAAGGCCCCCAAGGAACTGAACACCCCCGACGAGGAAGGCCACCTCGATTGGTACGAGGCACGGTTCGGCCCCGTTCGTCTTGCCGCGCTTCGTGAGAATGTGGTTCGCACCCGCTTGGGGTGAAAGCAAGCGGTAGCAGGCAGGACGGCCTACCATGTGGACAGACACAAGTGACAGCCGTTCTGTGCGCTGCGACGGGTTCGTGGTGAGGCAAGTAGCCCCGATGCGGGTGGTGGTGACACACCAACACGGGTTTACGGACAGGGATTGGTATGCGCTGTGGTTTGGCAACCCCTACACGGCGTTCAAACCCATGCCACAAGGGCTTCTCGACTGCACGGCTTTCTTTGGTGAGGGTACGGTGTACGAATGGAAAGCCTACATAGACAGGGCGTCCGCGAGGATAGGCCCGAAGAAACCCTGACCGGGCTCGCGTCTCGTCGCGTGCGAGACGCCGAGAGGTTCAAGTGGGTGCCGGGAATGCTCGCGTGCCGGTGGGCACCGGGGTTCCGCGACCACCTCCTTCCCCAAGTGCGCGTTGAGGGGGGTGTTGACATGACCCCGTGGGACGACTGTGTGCCCGATATGCGGGACGCGGCGACCCTCGGGGCGGTGGAGCACGGGCTGCTGACCCCGCGTGGGTGGGTTGTCTACCGGCGCTTGGAGTACGACGGGAGCCTCATGTTCCGCGCCACGGGGCCGGGCAAGAACTTCTCCACCTACGGGGTCGGGTGGTGCCTGTCCCTCGCCACCGTGCTTGCGGAAGCCGTCGAAAACTCGGGGTAGTGGTTAGGCCGTCTATCGGCCACGGGGGGCAATAGTCCGCTGACAGGAGCACTTGCACCCATGCGCCGTACTGCGTCTACTCGTATCGCCTTCATGTTGCGCCTGCGTCGTGCTTTGCAGGAGCCCGAAGCCCCCCAAGACGACCGCATGGACGCGCTCACGAACGACCGCGACCGCCTCATTTCGGGGCAGGCGTACCGCGTGCTTCGCAAGGAGTTCGGCCCCCGGTACATGCCGTTCTTCGACCTGTACGGTCTGCTTCACGCTTACGCCGAAGGAGAAGGTCGGGTGCCTCCCGAGGGGTGGGCCGAGGCGTTCCGCACCTACTCGCGGCTTGTCTACACGGCGCTCGCCACCGACTACGCCAAGACCGAGTTCTCCACCTTCGCCGCGCAGTTGCGCCCCTTGTTGAACCGCTTGGACGAGGGCATGGACGACCGCTCGCTCATGGCGCGGGTGGCGGACTTCTATGCCCGCTTGGTGCAGGTGACCGCGCAAGACCGGGGCGTGTTCCTCGCGCCCAAGCCTATGGGCCGGTGGTCCTTCTTCCGCATCATGTCCGAGAAAGAGCAGAAGTTGGAGCAGTTGCGGCAGGACGACCCCGAACTGTACGACACGGTGATGAAGTCCCGCGAGGTCATGCGAACGGTAGACCGGGAAATCGAAAAGTCCGTCGCCAACGCAGGGCTCATTCCCTCCCGCAAGAGCCTTCTTGGGAAGCCCGTCCATGTCGGCACCGACCCCGTGACGGGTGAGGAGGTCGTGTTTGACGACGACGGCTCCGTGCTCCCCGTGGGCGAGTACGTCGAAAAGCGCAAGGCAGACCTTCGCGCCCAACGGGTGAGCGAGCGCGTGTTCCCCCGCGACCTCGACCAACTCCGTAGGTTCTCCGAGGCGGACCTTGAAGGAGCCGTGGGCGACGTGCAGTACGTCTCGCTCACCGACGACAAGGCAAAGTCGAGTGCGCTCACCCGTATCTACCCGACCAAGTTGGTGAACGGGACGCCCGTGGTCGTGGAGGGGCGGTTCAAGGGCTTCGCGGTGCCGGACCTCGTGAACGCCGCAGGACGGCTCATTGAGGGCACGGCCTACGACTTCGACGCCAAGACGGGTCGCCCGGTCCCGCTTGAAACCAAGAACCCTGACGGTTCGGTGAACGTCCGCGTCCTCTCCCGCGAACCGTATGTGACGCTCGACCGGGGGCAGTTGTTGCTGCGCTTGCCGTCTACGATGGAGTACACGCAGCAGCGCCGCAAGATTGCAGAACTGGCGCGGCTCATTCCCTCGCTCAAATATGTGGAGGGCTCCCGCAAGAGCCTGTTCACTTTCGCCCCCAAGGACTTCGCAGCAGTACGGGAGGCGTTGGGTGGCATGGCCCTCTCGACCGCCGCCATGAAGCGCGTCAAGGAACACTTCACGGAGTTGGCCCGGCACGAGCGCGCTGCCGCCGAGGAGAACTTGCAGGACTTCACCGCCGAGAGCATCGGCGGCTTCCGCACCGGGGTCAAGTTGCTCACCAAGCAGAAGCAGGCGCTTGCTTGGATGGAGAGCCGGGGGCGTTCGGGCGTTATCGCGCTTGACACCGGCATCGGCAAGACCCTGACCACCATTGCTGCCATTCAGAAGATGCAGCGGGACGGGCTCGCGGAGCCCGGCACGGGCAACAATGGCCGGTACTTGTATGTGTGCCCGACCGCTTTGCGGGGGAACCTCGCCAAAGAGGCCCACAAGTTCCTCGACGCGCCGAAGGACTTCATTCAGCGCGTGGATGTCATGTCGTTCAAGCAGTTCACCGAGGCGCGGGGGCGCGACCCGCAGTTCGGGCAGGACTATGTGGCGGTGTTCTTTGACGAGGCGCAGGCGTTGAAGAACCCCGGCTCCAAGCAGGCCAAGGCCGCCATGAGCCTCACCCACCCCCGCAAGGTGCTCCTCACGGCGTCTCCTATGGAGCGCAGCCCTATGGAGGTCTACGCACTCGCGGCTATCTCCAACAACACCAACCTCAACACCCGTGAGGGCCGGGCCGAAGCCCGTGCATTCCGCGCCCGCTTCGCAGAGGAAGTCGGCGGGCGCATCATGGGGATGAAGGACGACCCGCTCACCGCTCGGGATATGCGCGTGTGGGTGAAGCAAAACCTCTACTTTGCGGACAAGCGCGCCACCGAAGAACTCAACATGAAGGAGTTGGTCAAGCAGACCGACACGGTGACGATGGACCCGCAGGTGGAGGCTGTGTACCGGGAGACGGCGAAGCAGGTGTCGGGGGTGTTGGCCGGGCTGGTGTCCAAGTACCGCGACCGCACCGTGGACAAGACCACGCAGAACCGCGAACTGGAAACCGCCCGCATCAAGTTGGCGGGCCTGTTCGCCATGCTGACGGAACTTGCGAACCGGCCCGACAAGGTGGTGCCGGGGGCGCGGAACACGAAACTCGACCGCCTCGTGCAACTCATGGACGAGCGGGCGGGCTCGCAGAGCCGCGTCATTGTGTTTACCGACAGCCCGGCATTGGCCGAGGACGCGGTGTCCATGCTCGCGCAGCGGTGCCCGTACCGAATGCACGCGGTGGGGCTTGCTGACCGGATTGAGGTTGTCGGCAGCACGGGCGAGCGCATGACCTACACC
>Ga0208788_1001844_pt1 | contig 10012 bp, 9 predicted proteins | sample Wag4_2014_7_11_3_FD_187363 | JGI IMG/M metagenome (GOLD analysis project Ga0208788, IMG submission 187363) | Fresh water mixed with fracking chemicals microbial communities from Ohio, USA - Utica-2 Time Series FC 2014_7_11 (SPAdes) (version 2) ... | reverse complement strand
GAGGGGTGCGGACAGAAAGCGGGTGTGAAGGCGGTCATGGCGTAGGTGCTCCGCCCATACGGACGAATCACTCGAGCCAAGTGGGACAGCTAGTTGGGATTTCCGTGCACACTGGTCGGGGCCAGTATCACTGGGGGCTTGTATCATCCCCTCAACCCGCTATCCTCTCTCTCCCCTCGGGCGCGTAGCTCAGTCGGTAGAGCAACTGGCTTTTAACCAGTAGGTCGAAGGTTCGAATCCTTCCGCGCTCACCACTCTCACCAGTGGTGAGCCCCACGCCCAGATCTCTTGGGACTTAGAGGGCCCCAACCGCCACGGGAGCCAGCGCACAGGCCGCTTCCACTTCCTCGACGGTCTTCGGAATGCCGGTTGTGAGGACCTCGTGGCCATGTGAGGTCACAAGGACGTCATCTTCGATGCGGATCCCGATGCCGCGCCACTCGGGGCCTACGGTGGTATCGTCCTCGGCCACATAGAGACCTGGCTCCACGGTGAGCACCATTCCGGCCTCCAGCCGACGCGATGTGCCGTCCACGTTGTAGGCGCCGCAGTCGTGTACATCGAGCCCGAGCCAATGGCTGGTGCGGTGCATATAGAAGCGACGGTAGTCGTCCTTCTTGAGTTGCTCGTCCACACTGCCACTCAGAAGGCCCAAGCGAACGAGGCCGTCAATCAACGCTCGTAGCGCTGTCTCGTGGACGCTGACGAAGGACACTCCGGGCTGCACGTGCGCAATCGCCTTGAGCTGGGCTTCCAAGACCACCTCGTAGAGGGCGCGTTGCTGCTTGGAGAATCGCCCATTCACGGGGAAGGTGCGCGTGACATCGCAGGCATACCAGTCGTGCTCGGCTCCAGCATCGATCAGCAACAAGTCGCCTTCCTTCATGACAGCGTTGTTCTCGTTGTAGTGCAGGATCGTCGCGTTCGCACCCGAGGCCACGATGTTGTTGTAGGCCGCGCCGGTGCCTCCGCTCGCTCGGAAGTGCCACTCCAGTAGGGCGTCGATCTCACACTCGTTCTTGCCGGGCTTGGCGGCTGCCATGCACGCGATGTGTGCGGCCTTGGTGGTCGCGGCGGCGCGACGCATCAAGTCGAGTTCGGCCTTCGACTTCTTGAGGCGCAGTTCGCCCAGCACAGGAGCCGTGTCGAGCACCTCGATAGGGGGCAAGATCGGACCTTTGGCGGTCATGCGCAGCTTGCCGAGCAGCTCGGTCATGCGTCGATCATTCTCGACATCCACGCCAAAGCGCCACATCAGACGCTGCGCGCTCTTCAGGATGATGCTCAAGTCGCTCCAAAGCTTCTCGATCGGGCGCGCGCAGTCGACGCCGAGTCGTTCCGGTGCGCGCTCGACGCCCAAGCGGCGTCCGGTCCAGATCTCCATAGCGCGATCGCGTTCACGCAAATAGAGGATGCTGCGCGGGCCGCCTTTCCACGGCTTGCCATCGAAGTCGACTGCGCCAGGCAAGGCCGGCAGCAACACCAAGACGCTGTCCGGTTCAGCGAAGCCCGTCAGCCACACAAAGTCAGAGTCAGGGCGGAAGCGATACTCCGTGTCGAAGTTGCGCGTCTTGTGCGTCGCGGTAGGAAAGATGCCTGCAGCCCCGCGCTCTTGCAGGGCTTCCAGTACGCGCAGTCGGTGCTCGCGGTGCCTCACGCTTGTGTCTCCTTGCTGTCCTTAGCCTCGTCGCTCACGGGCTTCGTAGCCTCAGGCATGAGCTTGCCGAAGTACTCCGGCATCTTGACTCCGCCCACTTCGCTCATCATCTGCATCATCGGAGGCAGTGAGCCTGCGAGTGAGTGCAAGAAGTTGGTCGTCGCATTGCGCCCATCCTTGCCTGCACCGTTGTCCCACACCACGACCTTGTCGAACTTGACATTGGAGATGGCGGTGGCGGCTGTCTTGGACAGCTCTTCCAACTTCTCCAACATGAGCATCTGGAAGGCAGCGTCGGCACTGCCGCAGGATTCGATGATCGTTCTCAAGCCTTCGCCCTTCTTCGCGAGCATCTCGTACTCGCCGCGGGCTTGGGCTTCCAAGCGCGCGAAGATCGCAGCCGCCTCGGCCTGCGCTTCGATGCGGCGCTTCTCTGCCGCTGCTTCCGCTTCGATGATGGTCTGCGACTTCACGGCGCGGGCCATCGCCTCCAATTCGGCGCGCTTCTCAGCCTCGATCTTCTTGGCTTGCGCTTCGGCCGCTCGTGCCTGCGCGAGGTACTGCGCTTCCAAGACAGCGGCTTGGGCTTCGCGCGAGCGCGTTTCGGAGAGCTGATAGGCCTCAGCTTCGCGCACCTTCAAGGCTGCGTTCGAGGCGGCCATGTCGGCCTTGGCCTTGTTCTCGCCGGAGACCGCTTCGGCATCTGCAGCCGCGACTTGGATACGCATAGCACGCTGCGCGTCGCGCACCTTGGCGTCGCGCTCGAACTGTGCCGTTTGCTCGCCGATTGTGCGTTCCTTTTCCAGCTCAGCGATCTTGACCGAGCGCTCGCGCTCCGCCGACTTGGTGCCGATGTCGCGCAACTTCTCGTTGTTCGATACCTCGATGACACGATCGCGATCTGCTTCGGCGACACCGATGGCACCTTTCTTGACCTGCATCGCTACATCGATTTCTGCCTGCTGAATGGCCTCGGATGCGGCCTTCTTGCCGATGGCTTCGATGTAACCCGACTCGTCGGTGATGTCCTTGATGTTGACGTTGATCAGGACGAGGCCGATCTTCTTGAGTTCGGGCTCCAGCGAGTCCTGAATTTTTGACAAGAACTTGTCGCGGTCGCGGTTGATCTCATCGATGCGCATCGATGCGATCACTTGGCGCAGCTGGCCGAAGATGATGTCTTCCGCCTGCTTGATGACCGCGGTCGTCTGCAGCCCCAGCAAACGGATCGCAGCGTTGTTCATGGTCTCTTCATCCGTGCCGATAGCCACGGTGAACACACTGGGCACATTCACGCGGATGTTTTCGATCGAGAGCGCTCCTTGCAGCGGAATCTCGATCTGCACCGGATCCAGCGACAGGTACTCGTAGCTTTGAATCAGCGGCCAAACAAAGACGCCACCGCCATGAATGCACTTGGAAGATCGTCCAGCGCTAGTTTTGCCGTACACCACCAGCACCCTGTTCGAGGGACACCGCTTGTAGCGTCGCGCCACCACCAACATGAAGCTGACGAGCACGAGCCCGCCTACAAGGATCATGAAGGCAATCGGCAGCATGTCCGTGCCTAGTTCGAATTGCATGAGGGCGAAAGAGGGGAGCAGGGGGCTTGTCATGTGGTTGTCTCGTATTTTTGACAGCGATAGCGCTATCAGGAGAGCGGTTCGACCTCAAAGGTGTCGTGGGTCACTTGGAGGACGATGCGAGCTTCCGTTCCCGACTCTAGGTCGCGATCAGCTCGCGTGTAGGCTTGGAATTCGGCTGTGCGGCCCTGCACGAGCACTTGCACCTTGCCCTTGCCTTGATTCTTGGCGGGGATGCGGATGTAGACACGCGCCACGTGGCCTACGGCCTTCGAGGTGTCCAGATTGCCGGCCGAATGCAACTTGCGTTGCAGGGAGAACAGCCACGCGACAGCAACGAGCATCACCGCGCCACTCAGGAATCCAATACCAAGCGCGGGCAGTGTGCCGAGTCCTTGAGCAAGCGCAGCCCAACCGCCCAAACCAAAGAAGCAGAAGAAGCTAGCTACCGAGCGCACAGACAGCAATCCGAGTCCGTCGTCGGCGTGCACCTCGCCACTGTCGCTGTTGCCAATGGAAGGTGCGCCGTCGCTTAGGCCATCACCTCCATCGTCATGTCCAAACAGCAACATGACGGTCTGCACCAGCAGGACGAGTCCGCCGAGTGCGGCACAACCTAGAAACACCGAGAGGATCGAGATGTCCATGCGCGAGGGCCGCGCGCGAAGCGCAACGGTCTATGCAAGATACGCTTCGCTTTCCGCCGGATTCAAAGGAATCGCGGAGTCAACAGCCGAAGGCCTCCCGAACTCGAGCCTCGGCCGGCGGGCGCGTAACGAGACTGACTGCCACTGCCAGTACGCTCGCTACGAACAAGCTTGGTGCCACCGGTAGCCAACCGCCAGCAGGCAGATCTCCCCACTGGAACGCCATCAAGGTGAGCACACCGCCGAGGATCGAGGCTACAGCAGCGGCCCCGGTGAAGCGCCGCCATACGAGCCCCAACACAATCGTCGGGAACAGCGTTGCGTAGCCGGAGAAGCAGAACTGTCCGAGCTCGAAGATCGAGAGCTGCAGATGCTCCACCACGAGGTAGAGGCCAAAGACGGCTGCGCCGACGGCACACAAGAACACGCGTTCTACATAGATCGCGCGCGTCGAGGCTCCGAGGTCACGCGAGACCATCGAGCCCATCGTCAGCAACTGTGCGTCCAGCGTGGACATAGCTGCAGCGAGCACAGCTAATGTCCCGAGCACAGACCATTCGGCACCTAAGATGCGTGTCACCATGGCTGGAAAGATGCCGTCCGAAGCACGGCCTTCGAGTCCTGGTACAAGCAATGCACCAAACACGCCGGTGAGTACCGCTGCCGGCCACAGCAGCGCGAGTGCGATGGGGTACAAGCGGCAGGAGGTGCGTAGTGAACGCTCATCCTTCGCTGCCATGAGCCGCACCAGCATATGTGGAAAGCACACAACAGTCAGCGTGATCGCGAGCTCGTAGCTGGCAAACGCAGTGGGAGTGAAGCGCGGATGCGCGCGGTCCATGACGGTAAGGTCCGGACGCTCCGCTTGCAGGTGCTCGAAGGCGGCCTGCACACCCCCGAACTCGCCGAAGAGAGCCACTGCCACCAGTGTGATGACCACAAGGAACAAAGCACCCTGCACCACATTGGTCCACGCCGTGGCACGCATGCCACCGAGCAAGGTGTAGCCCAAGGCCACAGCCAGAGTCAGTGCAGCGCCCGTAGGGGCGTTCAGAGTGCCGTCAAATTGCTTTGACAGCGCAATGCCGCAGCCTTGAATGCCGGTCACCATGTACGGCACGGTGAAGAGCGTAAAGGCCGTCAACAGTGTCCAGCCGACTGCCTTGCTGTCGAGGCGCTTGGCATACAACTCCGCTGGCGAAATCGCACTCAAGCGAGCGCCCATGCTGCGTGCGGGGCGACCCACGAGCCAGAAGCTCAAGGGAATGACTAGCGCCACGATGGGAGCATTTAGGCTCAGGATGCCGAGTCCGTCGTGATAGCTTTGGCCAGGGATGCCCATCAACACGAACGGAGAGCAGTTCGTGCCAAAAAGCGCAAAGAACAGCGCTGTGGCTCCTAGTCCGCGGCCAGCGAGGTAGTAGCCCGCCGTGCTGCGTTCCTGGTTGCGCTCGGCCCACCAGCCAATCACGATCATCGCGAGGAAGTACGCGACGATGAGGATGATGGCCATCATGGCTTGATCTTCCAAAAGCGGCCAGTGAACCACCACAAGTAGGTCAGCGCTCCCAACATCCACATCAGGCGCCAGCCCAGTTCATCCGGCAGCCAGCCCCACCACGGAGTCGTGCTGGGCGTGCGCCAGTAGTCAAAGTGCAACACCAGCAAGCTGACGAAGCCGAGCACTGCGAGGATGCGCATTCGCATGTCCTACTTTTGTTGCAGCACAAAGCGCTCGATGCGCCCTGCGAGCAAAGGCCACTCAGTACGGCGTTGTTGCGGGTCACTCCAATCGATCAACAGCCCTGAACTCGCGCTGGAGTTCAAAGTGGGGCGCTCGTGTGCAATCACCGTCGTTACACCTGAGCACTGTTGGATGGCGCGCGCGAACGCGCCCAGTGCCTCGAGTTGCGTGCACTCGCGTTCGACGAGCACGACTGCACCGTACTGTTGCAGTTGTAGCGGCACGTGGCGGGGTACGAGCTTGGCGCGTGTAGCCAAACCTCCACGGAACCGCCCGTACAACACATGCTCTTCGCCGCTGGGAGTCAGCTCCAACTCCCAAGCGTTGCCGAGTTGGTCCTGCTGCCACCAATCGACGAACTCGGCTTCGATGGTGTACTCCGGATGGCGGGGGATGCGCACCTTGACTGTCGCTGCTTCGCCGCCTTGGTGTCGCAGCGTGACTTGAATGCCCTCGCCTTCCACTGCGATCTCTAGGCCTACGCGCGCCTTGCCAATGGCAATGCCGTCGACCTTTGCAGCACGCGGCACCCAGCCCGTAGCGCCTACGCGGTCGGGCTCGTAGGGCAACGCAGGGTTCAGCTCGACACCGTCTGGCAACGCACCCGCATGACCGCCCTGCCCAGCGAGCGATCCCACAGGTACGCCCGGCATAAAGCGAGGCAAAAGCGCGGCCAAACTGGCCTCGTCTGCGCGCACAGCGGACAGATGGGACCAAGCGTCGTCATAGCGCTCTTGCTCCAGAGCGACAAGGGCCAAGCGCGCACGCGGCTCTACGGCATTCGTCTGCTGTGCGGTGGTTAGGTCTGCGGCCCACGCCGACCATGTCGCCGGCGCGTCAACTGTACTTGACACGCTCAGCAGCCGTCCCGCGGGCGCCAAGGCCGCGCTGGGACTGACCTCGGCCGACATGGTGGCGACCACACTAGCCAGCGAACCACGCGGCAGCTCAAGCCTAGGAACGACTGGCGCGTCCTGCGTCCACAGAGCGAGTAATACCGCGATCATGCCAGCATCCTAGTTGCGCCGACGCAGCTTGGCGAGCAGCTTGAGCATCTCGATGTAGAGCCACACCAAGGTGACAAGCAACGCAAACGCCCCGTACCACTCCATGCGCTTGGAGGTTCCCGCTGCTGATGCGTTTTCAATGTAGTCGAAATCAATTACCAGGCTCAATGCGGCCACGACCACCACGAACAAGCTGAACGCAATCCCGACGGGGCCGCTCTCATGGATCATCGGGATCTGCCACTTGAAGAACGAGCCAATGAACCCGATCAGGTACACGATGCTGATGCCGCCGATAGCAGCAGCTAGAACCAATCGGAGGTTCTGACTGGGCTTGATGAGCCGAGTGCAATACGCAAGCAGGAGCGTCACGAGGGTGCCGCCCGTAGCCGCAATCGACTGCAGCGCGATTCCCGGATAGCGAGCTTCAAACACGGCCGACAGGGCGCCCAAGAAGAGCCCTTGGCACAGCGCATACGCCGGAGCGAGGTAGGGCGCCCAGTGCATCTTGAAGCGCAGGATGAGGGCGAAGACTAGGCCTCCGATTGCGCCACCCATAGCCCAAGTCACCGCATTGGCGCCATCGCCTGCCATCACCATGGGCCACGTGACACCCGCGCTCAAGACCGCCAGCGCCAGCAAGAACAGTGTCTTGTACGCGGTACCCACCACCGTCATGCCGCTGGAGCCGGCGACAAGTCGAGAGGTCTGGAATGTGCTGGCGTTCAGGACGGGATTGCCGGTCTGCATCATGTGTCAAGCCTAACCGACGATTCGACCGATCTGCACACTTGAGCCCTCATCGGTGATGCGCCATGCTACCGCGGTCACCATGAGTGCCATCGATCACGACTTGCTGCAGCGCGTCGTCTGCCCTGAGACCCGCGAAAAGCTCCACGAGGGCAGTGCTGCGTTGGTTGCCGAGCTCAACCGTCGCATCGCGGCTCAGACGCTTCTCAATCGTGCGGGACGCGCCGTCCAGCGCCCGCTAGACGCGGTCTTGGTGCGCGCCGACAAGAAGGTGGGCTATCCCGTGCGCGACAAGATCATGATGTTGTTCCTCGACGAGGCCATCTCGCTCGAGGGGTTGAACGCTTGAGCTAGCAGTGCGGTTCGTACACCACAGCGATAGCTCGCGCCGCGCGCTGCTGGGCTACTGCTTGAACTTGCATCCGGCGCACACGCTGGAAGAGTTCCTTGCGCGCACGGCGGCTGTTGCCGTGCCGCTGCGCGAGCGATTGGGGTGCAAGGGCCGCTTCGGTGTGGGACCTTGGATGGGCGCAACCTTGGTCGCCGAGCTCCTCGCCAATCCTGTTGCGTTCGCACGTTTGGTGGCGTTTTTTCGCGATGCACAGCTCGAACCCTACACCTGGAATGCCTTCCCCTACGGTGAGTTTCATGCTGCGGGAGTGAAGACGCGCGTCTTTGAACCGCGTTGGAGTGCGCCCGAGCGTGCAGCCTACACCGTAGGAGTGGCGGAGCTTGCGTTGCGTTTGGCCGATGAGCTGGATCCCGACCCGGATGAGCGCGCACACATCTCGATCAGCACGCACACCGGTGGTCATTCGACTGTGTGGACCGCGGTGGATGCCGCGCAGGCGTCAGGATTACTTGACAATGTGGTGCGCAAGCTCGCCAAGCTGTCGATTGTGCATGGCCGTCGAGTGCGCTTGGGTTTAGAACCCGAACCGCGCGCCAACGTGTCGACGCAAGCCGAGTTGCGCGCTTGGTGGAACGACCTGCGCAACGAGCTGCGGGCTCGTCCGGATTCCTTGACATGGCTGGCGACCTATGCGTCGCACTTGGGATCGTGCCTCGACTTGTGCCACTCAGCGGTCGAGTTCGAAGACGATCCGTTGGCGGCCCTGGATCCCGCGACCACCGGCGGTGTGCCCATCGTTAAAGTGCAGATCACCAACGCGCTGCGCCTGCTGCGGCCCGGCGACCACCCGCGCGCTGTGGAGGCGCTGCTCGCCTTGGACGAACCGCGTTGGCTGCACCAAACGAACGCGCGGCGGGGGAGCACCGTGCTCCACGCCCACGATCTGCCGCAGGTCCGCGTCGCTTTGGCTGGCCCTGAGCGTGCCGCTTGGCTGGAGGCCGACGAGTGGCGCACGCACTTCCATGTGCCTGTGGATCTCGATCGAACCGCTGGCGGCCTCACGACAACGTTCGAGCTCACCCGTCGGACCCTAGAGGGGCTGTTGGCCCAGCCCGCGCGTGAGGACCTGCACCTAGAGATCGAAACGTACACCTGGGACGCGTGGGGGGCTGCTTCCCCCAACAGCACGCCGGAGGCCGCTTTGGTGAGCGGACTAGAAGCTGAATACCGCGCCGTTTTGCCCCTATTCGAGGCACAAGGGTGGCTCTCCACATGATTTCTTGATTCGGCCTCCCGCAGCTGTTGACACGCCCCCCTCAGGAACCTATCTTTCCCGCCCTCGAACGCGTCGCCGGGACGTGCTCGACCGACCGAACAGGCGGCCCCATCGTCTAGCCCGGCCTAGGACACAAGGTTTTCATCCTTGCGACAGGGGTTCGAATCCCCTTGGGGTCACCATCCAGCCACCTCGACGCGAACAGCGCCGAGGTGGCTCTTTTTTGGTGGCTGTTTGCGGGCTCAATCGCGAGCCACCGACTTCGACTGCGGGATGTGTCCCTCGGCGATCCAGCTGGTCGCTCGCGCGCGCCAGTCCTCGCCCAGGCGCTTGGCGAGCACCAGATCGATGGCCTCGGGGGCCAGCTCAAAGTCATCCGGCACAGGCGTCGTGGCCGCCCGCGCCGCCTCCTCGCGCGCCCGCCGCAATTCGTGCAGCGCGTCCGCAACCTCCTGAGGATTGCGCGACAACAAGAAGCTCGTCACCCCAAACGCGCGCTTCGACCCCAGTCCGTTCCATGCACCGCGCCGGCATACCGACAGCTCCGCGGCCAAGATGGGGGCGACTGTGCCATCCGCAGCCACGCGTTTGCCGCATTCGCGCTTGATCTCATTCGCCCACGCACCATGTTCCGCGCGTTGCACCGCATCCTCGCGATTGGGAAAGCAATGGATCTCGGCATCGACGCGCCATTCGGCGCACCAGCCGACGCCCAAGCCCAGCCAATCGGGTTGCACACCGAAGCGTCGCTCGACGAACAACTGTGCCAGTCGATTGATCAGGTCATGATCCGCGTTCCAGCGCACGACACCTTTGGGCTTCAAGAGCACCGCGATCAACAGCGGGTCGTACAGCACAAAGCCCGGCTTCTTGCGCGCGCTCTTGCTCCATTCCTTGAGAGTCGTTTGCTTGGCCACGATGTGGTCCAGCAGCCGCGCTTGCTCGCTCTCATCGCGCACGATGTGCACGATGGCTGTGGCCAACTCACTCTCTTTG
>Ga0208788_1001841_pt1 | contig 10014 bp, 9 predicted proteins | sample Wag4_2014_7_11_3_FD_187363 | JGI IMG/M metagenome (GOLD analysis project Ga0208788, IMG submission 187363) | Fresh water mixed with fracking chemicals microbial communities from Ohio, USA - Utica-2 Time Series FC 2014_7_11 (SPAdes) (version 2) ... | reverse complement strand
GTCTACCCCTGGAAGAGAGTGCAGCCAGCGCCGAAGGCTTAAGTTGGTGATCTTGCCGCCAACTATTGCTTCAGGTTCGTTCTTGGGCAACTTGTTTACTCCTTGGAAGTCTCCTCCGAGTCTAAAGCAAAGCTGCCAATTGGGCTTAGGAGGGTTAGTTCAAGGGCTTTTTCACAAGTGCTCTAGCTCAACGCTGGGCATTAGAATTTTACAAACGAAAGGCCCCCATGACCAGCCAGCCGAAGATCCTTGTTGTCGTTCACGACATCGATGACCACCTCAACGAGATGGCCAACCCGATTGCCGAGGCTGGCATTCTCATGGATACCTGGGATGTACAAAACGACAGTGCCGGCAAACCCGATCTAGACAAACTTGATCAGTACTCAGGAGTCATTTCGCTCGGCGCTCACGCTGGTGTTCTCGAAGAGGCGAAGCACGATTGGATGAGCCACGAGCGCAAAATAATGCAGTGGGCCCTAGATACCGAGACTCCCCTGCTCGGACTGTGCTTTGGTTCGCAGTTGCTCGCCTCGGCTGCTGGTAGTCGGGTCTATAAAGCCGAGATCGGCGAATTCGCCTGGACAAAAGTTGACATGCTGCCAGAAGCAGCAAGCGATCCCGTGATCAGTTCCTTGGGTAAGACCGCAGATGCCTTCCACTTTCACTACGACACTTTCGATTTGCCGGATAACGCTGTTTTGCTTGGCGAGAGCAACGGCACAATCGAAGCTTTCAGAGTTGGCTCGAGCGCATGGGCAACCCAGTTTCACCCCGAGATCGGTCTTTCTCAGCAGTTGGCTTGGCTAAGCACTTACCGCAGTGCATTTATTAGAGAAGGTATCAACGTCGAAGAGCAGATTGTCAAGTCGCACGAGCTTGCCGCGAGCTACCGCAAACAAGCGTGGGACCTGTCCGCGGCTTTTGCAAAACAGGTTCTGGCCTTTCACAATAAATAGTTCCAGCAGTGGGTGAACCTACTCAAACACCCTGAATCACTTTGCGGAGTTAGCAGTAAAGCTAATTGGAAGAACCGTTGGGCCAGTGTTTCCGCTATCGGGCAAAAATGCAGCTCCAGGAGCTATTTGCATGTTCGGAAGCCTTCTAGCCAAAGCCTTGAAGGCCTCTTTCATATCAAGTCTTGCGACATAGTGTCCGATGCAGTGGTGCATTCCACCACCAAAGCCAAAGTGAGGGGCACGATCCGCTGTTATATCGAAACCGATGTTCTCAAATTTTCTAGGATCGCTGCCGGCGGGGATAGTCAACAAGTGAATGGTAGTTCCCTGCTCAATTGTTAGACCTTTGTGCTCGATGTCAACTGATGCTTCGCGAGAGACCCAGGTGATGGTGGGGTTTACTCGCATGACTTCTTCAACAGCGGCTCTAGCTAAATCAGGAGTTTTTCCTAACAGTTCCCACTGATCGGGGTGCTGCGAGAAAGTTTGCATGCCTAAGCCAATTTGATTGCGGGTGGTATCAAAGCCAGCAAAAATAAGTAGCGAAATTAGGGAAAGTAGTTCTTCCTCAGTTATCTTCTGGCCATCAACGTCAGCTTTGACAAGAGTTCCGACAAAATCATCTCTGTCGCTGCCTTCGCGGCCATCAATCAAATCTTTGGCTAAATCCAAAATTCCAAGCAAACCTTCCTCGATCATCGGAAGATCTTCTCTTATGGTGACACTGAAGACGTATCCCAGCTTGGTAGCCAAGTCAGCAACCTTTGGCCATAGCTCTTCATCTAATCCAAGGAGGCCGGTGATAACTCGTGCTGAAAATGGCTCAGCAAACTCAGCCATAAACTCACATTCGCCGCGTGATTGAAAGTTGTCGATTAGCTCATTGGCAAGAGATTCAAAGAACGGTGCCATCGGTTCAATGGTCCTAGGAGAAAAAGCAGGTCCTGATAAACGTCTCAATCTCAGGTGGTCATCGCCTTCAACGCTTAGCAGCATTGATTTCCACCAGGAGGCCAGTGGGCCCTCTGTAATTCCATAGTGCGAGGGCCACCTTCTAGTGCCCTGGTATAGCCGCTTATCTTTCAGTAATGTACTGGCGTCTTCATAGCGCAGTACTGCTATGCCAAAAGGGGTTGTTGCGTACCAGTTGTCTTCTCTGGCATTCATAACCTGGTCTGAGCGAATGGAGAATCCAAGCTGGTTGAAATCGAGGTAAGCCACGTTACTCATTTTGTGATTGCTCCTCGTTTCTTTTACCCCAGGGGCTTGAATCCGGAACCCGCTGATTAAGTGTCGAACCTGCCGAAAATCAGTATTCCTTAGTATCACTATAGTCAGTGCTTCCGGGCCCGCACACGCTTGCACCAAACTCAGCAGGAGAACTTGTAAATTGGCTACATGGGGAAATCAATTTTTAGTTTTGCGACATTAGTCGTGGCGGCATCTTTCTCGCTTACATCTTGCACGGCGACACAACCACTCGGACAGACTCCGGAGTCTTCCGACACATCAGTCACTCTTCCATCAGTGAAGCTAAGTGATCCCAATCTTTTCAGTGAGCTAAAGAGCTGTCGAATACAGGATGGTGATCCGGAACTAACGAACATGACTGCAGGTTTTCCAATCCCGAAGGGTCGGATTGATCTCCGGAGCGGTGCAAACGTTCACATCATCGGCGTTGACTTTGCTGACAAGTCGGGAGGCACAGTATCTCCTCAAGAGCAGAATCAGATTTTCACAGATGATATCCAATCATTTTATGAGGCTCAATCTTCAGTGCCCTTGAGATTTGAATGGAACTGGTATCCCGAGTGGGTCACAATGCCTAAGTCAATAAACAAATATGGTTTGGGAGGAAGCTTTTTTTCAGGAAAATTCAATGGTAATGCTTACTTCGATTTCGCACGAAAGATCATAGACATTGTCGATGAAGAGATCGATTTTTCAGGTTCTAATTTCCTTTTTATCGTATTTCCAAAGGGAGTCACGAATGAGGAGATAGGGACTTTTGTAGTGCACACCGATGATGTCTACGTCACAGACGAGGAGACTATTCCTAATCTCATCATGGCCGGAGGGTACTATGTAGCTTCTGATACCTACATACACGAATTTGGGCACGGGTTGGGGCTCACTGATATTCGTGACACAAGGGACGTGGGAAATCAAAAGTCTGACGGTATGTACTACGACGTTATGGGTAGCACAGATCACTTCGAACTTCTTGTATGGAACCGTTTCTTGCTGGGCTTCCTGGAGGATACTCAACTGCATTGCAAGACATCCCAGGAAACATCGACACATTGGTTAATCCCAGTAGCTAGCGAATCAAAGCAAGTTAAGGGCGTTGTAGTGCCAATTAATGACACCGAGGCAATAATCGTGGAATCTAGGCGCCCAATCGGATATGACACTTCACTGATCGGAGCGCCCGACTTAATTGGGGCAGTCGTATACACACTCGATTCCAAAATCCCTTATAAGAGATCCCCCGTGAAGGTTGTTGACGTATTAATGGTCGGGGAATCTGTCGAAGTAATGGGATACACCTTTAGAGTTATTGAGTCCGGTGACTTTGGTGATGTAGTCGAAATAGCTAAAATTCAGTAAAGCTAATGATCGTGCTGATAACAGCGAAGAAAATCCAGCTACATCTTGCCTAGATCCGCACTACAATACTTGCAATTGCAAGAATCTCTATTTATCAAAATCCCAGAAATGCGTACCTTATCGCCCTATCCAGTAGCTTGCTGTGATAGTAAATAGGATCAACTCTGTTAAGCCCTCCATGGATATTCCACTTGGCTTTGTTAAAACAGTTTGGACTGTCTATCGGCCATGCGTTTAGCCCAACGTAAACGAAACGGTTTGCAGTTTCAGTAAAAATCCCAGCACCACTATCTCCATCACATCCTGCACCAGTTTTCTTACTGGTTTTTGTCCAACCCCATTTTTCATAGGGGTCAGTAAATGCAGGCCAATAATGTTTGTCAAGACGATTGTCCATTACAAGGTTGTAATGCTTCTCATCTACAAAGGGAAACGTCAGTGTTCTGGGCCACTTGTACCCCTCCATTTTCATGTTCCTTTCTTCTTCCGACGAAACTCCGTAGCCCCCCATGGTCACAAACGCCTTCTTTTTGACCAAGTCCTTGAATGTGGCTTCGGTAGCTGCTGTGGCCCAGGAAACTTTTGCAACTGGTTCTTTGGTCACAACAATCATGAAATCCTTATTGTTATAAGCTGCAAGGTTTCTAACCGTGTTGTATCTTTTGTAGCTGAATACCTTTTTAGCTTGCACGAGGTCAGTTCGATCGGTGCTAAGAAGCTGCCCTGGATAGCCTATAAAGACTTGGGTGTCTGGCCACTTTTCATTATCTCTAAATGGCCTGAATTGACAATGCCCTGCAGAAATGACAATTCTGGGAGCGAAAAGAAATCCTGAGCATGCTGAGTAAAAGTCTTCTGAGGAGCCTTTATCGTCCAAAAGTACAATTGAAACAATCCTTGGATGATTTCTTGCCTCTTCTCCGCCCTCAATTGCAAAAGATTGAATTGGCTGAAGCACCAGGATTGAAGAGACAATAGCTATTAATAGTTTTTTCAACTTTATTTGCCCCCCAAATTGAACAAACTGCTCGTGCAGAAATACTAGCAAGAGGCACCACTGATTCCGTATCAGTAGGTCACTCCCGAAATTGAAGACTTGATCTCTAGGTGGGAAGGTCCAATATTGAAGAAAACCCAGCTCTCGTGAGAAGAAACTGGGTTTTCGTGCACCCCCCGGGACTTGAACCCGGAACCCACTGATTAAGAGTCAGTTGCTCTGCCGATTGAGCTAGAGGTGCTTTTGTTGCTCTATACAAGCAACAGCTCTAAAGAATACCACTTGGACTAGGCCCATCCAAACTAGCGAGCGAGCCTTCTTATTAGCTTTTCAGTGGCGATAAGACTGCCACCTAGTACTGCTGGAATGCCACCGCCTGGGTGAGTTGAGGCTCCCACTCGCCATAGCCATGGCCTAAACAATGACGAATGTCTTGGGGTGTGAAGCGGACCAGACTGCCAAATCTTTCGAGCCTCTCCATAGAGCGCACCACCAGTTGCTCCCCACCCGGAGAAATACTCGGGATCCAAAACCTCAAAGGAACCAAAGTACTCTTTGATGTTCTTCGGCAGGCCCATAACCTTAGATACTCTTTCCAGCTCTGCCTTAGCGAAGGCGCTATCAATGCCGTAGTGCTTGCCATCGGCAGGTGCGGTGATCAAAACAGCAACGGTTGATTTGCTGTTTGGGTAGATGTGTCCTGCCTTGTAGTAGTTGACAAAAACCATCGACTCATCTGGAAGCTGCTTTGCCCCTAAGGACTTGTGTAGGGCAGCTGGGTCATCGGGCATTATCACCGAGTGGGTCTTGGTGCCAGCCGGTAAGTCTTCATCAAGCACTGCGTAGATTGCAACCCCTGAGCAAGACATCTTGCGGCCTGATTCATTTGTTGCCTTACCAAGGAGTCTGTCTGTGACCTTGGCATCAAGACTCGAAATCACAAGATCTGCTTGGTACTGACCCTTGGCGGTTGTGACTTTGTTTTTGGAGATTGCGGTGACCTTTTCGTTGAGGGATATCTCAACACCGGCATGGCGAGCAAGTTTTTCAAGTGTCAACGGAATCTCGTTGACTCCGCCAACTGGAACTAGGACCTTTTGGCTGGCCATAACCGCAGGCATGGTTGCAAACAAGGCCAGTGTGCTCTCAGGCGCTACGCCTGCGTTCAGGGTGTGAATGGAAATGATCTCTTTGAGACCTTCCGGTAGCCACTTCAATCCATCTAGGTAGCTCTTGGTTGTAAGGCGTAATCCATAGTTTGAAACCAGCTTGCTCACTGCAGGCACTGCCTTTGGGCTCATGGAAGTGTTGGTAAGCAAAGTGGTGATTTCTTTATCGAGCTTGCCGTGAACGGCCTCGAACCTGACCCAAGGCTCATGCCACTTGTTACCTGGCTCCACTGGAAGCAGGCACTTATCCCCCCGGTAAAAGTATTCGCCCACCTCAGCTAAAGGTTCAAAGGTGATCGGTGCAATCTCTCTGACCTTGAGTCCAGTTCCTAAATTGTCATAGCGTCGAATGAATTCTTCCCACACTCCAGGGAAGGTCACAAGGGCAGGGCCGGTGTCCATGCGCTGGCCGTCAACAACGATTCGTTTTGACTTGCCGCCGATCCAGCTGGCGCCTTCAATGACTTTTACTTTGTGTCCGGCTTTAGCAAGAAGAGAGGCTGTTGCAAGTCCTGAGATACCGGCACCTAAAACAATGATGTTTCTTGGTCTCACGGATAAAGACCTAATACCATCGCAGAAACTAGCTGAACACCGGCTACCGCGCCAGCGATATATGGAAAGGCAATTGAAAGCCGGTAAAGCTTGCGGCCGGTTTCAGGAACGGGATTTCTAAAGATGGCAACCGTTAGGTATCCGGCGATAACGAAGTTCACAATCGCAACAGGAATGTTCACCATGGCAAAAAGTCCTGTTGAAATCAGCCAAAAGATACCGACCCAGTAAGCGCTGCCTTTGGTGCCAAGCCAGACTGCTGTGGTCTTGATACCAACAAAGCTATCCTGCGGAATATCCTGCACAGCATCAAAGGTGTGCTTTGCCATCGACCAAACCATTAGACCAAGTGCTGCAAACCATAGCGGCTCATTGCCAAAGGCCAAAGGAATGAAAACTAGGGGGAAGGCATAGTCGGTGTTCGATACCGAATCCCAAACCGGACGGGCCTTGAATCTAAATGGCGGGGATGAGTAGAAGTAGAAAAAGAGCGAATAGGCCAAAATCCAGCCCATGGCGGCAATTGGAACTGTGAAGGCGAAGTAGATCAAAAATGGAATGTTGGTTAGCACTACCCCGATAAAGATTGGCTTTACTTCTGAGGGGCTGATCTTGGCACCTTCCATGCCGCCTTTTCGGGCGTTGATGTTGTCAGTTTCCTGATCGAAGATGTCGTTGATGCCGTAGATCAAAAGGTTGAAAGGAAAAGTCACCCAGATAAGAAACGGGATGATGTCCCAGCGCCAGATATCTCCCCCCAGCCACATCGCAATAACGGTGGTTCCGATGGTGTTTACCCATAGAACAGGACGGGAAATTTCCACCAGGCGCTTCAACATGGTTCAAGCTTAGACGGGCAACACAAGCGCAGAAAAACCCTTCTAAAAGCTGGCTTAGACTGGAAACAACGAGAGAGAAACCTTTACTTAGGAGTGGTTATGGCGGAGCTCAAGAAACTAGAAACCGGCGACAAGGCTCCTGATTTCACGCTGGTCAACCACGACGGCACCAAGGTAAAGCTCTCTGGCCTCAAGGGCCAAAAGGTCATCGTCTACTTCTTCCCAGCAGCTCTAACTCCTGGATGCACCAAAGAGGCTGAGGATTTCAATTCCAACCTCAAAGCTCTCAACAAGGCAGGCTACGAAGTGCTTGGCATCTCCCCCGACACCCAAGCCAAGATGGCCAAGTTCCAGGTTGCTCACAAGCTCAAGTTCGCACTTTTGGCCGACGAAGACCTTGCGGTACACAAAAAGTATGGCGCCTATGGAACCAAGAGCATGTACGGCAGAACCTACGAGGGTGTCCTTAGATCAACCTTCGTGGTTGATGAAAAAGGAAAACTTGAGCTGGCTCTATACAACGTCAAGGCCACCGGTCACGTTGATAGCCTGCGCAAGCAGCTCGGTATCTAAAGCCTCAGTTTTTAACTGAGAGCACCGTCGTTTTCGCGGTTGGTGTCGGCAATAAATCTCCTGTTGAACAGCAAAATCGCGACTACAGCTGAAAGTAATGCTAGGAATATTCCAATGTTTCTATTGCTTCCGGCTTCGGCTAGCGCGCCGGCTCCAACTACACCTTGAAGAAGCTGCCAGAAAAATGCAGCACTTCTGGCCCAGCGTTTTCCCTGCAAAATTCCACGTGAAAAATGCAACACCCAAGCAACCGATCCGGCAGCTAAAACAATCAGGAAAATTTGAGCGTAAATGTTTAGCACGTTTCCAGACAATAATTCAAGTAAAAGTGCGAAAAAAACTAAGGAAATTATCAGGGCCTCAATAAACAACAGTGAAACTACAAGTTTCACTAATTGAGGGGCTTGGCTAAAGGCTTTCATGAGTCCTTACAAATTTGGGTATTTACAAAAGCCTACGGCTATGGAATTATATGAGTAGAACATGTGTAGCGCTTCAAGCGTAAATCACAGGATTCGCACCAAACAAACAAGTTTGAAGAATTTTTCAGTGCCCATCGTATTGGCCCTTTGGGGCCAAGAATCAGGATAAAAGCATATGGATATGCAGTGGCTAAATCAGGCCCGTTGCCTAAACGAAGACCCAGAACTGTTCTTTCCGGTTGGAAACACCGGTCCTGCGGTTGACCAGATCGAGCAAGCCAAAGCTGTTTGCCGCGAATGCAACGTGACTAGCCAGTGCCTTGAGTATGCAATCAAGGAAAACCAGGACACCGGAGTCTGGGGTGGACTAAGCGAAGACGAGCGCAAGTCACTAAAGCGCAAGTACGCCAGGGCTCGCAGAGCCAGCTAATTCCTTAGTGCCTCTTTATAGAGGTATGTTGATGGCCACCTTGGTGCCACCTTCTTTTGGAGAAAACCAGCTGATCTTTCCGCGAAGCTCTCCCTCAATCAAAGTCTTGATGATCTGAGTTCCAAGACCTGTTCCAATCGAGTCTTTCTTGAGACCCACGCCGTTATCCTCAACCTCAATCAAAAGCTGCTTGGCAGTTCGTTTGGAGTTTAGTGAGATTAGTCCACCGTGGGAACCAAGTCCATGAGTTGCTGCGTTCGTTACCAATTCGGTCAGCGCAACAGCGAGCGGAGTAGCCTGATCGCTGTTCAGCTTTCCAAACTTTCCATCGATGCGAAGCTTTAGAGTCTTTGAGTTTTCCGAAGCGAGCTCCCCGACAAGTCTCATGCTATCTGCAAAAACCTCATCGAAGTTCACTTCTTCGGTGAATCCCTCGGCCAGAGTGTTGTGCACAAGTGCAATTGCAGACACTCGTCTAATGGCTTGCTCGAGTGCGTCCTTGACTTCTGGGTTATCGGATCTTCTGGTTTGAATCCGCATCACCGAGGCTACTGTTTGTAGGTTGTTTTTTACCCGGTGGTGAATTTCGCGAATAATGGCATCTTTTGTCAGCAGCTCTTGTTCTTGACGACGAAGTTCGGTGATCTCTCGACACAACACAATCGCTCCGGTTCTAGCTCCTGCCTTGAGAAGTGGAATGGCTCGAATTGACAGAGTCAAGTTTGTGGATTCAAGGTCTGCTCGCCAAGGGGCTTTTCCTGTAAGAACTAGTGGCAGTGACTCATCAACGGTTGACTGTTTTTTGACAATCTTGGTGGCGGCTTCGGCCAGGGATTTTCCTTCCAGCTCTCCTGCAATTCCAAGACGGTTGAATGCAGAGAGTCCATTGGGACTTGCGAAGGTGACTATTCCATCAACATCAAGCCTTAGCAAACCGTCGTTGGCACGAGGCGCTCCACGTCTTGGGCCAGTTGGTGTTGAGAAGTCAGGAAAGCTGCCTTCGGAAACCATGCCGAGTAATTCATTGCCACAGTTGACGTAGTTGATTTGAAGCTTGTTTGGAGTCCTACTATCGGCGATGTTGGTGTGACGGGTGATCAGCGCTATCGGCGCACCTACCTCATTCGAATTTGATCCCCGGCGAACTGGAATTGCACTCAGTTTGGTTGGAAGCCCAGCAGTGGAATCAGAGGTCTTCAGGATTGCAATCTCACCGGATTCGAAAGATTGCTTGGCAAGAGCCAACCACTCCTTCTTTATGGTTTCACCGGTTATGTCTCTAAAGAAGATTGTCGCTGCGCTGGATGGTCTTGCGTGACCAACCGCAATGAAATCGCCTTGCTTGGAAGGAACCCAGAGAACTAAGTCGGCGAACAGAAGGTCAGCTACCAGCTGCCACTCCGAGAGCAACAGAGTCAACCACTCGATGTTGGCTTTGTTCGGCTCGCCATGTTTGGCAA
>Ga0208788_1001839_pt1 | contig 10021 bp, 15 predicted proteins | sample Wag4_2014_7_11_3_FD_187363 | JGI IMG/M metagenome (GOLD analysis project Ga0208788, IMG submission 187363) | Fresh water mixed with fracking chemicals microbial communities from Ohio, USA - Utica-2 Time Series FC 2014_7_11 (SPAdes) (version 2) ... | reverse complement strand
GGAACTCGTATCTTCGGACCAGTTGCTCGCGAACTTCGCGACAAGAAGTTCATGAAGATCATTTCACTCGCTCCGGAGGTGCTCTAACCATGGCGAAGATCAAGAAGAATGACGAAGTTTTGGTTATCGCTGGCAAGAACAAGGGCGTAACCGGCAAGGTCCTTCATGTAGATGGAGACCGCGTCACTGTTGAAGGCGTTAATCGCATTCAACGCCACACAAAGGAATCAACTTCTGACCGTGGCGTCAAAGTGGGCGGAATCATCACACAAGAAGCATCAATCCACATTTCAAATGTCATGGTCGTTGATGGGGACGGTAAGGCCACTCGCCTTGGTGTTCGCGTCGATGAAGAAGGCACAAATGTTCGTATCTCACGTCGCACAGGAAAGGACATCTAATGAGCACAGTTACAGATGTTCGTCTCAAGGCTCGCTATAAGAGCGAAATCCAAGCTACGTTGAAGGGCGAATTTGGATATAAGAATCCAATGCAGATTCCTACACTGACAAAGATTGTCGTCAACATGGGTGTTGGTGAAGCTGCTCGTGATTCAAAGTTGATTGAAGGCGCTATCCGCGACCTCGCAATCATCACTGGCCAAAAGCCACAGGTCACCAAGTCACGTAAATCAATCGCGCAGTTCAAGCTCCGCGAAGGTATGCCAATTGGTGCACACGTAACTCTTCGTGGAGATCGCATGTGGGAATTCGCAGATCGTCTTCTCTCAATCTCTCTTCCACGTATCCGCGACTTCCGCGGTCTTTCTCCAAAGCAGTTTGATGGAAAGGGCAACTACACCTTCGGTCTCACCGAGCAGGTCGTATTCCCAGAAATCGAACAGGACAAGATCGATCGCACACGCGGTATGGATATCACTGTTGTAACAACAGCTAAGAACGATGACGAAGGTCGCGCACTACTTAAGGCGCTCGGCTTTCCTTTCAAGGAGGCATAAGAATGGCTAAGACATCACTCAAGGTTAAAGCTGCTCGCAAGCCAAAGTTCAAGGTTCGCGGTTACACACGTTGCCAGCGTTGCGGCCGTCCGCACGCTGTCTACCAAAAGTTTGGAATCTGTCGCGTCTGTTTCCGTGAAATGGCGCACCGCGGCGAGCTTCCAGGTATCACCAAGGCGTCTTGGTAATAGTACAAACGAAAAAAGTCCAAGCAGATCGCTTGGATACTAATTCGAGAAAGGCCACAGGCCACGTATGACAATGACAGATCCGATCGCAGACATGTTGTCTCGTCTGCGCAATGCGAACTCTGCCTACCATGACACGGTTTCAATGCCGTCATCATCGGTCAAGGTACGTATTGCAGAGATCCTCAAGCAAGAGGGTTTTATTGCAGAATTTCGCGTTGAAGCAATGGCAACTGGAGTAGGTAAGAACCTCACTCTTGACCTTAAATTCGGCACAAACCGTGAGCGTTCAATCGCCGGTCTTCGCCGCGTTAGCAAGCCAGGACTTCGCGTTTACGCAAAGTCAACTGCGCTTCCAAAAGTTCTCGGTGGTCTTGGAGTTGCAATCATTTCAACTTCATCTGGACTACTTACAGATAAGCAAGCCAATAAGAAGGGTGTAGGCGGAGAAGTTCTCGCCTACGTATGGTAAATCTCCCATGTCACGTATTGGTCGTATGCCTATCGCCGTTCCAAGCGGTGTAGAAGTTTCAATCGCAGGTCAGAACGTTGCAGTGAAGGGACCTAAGGGTTCACTCGCAATTGCAGTTCCAGCACCTATTCAAGTTTCACAAGCAGATGGTGTCATCACCGTTGCTCGTCCAAATGAAGAGCGCGTAACACGTTCACTTCACGGTCTATCTCGCTCACTTGTAGCGAACATGGTCACAGGTGTAACAACTGGTTACTCACTCACAATCAACATCGTTGGTGTTGGTTACCGCGTTGCTGAGAAGGGCAAGGATCTTGAATTCCAGCTCGGCTACAGCCACCCAATTTCATTCCCAGCTCCAGAAGGAATCAGCTACAAGGTTGAGTCACCAACAAAGTTAATTATCAGCGGAATCGATAAGCAGCTTGTTGGAGAAACAGCAGCGAAGATTAAGAAGCTTCGCAAGGCTGATCCATACAAGGGCAAGGGCTTGCGTCTTGAAGGCGAAGCAGTTCGTCGCAAGGCTGGAAAGGCAGGTAAGAAGTAATGGCAATCGGAGTTAAGGTCCGCAAAGGATCAGCGCAAAACGCGCGTGCTCGTCGTGCTTTCCGTCTTCGCAAGAAGATTTCAGGCACACCATCACGTCCTCGCCTAGTCGTTTCACGTTCATCACGTCACCTCTTCGTACAGGTTATTGATGACACCCAAGCAAAGACACTTGCTTACGCATCAACAATGGAGCTCGAACTTCGCAAGGCATCTGGCGATAAGACAGATAAGTCAAAGCAAGTAGGAGCACTTATTGCTGAACGCGCAAAGAAAGCTGGAATTTCTACAGTTGTATTCGACCGCGCAGGTAACAAGTACCACGGTCGTATTGCAGCAGTCGCAGATTCTGCACGAGAGAACGGATTGGAGTTCTAATGGCTGTTAATCCAACTAACGATGCAGCGTCAACAACAGGCGCCCCTTCAGGCCAGGGAAATTCTGGCAAGGGACGTGGCGAACGCCGCGAACGTCGTGATGATCGCGAAAAAGAGAAGTCTCCTTACACCGAGCGCGTAGTTTTCATTAACCGCGTGTCAAAGGTTGTAAAGGGTGGACGTCGTTTCTCATTCACAGCACTTGTTGTTGTGGGAGATCAGAACGGAACCGTTGGCGTTGGCTACGGAAAGTCTAAGGAAGTTCCACAAGCAATCGCTAAGGCAGTTGAAGAAGCTAAGAAGTCATTCTTCGTAGTGCCACGCGTTCAAGGAACAATTCCTCACCCAGTACAGGGTGAAACAGCAGCAGGCGTAGTTCTGCTTCGCCCAGCAAGTCCAGGTACCGGAGTTATCGCTGGTGGTCCTGTTCGTGCAGTACTTGAGTGCGCTGGTGTTCACGATGTACTTACAAAGTCTCTCGGTTCTTCAAATGCAATCAACATGGTTCACGCAACCGTTGCTGCACTGAAGATGCTCGAGTCTCCTGCACAGATTGCAACACGCCGCGGTCGTCCGTTGGAAGATGTTGCTCCTGCAGCAATTATTCGCGCTTCACAGATGACAGTTGGTGCCTAATGCCACGTTTAAAGATCACACAGATCAAATCAACAGTTGGCAATAAGCCAGAGATTCGCGACACTGTTCGTTCACTCGGACTCAAGCGCATCAATGACGTTGTCGTTAAAGAAGATCGTCCAGAAATTCGTGGCATGGCAGTTGCTGCTCGTCACTTGATCAAGGTAGAGGAGGTCGAATAAAGATGACACTAAAACTTCATCACCTTCGTCCAGCTCCAGGTGCTAAGAAAGATAAGACTCGTAAGGGTCGCGGAGAAGCATCAAAGGGTAAGACTGCTGGCCGCGGCGGTAAGGGAACACATGCTCGTAACACGGTTCGTCCAGGTTTCGAAGGTGGTCAGCTTCCACTCGTCATGCGTCTTCCAAAGCTTCGTGGCTTTAAGAACCCTGCACGTATCGAGTACCAGGCAGTGAATGTCTCAACTATCAACGCGCTCTTTCCTAAGGGTGGCGATGTAACAGTTGCAGATCTCATTGAAAAGGGTGCAGTTCGCGATTCACTACCTGTAAAGGTTCTTGGAAATGGCGAAATTGCAGTCAAGGTATCTGTAACTGCACATGCATTTTCTGCATCAGCGATTGAGAAGATCTCAGCTGCTGGTGGATCGACAGCAACACTGTAAGTTATTCAAACATTATTGAGCTAGAGGGAGAAGATTGATGCTTTCAGCATTTGGAATGGCGTTTAAGACGCCTGAACTTCGTAAGAAAATCTTCTTCACTCTCTCAATCATGGCCCTCTTCCGCTTCGGATCGGTTGTCCCTACTCCAGGTGTTTCATATACCGCGGTCAAGGGTTGTCTTGCGCAAGCACAGACAGGTGGATTGTTCGGACTTATCAATCTCTTTTCAGGTGGAGCGCTCTTGCAGCTCTCTGTCTTTGCACTCGGCATCATGCCTTACATCACCGCCTCAATCATTATTCAGCTTCTTACCGTTGTAATCCCTCGCTTTGAAACTCTGAAAAAAGAGGGACAATCAGGTACTGCAAAGCTCACTCAGTACACCCGTTACCTCACAATCGGTCTTGCAATCTTGCAATCAACAGGTTTGATCGCAGTTGCACGTACACCTGGTCGTTTGATTGCAGGATGTAACGTTCCAATCATTCCTGACACTTCATGGCAACGTATTTTGACCATGATTGTTGTCATGACAGCAGGTACATCTGTAATCATGTGGCTCGGAGAGCTCATCACTGATCGCGGTGTTGGTAACGGTATGTCAATCTTGATTTTTACATCAATCGCATCAACATTCCCTGGTCAACTCTGGTCAATCAGATTGCAAAAAGGCCTCTTCGCCTTCCTCTTTGTATGCGTAGTTGGAATTGTCGTAGTTGCCGCTGTTGTATTCGTGGAACAAGCGCAACGACGCATCCCAGTTCAATATGCAAAGCGCATGGTTGGACGTCAGGCATACGGCGGAACGACAACCTATATTCCTATTAAGGTAAACCAAGCTGGAGTTATCCCAGTTATCTTCGCATCTTCACTTCTCTATATTCCATCGCTGATTGTTAACTTCACTAACAGCCAAGCAGCATGGGCAGTGTGGATTTCACGTAACTTGGTAACAGGTGATCACCCAATTTACATGGTCACATACGCGACTCTCATTATTTTCTTCACCTACTTCTACGTTGCAATTACCTTTAACCCAGAAGAGGTTGCGGATAATATGAAGAAGTACGGTGGATTTATTCCAGGTATCCGTGCTGGACGACCAACTGCGGAGTACTTGCAGTACGTTCTTTCACGCATTACAGCGCCAGGTGCGCTCTACCTCGCACTCGTTGCCCTGATTCCAGTCTTTGCACTCGTTCTATTCGGTGCGACACAGAACTTCCCATTCGGTGGAACTGCAATTCTTATTGTGGTCGGCGTGGGTCTTGATACTGCAAAGCAGATCGAGAGCCAGTTGCAGCAGCGTTCATACGAAGGTTTCTTGAAGTAATGCGTTTAGTCCTGGTTGGTCCACCAGGTGCTGGCAAAGGAACTCAAGCTCAGTTCCTCGCTGCGCACTACTCAATTCCTCATATCTCTACCGGCGATATCTTCCGTGCCAATCTCAAGGCGAGCACACCGCTGGGACTTGAGGCAAAGAGTTTTATGGACTCTGGTCAGCTCGTCCCTGATTCAGTCACCAACGAAATGGTCAAAGATCGCCTAACTCATGACGATGTTAAAGGTGGCTTCCTGCTCGACGGATTTCCACGTAACACTGTGCAAGCGGAAGTTCTACGTGAATTCTTGAAAGAAAATGGCACACCGCTTGAAGCTGTATTAGAGCTTGCAATCGATAATGAAATCATTATTAAGCGCCTGTCATCCCGACGCACATGTAAAGAGTGCGGAGCACCTGCTGCCGCTAATCTTGAAAAGTGCGCTGCCTGTGGTGGTGCGCTCTATCAACGCGAAGATGACAAAGAAGAAGTAATTGCAAAACGCTTAGCTGTCTATCAAGAACAGACAGCGCCGATTGTCGCGTTCTATCGCAATGAGGGTCTGCTCATCACAATCGAAGCCGATGGCGAAGTTGCAGAGGTTACTGAGCGCGCAATTACATCGTTAAGTCGCGTTCACGGCTAAGTCGCGCCATGGCAATTCAAATCAAAGACCTTGAACAACTCAAGGTAATGCGTCGCGCCGGACTTCTAGTAGGACAAACGCTGCAAGTTCTCCGTGAAAATATTAAAGCGGGTATGACTACCGACGCTCTTGACTCAATTGCATCGGCAAATATCAAACGTGGGGGAGGCACCTCAAACTTCCTCGGATATCACGGCTATCCAAAGACAATCTGCGTCTCAATAAACGATGAGATTGTTCATGGAATTCCTGGACCTCGGGTAATCAATGATGGCGATATCGTCTCTATCGACTGCGGTGCGATTATCGACGGTTGGCACGGAGATGCTGCTTTCTCAATTGGTGTTGGCACAGTGAGCCCAGAAGATCAGAAACTTATGGATACCTGTGAAGAATCTATGTGGGTAGGTATCGCGGCTGGCAAAAACGGCGGGCGACTTTCAGATATCGGTTTCGCAATCGAGCAATATATTAATTCGCAAGGAAAGTATGGAATCTTGCAAGAGTACGGCGGCCACGGAATCGGCACAGAGATGCACCAAGAGCCTCATGTTCTCAACTTTGGAAAAGCTGGAAACGGCCCGGAAATCATTCCCGGAATGGCACTTGCAATCGAGCCAATGATTACTCGTGGATCGCCTAAGACTAAAGTGCTAGGCGATGAGTGGACCGTGGTCTCAACGGATCAATCTCGGGGCGCCCACTTCGAAAACTCATATGTAATTTGTCCCGATGGAAAGCCTTTTGTCCTCACCGCTCTCGATGGCGGCAAGGCCGAATTAGCTCGCTTTGGAATAGAAATCTCAGCCACACTCGACTAGTTTTTCGCCTATTCTGTAAATCTTGGTATCAATTCGTTACCGATTAGCTCTTCTTTTTTCGACAATCTAGGTCTATTTTTTAGGGATTGCCCTGACCCTCGGGGTGTGAAAAAGGAGTACCCATGTTTAAGAAGAAAGTTTTTGCGCTCGGTGTCATTGCAATTGCCGCGTCGCTCTTGGCTGCACCATCAGCAAACGCTGGAGCAAAGCCGGCATCGAAGGCAAAAGTTGGAGATGAATGTCTTCGCGCTGGCGCAAAGGCGACTGGTCGCGGAGTAAACGGAACTGATCTCACTTGCGCCAAGGTAGAGACAGGAACTTTTGCAGGAACCCTTCGCTGGTGGTACCCAGAAATGAAGCCATTCGGTTCAATTGAATGGGTCTCCTCATCAAATATTGGTGGCGGCTATGGCACCACAGCAATCGCTATTGGTGATGCAATGAAGAAGGAAGGCCTTCTCACTGATTACACAGTCACATACCGTTCAAATGCGGCACTTGGTATGGGCTATTTCTATGACCAGAAGAATCGTAAAGACCTCCTAGCGATTACTGGTTTTGCAATGCCAGGGTCATTTGCTTCGAATGCATCCAAACTTTCAATCACAACTGCAAACGCAGTTGCTGGCGTAATGCGTGAAGCCGAGGCATTTGTAGTTCCAACTTCTTCTAAGTACAAGACAATCAATGATCTGCTTGCAGATATCAAGGCAAATCCAAAGACTGTCGCAATCGGTGGCGGTAATTACGGTGGCGTTGACCACGTAACAGTTGCAACGCTCGCAGAGACTATTGGCGTGAAAGCTCTTGACCTTAACTACATCCCTTACTCAGGCGGAGGATCCTTGGTCCCTGACGTAATTGGCGGTCGTGTTGCAGTGGGAGTCTCAGGAACATCTGAATTCTCTTCTTATGTTGCAGCTGGAAAGATGCGCGTTCTTGCCGTGACATCTCCTGCGCCACTTAAGACCATTAAGGGTAAGACACTTGTGCAGCAAGGCGTGAACCTTACATTCGGTAACTGGCGCGGAATTCTTGCACCAGCTGACCTCACTGCTGCAGAGCTACTCAATACCGTAAAGGTTATTGATGCTTTGCACTCAACAAAGTCATGGAAGGATACTTTGGTCGCTAAGTCATGGATTGATGAGTACCGATCAGGTGATGCGTTCTCGAAGTGGATTAAGACTGAGAACCAATCGATTATCAACATTCTTACTGACTTCAAGTTGATTAAGTAAGGAATTTGTAATCAAAAATAAATTGCCTCAAGGCGGAAAGAGTGAGCTCACATTTGTGGGCTCACTCTTTCTGCTGGGTCTTATCATTTTTTGGGAGACATATACAACAGAACTCCCGGCAATCAATCTGACAATCAGTCCTCGGGTCTTCCCGTATGCCGTTGCTGGCTTGCTGATGGGACTCAGTGCAATGCTGTTTATCAATATTCTGCGAGGCGACACCGCTCTACCTGAGGGCCATCCAGAAGGTACGCCAATTGAAAAATCTGATTTCAAATCTTTTGGAACTGTTCTAGCGTCATTTCTAGCATTTCTTTTGCTCATTGAACGAGCAGGATTCATCATTGCTGCTTCTATTACCTTCTTTGGAATCACAGTTGCTTTTGATAATAAGAAACATGGAAGAGCGGCAATCTTTGGCACGCTTTTCATCACCGTGATTTATCTTGCTTTTACTCGATTCCTCAACGTTCAGTTGCCAGCAGGAATTTTTAAGGGAGTGTTATGAACAACGTGCAATCCCTTATTGATGGCTTTGCAAGTGCACTGACCTTTACAAATTTAGGCTTTGGATTACTTGGTACATTCCTTGGAACTCTTGTGGGAGTTCTTCCGGGAATCGGACCTGCGCTAGCTATCGCGCTGCTCTTGCCAATAACGTACACAGTAAGCCCGGCGTCTGCGCTCATTATGTTCGCAGCTATTTATTACGGGGCCATGTATGGTGGTTCGACAACATCAATTTTGCTCAATACCCCAGGTGAATCCGGTTCGGTTATCACCGCACTCGAAGGAAACAAGATGGCTCGCCGAGGCCGCGCTGGTGCAGCACTTGCAACGGCAGCAATCGGCTCATTTATCGCTGGAACAATCGCAACAGCCATTCTCGCCTTTACTGCACCGACCATCGCGGATCTAGCCATTCAAGTTGGTTCGGCTGATTACGTAGCACTGATGCTCGTCGCATTTACTACTGTCTCATCTCTACTCGGAGCATCACAGATTCGTGGGTTCATAGCCCTCTCCATTGGATTAGCGTTGGGATTAGTCGGTGCCGATCTTCAATCAGGACTCTCTCGCCTCACATTCGGTAGTGATGCAGCTCTTGAGGGAATTGAAACAGTTCCAGTTATTGTTTCAATCTTTGCACTTGGCGAAGCGCTCTATATCGCCAGCAGATATAAGGACCTTGGATGGAATGTAATTTCCATGAAAGGTAAAGCGCTCATGAGCCGTGAGGATTGGAAGCGATCCTGGAAGCCATGGATACGCGGAACTTTCCTTGGCTTTCCACTTGGTGTTGTCCCAGCAGGCGGTTCCGAAGTGCCAACTTTCTTAAGTTATTCGATTGAAAAGAAACTCTCGAAACATAAAGAGGAGTTTGGTGAAGGCGCAATCGAGGGTGTTGCTGGTCCTGAAGCTGCCAATAACGCAAATGCTGCAGGAGCACTGGTGCCGTTGCTTGCACTTGGTCTTCCAACATCGGCAACAGCTGCAGTAATACTTGTTGCGTTCCAAACGTATCAAATTCAGCCTGGACCAACTTTGTTCCTCACAAATGGCGCGTTGATTTGGACCCTTATCGCATCTCTCTTCATTGGAAATGCGCTCTTACTTATTCTCAATCTTCCACTTGTTCGAGTCTGGGTTCAATTACTGAAGATTCCGCGCCCTTATCTGTTTGCTGGAATCGTCACCTTTGCGCTCATGGGTGCATATGCTCTGAACACATCAATCTTCGATGTACAGGTAGCGATTGCAATAGGCATTCTTGGATTCTTATTCCGTAGGTTTGGAATGCCAATTACACCCCTAATCCTAGGTTTGATTCTCGGGCCGAATCTTGAACTGCAATTCCGTCGTGCACTTCAGATTAGCGCGGGGGATTACAGCACTCTGTGGGCGTCACCGCTCTCAAAAATTCTTTATCTTGTACTCATTGTTGCGCTCTTTACTCCAATTATTACTCGCATTATGCGCAAAGTCCGCAAGGGCGCTGTGGCGAGATAGTCGATGATTGATAGCGGTTGGGCACGGAAGTTATTCCTCAGCTCTGCAATTACTCAAGGAGCAATCTATGTAATTCGCCCGATGATCACATACCGGGCGCTCGAGTTAGATGCATCCGCAGTAACAATCGGCTACATCGCGGCCGTCTATGCACTTTTTCCAGTTCTTCTTGCTCTTAC
>Ga0208788_1001837_pt1 | contig 10028 bp, 9 predicted proteins | sample Wag4_2014_7_11_3_FD_187363 | JGI IMG/M metagenome (GOLD analysis project Ga0208788, IMG submission 187363) | Fresh water mixed with fracking chemicals microbial communities from Ohio, USA - Utica-2 Time Series FC 2014_7_11 (SPAdes) (version 2) ... | reverse complement strand
TTGCGGATAACCTTCTAACATGACACGGATAGTTTTGTTACGCCATGCACATTCATCGGCCAATGCCAAAGCGATTCTTGCCGGAAGAGCGCCAGGTGTAGATCTCTCAGACCGCGGTCGTAAAGAATCGCAAGATGTTGCAAAGCGATTGAAAGAGATTAATTTCTCGCTGATCAGAGTTAGTCCTATGGAGCGATGTGCTCAAACTATCGAGCCTTTGCTTGCGCAATTATCGAAGAGCCACAAAGCCAAGCCGATCATTGAAGTGGAAAGCGATCTCGTTGAAGTTGATTACGGGAAATGGACAGGGCGCAAGCTCTCCATTCTTTCAAGAGATAAGGCTTGGAAGGTTGTGCAAAATACTCCCAGCGCGATGTACTTTCCTGGCGGTGAAGGGTTATTGGATGTTCAAGCTCGAGCCATGCGCGCTCTAAATAGCGCGGCAAATGCTCCAGGTACAGGTGCGAAACTTCTAGTGAGTCATGGCGATGTAATCAAATCAATCGTGGCCAGCGTCTTAGGTACGCATTTAGATCACTTTCAGAAGATTGTTATCGATCCTGCTTCGTTAACTGTTCTTGATTTCAACGGCGTTGACTATCGCGTTTTAACGCTGAACAGCACCACTGCTCCAATTTCGGATTTCCTAAAGGGAGAGAGTTCCAAGAAAAAGGGCGTCTCAGCGCTGCTTGGTGGGGGATCCGGGCGTAAAGGTAAAGGATGAGCGGTCAGATCTTCCTCTTTGATCCAGCCGATCGTTTTGTTGCTGGAACTGTGGGCGTTCCGGGGGAGCGCACCTTCTTTCTTCAAGCGCGAACCGGCACACGATTAATTTCGGTTTCATTAGAAAAGACGCAGGTAGCAGCGCTAGCAGAGCGAACTCAACAGATTTTACGAGAAGTGAGATCTTCGGAACCGTTAACCGTATTTGAACGCGTTGAGCGCGATGATCAACCGCTCGAAACACCAATTGATGAAGAGTTTCGCGTAGGTGTTATCGGTCTGGCCTATCTTTCAGATCGCAAGATGATTGAGATTGATCTCCAAGCGATCGCAGATAGCCAATCTCCCGAGGATGAAGAGTTGTTGATGGACTTATCTGAGAGCCAAGATATTTTGCGCGTCTTAATTCCATTGGGTTATGCAGAAAGCTTTGCCAAACGTGCCATAGCTGTTGTTGGCGCCGGTCGCGCACCCTGCCCGTTCTGTGGCGGTCCAATTGATCCAAGCGGCCATCTCTGTCCGCGCGCTAATGGATACCGAAGATGAGCCATTTAAGCGCGCAGGAAATAGAGGAGTATCTAAGAGATCTGAGCCACGGAGATCTATCAGTTACCGGGCGGTTAGTTGATGCATCAAATGCAACCCTGTACGCCTCATGTGAAGTTAAGGAAAGAACTTTAATTTGTATATATAAACCAATTGCAGGTGAACGTCCGCTTTGGGATTTTCCCGATGGCACCTTAGCCAATCGCGAATACCTGACATTTCTCGTAAGTCATTGGTTAGGTTTGCATCTTGTGCCACCGACAGTTCTACGCGATGGTCCTTACGGAACCGGGATGGTTCAACTCTGGATAGATATTGATGAGAGCGTTGATCTGATGGAGTTCTTTAAGGAAGATAACGCCGAACTTCGCAAAATTGCGCTACTTGATTTGATAACTAACAACACAGATCGAAAAATTGGCCATTTAATTCCGACGCCAGAAGGTGCGGTCTATGGATGCGATCACGGAGTTACCTTTCACGAAGAAGACAAATTGCGGACAGTTCTTTGGCAGTGGGCGAAGCAGCCATTCTCTAGCGCGGAGTTAGAAATCCTTGAGTTAGCAAAGATGTTGATTGCAACTGAGAAACGAGATGTTGTACTTGGACTGATTGAAGAGGAAGAGTTGAACGCGACCGTAGATCGAATCGATAGAGCCCTTGCGCAGAAGTGTTTTCCGGAACCCAACCCAGATTGGCCAGCGGTTCCGTGGCCACCGTTCTAGGATGAGTGCATGAAGGCCTGGTCAGATCTCTATATTCCGCCGCTTGATGCGCGCTTTTCCTTGGCAGATCTCTCACTTCATGACACGGCAACTAATTCGGTAAAACCTCTTGCCCGAAAGAGCACCTACCGAATCTATGTCTGTGGGATTACTCCTTACGATGCAACTCACCTGGGCCATGCCAATACTTATCTGGCTTTCGACCTAGTAAATAGATACCTGCGGGCAACTGGAGCTCAAGTAAATTTCGTTGAGAACATAACCGATATCGATGATCCACTTCTGGAACGCGCAGCACGCGATGACATTGACTGGAAAGATCTTGCCCATTCACAGATCGAACTTTTTAAGTCAGATATGGTCGCTTTACATGTGATCCCACCTGCTCATTACATTGGGGCAGTTGAGGCGATTCCACAAGTTATAGAAGCGATTACAGCGCTCCAAGAAAAAGGCGCGGTCTACAACGTCGAGCAAGATCTCTACTTCGAAGTAAGAAGTGATTCCGATTTTGGACGTCGTTCCAATTTATCTGAAAGCCAAATGCTTGAGATATTTGCACAGCGCGGGGGAGATCCGCTAAAGCCTGGCAAGAAGGATCCACTTGATGCACTTCTCTGGCTGGCACAACGCCCTAACGAGCCGGGTTGGGAAAGCGAATACGGTCCTGGTCGTCCGGGATGGCATATCGAATGCTGTGCGATTGCGCTTAATTATCTAGATATCGAAGCCGATGGCGAAACTTCCGTAGATATCCAAGGTGGTGGATGTGATCTTATTTTCCCGCATCACGAAATGTCTGCAGCGCAATCGAAGATGATCAATGGGCGTGAGTTTGCAACACATTATGTTCATGCCGGAATGATCGGACTTGACGGCGAAAAGATGAGTAAATCAAAGGGAAACCTTGTTCTGGTCTCTAATTTGCTCAAAGAAGGTCGCGATGCAATGGCGATTCGTTTAGCTTTGTTAAGCCATCACTACCGCAGCGATCATATGTGGACCAATAGTGATCTAGTTGAAGCGGAAGGTCTGTTAGATCAGATGCGCATCGCACTATCACGCATGGAAGTTGCACCAACTGATTCAACTATCAACGAAGTTACTGAGGCCCTTGCAGATGATCTAGATACTCCACGGGCTATCAAGGCTCTGCGAAATTGGTTGGCAGATACTAACGCTGGAAAAATTGGCGGAAGCGCAGGCGAACTATCACGCGCAATCGATACCTTGCTCGGCATCGCTTTTTAACTTCCCTCTTGACGCCTTAAGAATCTTTCTAGTTCGCGGGCGATCTCATCTCCGGAAACATCAGAAAATGCGGCGCTATCTTTGCTCTCTTCTAGCGCTTTAACGTAATCACCAATCTCGCTATCTTCTTGCGTCAGCTCATCGACTTCCTTCTCCCACTCTTTCGCGTGGTCGTTTAACTCACCTAATGGGAAGTCGATTTCAAGAAAGTCTTCTAGCGCATTTATTAAGGCAAGTGTTGCTTTTGGAGATGGTGAACTACTTGCATAATGAGGAACCGCCGCCCAGAGTGAGATCGCATCGATGCCGCGTCGCAGACAAGAATCTTGAATGACGCCAAGAATTCCGGTCGGACCTTCATAACGGCTGACTTCAATTCCTAATCGCTTTGCGATATCAGGGTGTGCACCAGATCCGGTAACGGTAATTGGGCGACTGTGAGGAGCGTCAGCGAGCATCGAGCCCAAGGTGATTATCGTTGACACCTCTAAGTCATCGGCGAGATCTAATAGTTGTTGAGTGAATGTGCGCCATTTCATCGATGGCTCGACGCCACGAACGATTACGAAATCGTTGGCAAATTGCGGAGTGGATAGACCAAAGACTTGGGTTCCCGGCCAGATGAGAGATCTGACAAGTGAACCATCGATCTCAATCATTGGCCGATTTACTTGAAAATCGTAATACTCTTCAGAATCAACATCGGCGATGAGCTCTGGAATCAGATCTGTCGCCTTTGGATTGTCTACATCTGCAATTTCACTCCAGATACCTAAGAGATGAGAAACAGCGCCTGTTGCGGCTTCTGCAGCATCGTTCCAACCAGAGAATGCGATAACCATGATTGGTGAGCGCAGCGCAGGTATCTTATGAATCTCCACATTGATCACCTTACGGTAACCTCTGCCAAGTGACGAGCCCTAATCGCCAGAGAACCGAGGGATTACTCCGCCAAGCCCTGGCTTCGCGCACGGTAATCGCCGATGGCGCTATGGGCACTATGTTGCAAGAGGCCGATCCAACGCTGGAGGACTTCCAAGGCCACGAGGGTTGTAACGAAATTCTTAACGTCTCTCGGCCAGATATTGTGCGCGCAGTACACGATAAATATTTGGCAGTCGGCGTCGATGCAATCGAAACCAACACCTTCGGCGCGAATTGGGCAAATTTAGCCGAGTACGGAATTGAAGATCGAATTTACGAACTAGCCTTCGCTGGAGCCAAGATTGCACGCGAGGCAGCTGATGCAGCGAGCACTAAAGAGAAGCCACGCTTTGTGCTTGGCTCACTTGGACCGGGAACCAAACTGCCTTCACTTGGACATACCACTTATCAAAAGTTGAAAGATGCTTATTACACAGCGGCAAAGGGGCTGCTTGATGCAAAGTCAGATGCCCTATTAGTTGAAACAACACAAGATTTATTGCAGGCCAAAGCGGCGGTAAACGGTTGTCGCCAAGCGATTGATGAAGTTGATTTCGATGTAGTTTTAATTGCACAAGTAACAGTTGAAACAACTGGCACGATGTTGCTCGGTTCCGAAATTGGAGCAGCTTTAAATGCACTTGAACCTCTAGAGATTGACCTAATTGGGCTCAACTGTGCGACAGGTCCTGCCGAAATGTCGGAGCATCTTCGTTACCTATCAAAGTTTGCAAACTGTGCGATCTCGGTAATGCCCAACGCTGGCCTGCCAATTCTTGGAGCAAATGGCGCTGAGTATCCGCTTGGACCGAAAGAGTTAGCGGATGCGCTCGAAACTTTTGTTGGAGATTATGGCATCGGCTTAATTGGTGGATGCTGCGGAACAACCCCTGAGCATCTGGCCGCAGTTGTCGAGAAAATGTCGAGCAAGCCATTTAAAAACCGTGGCGCAGCGCTTGATCCTGGCGCTTCATCGCTCTATCAATATGTTCCATTTCGCCAAGACAACACGTATCTAGCGATCGGCGAGAAGACAAACGCCAATGGTTCTCGAGCATTCCGCGATGCACTTGTCGCCGAAGATTGGGAAAAATGCGTTGAAATTGCGCGTGATCAGATCCGCGACGGGGCGCATATGCTCGATCTTTCGGTTGATTATGTTGGTCGCGATGGCGCGAAGGATATGTACGAGATTGCATCTCGCTTTGCAACTGCATCGACCCTGCCAATAGTTCTTGATTCAACCGAACCCAATGTGATCAAAGCGGGACTCGAAGCACTCGGTGGTCGCTGCGTAATTAACTCGGTTAACTATGAAGATGGTAACGGTCCTACATCTCGCTTTGCGCGGATCATGCCTTTAGTTAAGGAGCATGGTGCGGCAGTTGTAGCACTCACTATCGATGAAGAAGGTCAAGCCCGTACCGCTGAATGGAAGTTACGAGTTGCCCGTCGACTTATCGAAGATCTAACTACCAATTGGCAGATGAAGACCGGCGATATCTTGATTGACGCGCTTACATTTCCGATTGCTACCGGCCAAGAAGAGACCCGCCGCGATGGAATTGAAACAATCGAAGCAATTCGCACATTAAAGGCTGAGTATCCAGATGTGCAGACAACTTTGGGAGTCTCAAATGTTTCTTTCGGTCTTAACCCAGCAGCTCGTGTTGTCCTAAACTCTGTCTTCTTGCACGAATGTGTAGCAGCAGGCCTTGATTCAGCAATTGTTCATCCCTCAAAGATCACGCCGCTGGCGCGCATCGAAGAACGCCATAAGGAAGTTGCTCTCGATTTAGTTTATGACCGCCGCAAGTACGACGGTGACACCTGTATCTATGACCCGCTAACCGAGTTCTTACAACTCTTTGAAGGCGTCGAACTAGCAGCATCCCGAAATGTTCGCGCCTCAGAACTTGCTGCTCTACCGCTTACTGAACGACTGCAACGCCGCATCATTGATGGTGAAAAAGTTGGCCTCAGCGATGATCTTGATACTGCAATGGCCGAAGGCATAAAGCCACTGACAATTATTAATGACTATCTTCTTGAGGGCATGAAGGTTGTGGGAGAGCTCTTCGGTAAAGGCGAGATGCAGCTTCCATTCGTACTTCAGAGCGCTGAAGTTATGAAAACGGCAGTTGCTTATCTCGAGCCGCATATGGAGAAGACCGATGACGAAGGTCGCGGCACCATGTTGCTGGCAACGGTCAAGGGCGATGTTCACGATATCGGCAAGAACCTGGTAGATATCATCTTAAGCAACAATGGATACACCGTTGTAAATATCGGAATTAAGCAGACCATTAATCAGATTATTGATGCTGCGCAAGAAGCAAATGTCGATGCCATTGGTATGAGCGGGTTGCTTGTTAAATCAACGGTGATCATGAAAGAGAACCTCGAAGAGTTAACTAATCGTGGTCTTGCTGAAAAATGGCCGGTTGTACTTGGGGGAGCAGCGTTGACTCGCGCCTTCGTTGAACAAGACTTAGCTGGCATGTTTCCTGGAGAAGTTCGTTATGCCCGAGATGCGTTTGAAGGACTTCGCTTGATGGATTCGATCATGGCGGTTAAGCGCGGGGTTCCAGGAGCTGCCTTGCCTGCACTTAGAGAACGTAAGGTGCCGCTTCGCCCCAAGAAAGATGAAGATGTTGTTATTGATACCAAGAGAAGCGATGTAGCAATTGATATAGATATTCCTTCCGCTCCGTTCTTCGGCTCTCGAATCATTAAGGGAGTTCCTCTCGCAGATTATGTTGAAATGCTTGATGAGCGAGCACTATTCGTCGGTCAGTGGGGCTTAAAGGGCGCACGCGGTGAGTATGAAACGATGGTTGAGAATGAGGGTCGCCCACGTCTTCGCGCGCTACTTAACCAAGTTCAATCAAAAGGTTGGCTAAACGCTGCCGTTGTCTACGGTTACTTCCCATGTGTCAGCGATGGCAATGATCTAGTTATCTTGCATCACGAAGGCCCAGATAAGGGTAAAGAGCGCACTCGTTTCTCATTCCCACGTCAATCACGCGATCGCAGACTCTGCTTGAGCGATTTCTTCGCCGCTAAAGATTCAGGTAAGACCGATGTCGTCGCCTTCCATGTTGTAACGATGGGCAGTGAGATTAGCAAAGCGGCGAATGAGTTATTTGCCGCGAATAACTACCGCGAATATCTGGAACTGCACGGTTTATCAGTTCAGTTAACAGAGGCGCTTGCTGAGCATTGGCACGCTCGAGTCCGTGAAGAGTTCCATGTTCGCGGCGACGATGCTCCTGATCTACAGGGAATTCTGGATCAGGGATATCGTGGATCGAGATACTCATTTGGCTATCCAGCCTGTCCAAACATTGAGCAGCAAGTTGAATTGTGTGAGTTGCTAGAGCCAGGACGTATTGGTGTCGAACTATCTGAAGAGTTCCAGTTGCATCCCGAACAAAGTACATCTGCAATTATCGTGCATCATCCTGAGGCGAAATACTTCAACGCAAATTGAGTTTCCAAGCAATCTTCTTTGATATGGACGGACTCTTTCTAGATTCCGAGCCACAGTGGCATGAAGCCGAAACGCTAATGATGCGTGAAAACGGCTACGACTGGAAACCTGAAGACCAACTCCATTGTCTAGGCGGACCGCTGCGCAGAGTTGCTGAGTACATGTCCGTCTGTCTAGAAAATCGTAAAAGCCCTGTCGAGCTTGAAGCGATGATCATCGCTGAGATGACCGATCGCCTTTCCAGGAAAGTTCCGCTGATGCCGGGTGCGCTAGAGATCTCCAAGGCGATAAATGAAGCCGGATTAAAGCAAGGCCTGGTTTCTGCTAGCCCTCGTCCCATCGTTGACGGAGTTTTAATCGGAATGGCCGAAAAATACTTCGATGTAAATGTGGCAGCGGGGGATATTGAGCGGACCAAACCATTCCCAGATCCATATCTCCATGCTGCAAAGTTATTGGACGTCGATATCTCGCAATGCTTGATCTTTGAAGATTCACCAACCGGTATTACCGCCGCAGTTGCTAGTGGAGCATTCGTCGTTGCCGTTCCGCATTACGTAGAAGTGCAAGAACAGGCCAGACTTAAGGTCATCTCTTCTTTTGAAGATATTTCGGTGTCAGATTTAGAGAATTGGTTCGAAATCAACCAACGTGAGCTGGGCAGATAGCCTTAAAGAAGCACCAATCGCATAATTTGGTTGGACGTGGCCGAAATTCATTTCGCTCAATAGCGCGCAAGATATCTGCAGCAACATCGAAGAGAATTTGTTCTGTCTTAATTAAATCCTTTTCAGTGGGTGTGCTCTTTATCAATCGAGTATCGCCCAAGTAGATCAGTTGCAAAAGTTTCGGAATCACGCCGTGGTTCTTCCAATATAGAAGCGCGTAAACTCGAAGTTGGAAAAATGCCTTATCTTCCCAGCCAGGTTTCGGCGATTTTCCGGTTTTATAATCAACGATGCGAACTTCACCGGTTGGCGCAACATCTAAACGATCGACGTATCCGTGAAGATAAAGTTCGGGGGATAGATCCATCTCTAGGTGCAGTTCTCTGTAAGTTGGCTCAAAGAGCGTGGGATTCTCTAAAGAAAAGTAGTTTCCAAGCAACTCTTCCGCGCGCTTAAACCAGGCGCCAGAATCTAGAACCAACTCTTTTATTGCAGGCTTTTCTTCAATCTGTGCCTGCCACTTTTCCGGCAACATTTGTGCAGCGTTTGAGATTGTTCGTTCTGGCGCCGGGATTTCAAAGAGATCTTCCAGAACGGTATGAATCAGCGTTCCACGTTCGGCGTCGATGCTCGGTGGTTCAGGCAATAGGTCGATCGTGCGATATTTATAGAGCTGTGGACAATTATTAAAGTCGCTGATGCGGCTAGGCGAAAGTCTCAATTGGCTCATAATGAAGGAAGATACCCGTTCGCACGGCCTTTGCGCCTAAGATTCTCCCGTGTCTAGCCTTAATGAGAATAACGCCGATCTAGGCGCCAATCGTGGACGTTTTGTCGCTGGCGATCGAGTTCAACTCACCGATCAAAAGGGAAAGATTTACAGCATCACGATCACTTCCGGTAAAGAGTGGCACACCCATAAAGGGTGGATCGTTCATGACGATTTGATTGGTCTTCCCGAAGGTTCAGTTGTCAGCACAAGTGCAGGGCTAAAGTTCACTGCATTTATTCCATTGCTCACTGATTACGTTCTATCTATGCCACGTGGCGCAACTATTGTTTATCCAAAAGACGCTGCGCTTATTGTTGGCTTTGCCGATATTTTTCCGGGCGCTCGAGTACTTGAAGCAGGTGTTGGAAGCGGCGCTTTAACGCTCTCGCTCTTACGCGCGGTTGGTCCATCAGGCTCTGTGCATTCCGTCGAACGTCGCGAAGAATTTGCCGCTAATGCAACATCAAATATAGAAAACTACTTTGGAAGCCGTCCTGCAAACTGGTCTCTAGCTATCGGTTCGGTGCAGGAACAAGAGTTTGACCATGAATTTGATCGTGTGATCCTAGACATGCTCGCCCCTTGGGAATGTGTTGAAATGGCCGCGAAAGTTTTGCGACCTGGGGGAGTCTTTATGGCTTACGTCGCGACAACAACTCAGCTATCTGCCACCGCTGAAGCGCTTAAGGATGATGGACATTTCACCGAGCCAGAAAGTTTCGAAAGCATGGTTCGTGGTTGGCACCATGAAGGTTTGGCAGTTCGCCCACAACAGAGAATGATCGGCCACACTGGTTTCCTGATCTTCTCACGCCGTATGGCGCCAGGTGTTGAAGTACTTGCCCGTCGTCGTCGTCCCGCGAAGGGCTCTTACGGTGTCGCGGAAGACTGAGCGTTTAGTTAATTTAACTATCGCACTACTAGCC
>Ga0208788_1001834_pt1 | contig 10048 bp, 13 predicted proteins | sample Wag4_2014_7_11_3_FD_187363 | JGI IMG/M metagenome (GOLD analysis project Ga0208788, IMG submission 187363) | Fresh water mixed with fracking chemicals microbial communities from Ohio, USA - Utica-2 Time Series FC 2014_7_11 (SPAdes) (version 2) ... | reverse complement strand
TCCTTGACGTAATCCTTGTAAAGCTTGTCTGCATACCAACGTGACTTGAATTCAGTTGTGATGCCCAGGCGGAACCCGTGTGGGTTAACTTTTTGACCCATTACTTGGTCGCTCCCTTCGCTGAATCTTCAGCACGCTTTGGATTACGTGTCTGAGTCTTTGTTGATGTGCGTGAAATTGATTTGCTAGTTGCCTTTACATCGCTAACTGCAAGTGAGATATGGCTTGAGCGCTTCAAGATACGGAAACCGCGACCTTGTGCACGTGGGCGGAAACGCTTCATTGTGCGTCCTTCGTCCACGAGAGCTTCAACAACCCAGAGTTCAGATGCATCGCGAATTGCAGGGTTTTTAGCCTTTGCATTTGCAATAGCAGAGTTAAGGAGTGTGTAGACATCTGAACCTGCAGCCTGTGGCGCAAACTTCAGAATGTTAAGTGCTTCATCTGCGCGCATTCCACGAACCAAGTCGACAACGCGACGAGCCTTCTGTGCTGTGTGGCGGATGTCGCGCAATACAGCGCGAGCGATCAAAGCATCTGCTTGAGGAGTTGTATTAGCCACGAGCTGCTCTCCGATCATCTTTAACGTGTCCACGGAATGTACGAGTTGGTGCGAATTCACCAAGCTTGTGTCCGATCATTGCGTCAGTTACGAAAACCGGAACGTGCTTGCGGCCATCGTGTACTGCGATTGTGTGTCCGATCATTGAAGGAATGATCATTGAGCGGCGTGACCAGGTCTTGATCACGTTCTTAGTGTTGGCATCGTTCTGTGCATCCACCTTTTTGGTGAGATGTCCATCAACGAATGGACCCTTCTTGAGACTTCTTGGCATAAGGGTTCTCTCCTACCGCTTCTTATTCGACTTGCGACGACGGACGATCATGGAATCAGATGCTTTCTTCTTACGGGTACGTGCTTCTGGCTTACCCCAAGGTGAAACTGGGTGACGTCCACCAGAAGTCTTACCTTCACCACCACCGTGTGGGTGATCTACAGGGTTCATAACAACACCACGAACAGTTGGGCGAATACCTAACCAACGCTTGCGGCCAGCTTTTCCGTAGTTGATGTTGGATTGTTCTGCGTTTCCAACTTCACCAACAGTTGCGCGGCAACGAACATCTACGTTACGGATTTCGCCAGAAGGCATACGTAGTTGTGCGTATGGGCCTTCCTTTGCAACGAGTTGTACAGATGCACCTGCTGAACGACCAATCTTTGCTCCTCCACCTGGGCGAAGTTCGATTGCGTGAACAGTTGTACCTACTGGGATGTTACGTAGAGGCAAGTTGTTTCCAGGCTTGATATCGGCCTTTGGACCGTTTTCAACTGTTGCACCTTGCTCAAGTTTATTTGGAGCGATGATGTAACGCTTTTCTCCATCTGCGTAGTGAAGAAGTGCGATACGCGCTGTGCGGTTTGGGTCGTATTCAATGTGTGCGACCTTTGCTGGAATTCCATCCTTATCGTTACGGACGAAATCGATCAGACGGTATGCACGCTTGTGTCCTCCACCTTGGTGGCGAACTGTGATGCGACCTTGATTGTTACGGCCACCCTTTGAGTGGATTGGACGTACCAATGACTTTTCAGGAGTTGTGCGTGTGATTTCAGCGAAATCAGGAACGCTTGCGCCGCGTTGACCGGGGGTCGTTGGCTTAAGTTTGCGAAGTGCCATGATGATCCTTTTCTAGAAATCCCTATTCGTAAGGTTGCCCTTAGGAAACGGGACCTCCGAAGATGTCGATACGGTCGCCAGCGGCCACATGAACGATTGCTCGCTTTGTGTCTTTGCGCTTTCCATCACCAAAACGTGTGCGCTTGTTCTTTCCGATGCGGTTCATAGTGTTAACACTTATGACCTTGACTCCGAAAACCTTCTCGACTGCAATCTTGATTTCAGTCTTGTTGGCATCTGGAGCAACAATGAATGTGTACTTGTTCTCATCTAGCAATCCGTAGCTCTTTTCAGAAACTACTGGCGCTAGCAAGACGTCGCGGTGATCTTTCATGCTGTTACCTCGCTTTCACGTGCAACAGATTTAACAGACTTACCGGCTGCCTTTGCTGTGCTCTTTGCCTTAAGGAAATCGTTGATCGCTGCTTCTGAGAAGACAACGTCATCGCTCTTCAAGATGTCGTATGCATTTAGCTGATCAGGAACTAGAAGGTGTAGATCATCAGCGTTGCGAAGTGAACGCCATGCAGCGTCTTCGTTACGTGAGACAACAACCAAAAGGTTCTTGCGTGTTGAGAACTGACGAACTGCTGCAAGCGCTGCCTTTGTTGAAGGAGCTGCTGTTACAGAGTCGATAACGTGGATACGTTCGTTGCGCTGACGATCAGAGAGGACGCCGCGAAGTGCTTGCGCGATCATCTTCTTTGGTGTGCGCTGGAAGTAAGAACGTGGGCGAACAGCATGTGCTGCTCCACCACCGCGTTGCAAAGGAGCGCGGATCGAACCCTGACGAGCGCGGCCGGTTCCCTTCTGCTTAAACGGCTTCTTACCTGAACCAGAAGTTTCACCACGGTTCTTAGCCTTTTGAGTTCCTTGACGTGCAGCAGCTAGTTGCGCTGTCACGACTTGGTGGATCAAAGGAATATTTGTCTGCGCATCAAAGATGTCAGATGGGAGATCAACGCTTCCAACTTTCTTTCCTTCTGCGTTCTTTACTTCAACGGTAAGCGCCATGGTTATGCACCAACCTTTCCTGATGCTGTTTCAAAGATTGCCTTCTTTGCAGCAGAGCGGATAAAGACAAGTGCGCCATCAGGACCTGGTACTGAACCCTTGATGAGTAGCAAATTGTTTTCTGCATCAACTGATTGAACTAACAAGTTCTGTGTTGTGACTTTCTCTGCACCCATACGGCCCATCATGCGCATTCCCTTGAAAACGCGACCTGGTGTAGAGCAAGCACCGATTGAACCTGGCATACGGTGCTTACGATCAACACCGTGAGATGAACCAAGACCACCGAAACCGTGGCGCTTCATAACACCAGCAGTTCCTTTACCTGTGCTTGTGCCGGTTGCATCAACGATGTCACCAGCAGCGAAAGTAGTTGCGCCGATTTCTTGGCCAACTGTGTATTCAGCAGCAGACAGTGTGCGCAGTTCTGCAACGGAGCGACGAGGAGTGACGCCCGCCTTTGCATAGTGGCCTGTTAGCGGCTTTGAAATTTTCTTTGGATCGATTGCGCCGTAAGCAAGTTGCACGGCTGAGTAGCCATCCTTTTCAGGTGTGCGAATTTGCGTTACAACACATGATTCAACTGAAACTACAGTTACAGGAATCATCTTGTTGTTGGCATCGAAAACTTGTGTCATTCCGAGCTTCTTACCGAGGACGCCCTTGATGGACGAGCCGGCAGCTTGAGTTGTATATGTCATGTTTCTCGTCCTTTCCTTAGAGCTTGATCTCGATGTCGACGCCAGCTGGCAAGTCGAGACGCATCAATGAATCAACAGTCTTAGGTGTTGGGTCGATGATGTCGATTAGGCGCTTATGTGTGCGCATCTCGAAGTGTTCGCGGCTGTCCTTATATTTGTGAGGAGAGCGAATCACGCAATACGTGTTCTTCTCTGTTGGTAGCGGCACTGGACCCGCGACCGTTGCACCTGTGCGCTCAACTGTTTCAACGATTTTCTTCGCTGAAGAGTCAATCACCTCATGGTCATAGGCCTTGAGTCGAATGCGGATCTTTTGTCCCGCCATGTCGTTCTCCTCTTTCGTTTTTACTACTAGTTAATTTTTAGTTTTCAAGCTTTTCGTTCTTTTTCTTTTAACTCTTTATATTTGTGCTATCTGGCGGACAACGCAGTTGTCGTCCGCCAGATCACACAAGTACTAGTTACTTCTTGATCTTTGTAACGCGACCTGCACCTACTGTGCGGCCACCTTCGCGGATCGCAAAGCGAAGTCCTTCTTCCATAGCGATTGGTTGAATTAGCTGTACAGCCATTTCAGTGTTATCGCCAGGCATAACCATTTCGGTGCCTTCTGGAAGAGTTACAACGCCAGTCACGTCAGTTGTACGGAAGTAGAACTGTGGACGGTAGTTGTTAAAGAATGGAGTGTGACGACCGCCTTCATCCTTTGAAAGGATGTATGCAGATGCATCGAACTCTGTGTGAGGTGTGATTGAGCCAGGCTTGCAAACAACCTGACCACGCTCTACATCTTCACGCTTTAGTCCACGAAGAAGAAGACCGACGTTCTCGCCAGCCTGACCTTCGTCGAGCAACTTACGGAACATTTCAACGCCTGTAACTGTTGTCTTCTGAGCTTCAGTGCGGATTCCAACGATTTCAACTTCTTCGTTGACCTTTACAACGCCGCGCTCGATACGACCGGTGATAACTGTTCCACGACCTGTGATTGTGAAAACGTCTTCAACTGGCATAAGGAATGGCTTGTCGATTTCGCGTGCTGGCTGTGGGATGAATGCATCTACTGCATCCATGAGCTCCATCAACTTATCTGCCCACTTCTGGTCACCCTCAAGTGCCTTAAGTGCTGAGATGCGAACGATTGGAGTGTCATCGCCTGGGAACTCGTACTTAGATAGAAGTTCGCGAACTTCCATTTCAACGAGTTCAAGAATTTCTTCGTCATCGACCATATCTGACTTGTTAAGAGCAACAACGATTGATGGAACGCCAACTTGGCGAGCAAGAAGAACGTGCTCTTTAGTCTGTGGCATTGGACCATCTGTTGCAGCTACTACGAGAATTGCGCCGTCCATCTGTGCAGCACCAGTGATCATGTTCTTGATGTAGTCAGCGTGGCCTGGGCAGTCAACGTGTGCGTAGTGACGCTTTTCAGTCTGGTATTCGATGTGTGCAATAGAGATCGTGATACCGCGTTGACGCTCTTCTGGCGCCTTATCGATATCAGAGAATGCTGTTGCAGCGTTAAGGTCTGGGAACTTGTCATGAAGCACCTTGGAGATCGCAGCAGTAAGAGTTGTCTTACCGTGATCGATGTGGCCAATGGTGCCGATGTTTACGTGCGGCTTAGTGCGCTCGAACTTGGCTTTTGCCATTTTGTTTCCTCTTTCGTTTTTCTAGTGCTAGTTATTAGGGGTTGTGCTTTGTTTAGGGAGTTTTATTCGCCACGAACTTTTGCGATGATTTCTTTCATCACATTGCCTGGAACTTCGGCATAAGAATCGAATTCCATGCTGTAGCTCGCGCGACCTTGTGTTCTGGAGCGGAGATCTCCGACATAGCCGAACATCTCTGACAACGGAACTAGCGCCCTAACAACGCGGGCACCTGACCGCTCATCCATGGCCTGAATTTGGCCACGACGACTGTTGATGTCGCCGATGACATCACCCATGAAGTCTTCAGGGGTAACAACTTCGACGCGCATCACTGGTTCGAGAATTGCAGGATCAGCAAGTTTTGCTGCTTCCTTAAATGCTGCGATACCAGCCACCTTGAAAGCGAGCTCCGATGAGTCAACATCGTGATACGCGCCGTCAAGAAGAGTTACTCGTACATCTGTAAGTGGGTAGCCAGCAAGAGGACCTGCGGTCATTGCTTCACGGCAACCTGCATCAACTGAAGGGATGTACTCGCGTGGAACGCGACCACCAGTGATCTTGTTTACGAACTCGTAACCGCCTTCAACTTCACCAGTTGGAAGTGGCTCGATTGCGATCTGAATCTTTGCGAACTGACCTGAACCACCGGTCTGCTTCTTGTGTGTGTAGTCGTGACGTGCAACTGGCTTACGAAGTGTTTCGCGGTAAGCAACCTGTGGCTTACCAACGTTTGCTTCAACCTTAAATTCGCGACGCATACGGTCTACGAGAATTTCAAGGTGGAGCTCGCCCATACCAGCGATGATTGTCTGGCCGGTTTCTTCATCAGTGTTGACGTGGAAAGTTGGATCTTCTTCAGAGAGACGCTGAATAGCAACGCCAAGTTTTTCTTGGTCGCCCTTGGTCTTTGGTTCGATAGCAACAGAGATAACTGGCGCTGGGAAGTCCATTGACTCGAGGATTACTGGCTTTGCAGGATCGCAAAGTGTTTCTCCTGTTGTTGTGTCTTTAAGTCCCATAACCGCAACGATCATGCCCGCGCCAACGTTGTCGCGTTCTTCGCGCTTGTTAGCGTGCATCTGGTAGATCTTGCCGATGCGCTCTTTGCGATCTTTTGTTGAGTTAAGAATTGTTGAACCGGTCTCAAGTACACCTGAGTAAACGCGGATAAATGTGAGCTTTCCAAGGTGTGGATCAGTCATGATCTTGAATGCCAGTGCTGAGAAAGGCTCGTCATTCTTTGGAAGACGCTTCATTTCCTTCTCTTTATCGTTCATGTCGGTACCGACGATTGCATCGATATCTAGTGGCGATGGAAGGTAACGAGTTACTGCATCGAGCATTGGCTGAACGCCCTTGTTCTTAAATGCAGAACCAGTAAGAACTGGTGAAAGCTTGGCAGCGATTGTTGCGCGACGGATACCTGCGATGAGCTCTGCCTCTGAGAGATCTTCACCTGCAAGGTACTTCTCCATTACGACATCGTCATTTTCTGCGAGAGTTTCGATCATCTCGTGACGAGCTTGCTTTGACTTCTCCAACATATCTGCTGGAATTTCTTCAATTGTGTAATCTTCACCCTTTTTGGTTTCGCCGCGCCATACAAGCGCCTTCATTGCTAGAAGATCGACAACGCCAATGAAATCTGATTCGTTTCCGATTGGAAGCTGTAGAACTAGAGCAACTGCATTTAGGCGATCCTTGATCATGCCTACGCACTTATCGAATGAAGCGCCTGTGCGGTCTAGCTTGTTAATAAAACAGATACGTGGAACTGAGTAACGGTCTGCTTGACGCCAAACTGTTTCAGATTGTGGTTCAACACCGGCGACGCCATCGAATACAGCAACTGCGCCATCTAGAACACGCAGTGAACGTTCTACTTCAACTGTGAAGTCAACGTGTCCAGGTGTATCGATGATGTTGATGAGATGGTCTTTCCACATACATGTGGTTGCAGCAGAGGTGATAGTGATACCGCGCTCTTGCTCTTGTTCCATCCAGTCCATCGTTGCTGCACCTTCGTGCACTTCACCGATCTTGTATGAGATACCTGTGTAGAAAAGGATGCGCTCAGTAGTAGTGGTTTTGCCCGCGTCGATGTGAGCCATGATTCCGATATTGCGAACCGTAGCTAGATCGATCTTTTCTACTGTTGACGTTGCCAATTAATTATCCTCTTCTCGTTGCTTCCGTCGTGCCTAACATTAACTTTTGCTTAAGACGCTTAGCGATTTCTATTCGCTAACCATCCGTAGGCGTTCTACCAGCGGTAGTGAGCAAACGCCTTGTTTGCTTCTGCCATTTTGTGGGTATCTTCGCGGCGCTTTACTGCTGCTCCGAGACCATTTGATGCATCGATTAATTCGTTCATTAGACGCTCTGCCATTGACTTCTCGCGACGTAGTCGTGAGTAATCGATTAACCAGCGAAGTGCCAAAGTTGTTGAGCGACCAGCTTTTACTTCAACAGGAACCTGGTAAGTAGCTCCACCAACGCGGCGGGAACGTACTTCAACTGCAGGCTTGATGTTGTCGAGAGCGCGCTTCAAAGTGATGATTGGATCAACCTGAGTCTTTGTGCGTGTGCCTTCAAGTGCGTGATAGACAATGCTTTCAGCAGTTGAACGCTTGCCGTGAAGCAATACGCGGTTGATTAGAGCAGTAACAACTGGTGAGTTGTAAACAGGATCTGCAACAACAGGAGACTTTACGACCGGACCTTTACGTGGCATTAGCTAGCCTTCTTCTCTCTCTTAGCACCGTAACGTGAACGTGATTGCTTACGGTTTTTAACACCTTGTGTATCGAGTGATCCACGAATAATTTTGTAACGAACGCCAGGTAGATCTTTTACGCGACCACCACGAACAAGAACAATGGAGTGCTCTTGTAGGTTATGACCTTCACCTGGGATGTATGCAGTAACTTCCATGCCACTTGTTAAACGAACACGTGCCACTTTGCGAAGCGCAGAGTTAGGCTTCTTAGGTGTTGTTGTGTACACACGTGTACATACACCGCGACGCTGTGGTGAACCTTTTAGCGCAGGTGTATTTGTCTTCGTAGTCTTTTCTGCACGACCACGACGAACTAGTTGTTGAATCGTTGGCACTTCGTCTCCATTTCGGTTACTGCTTTTTTACGCTCGTTGTCCGACCCACGCGGTCGGGTGTGTTGCACCCGATGCGCAGTTGCAACTGATAATTTCTTAACAGGGGCAAGGCAAAAAGCTCTTAAAAGAGCAGACGCGAAGGGTATCGGGGTTCAGGCGTAAAGGTCAAAACGGCCCTTTTACTCTTCTAGGGCTCCCCTGGTCTGGAAATTGCCCTTTTTCGACCCTTCGGCGTGTCTCTTTTCTGGCCTCTTTTGGGGCCATAATCAACCCATGAGCCTTCACATTGGAGCCCAAAAGGGCGAAATTTCCGAGAAAATCCTCCTCCCAGGTGACCCTTTGCGGGCGAAATGGGTGGCCGAGAACTATCTGGATGGGGCCAAGCAGTACAACTCGATCCGAAATATGTTCGGCTACACCGGCACCTACCGCGGTGAGCGGATCTCGGTCCAAGGCACCGGAATGGGCCTTCCTTCTCTATCTATTTACGTAACTGAACTCTTCAACGAGCACGGAGTTGAGTCTGCGATCCGAATCGGTACCTGCGGTGCGATCCAAGAGAAGACAAAAGTCGGAGATTTAATTTTGGCGATGACGGCATCAACCGATTCAAATATCAATCGACGTTTCACAAACGGTTTGGATTTTGCACCGCATGCAGATTTCGGTTTATTGCAAGCAGCGCATGAAGCTTCTAAGAAATTTGATCGCGTACATGTTGGTGGTGTTTCTTCGATGGATTATTTCTATGACGAGACCGATGCCAACGAAAAATTAATTAAGCACGGTGTGCTGGCACTTGAGATGGAAGCAAGTCAGTTGTACTCAATCGCTGCACGCAAGGGAAAGAAAGCACTTGCTGTGCTAACTGTTTCTGATCACGTGATCACACACGAGGCAATGGATGCCGATGCAAGAGAGCGCACCCTAAACGACATGGTGGAAGTTGCACTCGCTGCGCTAAGCGCTAATTAATTAGCGATATGTGAAGGAATGGCAATACCAGCAGCATTTGCTGCGGTAATTGGTGCACCAAGCTTTGTTTCAATCGGAAGTATGCCCGCCCAAATCGGTAGAACTACATCTTCTTCGTCATCCATGGGATCTCCGTCACGTGACTTTGCCGAGACTTTATCGAGTGAGAGTTCAACGATCATCGTTGCAGCAATCTCTTTACTTGCCAGCGGACGACCGTATTTTGAAAGGCCAGGTACTAACTTTTCGGTAATGCGCTCGAGAGCAACATCCTTTTCGGAATCTTTAAGCACACGAGCAACGCCAAAGATCATCGCTGATTCGTAGTTCATAGATGAGTTAAATGAAGATCGGGCTACGACAATTGCATTTAGCTGAGTCACAGTCACACAGAGTTCAATACCCTGTGCGATCTGGCGCATCATGCGTGAACCGGTTGATCCATGTAGCAAAATACGGTCGTTATCGCGGGCAAATCCCATTGGGATCACAAAGGGCAGTTGGTTATCTTGATCGATAAAGCCCACGTGGGCTACATATTGGTTATCTAATAGGCGATTTATTGCATCGCGATCAAATAGTTCGCGTTCGTCATGACGTGCAACGTGGAACTTTTTTTCATCGCTCATTGTGCGAGTGTAATAAGAAAGGCCTGTCCCAACCAACGTTTTATTTAGATGGCAGAGGTTCCAGGAAAAGCAAAGAGGCCCAATCCGTTGTGGGATTGAGCCTCTTTGGTGATTTTAACTAGCGAGGAATCTCGACTTCATCCAAGCGAACTGCTTCGCCTGAACCACCTTGGTCGAATGGTGTGAAGTCGTACTCATCGTATGCAGCGTAGACCGCAGCCTTAGCAGCTTCAGTAGGTTCAACGCGGATATTGCGGTAACGAGCAAGGCCG
>Ga0208788_1001833_pt1 | contig 10048 bp, 8 predicted proteins | sample Wag4_2014_7_11_3_FD_187363 | JGI IMG/M metagenome (GOLD analysis project Ga0208788, IMG submission 187363) | Fresh water mixed with fracking chemicals microbial communities from Ohio, USA - Utica-2 Time Series FC 2014_7_11 (SPAdes) (version 2) ... | reverse complement strand
CATTACCCTTTTTTCCCCCGCCTTGTCGCTAATCCTCACCGTGCTCGCGATCGTGTTGGTGATGAATGCCGTCAACTTCATTGATGGCCTTGACGGTTTAGTCGCCGGTGTTGCACTGATTTCCACCGGGGTCTTTTTCCTCTACTCCTTCGTTCTCTCTATTGGAGATTCCAGGGTTACTGGATTTAGCCTTGCCACCTTCCTCACCCTCCTGCTGGCTGGTGGGCTACTTGGCTTCTTGCCACTCAACTGGCACCCGGCCAAGTTGTTTCTCGGGGACTCGGGCTCGCTCCTGGTGGGCTTGATGATGTCGGTGAGCGCTATCTCTGTGACTGGACAAATTGATCCGGCCACCGTGAGTCCGACCCAACTATTGCCCGCTTTCCTCCCGGTGATTTTGCCCCTTGCCGTGTTGATTGTTCCGCTTGTCGATTTCTCGTGGGCGGTCGGTCGACGGCTAAGGCGTGGAATGTCGCCTTTTGATGCCGACCGCGCTCACCTTCACCACCGGCTCCTTGACATGGGTCACACCCACCAACAAGCGGTCCTGATCCTCTATGCCTGGACGGCAGTGTTGGCCATTGGCACTCTGATGTTTCTCTTTGTGGCCTGGTATTTTGCGGTGGCAATTATTGCCATCGGGCTTATTGGCTCCGCGCTGGTGACTGTGTCCCCAGGTAGCTCCGCGACCAACGACCCGCTCGCTCTTGACCAGGAGGTTTCCCCATGACCGTGTCCCAGTTAGTTAAGCGAGCCGTAGTCGTGGGCGCCATCGTCACCAGCATCATCGCAATGATCGCCGCAACATGGGGCGCCCTGGTCTCTGAGCTCCCTGGGATGCTCGGAGCACTCGTGGGCAGTGGGCTCGGGTTTGCGCTTCTTGGACTCACAGCGCTCAGCATCATCTGGGGTTTCCGCGCGGGCAACGGCGACGTGCTTGCCCCCGCCTTCTTTGGCATTGTCCTTGGCACTTGGCTTGCGAAGTTCGTGGTGTTCTTAGCGATTGTCTTCTGGCTTGGGGACCAAGGGTGGCTTGATCGAACCGTCTTATTCCTGACGATTGTGGCGTCCCTACTGGCAGGTCTGATCACGGATGTTGTGGTGATTGCCCGCTCGCGGATGCCCTATGTCTCCGACGTGACTCTCACTGGTGAGGACAAAGCCAGCATTTAGTGGCCTGTCAGTGGGGCAATCAGCTTCGACACCAGTGATGGTTTCCCGGTGCGAGCCTCAATCCGATCGGCCAGGGCGACACCCACGATGGCTGCGGTTGCGCCGACATAGCGCAGCGGCTCTGGTTCCCACTTCGGTGACTGGTGTCCCACAAACGGCAACGACGTGCGCGAGGTGGTTGTCCCAAGAACGAGGTCAGCAAGGGTGAGACCTGCTAAGTGCGACAGCCCCACACCATCTCCCACGTAACCGCCGGCTCGGCCAATGCCGGTGGTGGCATCCAGGGTGACAGACGAGTGCCAATCGCGGGGAACACCGAGAACTCCACCCCAGTTGTGAGTGATGGCATATGGGGCCAGTGATGGGAACAATTCCACGAGGGTCTGGTGAAGGGCCGAGAACACCCGGGGCACTCGGTCAAACTCTGGTTTCACCCGACTGCCCCAGTGATAGGGGGCTCCTCGACCGCCAAAGGCGATGCGATTATCGGCAGTGCGCTGTCCATAAATGACTAACGACCTAAAGTCCGCAAACGTCATTCCGTGCTCGAGGCCAATCGCGTCAAACACAGAATCTGGCATCACTTCGGTCGCAATCATCAGTGAGTAGAGCGGCAACGAGTGCCGCCTCGTCTGCGTGAGCTGTGAGCGATAGCCCTCCATCGCGTCGATGATGACATCGCCTTTCACGCCCCCGCGCGAGGTGGTGACCAGGCCAGCCTCGTAGCGGAGCACCTCGGTCTGCTCCGCAATGCGAATGCCCGCCGCCTCGGCGGCCCTGGCTAAACCTCGCACGAGTTTCGCGGGGTGCAGCCTGGCGCAGGCTGGATCAAAAACGGCTCCGAGGGTCTCGGTGGCCCGGAGAGTCTGATCAGCGTTTCGCCATACGGCCTTATCCGCAGGCGTGAGGGCAGAATCGGCAAGACTTGCCCGAGCGCGGTGTTCCTGAATTGCGCTTCGCACCAGGACCGTCGTGCCCCCAGCCACAAAGTCACAGTCGATATCGAGGTCTTTGGACCAGCGCCCCACAGAATCAACGGCATCCACCATGGCGTGCCGAAGCGCGGTAGCGGCGTCGAGACCGTGCTGCTTGATGAGGGATCCCACACTCGTGGGGAAGAGCGCTGAACACCAACCCCCGTTTCTGCCAGAGGCCCCAAATCCGGCAACCTCTTTATCGAGAACCACAATGCGTAAATCTGGTGATTGTCTCGCGAGGGCTAGCGCGGTCCACAGACCTGTGTAGCCAGCGCCCATGATGACGACATCCCAGTGGGCCTGGCTCTCTGGACCGGAGAGGCTAGCCCTGGGTGAGAAGGACTCACCCAGGGTGTCGTGCCACAGCGACAAAGACCGGTAGTCAACCACGAAGCGCCTCCCTAGAGAAGCTTGCTGGCTCGGGTGAGAACGTCGCGCAAAATGGATTCGATCTCGTCAAACTCCTTGGGACCAATCGTCAGCGGCGGTGCCAACTGAATCACAGGGTCGCCTCGGTCATCGGCGCGGCAATAGAGCCCCGCTTGGAAGAGTGCTTTGGAGAGGAAGCCGCGCAGAAGCTTCTCTGACTCGGCCTCGGAAAAGGTTTCCTTGGTGGTTTTATCTTTGACCAGCTCGATCCCGAAGAAGTAGCCGGCACCGCGCACGTCGCCGACAATCGGAATGTCGAGCAGGCGCTCGAGTGCCGCACGGAACTTCGGTGAGTTCTCGCGAACGTGCTCGTTGATTTTCTCTTCTTCGAAAATCTTCAAGTTCTCCAGTGCCACCGCAGCGGAGACCGGGTGTCCACCAAAGGTGTAGCCGTGGTAGAAGGTGGTGTTGCCCTTCGAGAACGGCTCGAAGAGTCGATCACTAGTGATCATCGCCCCAATGGGCGAATAACCACTGGTCATGCCCTTGGCGCAGGTGATGATGTCTGGGACATAGTCAAAAGCCGTGCAGGCAAACATTTCGCCGATCCGGCCAAAGGCACAGATGACTTCGTCGCTGACGAGCAACACATCGTGCTTGTCGCAGATTTCGCGGACCCTTTGGAAATAGCCGGGAGGCGGAGGGAAACACCCGCCCGAGTTCTGGACTGGCTCCAAGAAGACAGCGGCCACGGTTTCGGCGCCCTCGAACTCGATCATTTCTTCAATGCGATTCGCTGCCCAGAGACCAAACTCTTCTTCGGTGCCGCCGGGGAAACCCATTTCCTCGGCGCGATAGTAGTTGGTGTTGGGCACCCGGAAGCCACCGGGCGTGAGGGGCTCAAACATTGCCTTCATCGCGGGGATTCCGGTAATCGCGAGAGCACCCTGAGGTGTCCCGTGGTAGGCGATGTTGCGTGAAATCACTTTGTGCTTCATGGGCTTGCCCATGAGCTTCCAATACTGCTTGGCCAACTTGAACGCGCTCTCGACGGCTTCGCCACCACCCGTGGTGAAGAACACCTTGTTCAAATCCCCCGGGGCATAGTCGGCCAGTTTGTCGGCAAGCTCAATGGCGGAAGGGTGAGCGTAGGACCAGAGCGGGAAGAACGCGAGTTCTTCAGCTTGCTTCGCGGCTACCTCGGCAAGACGCTTGCGACCGTGTCCTGCGTTGACTACGAAGAGGCCCGAGAGGCCATCAAAATACTTCTTGCCTTTGTCATCCCAGATGTGGTGGCCGGAGCCTTTCACAATGATGGGCACCTCGGCACCTGCGGAGAGGGGCCCCTGCCGGGTGAAGTGCATCCAGAGATGATCGCGAGCCTTGTCTTGCAAGGTCTCAGCCTTCTTGCCGCGGCGCTTAGTGATAGGTGGCGTCTTTGCCACATGCTTCTGGCGCTGTGTGGTTTTCAGTAACTTATCGATGATTGTCATCGTGCTCCCCAGTCATAGTGTTCTTTTTCGAGCGATAGGTAGGTGAATGTTTCTGTGTCGACCACACCGGGTGTGGTGCGGATGGAACCGTGAAGGACTTCGCGCAACTCGTTGTCGTCGACACAGACGATTTCGGCGAGCATGTCGAAGCGGCCGGTGGTGAGAACCAAGTAGTCGACCTGGTCGATGTTCTTGATTGCTTCGGCAACCGATCGTGCGTCACCGGTCACGCGGATGCCGATCATCGCCTGGCGATTAAACCCGAGCTGGCTAGGGTCTGTCACCGCGACAATTTGCATCACACCGGCATCGGTGAGCTTGCTCACGCGCTGCCTCACGGCTGCCTCACTGAGGCTGACTCGCTTGCCTATTTCGGCATAGGACATGCGACCGTCGCGCTGCAGCAAGCTGATTATTTCCTTAGCTGCAGCGTCAATTGCGACCCGTTGAGTCAGTTCTGCGCGAGGCATACTGTGATATTCGCACTATTTTTGCCATTTGGCAATCGAAAAACTCACCATTCTAGAAAATTGCAACGAAAACCACACTAATTTTCCGGCTAGACCTACGGGTCGCCTCTGCGTTAGGTTATGGGCATGACTACTCCCACTTTGAAAAACTTTGTCAACGGTTCCTACGTCGACTCCAAGGGCAAGGATGCCCTTGAGTTGATCGACCCCGCCACGGAAAAGGTGTATGCCCACTCCCCGATTTCCAACCAGGCCGATGTCGATAGCGCCTACCAGGCCGCGGCCACTGCGTTCGAGTCGTGGAAAGAGACCACACCCTCCGAGCGTCAACTGGCTCTATTCCGTATTGCGGATGAGATGGAGAAGCGCGCCGAAGATTTTGCCGACCTCGAATCACAGGACACGGGTAAGCCGCGTGGCTCGCTCGTGGAGAACGAGATTCTTGTGAGCGTGGACCAGATTCGATTCTTTGCCGGTGCTGCCAGAAACCTTGAGGGTCGGGCGGCCGGCGAATACATGAAGGACCACACCTCGATGATTAGGCGCGAGCCGATTGGTGTCATCGGTCAGGTCACTCCCTGGAACTATCCGCTCAATATGGCTGTGTGGAAATTCGCTCCCGCAGTGGCAGCCGGTAACACCACGGTGCTGAAGCCCTCCGACACCACCCCGCAGAGCACCCTGTTGCTCGCTGAGATCTGCTCGCTTCACTTGCCCCCCGGTGTTGTCAACGTCATCACCGGTGACCGCACGAGTGGTGCAGCGATGATCGACCACAAAATTCCCCAGATGGTCTCCATCACCGGTTCCGTGCGAGCGGGTATGGAGGTGGCAAAGGCTGCATCGAGTGACCTCAAGCGCGTCCACCTGGAGCTTGGTGGCAAGGCACCCGTGGTCGTCTTCGACGACGCCGATCTCGAACTTGCTGCTGAGGGAATCGGAATCGCTGGGTTCTTCAACGCGGGCCAGGACTGCACCGCTGCCACCAGAGTGCTGGTTCACAAGAACGTCCACGACGAGTTCGTCGCTGTGCTCACTAAGTGGGTCAAAGAAAACGTCACGACCGGTATGCCAAGCGACCCGAATGCCTTCTATGGCCCGGTCAACAACTCGAACCAAATGGATCGAGTGATGAGCATGATTGATGCTCTCCCGAAGAACGCCACCGTTGAAATGGGTGGCGTCCGTCAAGGTTCATCCGGCTACTTCATTGAGCCCACAGTCGTGACTGGTTTGAAGCAAAAAGATGACGCCATCCAGAACGAAATCTTCGGACCGGTCATCACCATCCAGCCCTTTTCTGAAGAAAAGGAAGCCCTCCAGATGGCCAACGATGTTCTCTATGGCCTCTCCTCGAGTGTGTGGACGAGGAACCACGGCCGCGCAATGCGCTTCGCCAAGGGACTGGACTTTGGAGCGGTCTGGATTAACTGCCACATCCCGCTCGTTGCCGAAATGCCCCACGGTGGCTTCAAGCACTCGGGCTACGGAAAAGATCTCTCGCAATACGGCTTTGAGGACTACACGCGCATCAAGCACGTGATGTCTTTCATCGGCGCATAGCCAGAGATTTACAGGACTGTAACGTCTCGTGCTAACACGGCACGGGATGGGAGGTCTATTATCAAGAACTAAGTGGCATCCCAGAACGACAACAAAGGAGTTTCGATGATGAATCGCCCATTACCCGAAGACCCGATGATTCGTAGCCTCATCAAGATGGCCAAGAAATCGCAGGTCTCCAGGCGCACCTTTCTGGCAGGAACCGGCGGTGGCGCCGTAGCTCTCGGCTTGGCAGCGTGCGCTGGTGATCCCGAGATTGTCGCGCCTGAGGACATCTCGGCGACTGACAAGACCCTCAACTGGTCCAACTGGCCCTTCTACATGGACGAAGACGACGATGGCAACTACCCGACACTGATGCGCTTCGAGGCTGAGTATGGCATCGACGTCAATTACATGGTCGACTACGACGACAACAACAACTACTTCGCCAAGGTCCGTGACCAGCTCTCACTCGGTCAGGACATCGGCGCTGACCTCGTCTGCCCCACCGAATGGATGGTCAGCCGCTGGGTCAGCCTGGGCTATGTCCAAGAGTTCAACGAGGCCAATATGCCGAACAAGGCGAACGTGGTCGCGAGCCTCGCTAACCCGGACTTTGACCCAGGTCGCAAGAAGTCTCTTCCCTGGCAGGCAGGTTTTGCCGGCATTGCCTACAACACCGAGAAGACCGGTGAGGTTCGCACCATTGAAGACCTGTGGCGTGATGACCTCAACGGTCGTGTCGTGGTTCTCTCCGAAATGCGCGACACCATGGGCCTCCTTCTGATGGCCAACGGTGTTGACATCTCGGGTGACTGGGGCAATGACGAGTTCAACGCTGCGATTGATGTGCTCACGGAGCAGGTCGGCCGCGGACAGATTCGTAACGTTCGTGGAAACTCGTACACCGAGGACTTGGTGAGCGAGGATGCCCTGGCTGCTATCGCGTGGTCTGGCGACATCACGTTGCTCAACGCCGAGGCTGGCTACGAGAAGTGGAAGTTCGTCTTCCCCGAATCCGGTGCCACCATCTGGAACGACACGTTCTTGATTCCTGTGGGCTCGCCCCGCAAGACAAACGCGGAGATTGTGATGAATTACTACTACGAGCCGGAGGTTGCCGCTGAGGTAGCTGCATGGGTGAACTACGTGACACCCGTTGAGGGTGCTTACGAGGCTGCCATTGCCATCGATCCTGAGCTCGCTGAAAACCAGCTCATCTTCCCGAACGCTGAGACCCTCGCGAAGGTTAAGGCATTCAAGACCCTCGATTCCGCTGAAGACAACGAGTACCAGGCAGCCTTCCAGGCTGTGGTGCTGGGCGCTTAGTAGACGGGGACCGGAGAAACCCCCGTGGCAGAGACATCGTCATCTGTCCGCGGATTCGCTGAGGCTGGCGCCGACCTTTCACTGGTCGGCGTCAGCAAGCGTTTCCCCGGCTTTACCGCGATTGACGACCTGTTCCTCGACATTCCGGCGGGGTCCTTCTTCGCTCTCTTGGGTCCGAGCGGATGCGGCAAGACGACGACCCTGCGTCTGGTTGCGGGTCTCGAAGAACCCACCCAAGGCAAAATCTTGATTGGCGGAAAAGACGTCACTAACACGACCTCCTATCAGCGCCCGGTGAACACTGTCTTCCAGAGCTATGCGCTCTTCCCCCACATGACCATTCTGGAGAACGTGGCTTTTGGGCTTCGCCGGCGAAGAATTGCTGATGCGGAGAAGCTTGCCAAGGAGGCACTCGACCTGGTGGAACTTGCCCATGTCGCTAGCAGGAAGCCCTCACAACTCTCCGGTGGGCAGCAACAGCGCGTTGCTCTTGCCCGAGCTGTAGTAAACCGCCCGGCTTTATTACTGCTGGATGAACCGCTCGGCGCGCTGGATCTCAAGCTTCGGCGCCAAATGCAACTCGAGCTCAAGGACATTCAGAGCGAGGTGGGCCTCACGTTCCTTCACGTCACCCACGACCAGGAAGAGGCCATGACCATGGCTGACACCGTCGCAGTGATGAACCATGGCCGCATTGAGCAGATGGGTGCTCCGGAGGCTCTCTATGAGTTGCCCACCACCTCGTTTGTTGCAGCGTTCCTCGGCCAGTCGAATCTCTTCACGGGGGATGTGACCAATTCGAGTGCAACGACGATGACCGTGGGAGTCGCGGGAGTGGGCATAGTCGTTCCGCTGGATCGGGCTCAAGTTCACCGCGGTGTTGTCACCGTTGGCGTTCGTCCCGAGAAAGTGACACTCCACCGCCAGAAACCCTCCGGATCCAATCGAACTGTCATTGGTCCCGGTCGTGTCACCGACGCGTCCTTTAGTGGAGTGAGCACGCAGTACACGGTTGCGGTCCCCGGATTTGGTGACGTGACGGTGTTTGCTCAAAACACCTCTCTCGGTGATCACGCACGCCCGGGCGACGAGGTCTACTTGTCGTGGTCTCCGGAGCACGCGTTTGGCTTGCTCGATCACCCGAATGTCTCCTCAGGCAAGTTTGTTGCCGACACCGACACCGGCTCCCTGGTGGTCGCCGAGCGTGAGAAGCTCGAGGCGGAACTCGAGGAGTCCTAAACCATGGCGTTTGGAGCGTTTCAATCGAGTGTTGGCGCGGGTGCGCCGTCGGGTGCGGCAATTGTTCAGCGCAAGAGCCCGGTGGCGTTGCTCTTGCTACTCCCCGGCGTTCTCTACCTGATTCTCTTCTTCCTCACCCCGCTTCTCTCGCTCGTGCTCACGAGTTTTCAGGAGCCGGTGCCCGGTGGGTTCATTGGTGAGTTCCAGAATGCTTTCCGGTGGGAGAACTACATCCTCGTCATCGAGACGTACTGGCCCCACATTTCCCGCTCCTTCATCTACGCCCTGGTGGCGACATTCTTTGCCCTCGTCATCGGCTACCCCATCGCTTATGTGATTGGGGTCAAGCTTCGCGCCTATCCACTCCTCCAGGCATTGGCGCTCGTGTTGGTGATTGCCCCCTTCTTCATTAGCTTTCTCCTTCGCACCCTCGCCTGGAAGCAGATCTTCGCTGATGAGGGCTGGCTGATGAGTGCGCTCAAGGGCTTGCAGCTCATTCCTGCCGAGGCCTACTTCACGGGAAGCCCTGCGGCGGTCATCTTTGGGCTGACCTACAACTTCATTCCCTTCATGACCCTGCCCATCTATACATCGCTGGAGAAGCTCGACCTGCGTTATGTCGAAGCCGGTGGAGACCTCTACGCCCACCCCATCACTGTGTTCCGCACCATTACCTTCCCGCTCTCTCTTCCCGGTGTGCTCTCCGGTGTTTTGCTGACCTTCATCCCGGCCGCAGGTGATTACATCAACGCCAGCCGAGATTTCTTGGGGTCCACGGACACCCAGATGATTGGCAACGTCATCGAGGCGAACTTCCTGGTGCTGCAAAACTTCCCCGCAGCGGCAGCGCTCTCGCTACTGCTCATGGGCGCGATTCTCGTTCTGGTGAGCGCGTATGTGAAGCGCAGTGGAACGGATGAGCTGCTATGAGAGGCTTTGGCAAGTACGCGCTCTACATTTACGTAGCCATTGCTTTCGTCTTTTTGATGATTCCTATCGTTTACACCGTCGCGTTCTCGTTCAACGACGCACGGCGCACCAACATTGTCTGGCGCGGATTTACTTTTGATAACTGGCTCACCGTCTGTGATGCGCCCTCGGTGTGTGAGTCCTTTGGCAACAGTATTGTGGTGGCCGTCGTTGCCACCGTGATGGCCACGACGCTTGGCACCATGATTGCGATAGCGCTGGTGCGCTATCGTTTCCGCTTCCGCTCGGCGACAACTCTCCTTCTGTTTTTGCCGATGGCAACGCCTGAGGTAGTCCTTGGCGCTGGGCTCGCAGCCCAGTTCCTCACCGCAGGTGTGGAGAAGGGTCTGGGCACAGTAATCCTCGCCCACACCATGTTTTGTGTCAGTTTTGTGGTGGTGACCGTGCGAGCTCGGGTGGCAACCCTCGATCCAGCCCTGGAAGAAGCGGGCCGAGATCTGTACGCTTCGCCGGCGCAGGTGTT
>Ga0208788_1001829_pt1 | contig 10068 bp, 9 predicted proteins | sample Wag4_2014_7_11_3_FD_187363 | JGI IMG/M metagenome (GOLD analysis project Ga0208788, IMG submission 187363) | Fresh water mixed with fracking chemicals microbial communities from Ohio, USA - Utica-2 Time Series FC 2014_7_11 (SPAdes) (version 2) ... | reverse complement strand
CCTGCGCGCTCGCGCCCGCCGACACCGCCGCCGCCGCACCGATCGCCATCAACCGCTTCATGTGAGCCGACTCCCGAGCTTGGGGACTGGCGCCCGCGGAGGCCATCGCCGCGGACCGCGCCGACGCGGGGGATCCGCCGCCGGTCGCGGCATGCGCGGCGAGCGCGAGAATCACCGCGAAAGCCGCGAGCGCGCGGCTCCGAGAACCGCGTGGTGCGCGCGCGAGGCCGAGGATCCGCGCGGCGGTGGGCTCGTCGAAGGCGGGTGTCATCCGCGCGGGGAATCCGCGAGCCAGCGGTGCATGCGCGCGATCTCGTCCTCGAGCTCGGCTTCGTCAACGCCTTCCTCGCGCAGGAGTTCCGCGAGCGCGGCACGCACGCGCTGCGCCACGAGCCGCGTGGCGCCCGCGCACTGCTGCTCGCTGCGGCCGAGCTCGCGCGCGAACGCGGCGTAGGGCTGACCGTCGATCGCGTGGCGGCGGAAGATCTCGAAGTCGACCGCGCGGCCCTCGCGGACCAGCGCGTCCTCGGCGCGGGTCGTCGCCTCGCGCACGACCGCGAGCGACCAGGCGCGCTCGAAGTCGGTCTCACCCGTCGGACCGTCCCCTTCGTGCCGGTCGAGCACGCGCGGCTCGACCGGGCCGCCCCGCTGCTGCGCGCGCGCCTGGTCGCGCGCCAAACCCTGCCCGTAGAACAGGATGCCGTTCATGAGCCAGCGGCGCAGGCGCATGCCGCTGCGCACCCAACGCGACAGGAAATCCCCAAGGCCGGCATCGTCCGAGAGCCTCGCGGCGAAGTAGCCGTTCACGATCTCGTCGGGCTCGCCGAGGCGCGCGAGGCTGGAGCCGCGCACAAACACCGCCAATGGCTCCGCGTATCGCGACATGAGCGCGGACCGCGCGATTTCCGCGTGTTTCGCGCGTTCCGCGACCGCAACCCGGCCCTCCGCGAGCGTCAGGAGCACGGTGGCTTGTGTGGTGGGAAACGCGCTCCGCTGCATCGTCGATTTCTCGCGCGTCGAAGCGGCCCGGAAGGGCGCCCGCCGGCGGCGATGAACCTATCATGTTCCCCTTCCCCGCAGGAAAGAACTGGAACCGAACACCATGTCGAACGCCAACCTCGCCAAGGACCTCAAGAACGTCTCCGAGAAGGACCGCAAGCAGATCGAGCAGGCCCAGGAGATGCTCGGTCCCGATCCGTCGACCATGGGCGTGATCAAGAACGTGTTCTGGGGCAACTATCGCGAGGACCTGCTCTTCCCGTACCCGGTCAACTCGGCCGAGGAGACGGCGAAGTGCGACCAGCTGCTCGCGGCGCTCGACCACTACCTGACGACCGAGCATCCCTCGATCGAGATCGACCAGAAGCAGCAGATCCCCGACTGGGTCATCAAGAAGCTGTTCGACCTCGGCGTCCTGGGCATGACCATCCCGGTCGAGTTCGGCGGCCTCGGCTTCGGCATCACCAGCTACAACCGCATCCTCGAGCGGCTCGGCCGCTCGTGCGGCTCGACGGCCGTGCTCGTGTCGGCGCACCAGTCGATCGGCTGCAAGGCGGTCATGCTCTTCGGAAACGACGAGCAGAAGAAGCGCTTCCTCCCGCTGATGGCGCGCTCGACGCTCAGCGCGTTCTGCCTCTCGGAGCCGAACGTCGGCTGCGACGCGGGCGGCCAGGAGACGCGCTGCGAGCTCAGCGCCGACGGCACGCACTACATCCTCAACGGCGAGAAGAAGTGGGCGACCTCGGGCGCGCTGTCGGGCCTGTTCACCGTGATGGCGAAGCAGCGGATCACCGACCCGAAGACCGGCAAGACGAAGGACGCGGTCACCGCGCTCATCTGCACCCCGGACATGGCGGGCGTCGACATCTTCAGCCGCAACCGCTCGAAGTGCGGCATCCGCGGCACCTGGCAGGCGCGCATCCGCCTGAAGGACGTGAAGGTCCCGCGCGAGAACCTGCTCTTCAAGGAGGGCAAGGGCCTCAACGTCGCGCTCACCTGCCTCAACTACGGCCGCTGCACGCTGTCGGCCGGCATGCTGGGCGCGGCGCGCTACAGCTTCGAGCAGGCCACCAAGTGGGCGAAGTCGCGCCACCAGTTCGACCGCGCCATCGGCGAGTTCGACCTCATGCAGGAGAAGGTCGCCCGCATGGCCGCGTACGTCTACGCGGCCGACGCGATGCTCTACATGACCACCGGGTACCTCGACCGCCACGACGAGGACATCATGCTCGAGACCGCGATGTGCAAGGTCTTCTGCAGCGAGTTCGGCTACCGCGTGGTCAACGACGCGCTCCAGATCATGGGCGGCGAGGCCCTCATGACGGAGAACCACATCGAGCGCATGTGGCGCGATTCGCGGCTCAACATCATCGTCGAGGGCGCGAACGAGGTCATGCACTCGTTCGTCTTCGCGTACGGATCGAAGCAGCTCGGCGAGTACCTGCTGCAGGTCAAGGCGAACCCGATGAAGCACATGGGCACGGCGCTGCAGGTCGGCGCGGAGCTCTTCCTCGGCGTCCGCCGCGGCGCGCCGAAGGCGTCGCGCATCCACCCGCGCCTGCGCCACCTCGCGGACGACCTGATGGTCCGCATCCAGGAGCACAGCCACCACGTCAAGCTCATGTTCAAGGAGCACGAGGAGGCGCTGATCTCGAACCAGACGATCCAGGCGCGCCTGTCGATGAGCGCGCTCTGGGTGCACGCGGTGTCCTGCACGCTGTCGCGCTGCGACGCGAACCTGCGCGCGGGCCTCGAGGGCGCGGCGATGGAGCGCGAGCTCGCGGTCGTCGAGTACCTCTGCGCGATCGCGCGCAGCGAGCAGGCGGCCGAGCTGCGCGCGCTGTTCGTGAACAACGACGCCTCGATGAAGAAGGCGGCGGCCGCGGCGTTCGCGGCGAACGACCTGCTCCCGAACGCGCACTACTCGATGCCCGAGAAGACCCCCGATCCGAAGTACTTCGGCACCGGCCGCAGCATCGCGGCGCAGCAGGCCGCGATCCCGCAGTTCGGCTCGGGCTCGGTCTACGCGGGCGACATGCAGGCGCTGAAGTCGCACTGAGCCATCGGCGCCGGCGGTCGACCGACCCGCCGGTTCCACCCATCCACCGTTCACGCCGTCCGGAAGCAGCGGCGAAACCAACCCCGTTCGATCCATTCCAACGCAGCACCCGAGGTTTCCAGTCGTGATGAACGTTCTCGAAGAGATGCAGTCCTACGGTCACGAGCGCGTGGCCTTCCACCACGATGCGAAGACCGGCCTCAAGGCCATCATCGCCATCCACTCGACCGTCCTGGGCAACGCGCTCGGCGGCACGCGCCGCTGGGCCTACGCCAGCGAGAACGACGCGCTGTTCGACGTGCTGCGCCTCTCCGAGGGCATGACCTACAAGGCGGCCGCGTCGGGCCTGGCGATGGGTGGCGCGAAGAGCGTCATCATCATGCCGAACTCCGGCCACCAGCCGACCGAGGCCGAGGCGCGCGCGATGGGCCGCTTCGTCGACACCTTCGCCGGCAAGTACATCGCGGCCGAGGACGTCGGCGTCAGCCCGCAGTACTGCGACTGGATGGCGCTCGAGACCAAGCACGTGATGGGCGGCAACACGGTGAGCCACGGCGGCGACCCGTCGCCGTACACCGCGCTCGGCTGCTTCAACTCGATGAAGGCATGCCTCGCGCACACCGGCCGCAAGGTCGACTTCTCGAACCTCACCGTCGCCATCCAGGGCTGCGGCGCGACGGGCTTCAAGCTCGCCAAGCTGCTGCGCCAGGCGGGCGCGGCGGTCCTCGTGACCGACGTCCATGTCCCGACCATGAAGCGGGCCGTCGAGGAGCTCGGCTGCGTCGCCCTCGGCAACGACAAGAACCTGCTCGAGGAGAAGGTCGACATCCTCGCACCGTGCGCCCTCGGTGGCGTGCTCGACGCGAAGACGATCGCCGGCCTCAAGTGCCAGATCGTGTGCGGCACGGCGAACAACCAGCTGCGCAACCCGAACGAGGACGGCGAGGCGCTCGCGAAGCGCGGCATCCTGTACTCGCCGGACTTCGTGGCGAACGCGGGCGGCCTCATCCGCCTCGCGGGCCTCTACCTCGGCATGACCGAGGGCGAGATCGACCACAAGATCACCGAGATCGAGCACACGACGGCCGAGGTCCTCAAGCAGGCCAACGGCGGCTCGACCGGCGCGGCGGCGATCGCCTTCGCGAAGGCGAAGATCGCGGCGGGCGCGGCGAAGAAGCAGATGGCCGGCGCCGGCTGTGGCGCGGGCTGCGGCTGCAAGGCCTGAGCGACTCGAACGATTGATGACCAGCGGCCCCGCTCTCGCGGGGCCGCTGTCTTTTTCGGTGCCTGGCACCTACCAGGCACCACCCTGGCACCAACCGCGTGAACGCGGTTGGTGCCGGGCACGGGTCGTCATGGGGGGCGGTGCCAGGCACCTGCCAGATTGACCTGGTAGGTGCGCGGGAGGTGCCAGGCAGGTGCCTGGCACCGTACGCTTCGCGGATGGCGACCAAGGCTGAGCGCTGCTGGTGGTGTGGGACCGACCCCGTGTACGTGGACTACCACGACACCGAGTGGGGCGTGCCGGTCGTCGACGACCGCGCGCTGTTCGAGAAGCTGGTGCTCGACGGCTTCCAGGCGGGGCTGTCGTGGATCACGATCCTGAAGAAGCGCGACGCGTTCCAGCGTGCGTTCAAGGGGTTCGATCCGCCGAAGATCGCGCGGTTCACCGAGCGCGACGTGCAGCGGCTGCTCGGCGACGAGGGCATCATCCGCTCGCGGCTCAAGATCGAGGGCGCTGTGAAGAACGCCCGCGCATGGCTCGAGGTGATGGAGGCCGGCGACGGGGCGTTCCGCGACCTGCTCTGGCGGCACGTCGGGGATCGGACCGTCGACGTGAAGCTGAGCCGCCGCGAGGACATCCGCGCCCAGAGCGCCGAGAGCGTGCAGCTCGCGAAGACGCTCAAGAAGCGCGGGTTCACCTTCTGCGGCCCGGTGATCGTCTACGCGTTCATGCAGGCGGTCGGGATGTACAACGAGCATCTCGTGACCTGTCCGCGGCACCGGGCGTGCGCGAGGCTTGCGCGGAAGTAGGATCCCCGCATGTCGACCCGCGACGTGCTCGGTGACTTTCCCTCGACCCACGCGACCTGGCTTGCGACCCGGATCGACGACGGTGGTCACGCGGCCGTGCACGAGATGGCGCTGCACCTGATGGAGCGCTACCGCGCGCCGCTGGTGGCGTACGCAACCCAATCGCGCTTGGCGAAGATCGACGAGCCCGACGAGCTTGTCCATGGGTTTTTCGCCGTCAAATCCGCGGATCCACGCTTTCTCGCCGACTGGCATGCGAGCGGCCTGCCGCTGCGGCGCTGGATGCTGAACGGGCTCGTGTTCCATGCCCGTGGCGTGATGCGCGATCGTTCGCGCGAGACGGCGCGGCGCGCGCAGACGCCCGCAGACATGCTTCCGTCGTCCTCCGTCGACGCCGAGCGGGCCTTCGAGCGCTCCTGGGCGTTCGCGCTGGTCGAGGCCGCCTGCCGCGCCGCGCACGCATCGCTCACGCGCGAGGGCCGTGGGCGGGCATACGACTGCTTTCACCGACACTTCTTCGATTCGGTGGGCTACGCCCGGCTGGCCAACGACCATCGGATTGATGAGACAACCGTGGCGTCGGAGATCCGCCTGGCCACGCGACGCACGCGCACCGAGGCGGAAGCAATGCTGCGCGACGAACTCGGCACAGCCGACGAGCGGGCGATCGCCGCGGAACTCGGGCGGGTTCGCGATCTCACGGGATGGGGCGTGTGACGTCGTATCGCTACGGTCAGGAGGGACTTGCGCGGGTCGGCCAGGCGGTGATGTTCCGCGCGGCGCGACCCCGCCGCTGGCCTGCGATCGCGGTGTTTGCAGTCTTTGTCGGGATTTTCTGTCGTGCCGACTCGCTCCGCGGCTTTGCCACCGCCGCACCAAACCCCGCGGCGAGGAGCAATGAGATGAACTTCCGGATGGCTGGAGCGGCTTCGGCGTTGATGGTGGCTGGTAGCACGTTTGCGCAGGACGCTGTGCAGTGGCGCGCGGAGGATGGTGGCAATGGACACTGGTATCTGCTTCGACCGAAGGTCGGCGACTGGTTCGCATGTCGAGACTCGGCGCTACTCCAAGGCGGCGATCTGGTCAGTATCTCATCGGCTGCGGAAAACACCTTCGTCGAGCTTCTGGTACCGCCAAAGCAGTTTCCTATCGCATGGAACCGCGTTTTCATAGGCGCACGGCAGTCGCCCGATACTGCACCAAATGAGGGCTGGTACTGGGTGGACGGCAGCGCCTGGAACTTCACCGACTGGTACATCAACCAGCCAAATGGTGGCGAGGGATTCCTCACAATGATGCCCGACAGTACGGGATGCACGTGGGGTGACTATTCCGTCGACAGTGCGGACATCGTGTACTTCATCGTCGAGTTCTCCGCCGACTGCAACTCCGACGGCATCGTCGACTTCGGCCAGATCCGGGCCGGTGACCTCGCCGACGTGGACGCGAACAACATCCCCGACTGCTGCGAGACGGGCACGGTCTGCGGATGCCCCGCCGACGTGATCCTCGACGGCGTCGTGAACGGCATCGATCTCGCGGTCATCATCAACGCGTGGTCGACCGACGGCGGCAAGTTTCCGCGTGCGGACATCGATGGGAACGGATTCGTCGACGGCGCCGATCTCGCAATCGTGCTTGGTTCGTGGGGCCCCTGCAACTGAACGGCTCGCCTCGGCCTGCTTCGCCGAACCGACCGCCAACGAAACGGGCCGCCGATCGCTCGGCGGCCCGCATTCGGTGGTTGGTTGCCCGCGGCGTCAGTGCGAGCGGATGTACAGCTCGGTGAAGCACCAGGCTTCGTAGCGGTTCACGCCCTGCATCGACAGGAACAGCTCGAAGGCGGCCAGCGAGTCCTCGCCGCCGTCGCCGTTGGCGAGCCAGTGGAGGTAGCTGGGATGGACCTGCGTCTGGTAGGCGCGGATCATCGCCTTCGGGATGGTGAGGACCTCCGTCGAGAGGCTCGGCGGCGGAACCGCGGGCATCTCGGCCTGGACGATCGCACCGGCGAGCAAGGCGAGGGTGACGGAGGCGAGGATGGTGGTGGATCGGTTCATGCGCGTGCTCCTTCCCTGGCGCCGTAGAGCGCCATGAACTCCGCGGCGCTGTCGCGCGACGCGGGAATCTGCCCGAGGACACCCGCCACGAGCTTGGCCTCGACGGCGTCGAGCGCTCGGCAGGCGACGCCGTTGCCGGCGAGCGTGCGACGCCGCTCGGCGTCGAGCTCGAGGTGCTTGTGGGCGAAGTACCAGTTCGATGTCGCGACGGCGTGGGCGCGGAGCGCCGCCGAGGCGATCTCGAGCAGGCCGCGCTGCTGCATCTCGTCGGTGGTGAATCGCTTGACGGTCGTCGCGAGGGCGACCGCCGCCCACGCCTTGCGCTCGCCGTGGCCGAGATGGCCGTTCGTGTCGTCGCGGACCATCGCGAGCAGCGTGCGGATCGAGTCGTCGGCGGACGACTCGTCGCACACGGCGTCGAGCTCGAGCATGACCGGATCGACGCAGTGGACGAAGGTCGCGAAGTAGGTCGGGTTCTGCCCGACCTCCTCGACCAGCTCGGCGCCGATCGACTGCGCGGCGCGGAAGTCGTCGCGCGCCGACGCGGCGAGCGGTCGCCAGGCCGCCGTGGTCGCGGTCGGGATGGCGCTGCGCAGCACGTGCCCGCGCGACCAGTGCGCGAGCATGCGCGTGGTCCTGGTCACGATCGTGGCAGGGAGCTTCTCGCCGTACTCGAGCACCGACGTGGCGATGCCGAGGGCGTGCGAGGTGTTGCCCTGCATGAACAGCAGGTGGGCGAGGCAGGAATCCGCGTACAGCCTCCATTCGGCCGAGACGCCCTCGATGCGGGTCGACTCGCGCACGCAGCGCACGGCCTCGCTGTAGGAGCCGATCGCCTCGTGCGCCTGCGTCTCGATGAGCAGGGCCGCGGCGCGGCGCGTGGGCGTGTTCGCCACGGCCTGGGCGCGGACAGCGAGGCGGATCGCCTCGGCGTAGTCGCGCTCGAGCCGCTTCTGCAGGCTCTCGTCGTAGAGGCGCGCGTAGTCGGTCGCCGCGTCCTGCTGGAGCACGGCGCGGCGCATCGTCGACGCCGGCTTCATGAGGTGGTCGACGACCGCCTCCACGGGCCAGTCGAGCGCCCTGGCGAGACCGACCACGAGGTCGATCTTGGGCATGCCGCTGTCGGGCACGAGCCGTCCGGGCTGACGCCCGAGCGCGTGCGCGAGTTCCTTCACCGACCAGTTGCGGTACGTGCGGGCGAGCGCCTGCAGTTCCTCGAGCCTTTCACGGGCCAGCGCCTCGCGCGCGGCTTCCAGACCTCCAACTTCGTCCGTCAGCATGGATCCTCCGATCTGTGTTCTGCGACCGCCCCCATGGCGTGCAGTGCTGCGAGTTGTCACGACATCCAACAGTCGCTTGACGACGCGTCAAGCGTTGAATTTTGATTTTTTGTGATTTGGTCAATGCCCATGACACCCATGAGCGGGCCGATGCGGGATGCATGCACGATGGGTGGGAACATCATCGATGCACGGATGAGCTCGTCCGCGTCGGCGTCGTCGATGGTGCTCGGATCGACCTCGCCGAGGTGCGCGCGCGTGTGCCATTCGCAGAGCGCGACGCGGGTGCGGCGCGCGAGGACGGTCTGCCGCACCGACGCCGCAACCGGCGCGTCGAGCACGACTTCGATGGCGAGCTCCGCGGCGACGATGAGGGTGAGGATGCGGCGGTCGTCGGGGTGCTCGGCGCGCAGGCGGAGCGCGCTGCTGGCGATGGCCGATGCGCCCCACGCGATGGCGCGGGCATCGGACGGGAACGACGAGACCAGCCACTCGAGCGCGTTGCGGAGATCCTCGACCGGATCGAAGGATCGACGTCCGGGGGCGAGCGCTCGGGCGCAGCGGCTCCAGCAGTGGCTTCGGATCGCGGCGGTGCCGGCGGAGGTGTCAGCCGCGCTCTCCGCGCCCCGAGGGTTGTCGCGCGTTTCGGGCGCACCGCCGGACGGCAGCGCCGCCGCGAGCATCAGCGCGCGGGCGGCGGGGATCGGTCCGTCGGCGTCGTGCGGGCCGGCGTGCGTCCGGTCGCGCATGGGACCGTTGGCTCGCCCGGGGATGTCGTGGACGCGGCCTGCATCGGCCGGCGAAAGCCACGGCGAGCCGAGCGCCGCCTCGTGGTGGACGGCCTCGGCCAGTTGCGCGACCACCGCGCGGTCATCGGGCGACAGGCCGAACTCCTGTGCGAACGACACGGCGGCGTGGGCGCCGTCGATGTCGCCGGAGGTGATGCAGGCCCGCGCGCGGACAAGCTGCGCGAGCGCGAGGTCGGCGGGTCGCTCGGCGCGGCGCTCCATGGCACGCGCGACGCGCGCGAGCCTCGGGCCATCGTCGGCGAGGTCCGCCTCGAGCGCGGCGGCGCGCAGCGCGCGTGCGTCCATGCGTGACTCGGCGGCGCTCGCGAGGACGCCGATCGCCTGTCCCGCGCTCAGTCCGAGCGGGTGCCCGACGCGCGCGGCCATGCCGATGGTCGGCACGCTGCGCATCGAGCGGAGGCTGCGGATGTCGGTCTCCGCGACGCGCGAGGCGGTGCGGTGCGAGCCGTCGCAGGCCACGATCACGAGACGGAAGAGCTCCTGCGTGCGGCGCAGGAGGAGCGCGCAGAGCTCCGCGTGGTCACGCCGGTCGGCGGGGCTGGCGTCGATGTGGATCGCCCGGGACATGGCGCGGAGAATCCACCAAGCGACCCGCCGATCAAGTTCGGACTTTCACGAATGACGCGAGTTCAGTCGATCGGCGGCGGCGGCGACGCGGGGCGCCCGGCACCGGATGCGACGGTTGCGTGTGGCGCCGCACGTTTCCGATCGAGGCGCGTGAAAACGCCCCGGTGGTCCGGGGCGTCCTGTGCCGAACGACGGCAGGATGCGGGATGTCGCGCGGGACGCGTGGCCCGTGCCCGGCGGCGCGGCGCGCCGCTCAGTACGCG
>Ga0208788_1001827_pt1 | contig 10078 bp, 13 predicted proteins | sample Wag4_2014_7_11_3_FD_187363 | JGI IMG/M metagenome (GOLD analysis project Ga0208788, IMG submission 187363) | Fresh water mixed with fracking chemicals microbial communities from Ohio, USA - Utica-2 Time Series FC 2014_7_11 (SPAdes) (version 2) ... | reverse complement strand
CGTTACGGTAAACCTGTAGTTGTGGTACTTGGATATGACCAATATGAAAAAATGATGGAAACATATGAAGATGCGCAAGATATAAAGAGCATCAAAGAATATGAAAAGAAGTCCGCTAAAAATATTCCTTGGGATAAGGTCAAAAAAGACTTGGGACTTTGAGTGAACAGCTTTGAACATATACCAAGTTGAAATCAGTAAAGATGCAGCTAAGTTCCTTAAGAAACTAGACAAGAAAACTCTTTATCGCATCCAAGGTGTAATTGAGCTACTGAGTCAAAACCCCAGGCCACCTAAATCAAAAAAGTTAACGAATAAAAATTATTGGCGCGTACGTGTTGGTGATTATCGGATCATTTATGAAATTCATGATAAAAATCTAATAATTATTGTGATCAAAATTGCCAGTCGAAGTGATGTTTATAAATTTCATGAAAAATAATTAATCTAAATATACAACATCACAGAATTTTGTGGCAGCTTTAGATAATTTCTTATCACTCGTACAAAGTGGAATGTTTAATTTCCTCGCTAAGTTAACATAACTTGCATCATAGGCAGTGATATTTCCTAAAAGATCACCCATATCCACAATTAAATCTTGGCTAGGAACAAAAGTAATGTTCTCCTTGGAAACTTTAGGGTATGTAGAATTAAATAATTCTTTGGTAATTTGATTTCTTAAATACATTTTATATAAACCTGAAATGCTCTCTAAAATTATAAGATCAGGAGCAAGCACAATATCGTTTTCAGTCAAATCCGATATCTGTTGTGCAAAGTCTTCACCACTTGTCAATTTTGCAACTAAGCTCGAGGCATCTAAAACTATTGCCACTTAGCGATCTCTTCTTCTTTCAGAATGAATAGCATCAACAATCGTGCTGGCTTTAATTTTTGGTAATGCGGCCCGATTTAGTTTCTTGAGCGCTTCTTCAATCTGGGACTTTTCAGCAATCTTGGCCATTTCGAGCACGAGATATTGCTGCAGAGAATGCCCCTTTCTTTCAGCTGCCGCTTGTAGAGCGTTATGAACTTTTGGTGGAACATCTCTAATTAGTATCGAAGTCATGCTATCATTATGCAAGCACGAGCAAACTTTGTCAAGAGGGTTAATCTCTTTACTTAAGGTCTCTTGCTTCGCTCTTCTTTTATGATCTTGGAGATCTCTGCTGGATCAATAGAGACATTCAGACGTTCGCTAATTTGATTTGAACGTTCTTCAATTTCTGAAGTCTGCAAATAATTTTCAATAGCTTTGACTGTGACTTCTAGAACCGAGAGACCTTTATTAGCAGCAAGTTTTGAAAATGCAAGGTATAACTCATCAGGAATATCTTTAACTAATAATGTGGCCATTTAGTAATTGTGACTTAAAATTTGATTTATATCAAGTAGAACTTAAAAATATTACCTATTCTTGAAAATCTCCCCCACGACCACTTACTTTTCGTAATCCTTTTAGTTCTTTGTTTTGCTTTCTAAAAACAAATAGAAAGGCAAATGAGACAACTACAAACACTGCTAAAAGTATTACAATTTCCATCTCATTTGCCTTTTCTACTAGATTCTTTTTCTTACCAGATTGCGCCAACTATAAGGGCAAATAGGCCAATTCCAAAGAGCACCATGACCACTTGGGTTAGTTGCAAGTAGGAACCAGAGGCTGCAATGATTTTGCCGGTGTTGGTTTTAGCTTTTGCTAAATCCTTCACGATCATGCTTGCTTCTCTAATGATTGCTAATTGAGAAATCAATGACAAAATCCCAGTTGTACCAACTGCTGCCAATGCCATGATCTTGATGTCATCTGATGCAGTTGCAAATTGACCAGTAGCAACTAGTGCTACCACTGTTGCAATCATGATCACTGAAACTATTTGAGAATGAGCAATGCCTTTTCTCTTGGCGTTCCACATATTGATTAGTGTTTCTTCATTCATATTGAATCTTTACTCGTTTCTTTGATTATTTAATTCGGGCACCGACGGTGCCTGCTAGGTCTTATTAGTAATACTAAACACAATTTGGGCATCAAGCACGTTTAGAAAACTCGATTTACTCCATGTTTTACCCAGAATTAACCCAACGGGCATCTTCTTTTTATTCATGTTATCTTCGAATGAGCCCTTTTAAATGACTCAAAAGAGAAGGTAAATATGAAGATAAAGAAATCTATTGTTTTATCTTTTGTATTTCTTTTCTCTTTTTCTTCCCCAGCCTTTGCTGAAATTGATCTAGATATTCAAACAATGAATGCTTCCAAAGCAGCAACTAGAGCTGGCAATGGTGAACGAGGCCCTGCTTTAGCGGTACTAAAAAATGGCAATCTAATTCTTGGTGGTGGCAATAATGGAGGAACACTATTTCTGGGAGACGGTCAAAAAAGAGCTCTTATTCAATTGGGTGAATTAATTAAGCAATCAGATCGATTAAAAGATTCTAGATTTGCAATTACTGACATTGCAGTTTTAAGTGAAGGAACAAATTCAGCAAAGTTACTTGTTTCTTATCCAAGACTTGGGTCTGGTAAGAAGTGTGTGGAAGTAGTAGTAGATCAAGTAAATGCCAACTTTAAAACCAACAAAATAGTAAAGAACAAAACCTGGTTTGTTTCCAAACCATGTGTACCCATTAAAGCTGTGCAACATGCAGCAGGGCGTATGGAAAAGATTGATGCCAACAGTGTTTATTTAACAATTGGAGATCTTGGTTTCACCAAGATTAATGATGTAAAAGCAAGGGGTGATTTAGGTTCCGTTTTTCAAATAACTGCCACAAGTGTTAAGAAGATATCCACAGGACATCGAAATGCTCAAGGCATAGTTTTACTGCCAAACAAAACTCTTCTTACAGCAGAACATGGTCCACGTGGTGGGGATGAAATAAATATTATTAAACCAAACACAGATTATGGTTGGCCCTTTGTTACTTTTGGCAAACCATACACAGCAACTGATTATGTGAAACCTGGTAAAACTGGAACTCATGCGGGTTATCAACAACCAATTAAATATTGGGTTCCATCCATTGCCCCAACTGAATTAGTGCAACTGCCAGATAACTGGGGTAAGTACTCCAAACAACTAGTAATGGGAACTTTAAAAGAAGAGTCCTTAGTGTTTATGACTATTAATGCTCAAAATCAAATCACTAGTGAAGAACGAGTCAATGTGGGAGAAAGAATCAGAGATCTAGATGTTGATGAGAACAGATCCCTGGTTGCCACCACCGATAGTGGCAAGATCATGGTCGTTAAGTTAAAGAAATAGTGAATTAGTTAAAAATAGACAGCAGTCTTTTTCTTACATTTCCTAAAAATTTAGTCACAGGATCAACTAAATTACGATTTATCCAAGTTTGCGTTTGGGTTGAATCTGTTTGATTCAATTGATTGCCAATCTCCTCTACTGAATTTGCTAAATCATCAGAATTCAATTGGTTTTTGACCTCTCTAGGATCTTCGCTTTCCAAAATTGAAGTTCCTGGGGATTTGGTGTCAGTATTATTCTTTTGATTTTTTGAACTTTCGCCGACTTGCTTAGTGCTCTTCTCGTCTAAATCAGATTCTTTCTTACTTTTCTTTGACTTTTTTGAAAGTTCTTTCGGTAAATCACCTTCCACATATTGTGCGGTGGTGATTACTATTGGTTTGAAATAATCCTTAGGTTTAGGCGTATTGGTATAAAAGTATCCGGGATCGTTCTTTACTGGTTTACACCAGTCGTTGTCCCAAATTTCTGATTTTGGATTGCATCTCACTGCACCAGAATTCCAAATGTTTTCTACATAGTTATTTCCATCATAATAAAAAACTTTTCCGTTTTCACTGGACCAAGAATAAGGCAGATTACTTCCTGAAATAACTTTACAATTTGATGAGTCCCAAATAGGCAAAACATTCTGTAAACAATTCAAAGTCTGTGGTTGTCCATCAATGCCAAATGTCTGCCAGATGCTTTCGCTTGGACTCGGCGTTGGCGTTGATCCACCTCCTCCACCTCCTCCACCTCCACCACCGTTATAGGTAGTTTCCGTTGGACTTGGTGTGCTTGATTCAGTGCTTTCACTTGGTGAACTTGATTCAGTGGCTTCAAATGGTAACTTTCGAATTGGTAAAACTGATTTACTAAAAACTATGCTTCTGTGCATTGAAATTTTCACAAGTTTACTCACTGTTTCTTTCTTTTTATGAATAAACTTAACTTGCACATAAGGATTTTCTAGAACATTAACATTCCTAATTAGACCTTTAAATTCATACTCCCCACCGTATCCAGCTAAAAGAGTTCCTTTACACGGACATGATGCACCAAATTCATATTTTACTTGTCTATTTTCAGATTGTGTATCAAAAACTTGAACTTTAATTTCGTATTCTGATTCATTGACAATCCCCTGACTCTTGATTCGAACATCAATATTTGCAGAGGTTAAACTAATAATATTACTCGTCAAAATTTCAACATGTGTTGTGTTGCTTGCAAAGGCCTTAGTCGGAAAACTTAGCAATATTGCCACAAAAATTACAAAAGTTTTTATCTTCAATTTAAGATTGCTCCTATTTAAAACACTTTACAATGATAATTTACTATACGATTCAATCATGATTTCCTTCAAGTTGAATAATTATCTCTTGGGTCTTTTGTCTGTATTTTTCCTGCTTAACTCCTATATTTGGGCCATTGTCTCACCAATGGGTTCCGGCATCGATGACGATTTTCACCTACCCTCTGTTTGGTGCGCCTTTGGCGACAAGAGTCAAATTTGCGAAACAGTTATTGAAGGTGACGGTTTTGTAAGAGTTCCAACAGCTTTAGTGGAAATTCCGCAATGTTTAAGCTATCAAGACTATAAGAGTGCAAGTTGTGTTGACGAGATTATTAATAACGAAAACTCGATGTCCATTGGTAGATCAAATGAGTTGGGAAGATTTCCCAACATTTTTTATGAGGTCCACCATTATCTAATTACGGATGATATAAAAGAGTCAATAGTCTTGATGAGAATTTTAAATGCGGTGGTATTTTTATCCTGTTTAATTTTCGGGTTTTATATTTTGACATATTCCTATAGGTGGAATTACCTTTTAGTTTCTCTCTTACTAGCGTCGCCCTTTACCTTATCGATAGTTGTCAGTAACAATCCATCTAGTTGGTTAATCAGTTCAATGTCCCTGCTTTATGCAATACTTTTTTCTATTACCGAACCCAAAAGTAATACACGGTTACAAAAGTCATATCAATTATTTGGTTTACTTATTTGTTTTCTTTTAGCTACTTCTTCAAGATCTGAAGGTTCACTTTTCCTTTCGGGTATTTTGTTAACTTTTTTAATAATTTTTTTTACACGAATTTATCCGTTTGCAAAAATTTTCATTATCACTTTAATGCTGCTAGGATTTTATCTAACATTTAAGCAACCCAGTACTTTAGGTTTTAGTACTGGGTTGAGTTCTACGGGTCCCCCGAGCGATCCGATAAATTGGTTTTTTAGTGTAATATCAGACTTTCCTAGATTTTTTTCCGGAGTCTTTGGATCATGGGGTTATGGTTGGCTTGATTTTGAAATTCCAACAATCACTTATTTCTTTTACATTGTTTTTTTTGTTGGTCTATTCATTGTTAACTTAGATATAATTCAAACAAGACTTTTGCTTTTTAGTCTTATAAACTTTGTCTTGATATCAACTATCGTCTTGCGAGTCATGTATTTGAGCTCTAATTTGGTTGGAGTAAATATTCAACCTAGATATATTTTACCATTTATATTTCCTGTAGTTGGTTCACTCCTAATATTTATAGTAAATTTTGTGAAAATCAATTTCAATTATCTAATATCTTTCATTGTTCTAGTTTCCATCGCGTATAGTTTCTCGTTGCATTACTGGATTCAACATTTTACTGCTGGTTCAGACAATTTCTCAATTAATTTGAGTAGTAACTTTGAATGGTGGTGGAATACCTTTCTTTTACCAACACCGATTTGGATTTTTAGCACTCTTTTGTTTACAATGACTTTATTTTTGTCGTTGATTGGAAGTGCGCTGGACAAAAAACCATATCTTGCTAAGCATGAAAAAGTATGATAGGAACAGATCCCTAGTTGCCACCACCGATAGTGGCAAGATCATGGTATTCAAGTTAAATAAATAAGTTACTTACTCTGTTTTTAGTTCAGCACAGGATTTCTTTAGTTCATCACTAAAGAAGTTAATATCTTTAATGTTTTGATCTAAGGCTGATTGAGAATCCTTTATTAGATTTGCGTCATTTGTGGTACTAGCCTCTTTATATAAGTCAGCACTTCGATCCGCTGCCAGACCAACTGCATTTCTTACTGCCTGTTGATTCAAGTTCACTTTTGAATATGTTTCGTAATACAAGCCGTCCAAATAGGTGAAGAAGTTTGTGAACACTACTCGGTTGTTGTCATAATCAGTAACAACTAATCCACTTTGGGCGGTTAAATACTCATCTAGTTTGGGCAAAATCTCTTCGCATTTAGCAATGTTGGCTTCGAGTTGACATTGCTCATCACAAGTAGCTTCTGGAACTGTTGAACCGAATGGAACAAATCTGCCCAGGACCACACCTAAAACAAAGGTCGCAGCGGCAATAGCGACTACTTGAACCTTATTCATTGGAAATATTCTAATGCTTTTCTCTATATATATAGTCAAATTGATCAAAAGTGTGGATTCTTTACTTCCCTTATAGACTTTCCAAGGCATAAGTTTGCATGCCCCATCAGCGGAGACAAAAGATCATCTTGAGTGAAAAAAATATCAGAGTAGGCCTTCTTGCCTATGGTGCAATTGGCGATGAACATAACATGGCAATAAAAGCTACTCCTGGTTTATCTTTAGCAGCCGTTTGTGACACAAACCCTGAAAGATTAAAAGTTGCATTAGCAATATCTCCTGATGCCAAAACTTTTACTGATGCAGATCTAATGATTGCATCAGGAGATATTGATTTAGTAGTTATTTCTACCCCACCAAATAGTCACTACCTGTGGGCAAAGAAAGCATTGAATGCAAATCTCAATGTTGTCCTAGAAAAACCAATGGCATTAACAACTGATCAATGTGATGAACTAATTGCCTTAGCTAAAGCAAAAGAAAAACTGCTAGTGGTTTATCAGAACCGTCGATATGACTCTGACTTCTTAACTATTAAAGACTTAATAGAAAAAGGCTCAATTGGAGAAGTCTTCTACTTTGAAACTTTTGTGGGAGGTTATTCCAAACCTTGTTCCTATTGGCATTCAGATAAAGATGTATCAGGGGGTGCAATCTTTGATTGGGGAAGCCATTTTCTTGATCAAATAATGTCAGTAATTTCTGCTCCCCTAAAATCTGTTTCTGGTTTGAACCAAAAAAGAGTTTGGGATCATGTCACCAATGCTGATCACTCCCAAGTGACATTAATTTTTAATGATGGCGTGCAAGCAGTCTTTACTAATTCTGATTTATCAGCAGCAAGAAAACCTAAATACTTTGTACTAGGAACAAAAGGCTCAATTGTGGGTGAATGGGATCACTCAAGTGAAACTGTGACAGATCTTCCAGCCATTATCTATCTTTTCCACCCAGATGGAAAAAAACAAGCTGTGGAAAACATTAAACCAACACCTTTTAGTTTCCATCAAAGTTTGGTTAATTACTTGTTACACAAAACCCCTATGAGTGTGACTGCTCAACAATCTCGTGATGTGGTGGCCGTTATGCAGGCAGCAGAAGAGTCAGCTTCATCATTAGGTGCTCTCAAAGAACCGGTTTTGTTAAGAGAATAAAACACACAAAAACTTAAGAAATAATCACGTTTGTATAACGTTTATTTATTATTTGGTTAACAAATGATGAATAAACGTTTTTTTCTTTTAAACGTGGGTTATGTCACATTTAATAGGGCTATTTGAACTTGCTCCCTCACACCATAACTAATAACTTGAAATGAGAGGAATAAAATTTCCTCTACATACAAGGAGAATAAATGCGTCGTATTTCAATCGCAGCACTTTCAGTAGCAGCATTGCTGACACTGGCAGCATGCAGCACCGCAGCAGAAGAAACCACAATGGCAGAAACTACTGCGTCAGCTGAAGCAAGCGAAGCAGCAACAACTGGAACAGTTGTTGACGTAGCAGTTGCAACAGACGGTTTTGCAACATTAGTTGCAGCAATCACAGCAGCAGAACTTGGCGAAACACTAAGCGGCATGGGTCCATTCACCGTGTTTGCACCAACTGATGCAGCATTTGCAGCACTACCAGCAGGTGTACTAGATGCTTTACTACTTCCAGAAAATAAAGAAGTATTAGTAAAGATCTTGACCTACCACGTAGTACCAGCAAGTGTGTTAGCAGCAGATGTAACCGATGGTGACGTTGCAACAGTTGAAGGTCAAACTGTGAAACTATCCACAGCAGATGGCGTGACAGTAAATGGCGCCAAAGTTGTAACAGCAGATGTATTGGCCAGTAACGGTGTAATCCACGCGATTGACGCAGTATTGGTACCAGCAGATGTTGATGTAGCAGCACTAGTTAAGTAACTAATAGCAATTAACTAATATCTCTCCTCTCAAGAAATTGAGAGGAGAGATATTTTTTTATGTCTGATTTTTATCTATCGAAAAAATACTTTTATCCATATGATTTATATGTGAAGACCAACGAATCAACTCCAATTCAAGCCCCTCCTTTAATGAGAGGCTGGCTACATTTAGGAACTTCCCCTGTGGCTCTAATTGCAGGATTTGTCTTAGTGATTCTTACTCCAACTTTGTCCATGAGAGTGGCAGTGGCAATTTTTACTTTGGCATCAGCAACTTTGTTTACAATTTCTGCTACATATCATCGAATTAAATGGTCTCCAAAATATAAAGCTGTCTTTAGAAAACTAGATCATGCCAACATATTTTTAATTATTGCTGCTACTTATACCCCTTTGACTATTTACTGGTTAAACGCTAACCAAGCGCAGATGCTTTTAATACTGGTGTGGTTTGGATCAATTAGTGGAATATTGATGAGAATTTTTTGGTTGAACGCACCTAGATGGTTATATGTGCCAATTTATGTTGCCCTTGGTTGGGCTGCTCTTTTTTATCTGCCCAGTTTCTTAGCCAATGCAGGCTGGCTAATTGTGAGCTTAATGTTTTCAGGTGGTGTGGCTTATTCTGCGGGAGCCCTAATTTATGCCTTGAAAAGACCAAAGTTAAGTGTTAAATATTTTGGTTTTCATGAACTATTTCATGCCTTCACAATCACAGGTTACGTCTGTCATTACCTTGCAATAACATTTACTATTACAAAAATGTATTAAATATTTAAACTATTAACTATTTATCCCTTGTTACTTTTAGGCAAACGATCAATTATGTGGTTAACAAACTTCGTAGGCGATTTCTCACATTGTGATATCTCGACATCTGTCATAAATACAAATAATTGCCCTGTTTCATCTTGGGCCACCACTGCTGGGTATTGCTCATTTATTACTTGGCGCACATTTTCTGGTTGATCGTTTCTGTGAAATGCTTGAAAATCAACACCGTAATCTTTCATTAGTTTTTCTCTTTGTTCGTTCCAGATAGCTTTTTGTGTGAAAAGAGAATGAGTGATATCACATAAACTGCAATGTCTTACTCCTAAACGAGCACCAACCCAATAACTCATCTCACCCCACAAAGTGGCATCAGCGTCATAAACACCAAATAGGGTGGTGATTCTTTTTAGATTTTCACTCAATTGTTGGCCTCTTTATTGTCAACTGATATCAATACTAGATTTAAATCTTTTTAATCAAGTTCCAATATGTGAGACCAACCAGCATCTCCTAAGTTTTTAGAGATCACTTGTCCTTTAGCACCTTCATATTCACCTGATCCACCAATTATTGGTCTGATGGTTTCTGTTCCTGGAGCAATAGTTGCTCCTACTGGTGGGTAAAGAGAAACACCACCTAAGACAACTTGGTTTGAGATATCTCCTAAAACAAAGTTGAGATTGGCACTTCTAATCTCATCTTCGCCTTTTAATACTTTTCCAACTGTGGTTAAGGTTCCCACTA
>Ga0208788_1001818_pt1 | contig 10107 bp, 11 predicted proteins | sample Wag4_2014_7_11_3_FD_187363 | JGI IMG/M metagenome (GOLD analysis project Ga0208788, IMG submission 187363) | Fresh water mixed with fracking chemicals microbial communities from Ohio, USA - Utica-2 Time Series FC 2014_7_11 (SPAdes) (version 2) ... | reverse complement strand
CGAACTGGGGCGAATCAACCGTCTGATTGGTGAAGTGGTGGAACTGCAAACCCCGTTGACACGCCAATTGAACCAATTTGCCACCCGCATCACGGGATTTATTCTTTTGGCTTCGGTCTTGATTTTCCTGTTCGCAGTTGGTGTCCGTCATTACTCATGGGCAGATGCATTCATGATGGTGGTTGGCCTTGCGGTGGCTGCCATTCCCGAAGGCTTGCCGGCGGTCGTTACCATCACGTTGGCTGTGGGGGTGCAGCGCATGGCGGCGCGGCAGGCCATTGTTCGGGTATTGCCCGCTGTTGAGACATTGGGGTCTGTGTCAACCATTTGTTCAGACAAGACGGGTACCTTGACCCGGAATGAAATGATGGTGCAGGCGGTTGCTGTTCACGCCAGCACCTATACGGTTGAAGGTACTGGTTATGGTCCCGTGGGTGCGTTGTTGCCTGAGGGGGCCTCGGTTTCGGAGGATGACCGGTTGGTGCAAGCGCTTGCGCGGGCTGCTGTTTTGTGTAACGACGCGGATGTGGCGTTGCGCGACGGCGAGTGGGTGGCGCATGGTGACCCAACGGAAGCGGCATTGATTGCTTTCGCGCGCAAGGCTGGCTTGGAGCCTGATACGGTGCGTGCTCAACACCCGCGCATCCAGGAGATTCCGTTTGATGGTGAAAGACAATTCATGTTGACCCGGCACGCATGCGTCGGTGATACCCCGGATGTGATGGTCAAGGGGGCTCCGGAACGGGTGTTTCAGATGGTGGCTCGTGTGGCTGTGCCAGATGGTTTTGTCGATTTCGAACCCGCCGAGTGGTTGCAACGAACCCATCAATTGGCCGCTCGTGGTTTGCGGGTGCTTGCTTTGGCTAGTGGACACGAACGGGATGGTGTCGCATCATTTGCACGTGATGATGCGCCGGTTGATGGTCCGCAAGGGTTGACCTTGTTGGGGTTGGTTGGGTTGATCGACCCCCCGCGTGAGGCGGCCAGATTGGCGATCGCCGAGTGTCAACGAGCCGGAATCAAGGTCAAGATGATTACCGGTGATCACGCCGTCACGGCTGCGGCGATCGCCCGGCAACTCGGTATGGCAGATACCCCGGTCGTCCTGGTCGGCGCCGAACTGGATCACCTCACCAGTGATGAGATGGTTTTAAAAGCCCGCACAACCGATGTGTTCGCTCGTACTACGCCCGAGCACAAACTGCGTTTGGTCGAAGCCTTGCAGTCGGATGGTTCGGTGGTTGCCATGACAGGTGATGGCGTCAACGATGCACCGGCACTCAAACGCGCCGATGTCGGGGTTGCGATGGGCATCAACGGCACGGAAGTTGCCAAGGAAGCCTCGCAAATGGTGTTGGCGGACGATAATTTTGCATCGATTGTCGATGCCGTGCGTGAAGGCCGAACGGTGTACGACAACATCACGAAAGTGATCGCCTGGACCCTGCCAACCAATGGGGGTGAAGCGGTTGCCATTCTCGCGGCGCTGTTCCTCGGTTTCCATTTGCCCGTCACGCCGGTGCAGATATTGTGGATCAACCTCATCACCTCGGTGGCACTGGGTCTGACGTTGGTGCTGGACCCTGCTGCAAGTAACGTCATGTCGCGTCCACCGCGGGCGATTGGCGCTCCTTTGCTGGATCGTCGCTTGATGGGGCAAGTGTTGCTATTGTGCGTGTTGTTCAGTATCGGAGCATTTTCAGTGTTTTTCGGTGTATTGACCTTGACCGGAAATCTGGATCATGCCCGCACGTTGGTGGTACACACGATTGTTTGCATGGAAATTGGCTATTTGCTCAGTGTTCGGCTCGCACCTTCTGACAGGCTCAACTGGCAGGCTGTATGGGCAACACCGGTCATTCGTCTGGGCATCGGTATCGTTATGCTCGCGCAAATTGCTTTTATTTATGTGCCGCCGTTTCAGCATATGTTTACGACGACACCCCTTGGGCTGTGGGATTGGTTAGCGGCAGTCGGTATCGGCGGGCTCGTCTTTGGTTTGGTCGAACTGGAAAAACGGCTACGCGCCCGCGTCACGTCGGGCTCAACGCGCGTTTGAACCGTGCCTGATGTTGTTGAGTTTGCGACACAAATTTTGAACAAAGGTGACTGTATCCTGGTTTTCAGGGCGGGCTTTGTGACGGTGTGGGTGATGCCTGTGTCGGGGTTGGCGCGGGGGATGTGATTGCTTGTAGATAACCACGTGCGATCGCCTCTGCCAATTGCGTCGTGTCTTCACCAAACGGCACCTCGTAGACCACCCGTGGCGTATCTGCGTTCGGTATCTCCAAACTCACGGTAATCACACTCGCACCCGCTTGCCATCGCGCAACAAGCCAGCCTTCCGCGACGGCGAAACGCACGGTTTCCGATCCGTCGGCGTCACGGCTGGCGATCGGTGAAGGCCAATTCTCCGGTATTAAATCCGACGGTAGTGGACTTGCCGGCGCTGGCGGCACGTCGCTTGGCCGGACGGTTTCGGGCGGCAAAAACAGCCAATTCAACGCATCGAGGCGCTTGCCCATCAATACGACCTCGCGCCAAGAGCGCATGCCAGGTGGAATGCGCTGTTGCCGTAGTTCGTCATCACTCATTCGGGCGAAATAGGGAATGCTTCGCATCACCTGAAACTCCGCACGCTCCGCCTCGTTCGGAGCCGGCACCGTCGGATGGATGCTCCGGGTAGGGGTTGGCAAGACACGCGGGGGTGACGGGCTTGTTACCCGCTTTGTGGGGGTAGGCGTGACCTGGGGTTTTGGCGAGGTCCTTGCGCTGGGTTGGGGTGTCGGTGTTTGGCGGGATCGCACGGGCAAGTCGCCACGAGGCGTGATGGCTGGTCTTGGCACGGGGCGCATACTCATTGCCGGCAAGGTGATGGCAATTGGTGGTTGGCTTGGCGCGTCCGCCTTGCGGGTTGATCCGATGCCAAGATAAAGCAAGCCAATCAAGGTGCCGTGGGCAACGAATGACCCAAACAGCGAACGCCCCGTCACAGCCGGTTGTCGCGCGCGTCGCTGCGATACCACGACGGAGTTCGTCAACGGTTAACTGCCCTTTGAAACACTGCTGGTTCCCTCTGGTATGCTCACACTTTGTGCTATTTCGGTTAAACGTTCTTGCCAGAGGTCGCCGTAGGTGTAGATGAGATGGTTGCCTTTCTCAACGACAGCATAGTTGTTAGGGGCGTGGTAAGAAAGGGCGCTGATTTTGTCGACCAAATTCAATGCGAACGCACCCGCTACCAACGTTAAAAAGATGTTGGGCTTGGGTCGATAGGTCACCACCAGATTGCTCAAGCCGTCATCATAACGCAAAAGTACAATATCCGTGCCATACAGCGACATCACATCGATCGCGCGCAACTCAAACCCCACAGGCACCAGTGACGGCACCGCAACCTGATACCCCGCCTGCTGTGCGGCCGCCACGCTGCCAAAACGCAGCAGGCTCGTGGGGGTACGCGCTTTGAGTTTTAAACGTGACACCTCTTTGGGATAGTTTTGTTTGGCGAGTGGCCGTCCGCGCAGTGACAAGCTGTCATAGTGACTGGTGAAATAGGCCTCACCATCCGCTGTCCAGTAACGCTCCTCTTTCATGACCAAGCCAGTTTCTTGCGCAATCCACAAGCGATATCCAGGCGGTGTATTTGCACCCAAGCCGCCCACAGGCTCAACAGTCAGTTTGAAACACGGATACAATGCCACGATGTCCGTTTCAGGCGCCAGTGTCAGACGGTAATGACGCGACAATCCCTCCGGATTGCTTAAGACCCGACCCATAACCAAATCTTTCACCTCTTCAGCACCCGCTGCGATGTCATTTTGAAACAACAAGGTCTCGGAAGGAAAAAATGCAGATAACGCATCGTTGTCGATGCCCAGATGTAACCCTTTGATGGTGTTTGGTGCCTGAAGCGTGATCTGATAATTGCGGGCATCCTGATAGTGTATGCGGGCCCGCGCATCCAACACCATGTCCTGTCTGACCACCCGTTGCACACGCTCGGCCAGGAACCGCATACCCCGTTGTCCTTGAGCAGCCAGCTTTAGCACTTCGGACAACTCGGGTTGACGTTTTGCGGTTGCCGCTGACGCACCCGCCGTCAAACAGGCTTGCAACAGAAAGACACCTGTCACCAAAAGCACCATCGGTCGGGCGACATTCAAGTGGCGCTTAATCGAAGACGACGCACGGGGGAATAGTGTCTCCCGACTAAACTCCATCGTGTACAGGTCTCCGTTTCAAGGCTCGTCGTCACCCGACACTCAGGTGCTGACGGTCCGGATATGCAATTCTTTCAATTGACGCGCATGAATCGCGCTCGGCGCTTGGACCATCAAGTCCGTGGCTGATTGGGTTTTTGGAAAAGCGATGACTTCGCGGATTGAATCGCAGCCACTCAAAAGCATCACCAGACGATCCAGACCAAACGCCAATCCACCGTGGGGAGGGGCGCCATAATCGAACGCCTCCAGCAAGAAGCCAAACTTGTTTTGGATTTCATCATCTGATAGACCCAACATTTGGAAGACTCGGTTTTGCACCCCGCGTTGATGAATTCTGACCGAACCGCCACCCAACTCCGTGCCGTTCAAAACGAGGTCGTAAGCTTTGGCGCGACATTGCCCGGGATCCGACTCCAACAACGCGAGGTCTGAGTCAAGTGGCGATGTGAACGGGTGATGCAGCGAGTCCCAGCGGTTTTCGTCCGCGTTCCACTCAAACATCGGGAAGTCGACGACCCAGAGCAAATGAAACAAGCTGTGATCGATCAAACTGAGGTCTTGACCGAGTTTGAGACGCAGTCGCCCCAACACCTCCTGAACCACCCGCAGTTGATCAGCGGCAAACAACAACAAGTCACCCGGTTTTGCGCCCGTCGCGCGCCCGATCGCAGCCGCCTCATCACCGGAAATGAACTTCATGACCGTCGAACTGAACGCCGCGTCAATCGTTGTGTCTGCGATCGCGTAACGCACGACCTTGGTGTTGGGGTCATCCACTTTCTGCCCATCCGTCACCGGCTGCAGCTTCACCCACGCCAATCCTTTGGCACCAAAACGTTTGGCGAAATCGCCCAGCGCATCGATTTGAGCCCGACTCATATCGGCGCCACCTGGCACACAAATGGCTTTCACACACCCACCGTGCCCCAGTGCATCCGCAAACACCTTGAACGAACTTCCGCGCAGCGCCTCGCTCACATCGACCAACTCCAACCCGAATCGCGTGTCGGGCTTGTCTGAACCATAGCGGTTCATCGCGTCGGCATAAGTCAACTGCGGTACCGCCCCTGCCAGTGTCACACCGGCAAAATCAAGCAAGAGCTGCGCAATCAACCGTTCCGCAATCGCCATAATCTGCGCTTGCGTCAAAAACGAGGTCTCGATATCGATTTGGGTAAACTCCGGTTGCCTGTCCGCACGCAAGTCTTCATCCCGAAAACAACGCGCAATCTGGAAGTAACGATCGTAACCCGCCACCATCAAAATTTGCTTGAAAATTTGCGGGGACTGCGGCAACGCAAAAAATTCTCCAGGATGTACCCGCGACGGCACAACGTAATCGCGCGCACCCTCAGGGGTGCTCTTGGTCAAAATCGGGGTCTCGATCTCAAGAAAACCCGCCGCATCCAAAAATTGCCGCACGGCCAGCGTGACTTTGTGACGCATCGCCAAGGCTTTTTGCAGCTTTGTTGAACGTAAGTCCAAATAACGGTATTGCAAACGCAGCATCTCATCGACACCTTCATCGCCGATCGGAAATGGCGTGGGACGCGCCGCATTCAAAATGACCAGTTCCGTCGCGTATACCTCAATGCCGCCAGTTGTCAGATTGGCATTTTCCTGACCCTTCGGACGCGCTTCGACCACGCCTTGCACGCCAATCACGAACTCAGTGCGAAGCTGATCAGCCAAACGGTGTGCATCCGGTGCGGTCTGCGGCGCGAACACGACCTGAACGACCCCCTCGCGATCCCGCAAATCAACGAAAATGACACCCCCGTGATCACGACGCCGCTGCACCCATCCATACAGGCTCACCGTCTGGCCGATAAACGAATCACCGACATGACCACAGTAAGCACTGCGCTCTCCAATCAAAGTCTGGGGTGCAATCGTCGCGGTCATCGTCAAGGGTATCCCTCATTACAACATCAAGCGGCCTGAGCCCTTTGAGCACCCGGGCCCACGCCCCAGGCACTGCATGCACTGCTTATCCCCGTCATTATACTGGAGTGGTGAAGCCGCGTAAACGCGCGACGCTTGCCTTGGCCAACACAAGATACCGCGTTGGGCCCGGCACACGGTGGTGAAGCAGGCGCCGGGAGGCTGGCGTGCATTGACGTTCACCCCAGCATTTTCCAAGCTTGCCGGCATCCGGAGGTCCTGTTATGATGAAAAGCCCGGTGCTTTTGGCGTCGGGGAAATCTGCACGCGCTGTTCGCCACCGGGGTGTCCTGCCCGCTCCAGGCAGGTTAGACGGAGTCAAGGGTCAGCGCGGTCGTTAACCCTTTCTCTGTTTTTCGAGGAGAATAAACATGCCGGTTGTATCGATGAAAGCCCTGTTGGAAGCGGGGGTTCACTTTGGGCACCAGACCCGCCGTTGGAATCCCAAAATGAAGCGTTTCATTTTTGGTGAGCGCAATGGCATCTATATCATTGATTTGTCTCAGACGACCCGCCGCTTGGATACTGCCTATGATTTCGTGCGTCGTGCGGCCTTGGAAGGCAAGAGTATCGTGTTTGTGGGAACGAAGAAGCAGGCGCAAGAGGTTGTAAAAGAGGAGGCCTTGCGCTGCAACCAGTACTTCGTTAACCAGCGCTGGCTGGGGGGCATGCTGACGAACTGGGGGACGATCGCGAAACGTATTGCGCGCCTCAAAGAACTTGAAACGATGCGCTTGGATGGCACCTTTGACCGCTTGCCGAAAAAAGAGGTGTCGGTTCTTGAGAAGGAAATCACCAAGCTTGAAAAATTGCTTGGCGGTCTGAAGGGCTTGCGTAGTCGTCCAGATGTCATTTTCGTGATTGACCCTCGCAAGGAACACATTGCCATTAAAGAAGCGCGCAAGTTGGGCATTCCGATTGTCGGGATGGTGGACACCAACTGTGACCCCGATGAAGTTGACTACATCATCCCATCGAATGATGATGCCATTAGAGCCATCAAGCTGATCGTTGGCAGCATGGCAAATGCTGTTCTCGAAGGTCGGCAAGGTGAGCAAATCGAAGCCCCGGCTCCCACTGCGGAGGCAGCAGTGGTCTCCTGATTCGGAAGACCGGGTGGCTTAGGTGACCTGGAGCAATTCTGCTCCAGGTTTTTTTGCGCCCGTGAGTGAACCTGCTACCCAGCGACAATCCTTGATGCGTCGCTGCTTGGGTAGCGAGATCCCCCTTGCACTGGTACAATAAGCGACAGTTTTACACCTTTATTGTGTATATTTAACGACTTTTTAGGAGGCTCTCAAATGGCTGAAATCAGCGCTGCGCTCGTCAAGGAACTGCGTGAGAAGACGGGCGTGGGTATGATGGACTGTAAAAAAGCGCTTGCCGAGACGAATGGTGACATTGAGGCGGCGATGGATTTGCTGCGGAAAAAGGGTATGGCCAAGGCGGCTGCCAAGGGCTCGCGGGTTGCCACTGAGGGTTTGGTTGGTTCGTTTTTGGGCCCGGATGGTTTGGCCGGTGTGTTGGTCGAGGTGAATTGCGAGACTGATTTTGTGGCCCGCAACGAGGAGTTTGTTGCGCTGGTGGGCGATGTGGCGCGTTTTGTGCTGACGAATTCGGCTGAAGCGGCGGGTACTGGCGAGCAGTTGTTGGGGTTGTCCAGTTGGGAAGCGGGCAAGACGGTTGATGAAGTGATTAAGGAAAAGATTCAGAAAATTGGCGAAAAGATCGATATTCGTCGGTTTGTTTGTTATCGCGTGTCCGCCGGCTCGATCGTCAGCGCTTACATTCACTTGGGCGGTAAGATTGGTGTGTTGGTTGAGTTGAAGGGCTCCGGTGATTTGGGCGGCTTGGCGAGGGATGTGGCGATGCACGTGGCGGCGTCGCAACCGCAGTATGTGACACGTGATGAGGTACCCGTTGAGCAGGTCAGCAAGGAAAAAGAAATTCTGATGGCGCAGCCTGACTTGCAGTCCAAGCCTGAGGCGGTGCGTGCGAAGATGGTGGAAGGGCGCATCGGCAAGTATTTTGAACAGATTTGTTTGAATGAGCAGCCGTTTGTGAAGGATCCGTCGCAGACGGTGGGTCAGTTGATCCAGCAGGCTGGTGCGAGTGTCGTGCGTTTCACGCGTTTTGGTTTGGGTGAAGGCCTTGAGAAGAAGGTTGATAATTTCGCGGAGGAAGTGGCTGCCTTTATGAAGGCCTAGGTGCCGCGAGTGTGATGAGAGAGGCTTCGGCCTCTCTTGTTGTTTTGAGCGATGAAGGATTGAACGTGGCATTGAAATACAAGCGGGTCTTGCTGAAGCTGAGTGGCGAAGCGTTGATGGGGAATTTAGGTTTTGGCATTGACCCAGGCATCATTTCCCAGATCTGTCAGGAACTGAGGCAGGTGGTGATGCTGGAGGCTGAGCTTGCCATTGTCGTTGGGGGCGGGAATATTTTTCGGGGTATGGCGGCCAGTGCCAAGGGCATTGATCGGGCGACCGCGGATTACATGGGTATGCTGGCGACGGTAATGAACGCGTTGGCTTTGCAGGAGGGGTTGGAGAAGCTTGGTGTGAAGACGCGAGTTTTGTCTGCCATGGAGATTCGTGAAGTGGCTGAGCCTTTTATTCGTCGGCGGGCGCTGCGCCACCTGGAAAAAGGTCGTGTGGTGATTTTTGCAGCTGGTACGGGCAATCCTTATTTTACGACTGATACGGCTGCCAGTTTACGTGCGGCTGAGATTGGTGCCGAGGTCATTCTAAAAGCGACCAAGGTTGATGGCATTTATGATCGGGATCCGATGGGTAACCCGGATGCCAGGAAATTTGATAAGCTTAGCTACCTGGAGGTATTGACGCGGGAGTTGAAGGTGATGGACTCAACGGCCATTTCGTTGTGCAAGGATAACCGGATTCCGCTGATCGTGTTTGATTTGGCACGTCAAGGTAACATTGAGAAGGCCATTCGGGGTGAGACCATAGGCACCTTGGTGGCTCATTGAATGGATAAGGGGAAATAACCATGAGCGTGAAAGATGTCATTGCGGCGGCGGAAGATCGCATGAAAAAGGCGATTGGTGCGACGCAGCGTGATTTTGCCAGTTTGCGGACGGGGCGGGCTTCGGCAGCTTTGTTGGATCGCATCAGTGTTGAGTACTATGGTGTGGATACGCCGCTCAAGTCGATGGCGAATGTGACGGTGCCGGATTCACGTACCTTGTCGATTCAGGTGTTCGATCGTGCGAGTGTGTCGGCCATTGAAAAGGCGATTCAGAAGAGTGATCTTGGTCTCACGCCCAATACGGACGGTACCACGATTCGCTTGATGATTCCGATGTTGACAGAGGATCGGCGCAAAGACCTGGTGAAGGTTGCCAAAAAGAGTGCTGAAGAGGGTAAGGTTGCGATTCGCAATGTGCGTCGTGACGAAATGGATGCGTTGAAGAAGCTGGAAAAGTCCGGTGAAATTGCTGAAGATGAGCGCAAGCGGGCGGAAGAGCAACTGCAAAAGTTAACTGATCGCTACACGCGGGAGCTTGAGGAGCTGCTTGCGGTCAAAGAAAAAGAGATCTTGGAAGTTTAGGCTCGGTGTGACGGAACCGGCTCATCTTCACCTTTTGGGTCTTCGGGTAGGTGATTTGAAGCGCCTGTGCGAAAGCAGGGCGGAACCATTGCCCGTGGTCGTACCAGCCGAAGCCGCACTGGTTCAGAACGGGCGTGCGCTTCGCGCAAGGTCCGGCAACTTGGCGTGTTCGCCGGATGACTGGCGTGTGGCGCGTGTACAGCCCTTGCCTGACGGCGCGTTAATGGTGGTTGCGGTGCATCCCTTGATGCTGCAGTTCGATTCTGCTGTTGGGGTGGAGGGCGCTGGCTCATGTTGATTCAGCGTGTTGCCAGCGGCGTTGTATTTCTCGTTCTGGGGCTTGGGGCCATCTGGTGGGGTGGTTACGTCT
>Ga0208788_1001816_pt1 | contig 10110 bp, 8 predicted proteins | sample Wag4_2014_7_11_3_FD_187363 | JGI IMG/M metagenome (GOLD analysis project Ga0208788, IMG submission 187363) | Fresh water mixed with fracking chemicals microbial communities from Ohio, USA - Utica-2 Time Series FC 2014_7_11 (SPAdes) (version 2) ... | reverse complement strand
TTCACTACCTCTAAACTTCAACCTAGCTTAAAAGTTTAATTTCTAGCCGAATACGGAATTTTTGATTTTTTCTTTGCCTTTCACAAAAATCAAAAGCAACTTGGGGAATAATGTAATGGTGCAAGCAAAAACCTTGTTTTATGAACCTCACAACTCTTAAAGCGACTTCTTAATCTAGCCAATACTTATATAGTCTGTCAACAACGTAACCTATGAAAAAACCAGAATCCAAAACCTCCAGTCAATCCAGGAGAGATTTTATCAAAAATGCAGCCATTGCCTCTTCTTTTTTCATCGTTCCTAGACATGTGCTTGGCGGAGTAGGCTTCACCTCCCCTTCTGACCAGCTTGTACTGGCTGCGATTGGAGCAGGAGGAAAAGGAAGGAGCGATATCCTCAATGCCTCTGTAAAAGGCAGAGAGCGTGTTGTAGCCTTGTGCGACGTGGATTTCTCCGGTTCCGCCAAAGACTCGGTTGCCAGTTTTCCAAATGCAAAGCTATTTGCAGATTACCGCAAAATGCTGGAGGAGATGAAGGAAATCGATGCGGTGACAATTTCTACCCCAGACCACGTACACGGTCCGGCAGCAAAGTTTTGCATGGAGCGCGGCAAACACGTCTATGTACAAAAGCCAATGACACACAACATCCGGGAGGCACGATTGCTAACCCAGATGGCAAGAGATAAAAAAGTGGTGACCCAGATGGGAAACCAAGGAGCTTCCAACCCACTTATGGACATGATCAAAGGCTGGATGGATTCCGACAAAATAGGAAAAGTAGCCAAGGTACAGATCTGGACCAACCGTCCCGTTTGGCCTCAAGGTGGCGCCTTTCCGAAAGCAGATCCAAGCAATAAACCTTCAGACATGGAGTGGGACCTTTGGCTAGGCCCAGCACCTGAGATTCCATTTACTCCCAACTTGCATCCGTTCAACTGGAGAGGATGGTGGGATTATGGAACAGGCGCACTAGGAGATGTAGGATGCCACTTGATGGACATTCCTTTCCGAATGCTTGGTCTTCAGTATCCACTTGATGCGGAATGTTCAGTAGGTTCGGTCTACTCCCAAATGTGGACTCCCGACTACAATCCAGCAGGCTGCCCAGCTTCTTCTTTCATCACCTTACATTACGGCCCAACTGGCAAAAATGCGGTTCCTCTAGAAATGACCTGGATGGATGGTGGAATCCGCCCTTCCCACCCAGACATTATTCCTGCAGACCACGATCTTGGAGGCGCCAACTCAGCAAATGGAGTCATGATGATCGGTGAAAAAGGAATCATTACCCACAACATCAACGACAGCTCCCCGCTGATGCCGAAGCTATACCTCTACGACGGCACCAAGGAATTTGGTCCTGACCGTATTGAAGGAACAGAACCTGAATATGGACACCAACGCAAGTGGGTGGATGCCTGCAAAGCTGGCTTTGGTTCTACCGAACACAAAGGCCTCACCTCTTCCTTCGATTATGCAGGACCAATGACCGAAACGGTATTGATGGGCAACCTGGCCATTCGCAGTTTCATGCTTCGTAGACCAAACAGCAAGGGTCAGCAGGAATTCTTTGGCCGCAGAAAGTTGCTTTGGGACGGAGAAAATATGCGCATCACCAACTTGGAAGAAGCCAACCAGTTTGTCGGCAGAACCTACAGAGCTGGATTTGAGGTTTAAATCTCAAAAACGGATCGAAATTAACCGTGAGACAAGTGCTCACGGTTTTTTTTATGCGTATTTTCATCCCTTCTTACCGTAAAAATTCAGCCCATGAAGGCCCTTTTAATTGAATCATTTGGAAAAGCCCCTCAGGTCACCCAAATGGAAGACCCCGAAACACCGGATCAAGGCATCCTTCTAGAAGTAAAGGCAACAGGCCTCTGCCGCAGTGATTGGCACGGATGGATGGGGCATGATCCCGACATCGTACTGCCGCATGTACCAGGGCATGAATTTGCCGGAGTCATCCGTGAACTGGGCAAAGGAGTGCGCAACTGGAAAGTAGGAGATCGGGTCACCGTTCCCTTTGTTTGTGCCTGTGGAACATGTCCCACTTGCCAAACTGGGAACCAACAGATTTGTGACGATCAGTTTCAGCCTGGATTTACGCACTGGGGCTCTTTTGCACAATATGTGGCCGTACACCGGGCAGCGACCAATTTGGTGAAATTACCCGACTCCGTAAGTTTCGAAGCTGCGGCAAGTTTGGGATGCCGATTTGCCACCTCCTTTCGAGCGGTAGTCGAGCAAGGCAAAGTCAGTGGTGGACAACTAGTGGCGGTGCATGGATGTGGGGGTGTAGGTTTATCTGCCATTATGATCGCTGCGGCACAAGGAGCAACAGTCATTGCAGTGGACATCGATGCAGCGAAATTGGCTTTTGCCAAGGCAGCGGGGGCAACCTATTTGGTGGATGCGGTTAAGGAGCCTGATGTCGCTTCGCATATCCTGGAACTCAGCAAGGGAGGCGTTCATGTATCTATCGACGCCTTGGGCAGTAAGGTGACCAGCTACAACTCAATTTCCTGTCTACGAAAACGCGGAAAACACATCCAAGTTGGCCTTTTGGCAGGAAGCGAAGCCAACCCACCTATACCCATGCACCTTGTGATTGCCAAGGAACTAGAAATCATCGGTAGCCATGGCATGCAGGCGCATGCATACCCCGAAATGATGCAAATGATTTTGGAACAAAAAATTGCTCCAGAAGAATTAATTGGAAGGAGAATTTCTCTTGAAGATGCCGCAGAAGCCTTGACGCGCATGGACTCCTTCGAAGAAAAAGGGATGGCAATGATCACTCAATTTTAAAACGAAAAATTACCTATGAAAAAAAATAAAAAACGCTGGTTTTTCCAGTCCGTGGCTGGATTACTCCTCACCGGGACAGGACTGTCGACTTGCATTCATGCCGGAGTGGAAAAATTAGGGGGAGAAGATTGGTTTTGGACAGGAACTCTAGGCCTGGTGATTTTTCAGGCTGGACTCAGTCTAGTGATTGATGGGGCTCGGTACCGATAAGTTCGGACATGCCAAAAAAGTGTTCCCAAAGACTGTTTTACCTTTGGCAAACATTATAAAAAAGCCACACTTCTTTCATTGATTGCTATTTTTTAGTAACTTGTTTACTGTGTTAAACCTTTTGCACCAAATAAAGTCCAAGGAAAAAACCAAAAAACACATGATCAAGAAAATCACCTTCGCCGTAATCGTCATCCTGGTAGCCATCCAGTTTATTCCCATGGAAAAAAATGAATCGGGAACCACCGATTTTGACCTTACCACAAACTACCAAGTTCCCGAACATGTCGCTACGATTATGAAAGGAGCTTGTAACGATTGCCACAGCAACACCTCCACGTATCCCTGGTACAGCAACATTCAGCCGGTAGGATTTTGGCTCAACCATCACATCGACGAAGGCAAAGGACACTTGAACTTTTCACAGTTTACCTCGCTTCCCCTTCGCGTACAGAACCACAAGTTTGAAGAAATAGTAGAGATGGTTGAAAGCAAAGAAATGCCACTACCATCCTACACCTATATGGGACTTCATCCTGAAGCCAACCTTTCCGATGCCGACCGAAAAGTATTGGTAGATTGGGCTAAGGAGCAAATGGCAATGCTTGCTGCTACTTACCCAGCTGACAGCTTAAAGATGAAGCCAAGACCAGCTCCAGCACAATAAGAAACCTACTTTGAACTAGACTGGGACCGAATAAATCCCAGTCTATTTTTTTATACTACCCCTTCTACCATGAAAAAATTTAAAGATACAACAGTTCGATGGGGAGTAATTGGCGTGGGAAAGGTCTGCGAACTCAAGTCCGCTCCAGCGATGAACACCATCCCAAATAGCAAGCTCGTTGCTGTCATGCGGAGAGATGCCGCCAAAGCAGAGGACTATGCCCTTCGTCATGAGGTTCCCAAATGGTACAGCAAGGCTACTGACTTGATTCAGGATCCAGAGGTCAACGCCATCTACATCGCCACGCCACCACACGTCCATTTGGAACTCACCCAGCTGGCAGCGACTGCAGGAAAACCTGTCTATGTGGAAAAGCCCATGGCCAGAACCTATGCCGAGTGCCTGCACATGATCAAAGCTTGTGAGCAAGCGAGCGTCCCGTTATTTGTGGCGTACTACCGAAGAAAGTTGCCGCATTTTTTGAAGATCAAAGAGCTATTGGACCAAGGCGAGATTGGTGACATTCGGACAGTACACATCAACTTGAAACAAGTCCTTACTCCCAATCTAGTGAGTCAATCCGAAACCAATTGGCGTGTAATTCCTGAAATAGCCGGAGGTGGTTATTTTTATGACCTAGCCTCCCACCAGCTGGACTTATTGGACTTCTTTTTTGGTAAAATCACCCACGCAGCTGGCTTTTCTACTAACCAGGCAAAGGCTTATGCTGCTGAAGATCTAGTGACAGGAAGCTTTGTCTTTGAAAATGGGGTAATGGGAACCGGAAATTGGTGCTTTACAACTTCGAATGCCTCTGAAATCGACGAAATAGTCATTGATGGATCGAAAGGGCAAATTCGTTTTCCTACGTTTGGAGAAGGCGCATTTACCCTGCTAAGACCGAATCAAAAGCCACTTCATTTTCAGTTGGAACTGCCCAAGCACATTCAGCGTCCACTGATCCAAAGTATCGTGGAAGAATTACTCGGCAAAGGAAGTTGTCCAAGCACAGGCATTACCGCTGCACGGACCAACTGGGTACTAGAAGAAATTGTAAAACACCGGATTTAAAAGAGTTCAATGGTTCGAAACATGCGCGAAAGAAACTTAACCCTAGAAAACTACTTAGATCACCATTACCTACATCGAAGCAATTGGCTGCGAGCGGCGGTGTTGGGTGCGAATGACGGCATCATTTCCATTTCCAGCCTTGCCATCGGAATGGCAGCGGCAAGTACCACCCGTGAACCGATTGTATTGGCCACGGTAGCAGGATTAGTGGCCGGTGCTTTGTCGATGGCTGCAGGTGAATACGTTTCCGTCAGCTCCCAAACAGATATTGAAAAGGCAGATAAAGAACGAGAAATCATGGAACTCAAAGATTATCCCGAGCAAGAGGTGCAAACCGATTACTTGGAAGACTTGATAAAGGCTGTCAAAAACCCCGATCGGAAGTCAGGTTTGTAGCGAAAGCCCATTTGAGTTCCTATTTTTTCGGGGCCTGCGCATTCATTTCCTTTTTCAATTTGCGCTACATTATTTCGGGTTTTTCTTAGATTTAAGACCTACTAATGCTTAGCCCCTATGAAACGGATTTTTCTTGTTCTATTCCTATTTGGTTCGCTTACCGCGAATTCCCAAAACTTTGACTCCTCCCTACCCATCAAATATCGAAATATTGGTCCTTTTCGAGGAGGAAGGTCAGTAGCAGGTTCAGGGGTAGTCCAAGACCCACTCACCTATTACTTTGGGACTACGGGTGGAGGTCTCTGGAAAACCAGCGATGCCGGGCAACATTGGGAAAATATCTCCGATGGATTTTTTGCGACCAGCTCCATTGGTGCAGTGGCAGTAGCCGAAAGCAATCCCAACATCGTCTACGTCGGAATGGGTGAACATGCACCTCGAGGGGTCATGACCTCCTATGGCGACGGAGTTTACAAATCCACCGATGCCGGAAAAACCTGGAAAAAATTGGGGTTGGAGAAAACCCAACACATTTCTCGAATTCAAATTCATCCTAGCAATCCAGATGTACTTTATGTGGCTGCCCAAGGAGCACTCCATGCTCCAAACGAGGACCGTGGGGTGTATAAAAGCATAGATGGAGGCCTGACCTGGGAAAAAATTCTGTTTGTAGACAACATGACCGGCGCAGTGGAACTGTCCATGGACATGAACTACCCGGAAATCCTTTATGCCGCCATGTGGGAACACCAACGCTTTCCTTGGCAAGTGAAGTCTGGAGGCCCCGGATCGGGATTGTACAAATCCACCGACGCGGGCAAAACCTGGAAGAAAATTCACAAGGGCCTACCAGAGGAAAAAGGAAAGATGGCCATCTCAGTTTCTCGAGCAAATTCCAACAAGGTCTACGCATTGATAGAAAGCAATACCGAGAAAGATTTGGGAGGACTCTTTGTATCCGAGGATGCAGGTGAGAGCTGGTCCCTTATCAACAAGAGCAACCGATTGACGCAGCGCGCTTGGTACTACATCGAAGTCTTTGCCGATCCAGTCAACGAGCACAAAGTATATGTTCAGAGCGCTCCATTCTTAGTTTCGATTGATGGTGGTAAAACCTTTGAAGGTATCGATGGCCCACATGGCGACTACCATGACCTTTGGATCAATCCCAAAAACCCCAACAACTTACTCCTTGCCGACGATGGCGGCGGATCCATCTCCTTCAATGGAGGCAAGACCTGGTCTACCCAGAGCAACATGCCTACGGCCCAGTTTTACCGCATCAATGTCGACAACCAGTTTCCTTACCGAATCTACGGTGGACAGCAGGACAATACTTCTGTTGTAATCTCTAGCATAGGCCTAGGCCGAGGAGGAATCACTCAGGAGCATTGGAATAATTCTGCAGGAGGTGAGTCTGCCTTCCTCGCTTTTGATCCAAACAATCCCCGCTACGTACTAGGCGGCAGCTACCAAGGCACCATTGAGGTGTTGGACATGGAGACGCAAGGTTCCACCAACATCATGGCTGCACCAATACAGTACCTCGGCATGGATGCCAAGGACATGAAGTACCGGTACAACTGGAATGCACCGATCATCTGGTCCCAGCACGAACCGAACACCTATTACCATGGCGCGCAGGTACTCTTGAAAACGCAAGATTGGGGCAAAACCTGGAAAGAGGTTTCTCCAGACCTCACCCGCAACGAAAAGTCCAAGCAAGGCAAAGGAGGAGTTCCCTTCACCAACGAGGCTGTGGGAGCAGAAAACTACGGTACCCTTGCCTATGTGATCGAAAGCCCACATGCAGCGGGTACCATTTGGACTGGAAGTGACGACGGCCTCGTCCAACTGACCCGAGATGCTGGCAAAACATGGACCAATGTCACGCCTAAGGACCTCAAAGAATGCTTGATCAATGCAATCGAGGTTTCCCCACATGATCCTGCTACGGCTTACATCGCGACCACGCGCTACAAATTCAACGACTATACACCTGCGATCTACAAGACTACAGATTACGGAAAAACTTGGACCAACATTTCCAAAGGGATTCCTTACGGTGCCTTCACTCGGGTAGTTCGAGAAGATGCGAAGGTGAAAAATCTGCTTTTTGCAGGCACCGAACAAGGCATGTACCTCTCCAAAGATGGAGGACTCAATTGGGTGAGTTTTCAACTCAACCTGCCTGTCACTCCGATCACGGACCTCAAAGTAGCGCATGATGACCTAATCGTGGCTACTGCTGGTAGATCCTACTGGATCTTGGATGAGCTCAATGCTGTGCGGGAAGTAAAAGCTAGCGTGGAAAAGATTAACCTCTACACCCCAGAAAAAGCGCTTTTAGGCAGTTGGTATTCTTCCATGAATGGGGGTAATCTAGATAAATACACGGGAACGAACCCTTTCCAAGGTCAAAACCCAGCCTCTGGAATGGTGATTTACTACCAGCTGCCGCAAACTTTTGCAGATAGCACCGAATTGGTACTTGAAATTCTAGATGCACAAGGAAATCTTGTACGGAAACTCAGCTCCAAAAGAAACCCTGACTTCCAGTCCTACGATGGAGGACCATCACCTGACCCTACACTATCTACCCGAAAAGGAGTCAATCGATTCGTTTGGGACCTGCGCTACCCTACCATACCTGGAATACCTACCGCCTACATCGAGTCTAGCTTCCGAGGTCACAAAGCCATCCCAGGAACCTACACCTTGAAATTAAGTGCTGCTGGGTTCACAGCAGAAGCGAAGGGTGAAATTCAGGATGTGCCAGGAAGTAAGTTGAGCGCATCTGATTTCCAAGCCTATCACCAGTGGATGAGTACCCTAGAAGGGGAGGTCACTCAGATGCATCAGCTCGTCAATACCGCCAAAGGATACCAGGATCAATTGAAAGACTTGGTGGGGCGCTTGGATAGTAAAACAGAATTCCAGGAAGTTAAAATAGCCGCTCAAGCACTCATCAAAGAATTGACGGCCTGGGACGAGTCCATGGTGCAACGCAAATCCACCGCTTACGATGACGTGGAGAACTTCCCCAACAAGTTTACGGCAAACTTCCTTTTCATGATGAACCACGGCGAGAGCAGTATTCCAAGCATCAACGAAGGGACCAAAGCACGGCATGCCGAGTTGCTGGCGCAGTGGAAGCCACTACAGGAAGAGGGCAAGCGATTGGTAGAAAAAGCCATCCCAACATTCAATGCGCTCGCCAAAGAAAAAGGAGTGGGTGTGCTGTTTTTGAAATAAACAAGTCTCCCAAATTCAACTTGCAGCTGGAATCAGGTGATTTCTAATTCCAGCTGCTAACTCAAATTCTACCGAAGACCCGCAAACCGAAACGCATGCGACACCTCCCTTTTTTACTCGCTATTTTGATTTTTGCATCCTGCAATTCAAAAGCTCCTTCCCAAAATGAAGGAGATGCCTTGGCTACAGTCGATTCCATTTTTAGGACGCCCCTAGGCAAAGTATTTGAAATTCCGGAACCAAGTGAAGTCACACTAGCAAACTATACGGAAGCCAAAAAGGAGTACGAAGCCAATCCTAAAGATGTAGAGGCACTTATTTGGTACGGGAGAAGAACTGCCTACTTGGGACAATACCAACAAGCAATCGCTATCTACACGGAAGGAATCACGAATTTCCCTCAGGATGCTCGCCTATATAGGCACCGAGGCCACCGCTACATCAGCATCCGAGAGTACGATAAAGCCATTGCTGATTTCGAAAAAGCAGCAACCCTTATCCAAGGCACAGCAGACCAGATCGAGCCAGACGGTTTACCGAACGCACAAAATATCCCCTTAAGTTCCCTCCATAGCAATGTCTGGTACCACCTCGGTCTGGCCTATTACCTCACACACCAGTACGAAAAAGCCTACCAAGCCTACCTCAAGTGTAGAGACAGTGGCTCCAACTACGACAATATTGTGTCCAGTACCCACTGGTTGTTCATGATTCAACAGCGCTTGGAAAATCCAAAAAAAGCAGATTCCCTACTAGCCCCTATTCAACGCCAGGGGATTGTGATCGAAAACCAGGCCTATGCAGACCTCTGTGGCTTGTACAAAGGTTGGATATCGGCAGATTCGCTTGCTGCCAAGGGTGTGGGTAGTCCTTCTCAAGACGCGATGCGCTATGGTCTTGCCAACTGGCATTTGTATCATGGAGACACCACCCAAGCCCGGCAGTTGATGGAAGGCTTGATGGAAGAAAAAGCATTCACTTCCTTTGGCTATTTGGCTGCGGAAAGTGATCTACTCTATTATTTTTCAAAAGACAAGTAGTAAGATTGTTCGCAGCTATCAAGTAGTCACCTGTGGGGCCTTGATACTCAATACCGCCCTATCGGTGTTAAAAATCAAAGTTTCGGTAGTTCCGATTTGGTAACTGGGCATCCCCTTGCGCGATGCAGATGCCAGGGCTACAATTGCGATCCCCTTAGCCACACAAAACGAATGAATACCCGCTACGACATTGGTATCATTGACCACATGACTATGTAAAATAACTTCTTCATTGCCTTTAGAAAAGGATGCCATGTCCCGTTCTGCTTCGTTGGTATTCACAAAATGGGCTGGAGTATTGACATAAACCAAATGAAGTGAGGCGCTAAACAATTTGACAAAAGGGATAAAAACATCAAAAACTTGTTTGGCTGATCCAGTAAAGAGGGAAGCAAAAGCCAATTTTCGAAAAGCATTGCCATCTAAGGCTTTTTTAACTGCCAATACAGGACATGGAGCGTTTCTTAGCACATTTTGAAGCGTTGAACCGATAAATTTTCCCTCGGTAAAGCCTTTTCCATAAGCCCCCAAAACCACCAAATCTACCTGCTGCGCATCGATTACTCGGAGAATTTGCTCGGCAGGTACCCCGATTTTAACGACCACCTGAACCTCATTTTTTGAAAAAGACATCATTTTCAGATACTCCGGAATACGT
>Ga0208788_1001815_pt1 | contig 10123 bp, 8 predicted proteins | sample Wag4_2014_7_11_3_FD_187363 | JGI IMG/M metagenome (GOLD analysis project Ga0208788, IMG submission 187363) | Fresh water mixed with fracking chemicals microbial communities from Ohio, USA - Utica-2 Time Series FC 2014_7_11 (SPAdes) (version 2) ... | reverse complement strand
TTGATCAAAGCGCAACATTCCATAACCACCATCATCATGTAGCAAAATAGTTAATGGCAATTGTTCCTGGGCCACAGTTGCTAATTCACCCAAACCAAATGCAATTCCCCCGTCACCACAAACTACTAAGGTGGCCAAGCCTGCTGCAGATGGACCAAGACTTGCCGGTAAGCCAAAACCTAATGTTCCCCAGCCAACTGGATAAGAAATTTGTCGCGCACGTTTAGCTTGTAAATAAACGCCTGTCCAATATCCTGAGATTGCCATGTCGCAAACTATGTAATTTTCAGTAGGCCAACTCTTTTCAATCGCGCTAACAAATGCCATTCCCGCCTTGCCTTTATCACTTGCGGAAATTCGTTTACGTGCTTGGGAGGAAATTTCAGCAACATCTGTCCAACTGCGCCTTGCTGGTAATGATTTAAGTGCGGTGATTACAGATGCGATATCTGATGTTTGTAACACTAGATTTGCTGAGATATTTCGCAAGGCAATCTTAGGATTAGCATCAACCAAAAGGATCTTATTTGGGAATTTGATGCTCCAATTTTTTGTATTCATTCCATCTAGTTGTGAACCAAAAATCACTAATGCTTCACACTCTGCCAATAACTGCTCAGCTTCATTCTCATGAATAGGAATATTTAAATAGTTTTTGCTCAAACTTCCCACGCCACGTCCTGCAAAGGAGGTAAAAATCGGTGCGCTTAAATGATCAGCCAGAGAAGCTATTTCACTACTGAAATTTGCTGCTCCCCCACCTGCCCAAATTCCAATTTTATTAATTCCCGCAAGCAAATCTTTAGCTGATTCCAAATTAATCTCTCGATCTTTTTCTTGCGCAAGGTAGATAGCAGCCTTGTCGCTTAACTTCGGAATTGTTTTAGAGAACTCTTGGTTTAATACATCAGATGGAATTCCGATGTAACCAATACCAGCAGGTGCTATTGATAGAAACTTTAGAAAATCCACAACAGTTGCCACCGCATCCTCTGCAGTTTTACAACTTTTTGCCAGAACTAATTCTTCATTTCCAATCTTTACTCGCTTCGCTAATGGTTTGAAAAGTGCACTTTGATCATCCATCTCATGCAAAATTCCCCTAGCTCCATCAGAGGATCGATTCTTGATCGGAGCTTCGGATGAGATTAATAAAAGATGTGAACCCGATATTGCAGCCTCTCCAAATGCACCTAAGGTATTAGCAGCTCCTGGCCCGGTTGTAGTTATTGCAACGGATAATTTTCCAGTTGCTCTTGACAAGCCATCTGCGGCATAAACACAGCTTTGTTCGTGGCGCACGCTTACTATCTCGGGGCGATCTTTAGATAAGGCATTCCAAAAACCTAGGTTATGCACGCCAGGTATACCGAAAGCTTTCTTTACGCCTTCATTTGCTAATAAATCTAAAATTACTGCGGCAACGGTCCGTGTTGAGCCTTCCATGTTCAAACCATATCGGCATTTTCCAATTTTGCTTATCTAGGAGAGAATGCCTCTATGTTCACATCAACTAATCCATCAAATACCAATGAAGTAATCGCAACAGTTCCAGAGGCCACTGCAGCTGAAATTCTCGCAGTTCTACGCACTGCAAAAAATGCGCAAAAAGGTTGGGCAAAACTTCCAGCCCCAACTCGTGGTCGAATAATTGCAAATGTTGGTCGATTGGTTGAGAGTAATAAGGAAGCGCTGGCTAAATTGATTACCAAAGAAATGGGAAAGGTTTATAGCGAAGCATTAGGTGAGGTTCAAGAAGTAGTTGATACCTGTGATTTCTTCCTTGGTGAAGGCCGTCGTTTATACGGACAAACTGTGCCAAGTGAGATGCAGAATAAGAATCTATTTACTTTCCGAATGCCAGTTGGAAATGTTTTTGTAATTACAGCAGGAAATTTCCCAACGGCAGTTCCATCTTGGTACATAGTTCCAGCTCTGTTATCTGGCAACTCAGTAGTTTGGAAGCCATCAGAATTTACTCCGGCTGTCGCAAATGCATTAACTGCAATTTTCCATGCCGGCGGAGTCCCAAAAGATATTTTAATGACAGTTGTGGCAGATGGAGCTCAAACATTTGCAGCTCTTGAGTCTGGCTTAAAAGAGGGCGTAATTAATAAGGTGGGATTCACTGGCTCCACTGAAGTAGGTCGAAAGATTGGCGCTAAAGCTGGCGAGTACATTCAAAGTGCTTGTCTTGAACTTGGTGGCAAGAATCCAATGGTTGTTATGCCAGATGCCAATATCGATCTAGCACTTGATGGTGCATTGTTTGCAGGTTTTGGTACTGCTGGTCAACGCTGTACATCACTTGGCACACTATGGATTCATGAATCAATTTATGACAACGTACTAGCAAAATTTGTTGCACTGGTTGAAAATGCTGCAGTTGGTGATCCCTTTAAAGATGTTTTGTTTGGTCCGATGATCAATCAAAAATACCTAGATAATCATTTAACTCACCTGAAGATGGTGCAAAGCCATCACAAGGTTCTCGGATCAACTTCCACAGGACAAATTACTGCTGCTAATCCACGTAAAGGATTTGTTGGCGATCCAGATAAGGGCGTTTTTGCTCATCCAGTGATTGTTGCTGGAATTACTAAAAATGATGAGCTTTACTCAACTGAAACTTTTGGCCCACTTGTAACTGTTGGAAAATTCTCAACACTAGATGAGGCGATAGAGCTTGCTAATGGTCATGGTTATGGGCTTTCTTCTGCGATCTACACAAATGATCCACAAAATGTTTGGCGATTTAGAGAAGGAATCTCTGCCGGTATGGTTTCAATCAATAATTCAACCTCCGGCGCTGAAGCACATCTACCATTTGGTGGTAACGGATTAAGTGGTAATGGATCACGCCAAAGTGGCATTTGGGTGCTTGATCAATTCACAAGATGGCAATCTATGAATTGGGATTGGTCTAACAAATTGCAGAAAGCACAAATGGATCTTATTGAAATAAAGCATGATCCAAACTTCGTTCTAAAGATCTAACAATGGCTCTGCCTGACCAAGTAGATGTAGTAATTGTTGGTGGTGGTGTTATGGGTGCCTCTACAGCTTTTCATTTAGCAGAAGCAGGGGTTTCAGTTCTACTCTGTGAGAAAAACGAGTTAGCAAGCGGTTCAACCTCAAAAGCTGCCGGTGGTGTACGCGCCAACTTCTCAGATGAATTCAATGTTGCCTTAGGCGCTAGATCTTTGGATCTCTTTGCTGAATTTACATCTCGGCCAGGTTATGAGATTGATCTTCATCGCTCAGGTTATTTATTCGCACTAACTAAGCAAGAGGATGTTGATCTTTTTGAAAAATCTACCAAAATTCATAATCAATTTAATGTTGAATCAAGAATGCTCACTCCAGGCGAGGCTGGAAAGATCTCACCTTTATTAAGTACATCTGATTTATTGGCAGCCTCATTTACCCCTAATGACGGTCATTGCACTCCAGAATCTGTAGTTCTTGGATATGCAGGTGGAGCTAAAAAACTTGGCGCTACCGTTTTAACAAATACGGAAGTAACTGGAATTAAATTGAATGGGGATGAAATCACCTCAGTAACTACCTCCGCTGGCGAGGTGAAAACAGGTACCGTTATTAATTGTGCAGGAGCGTGGTCGCCACAGATAGGTTCAATGGTTGGATTAGATTTACCAGTCACGCCATACAAACGCGAGTTGGTGATTACTGAAGCATTGGGTGAATCTTTCGCAGATTTACCTGCAAATATGCCAATGACAATTGATTACTCAACCTCTTTGTATTGGCACCGCGAAGGCAAAGGTTTGTTAATGGGTTTTTCTGATAAATCTACTGAATCTGGTTTTGATTTAAAACGAGATCCACAATTCTTAGAAAAATTAGGAGCAATTGCTGCTACTCGAGCACCGAGACTTATGGATCTTGGAATTGGTAAAGGATGGGCTGGTTTGTATGAAGTAACTCCTGACCACAACGCAATTTTGGGTGAGTTTAAGAAGGTTTCAAGATTTTTTTATGCAACTGGTTTCAGTGGTCATGGCTTTTTGCAGGGACCAGCAATTGGCGAGATTTTGCGAGATCTCTACTTAGGCAAGCAACCATTTGTAAAGATTGGTCAATTAAGTGCAGAGCGATTCCTCACCGCGGGTCAATTAAGACCTGAATACAACATTGTCTAATGATGAGATTTATCACCAAATGCGGGTTAATTTGGATTAAAACTTCCAACTTAAGAAATGCGATAGATACAATTTCGCTATGAGTAAGCCAGCCGCTACCCCAATTCATCCATTGGTATTGATGCAGGTTGAGTCGCGCCTGAGCGAAGAACAAAAAGCTATTCAAAACGTTGTGCGGGAGTTTGCAGCAAAAGAGTTAAAACCAAATATCGCAACCTGGTATGAAGATGGACAACTTCCGGCCCGTGATTTAGCCAAAGCACTCGGTGGAATCGGTGTGCTTGGAATGCATTTAAAGAATTATGGCTGTGCTGGAACTGATGCAATGTCTTATGGTCTTGCTTGTCTTGAGTTAGAAGCGGTTGATTCCGGACTTAGATCTTTAGTTTCCGTTCAAGGATCACTTGCAATGTTTGCCATCTATAAATTTGGTAGCGAGGCTCAAAAGCAAGAGTGGTTGCCAAAAATGGCAAAAGGAGAAGCGATCGGTTGCTTTGGTCTTACCGAAGCTGATCACGGTTCCAATCCTTCTGGCATGGCTACCTTTGCAAAAAAAGATGGATCTGACTGGGTTATAAATGGTTCAAAGATGTGGATTACAAATGGCAGCGTTGCCGATGTTGCAATCATTTGGGCACAAACAGATGAAGGCATTAGGGGATTTTGTGTGCCAACTAAAACTGCTGGCCTGGTAATTAATCCAATTAAACATAAACTTTCTTTAAGAGCATCAATAACCTCTGAGTTAGTTTTTAATGATATGAGAGTTCCAGATTCTTACCGCCTACCAGAGGCAACAAGTTTGCGCGCTCCACTTCTTTGTTTGGCAGAGGCTAGATATGGAATTATTTTTGGCACAGTCGGCGCAGCCCGAGACTGCTTTGAAGTTTCCCTTGCTTATGCCACAACCCGCGAACAATTTGATGGTCCGATTTCTAAGCACCAACTTACTCAAGCCAAATTTGCTGATATGGCTACCAAAATTACAACTTCGATGCTGCTTGCATACCATTTAGCTGATTTAAAGGATGCTGACAAAATCAAACCAGAACAGATCAGTATGGGTAAGTTTCATAATGTTAACGCGGCACTTGAAATCGCAAGAAGTGCCCGCTCAATTCTCGGCGGTGCTGGCATTACCTCTGAGTACTCAATTTTTAGACACATGAGCAATCTAGAGACTGTTCTGACCTACGAGGGAACTCATGAAATTCATATGCTGGTACTTGGCCAAGCTTTAACTGGTATTGCAGCCTTTAGATAAGTATTAAAGCACTAGCGTTTTCTGCATTAAATCAATCTTTCTTTTCTCTTTATTCAAACTCTCTATGTATTCGTATCCCCGTTTCGCATAAAACTCTCGCTCACCTTCAGTCCAGAGATAAACCAATTTGATTCCGTAACTGATTGCCTTGGCTTCAACAAGTTTTAAAACTTTCTCACCAACACCTTGACCCCGTAAATCCTCTCGAACAATGAAGGCTGCAACCCAGGGTTTATAACTTCTAAACTCCTCCAAATCATCAAAATCACATAATGCAATTGATGCGACAACCTCGGATTTTCCGTTGCTCTCTCTAATAGCCATAAACAGTAATTCTTGATCTGTACCGTTGTTATCCCAAGATTCATAGTTAGCAGATTTAGCTCTTTGGTAAAAATCATGCCAATCTTGAGCTGAAAATTCAGATTTACCTTCTCCCCACATTTTTAAGCTCCAGCTCAATGGCTGACTTGCGAAATCTAAAGCTTGTGGGATTGGAAGGAGTTTAATCTCTGATTGCATCAAGAGGTAAGTAAGTTTAAAGCTTGATTGATTATTTCTTCCCGATAACTCTGCACCAATGAGATATGCCCATGGCCTGGCACAAAATTTAACTTTGCGGTTGGAATGTGTTTGGCAAGCCAATTACTGTGTTCGCGAGGCACCATGAAATCATCATCGCCCTGCCATACAAGTACAGGCTTAGCTATTTTGCTTAATTCAAATCCGAATGATTGAACAAAAGCTAGATCATCATCTTGCCAACCGTAGTAGCCCATGGATAAAGCTCGGCGATAAGCAGCCGCATCTTCCTCTGCAACTGCAGGTGTTAATGCTTTTTTATCGGCATCGCCAATAAGACCACCAAAAGAAGAAATCAGATCTGAACCGGTCACTGTTTTAAAGGCAGGTGAATTCTTGATCATCCAGTCTTCAATCTCAGTCTCACCAGCTAAGGCTGCGCCAAACTCTTCATGATTTTCTGGTCCCATGCCTGCCAAGAAATCTAGATCATCATTTCCCCATCCGCCCACACCAGCCAAGGTGATGGCACCAACATTTTTAGGATGTCTGGTCATATTTAATGCATGCGGTCCGCCGCCAGACCATCCAATTGAAACAAACTTTTCAACACCAAAATGATCAAGTAACTCAGAGTTGCTATCAATGTCAGATGCAACATTGCGGCCACGACGTCTACTGCTTAAGCAGTAACCAGGTCTACTGGCAGCGATAGCTCTTACTGTTGAGATTCCAGATACCCAAGAAGACCAAACGGTGCAATCTCCTGGTGTGCCATGATGAAAAAGGATTGCTGATTTGCTTTCTACATTGTTCGCTAGGTAATCGTAATCTCTGCCATCTTTTAATTTATATATTGTGTTAGCCAATTAGTTCACCACACATTTTGTCAAAGGCCAGAGTGTGGGCATCAACATCGGCAACAGTTGTCTCTGGTGAAATTAAGGCCATATTGTGGAATGGAGTTATTAAAAACCCATCATTTAGCATTCTTAAATGGATGTACTGCTCTAATTCAAAATCTCCAGCATCAGCAGCCTCCCGGCCAGTTTTCGGTGAGTTAGCACTAAACATGTACTCCGCCCTTGCCCCTAATCGATTAACACTCCATGGCAGTTTATATTTTTCAATAACTTTTTCAACACCATCTGCCCACCTAGTGCCTAATTTGATCATCTTTTCAAAGTTTTCTTCAGTTAATACCTTTGTAAGGGTGGCTCGCATTGCGGCAAGTGAAAGTGCATTTGCTGCCAATGTGCCACCAACGCCACCGGTATCAATTACCTCTAACTCAACTTGGGATTTGATTGCTTGCGCAATCTCAGTACTCATACCAAATGCGCCCGTTGGGAATCCGCCGCCGATTGCTTTGCCTATGGTCAGAAAATCAGGTTTTAATCCAAGTTGTGCAGTCATTCCACCAGGACCAACTGAAATTGTGTGAGTTTCATCAATAATTAATTTAGCGCCAAACTCTCTTGCCAGTTTCTCAACAGCTTTTAAATACCCTTCCACCGGCAACACAATTCCAACATTGGTCATTGCTGGTTCCATCAAAATTGCAGCAACATCATTTTGTTGTAGCGCATTTTTCATGGCATCTAAATCATTAAACGGCACTACTCGAGTTGTTTTATCTAATTCAATTGGAGCGCCGATATTGCCCTCTCTGGAAACAGTTTTTCCAGATGAATCTAGAGTTGCAAAGGTTTCATCCACACTTCCGTGATAGCAGCGATCTATCACAATGATTTTGGATTTTTTAGTAATCAATCTGGAGTAGCGAATCACATGACGATTTGCATCAGTTGCTGAAACTGTAAATTGCCAAAGCGGGACTCCAAACCTTTTTGCCAATTCAGCTGAAACAGCTGCTGCATCTTTAGTGGGCAGCATTGCTGACAATCCTCGACCAACCTGCTCTCTAATTGCCAAGACAGTTGCCTCAGGCGAATGTCCAGTCATTGAACCGGTGTCACCTAAACAAAAATCAATATAGGTGTTGCCATCTACATCAACAAAACCGGCACCCTTGGCTTCCTCTACAAATACTGGGTAAGCACCGGGCCATTTAGACATCCATGACATAGGAACACCATTTGGCATTGAATCCTTAGCTTTGGCAAATAATTCACCACTTTTTTTATGCGCCGCTAAAAAGCGTTGGTCTTCTACCTTGCGCAAAGCTGCGAGATTGCTGCGGTTAATCATGGTTAAAACTTAATGGTTAGCAAGTAGGAAACCCACTCACATAACAGGAAGTGCGGCTAAAGCAGCCTCAAAATCCTTCTCATTAATCGCTGAATCAACCATATTGCCATTCAAGAATGCATCGTAGGCAGCAAGATCAAAGTGTCCGTGACCGCACAGTGCAGTCAGAATAACCTTCTCTTCACCAGTTTCTTTAGCCTTTAATGCCTCTGCAATGGCAACTGCAATTGCATGTGTTGGTTCTGGTGCTGGAACAATTCCTTCAGTTCTTGCGAATTGAACAGCTGCTGCAAAGCACTCTTTTTGACCGACACTTTCTGCAGTCATCATTCCTAATTCATAGATGTGTGAAATGAGTGGTGCCATACCGTGATAGCGAAGACCACCAGCATGAATTGGATCTGGAATGAAATCATGACCCAAGGTGTGCATCTTCATAAGTGGTGTCATACCTGCGGTATCACCGAAGTCATAAGCATATTTTCCTCGAGTTAATGAAGGACAAGATGCTGGTTCAACAGCGCGAATCTCTGGATTCATCTTTCCTTTTAACTTCTCCCGAATGAATGGGAAAGAAAGTCCAGCAAAGTTTGAGCCGCCACCTGTGCAACCAACTAATAGGTCTGGAGTTTCACCAACTTTTGCAAGTTGTTTTAACGCCTCTTCACCAATAATTGTTTGGTGCATTAGTACATGGTTTAAAACAGAGCCAAGTGCGTAAGCCACAGTCGGATCAGTGACCGCTGCCTCTACCGCTTCTGAAATAGCAATACCTAAAGATCCAGAGTGATTTTTAGGATCAAGTGCTAACTTGCGACCAGCTTCTGTTAATTGTGATGGTGAGCGGTGAACATTTGCACCAAAAACTTCCATCATCAATCGACGATATGGTTTTGCATCATAGGAACCGCCTACTTGCCAAACCTCACACTCCAAATCAAATAGTGAACAAGCAAATGCCAAGGCAGTTCCCCACTGTCCAGCACCTGTTTCAGTTGTAATTTTCTTTATGCCAGCCTTCTTGTTGTAGTAAGCCTGTGGCACAGAGGTGTTAGTTTTATGAGAGCCTGCTGGTGAAACACCCTCATACTTGTAATAGATACGAGCTGGCGTATCAAGAAGTTTTTCTAATCTTCTAGCTCTAAATAATGGTGATGGCCGCCAAGTGCGGTAAACATCTAGAACTTCTCCTGGAATATCAATATATGAATCAGTTGAAACTTCTTGCAAAATTAAGTCCATTGGAAACAGTGGAGCTAGATCAGCAGGTCCAACTGGTTGATGGGTACCTGGATGCAATGGTGGTGGCGGTGGTGATGGAAGATCAGGAATTATGTTGTACCACTGGGTGGGCATTTCACTTTCATCCAAAGTAATCTTGGTAAAGCTCTTAGCGTCCTTACTTAATCCCATTTTTTCCTCCAGCAGTTATTTCGGGTAAGGCTAGGGGCTCAGGTCAATCGGTGGCAAGTAGTTTAAAGACACTTTTTCTTTATAATTATTCAAGAGTAATCAAGATGGTTAATATCCCCTTATGGCAATTGCAAAATATTCACTCACCGCTTTAGATTGTCCAGATCCTGTGGCACTAGCCAATTACTATGCCAAGATCACAGACTTTGAAGTTGTGGTGGCCCATCTATCTAAAGATGGTGATCCGCTTTGGGTTGAGCTAGTTGATAATGGTGTCACTAAAATTGCTTTTCAGCGGGTAAAAAACTATGTAAAACCAACTTGGCCAGAAGGGCCCATTCCGCAACAAGCTCATCTAGATTTTGATGTTCCTAATTTAGATATTGCCGAGGAGAAATTACTTGAAATTGGAGCAGTAAAATCACCAATTCAAACCTCATCTAATCCCGCTGATAATTTCAGAGTTTATTTCGATCTCTTTGGCCATCCATTTTGTTTAGTAAGCAACACCTTGATAACTGATATTTAAAAGTTTTAAATCAGTTAAGAT
>Ga0208788_1001809_pt1 | contig 10146 bp, 10 predicted proteins | sample Wag4_2014_7_11_3_FD_187363 | JGI IMG/M metagenome (GOLD analysis project Ga0208788, IMG submission 187363) | Fresh water mixed with fracking chemicals microbial communities from Ohio, USA - Utica-2 Time Series FC 2014_7_11 (SPAdes) (version 2) ... | reverse complement strand
GCGGGAGCATCGGCAAAAAGCCGAAGCTGGGCAGCGACCAACCGCTGCCTGGCTCTATGGTTTGCTGGCTGCGTTTGCCTTTGGGTTTTTGTGGTTGGTTCGTCCGGCTTTGCTGCCCTTGGTTTTGGCTTTTGTCCCCCTTGTGTATCGGCGCTGGAAGCAAGGACTGCTTCTGCTGGCCTTGGCTTTGCTGCCCTTTTCGGGCTGGCTGCTGCGCAACCATGTGTTGTTTGGGCTGGGCTTGAACCTGCATCCCATTTACCAGAACGAACTTCCGGGTCAGTACCGGGAGCCCCATGCCGCGGCTTGGCGCCTGTTTAAAGGCTGGGAGCATTTGGGTGGGCGCTTTCATGAAACCATGGATGGGACTTACCGGGCGGCCATGGCTGGCGAATCCGATACGGCCATTGTTGGGCGTTGCTTGCGGCAAACGCCAGAGTTTGCGCGCAGCAGCTTGGGAACCATGGCCTTGAGTCGGGCGTATGTACAGTATGTGCGTGCGGTTCAGGCGCAGCGGCCCTTTGCCTTGAGCGGGCGGCTTATGCCCGGCCAATTGTTGGCGGCCGAGGCCCACAGCGTGGCGCTGTTCGATTCCTTGGCGGGGGCTTTTCGCCAACAGCAACCCCTGCGGTATTTTCTGATAACTCCGGCCAAAGTGGCGGGCCAATTGCTGCTGCACAGCAACCTAAATGCCTATTATTTTCAGCATACAGGTCGGGGGCAATGGGGGGTAGAGTGGCTGCGGATTCTGTGTGTTTTCGTGCATGCCACGGCATGGATTCTGCTGGGCTATTGGCTTTGGCGGGGCGGGCCTCAGCGCTGGTTTTTTGCAGGCATATTCCTGTACCTGTGCTACTTGGTTTTTGTTCAGCGCGGCATCGAAGAGCGCTACACCTTCCCACTGCTGGCCCCGGTTTTGCTGTACGGCTGGCACAAAATTCCTTGGAGTCGATTTTGGTCAAAAATAGGGTAGGGGTAGAGGTTGATTTGGGCGGCAGCCGGGCTTTCCGGGCTACTCCGCGTACCGAAAACGGGCCGGCCCCCGCCCGGCAGTAGCTCCCAAGGTCGCTCTGCCAAGCGGGGGCCGGCTGCCGTTTCGGTCCTTGCGGGGTAGCCTCGTCAATCCCTGCCGCTGGCAGCCGTTTGCCATTGCCCCAGTTAGGGCAGGCCTCTCGCCTGCCCCTAGGCCTTGTGCCTGCCCCAGGCCCCCGCAAACCGTTTTGCCACATGCCTTCCTGGTCAACTTGAATGTTTTGGAAACACGGATAGATTTCGTAAATTTAGGTTGTGGAAAGAAACACTTCTGACGGCTTAGACTTCATCGTTGATAACCTAACCAATTCCATTGAGAATGTGGTACTGGGGATAGTTTCGCAACGGAAATTTCTGTTATAACTATTACGGATTTGAAGTCTGTCGCTAAGAAGAACGGATGGAATTTTAACTGGCGAGACGAGTTTAAAGAGCCTGAGAGAGATGTATATAAACTGACTATTGTAAATAATCAGAATATCATCCAAGGCTTGGTTAGTCTGGAAGTGAAAGAAGACCATGTTTATATGCACCTAGTCGAGAGTGCTCCTTTTAACAAAGGGAAGAACAAGATTTATACAGGAGTAGCTGGAAATTTGGTAGCATTTGCTTGCAAGTTGTCTTTTCAAAGAGGACATAAAGGAAATGTCTCTTTTCTTTCAAAGACGCAACTCATAGAACATTATGAAAAAACTCTTGGCGCAATTCACTTTGGAGGGCGAATCATGATAATTGAAACGAATACTGCTTTGAAATTAATAAACAAATACTTCAAAAATCAATAGTATGAGAATAAAGAAAACAGAATCAGATTTGGACTTTATAGGTGGTTTAGGTTCATTAACAGCGGAAGAAGAAAAAGCGTTGAGCGCATATTTCAAAAAGAAAAAAACGAACTCAATATCTCTTGGCGACCAAAAGAAATCGCGAGAAACAAAGAAAGCCTTACTTCTAAAGTAATTAGCCCAGTTAGGGCTGGCCTTGCGCCTGCCCGCAGGCCTCTCGCCTGCCCCCACTACGTAACGGCCACGAGTCGCGGCAGGGATTGACGCAACTACCCCGCAAAGGTGCCGAAGCCTGGCCCGCTAGGTGCGGAGGCGACGTTAGGAGCCCCCGCAAACCAGCTGGGCCAGCCTTTCGGTACCTGCGGAGTAGTGCGGAAAGCCCGGCTGCCGCCCCACAAAAAAACCGTTAATCTTGCTTGAACACCAAATCGACCGGAACCCCCAGTGCTGACAGGCGGTCCAAGTCCGATTGCAGTTCGCTGCCAATTCCACCCTGCTCGGCAAAGGCCCGCTGAACTCCCTCGTAATCGCCCTGTCCCTGCAAGGTCAAGATCAGGGCCGACAAGCCCTTCATGGCCGCCTCCATTTTAGCCATGTTGATGGTGTATTTGCCCGTACTGCTGCGCTGAAACGCACCCTGCTGCAAGAAATAGTTGAAGCGCATCATGTTGGCCTGCCCATGCGCACTGGCCGCACCGAAGCGCACCGAGCGGAAAATCCCCGCCATAAAGGTTACGTAGAAGTCTTGCAAATTGCCGTCGATTTCGCCCATGTTGTGCAGCTGATGAATCATGTACAAGCCCAAAATGTCGGCCTTGCCTTCTTCCAACGCCGAGGCATGCTCTTTCAAGGCATTGCGCACCAAAAAACCGGGTTTGCCCACCACTTCTTTTACTCCCAATCCATGGGCCACCTCGTGAAACATAATGGTGCTAAAAAACGCATCGAAGGTAATGTGCTTCCACTGCGCGGAATCGATCAGCTCCTGGGCAATGGGCATCATGATTTTGTCGAACTTGGCTCGAATTACGTTTTTCAATTGCAGGCGACGGGTACCCATTTCCTGCTGAATGCGCTCGTCGTTGGGAAGGTTAATGGCAATGGTTTTTGAGCCGCTGTTGCATTCGCCCGCATAGTACACCACGTCGTAGGCATTGATTTCGGAGGCTTCGCCGCTGATGGCCGGCTTAAATTCGGCCGGAACCGGCAACCCCGCCTGCAAGCCGGGCAGCAGTTTGGTAAAGCGTTCCAATTTGCGGCTCCATTCCATATCTTTAATCAAGACATAGGCCTCAAAGCCGGCTTTGTAGCCATACAGTTTGTCTTCGTAGGTTTCAATGGGACCAATCACCAAATCAACCGGATTCGATTTCATGCGCATCCAGGCCAAATCGCTTTCGTAGTAGTTGTTGCTTAAAAAGGCTGCCGCCCGTTTCTTTAAATAATCGGCCAAGGAAGGGTCGGGGCACATGCTGGCGGCCCGGTTCAGCAAATCGGCGGCTTTTTTCAGTTGAGGCTCAAAGGCCACGCTGTACGGAACTGCCTGCAAGCGGCCTTCTGAATTTCGGCGAATTAAGGTGTACAAATCGGTTTTCTTGGGGTCGGGCAAAGAGTCAAATTCGGCCTTCGACATGTTGGGCGGATACAAATTTGCTCCGGCGGGTTTTTCCCCGGCCATGCCAATAAAAGGCACGTTGTCGTTCAATCGGTCCCAAGGGCCATAGTTGATTTCGGCAAAGCGGCGTACAGCGGGGTTGGTTAGCTGAGCCAGAAAGGGTTCTTTTTCTCCGTAGGCTTGAATCCAAAACAGGTCGTCCATCAATTTGGCGGCTTCTTTGAGCAAAGGGAGCATTTCCTTGTATTCTTTGGCAAGTCCTGCTTCTAAATCGCTGCTCAGGGTAATTTCAGCATAGGTTTTCAGGCGTTCTTCGGCCTGTTTTTCCTCTTCGGGGCTTGCTTGAAGAACAATCGGAGCTTCGGTGTTGGGGCCTTTGCAGGCGAACAAAAATAGGCCAAAGGCCAAGGCAGTGAGGGAATGCAATTTCATGTCATTAAGAATTTTGAACAATGAGCAAATGGTGGTTTTTCTTTCCTTTTTGAACCAGCAGGTATTTTCCTTGAATCAGGCTGTTGTTCGTGGGAAGGTCGTTTAATCCCACTTTAGATTGGTTGATGGAGACGCCGCCGGCTTGCAGCATGCGTCTGGCTTCGCTTTTTGAAGCAAAAACGGCCGCTTTCACCGACAGCAGTTCGGCCAGTTCGGTGCAGGACTGGAATTCGGCGGGGGCAACATAAAACATGGGGACTCCACTGAAAATTTGAAGGATTTCCGATTCAGAAAGGGCTTTTAGTTCTTCGGTGGTGGCTTTTCCGAAAAGCATGTCGCTGGTTTTTTCGGCCATTTTCAATCCGGCGGCACCGTGCACCCGTACTGTAATGTCTTCGGCCAAGGCGCGCTGCAGTTTTAATTCATGCGGAGCCAACGCATGCTGGGCTTCCATGGCTTCAATTTCTTCTTTGGATTTCAGGGTAAAAATGCGGATGTACTTGGCCGCGTCCGAGTCGGAGCTGCGCAGCCAGAATTGATAGAAATCGTACACCGATGTTTTTTCAGGGCTGAGCCATATATTTCCCGATTCGGTTTTGCCGAATTTGCTGCCATCGGCTTTGGTAATGAGCGGGGTAGTAAAGGCATAGGCTTCACCTTGGGCCTTTCGGCGAATCAACTCGGTGCCGGTGGTCATGTTTCCCCACTGGTCGGTGCCTCCCATTTGAAGCCGGCATTGGTGCTGGGTGTACAAATGGTAGTAATCGTAACCTTGCAGCAATTGGTAGGTGAATTCGGTAAAAGACATGCCGGTTTCGAGGCGTTTTTTAACCGATTCTTTTGCCATCATATAAGTAACGGGAATGTGTTTGCCTACGTCGCGGATAAAATCAATGAAGCCCATGCTTCCGAACCAATCTAGGTTGTTCAGCAATTTGGCAGAGGAAAAGTCTAGGAAAGACTCCATTTGCTTTTGAATGGCGGCGGTGTTGTGGGCAATGTCATTGGCCGATAGCAGATTTCGTTCTTGGGATTTTCCGGAGGGGTCGCCCACCATGCCTGTGGCTCCGCCAATTAAAGCAATGGGAGTGTGTCCGGCGCGTTGCAGGTGAACCAAGAGCATAATTTGCACCAAGTGGCCCACATGCAGGGAGTCGGCCGTGGGGTCAAATCCCACATAGCCCGCCGTTGGTCCTTTGCTTAGCCATTCTGCGGTGCCAGGCATAGAATCGGCCAGCATCCCTCTCCATTTCAGCTCGTTCAAGAAATTATTCATGGGTTCAAAGGTAAAAATTTTGGGGCGCATGCGGGACTACCAACCTGGTCGTGGAAATTAAGCCATTACCAACCTAGGTGCGGAAAATTTAGCCACGAATGCACGAATGTTTGCGCATGCGGGGCTAGCAACCTGGTCGTGGAAATTAAGCCAATACCAACCTAGGTGCGGAAAAATTAGCCACGAATGCACGGATGAACGAACGCATGCGCGAACGAACGAATACACAGGCCTGCACCCTGTGCTAGGGTATTTGGCCCCTTCAGGGCTAGGCGGCTCGATGGATAATCCGGACAGCTTAGCTTGGCCACGAATGCACGAATTATAGCTCTCGTAACAACACCGGCGCAAACAATTTAACCAGGAACATTCGTGCATTCGTGGCTACCCTTATAACGTATTTTCATTGATCATTGATTATGGGGCCTGGGCACTTTAGCCCCGAACCCAAAAACATTCGTGCATTCGTGGCTACCCTTTTTGTTTGGGTCTATTCATGATTACCTAGTGGGGTGGGTATTGGCCTCCAAATCCCCATTAAATTTTTGTTTAAATCGAATAAACCCGAACGCTTTGGCTTGAGATTCTAAAATTCTTCTAATTTTGCTACCAATTAAACCACCGTTACGCATCGCGATACATCGCTAACCTAAATGACTATGAAGAAGTTAACCGCTTTTTTACTGCTTTTTTCCCTGCTTTTGAGCCCCGCTGTAATGCTGGCTCAAGATTCGGCTTCCTCCGCTGCTGCCTCAGCAACCGCTGTCGCAACCGAGAATCCATCAGAAGCTCCAGCCGATTCGGCCTCAGCAGAAGCCGGTACCACCGTTTCTGAATCAGAGAAGGGATTTCGTGAAATTTTAAAAGACAAATTCATCGAGGGGGATTACATTTGGATGTCGCCCATCTTAATTTGTTTTATCATTGGTTTGGCCGTTGCCATTGAGCGGATTATTTATCTGAACATGGCTACCATCAATACCAAAAAGTTCTTGAATGATTTGGAGTCTGCCCTAAAAAGCGGCGGAGCCAAAGCAGCCTTAACCGTTTGTCAAAATACCCCAGGCCCTGTTGCTGGTATATTTGCTGAAGGATTAAATCGTGCCGATGAAGGCATTGATGTGGTTGAAAAAGCCGTTGTTTCTTACGGTGGAGTTGAAATGGGTAAAATGGAAAAGGCCCTGCCTTGGTTGTCTCTGTTCATTTCCTTGGCACCTATGCTTGGTTTCTTGGGAACGGTAATTGGTATGATTTTCGCCTTCGATCAAATTGAAGCAGCCGGCGACATTTCCCCTACGGTTGTAGCGGGAGGTATTAAAGTAGCTCTTTTAACCACCGTTGGCGGTCTAATCGTGGCCATGATTCTTCAAATTTTCTACAATTACATTATGTCGAAAATTGAAGGCTTGGTAAACGAAATGGAAGAGGCCTCTGTCAACTTTGTTGATATGTTGGTGAAAACAGGAGTGGCTAAAAGTGGAAATTCCAAATCATAATTAATCAAGCATGAAGCCTTACCTTAAATATTTAGGCCCAGGCCTTAGTTATGGCATCGGATTGCTTGGAGTGATCGCTTACATCGTGGTTATGGTCACGGGCGTTAGCAATGAAGACATTTCGATGGCCGCCCTTGATGCCGGCTCATCGGCTTCCAATGCCGTTGCCCGATTCAACGGAGCCGTTGATTTTTTCATGACCTTGACTATTGTTTCTGTTGTTCTAGCAGGAGCTTTAATTTTGGTTTTCCTTGTTAAAACGGCTATTCAAGACATTCGACGTCTGATTAAACCGGCTATTTTTACAGGGGGTATTTTGGCGATTTTTGCCTTCAGCCGCATCTTCGCCACAGGACGCGAATCGTACGATTTGACCAACAAGTCAATCGAGACAGTCGAGTTTATTCGCAGTGTTCCCGATGCCGCGTTTTATTTTTCTGATGCCGCCCTTCTCACCATGATGATTGTAATTGGATTGGCCATTGCTGCCGTGGTGTACACCGAGGTGTCCAAAATGTTTAAATAAACAACAATGGGACGACGCAGCAGAGAACCCTTGCCGGAAATCAACTCCGGTTCTATGGCCGATATCGCCTTTCTGCTCCTAATTTTTTTCTTGGTAACTACTACCATGGACCAAGAGTATGGATTGCCAAGAGAGCTGCCGCGAAAGGTCGAAGAAAAAATACCACCACCCCCTGTCAAAGAGCGAAATGTATTGCTGGTTTATGTTAACCGCAACAATGAGTTGCTCGTCAACAACGAATACGGCGATGTTAAAACCTTAAAAGAACGAGTTAAAAATTTTATTCCAAACCGAACCAACCGCTCAGATTGGCCAGAAAAAGGTGCCCCAGAAGAGTATGGTGAAGATGGTTTTACTTTTGTATTTCAAAAGTCCAAAGGGATTGTTGCCCTTCAAAATGACCGATTGACTACCTACAAAACCTACATCGAGGTTCAGGATGTTTTAACCCAAGCGTTTAATGAGCTGCGCAACGATTTGGCTAAAGCAAAATATGGAAAGTCCTACGATGAGCTTTCAGAATTAGCCGCCAAAGGACAAACTGACGATATTCAAGAGGAGGCCAACACCCAAATGCAAGCCATTCAAAAAGCCATTCCCATGGCAATATCTGAGGCTGAACCTATTAAATCGAAATAAGCATGTCCAAGTTTAGGAAAAAAGGTGGTTCTGGCGATGCCCCCGGTATTAATACCGCCTCCCTTCCCGATATCGTTTTTATGCTCTTGTTCTTTTTTATGGTGGCCACCCGCATGCGTGAGGTTACCCTTCAAGTGAAGGTGACCAAACCCGGCGCAACCCAATCGGTTAAAATTGCTTCTGAAGACCGCAACAAAATCATTTCAGTGTACGTAGGGCAACCCACCAAAGCTCAATTGTACGGAACCGCTCCCCGCATGCAGCTCAACGACGTTATTGCTGACGTTAAAGACGTTGGCCCCTTCGTTTTGGAAGAAATCAACCGCCTACCCGAAGCCGAAAGAAAAAAGGCCTTTGTATCCATTAAAGCCGACGAAGAAGTCTCTACCGGCATTATCACCGACATTAAAGAGGCCCTGCGCGACGTAGATGCCCTCAAAATCCAGTACGGAACCCGCAAAACAGCGGTTCTTTATTGATCCTTTACCCCTTTTAAATTGCATTTCAGTTCTATCCCCGTGCACAAATCTCTGTGCCCTGCGGAATTGGATGCCCCTCCAGAACGAGCACGGGCTGCCCGGTGTTCTTGCCTCGAAGTAGGCCAGAATGCTCAGCGCCCACCCAAAAAAACCGATTTATTATGAACAAGTTGGCCCATTTTGCATTCTAGCTTTATGGAAAATGTTCAGCGCCTATTCTGGTTTCGCCGAGATCTGCGGTTGCACGACAACCGCGGCCTGTTTGAAGCTTTAAGCCGAGGAAGCACCTTGGCTGTTTTCGTTTTTGATGTTCAAATCCTGCAGAAATTGCAAGACAAAACCGACCGAAGGGTGCAGTACATACACCAACGGTTGTTAGACCTTGGTCGTGAAATTGAAGCCCAGGGCGGCCGTTTAAGGGTAATGTATGGCGAACCTTTGCAGGTTTGGGCAGAATTGGCCGATGCCTACAGGCCCGCCGAAGTCTTTGCAAACGAAGATTATGAGCCCTATGCCCGGAAACGCGATGCGGAAGTAGCCGCTCTGTTGCAAGAACGCGGAATTCAATTTCATGCCTTTAAAGACCACGTTCTTTGCAGCCCTGACGAAATTAAATCAGGCAGCGGCGGACCCTATTCTGTCTATACCCCATACAGCCGGGTTTGGCTGGAACGAGCCGCTCGGGAATCAGAACACCGCAGTTTTAATTCCGAAGGACTCGGTCAGGGCTGGACACAAGGCCTTGATGGGCATCTTATGCCCAGCCTGAACGACATGGGCTTTGAAGAAACAGCGTTTGATTATCCTGCACGCCAGGTGCCAAACCAATTGATTCGAGCCTATGCCGAAACGCGCAATACCCCATCCTTAGATGCCACAAGCAAACTTGGATTGCATTTGCGGTTTGGCAGCATTTCCGTGCGCGAATTGTACCGGCAGGCCGTGCAGCAAAGCGAAACCTTTGTAAAGGAATTGGCCTGGAGGGAATTTTTTATGCATGTAATGTGGCACCATCCGCGGGTGGTGGATCAGGCCTACAAACCGGCTTACGATGCGATTCCGTGGCTAAACCGAGAGGAAGACATTGAACGCTGGTGCGCAGGGCAAACGGGATATCCAATTGTAGATGCAGGCTTGCGGGAATTGCTCGCCACCGGATTTATGCACAACCGCGTACGCATGGTGGTTGCTGGATTTTTGGTGAAGCATTTGCTGGTGGATTGGAGGATTGGAGAGGCTTGGTTTGCTCGGCACTTGTTGGATTTTGAGCTGGCCAGCAACAACGGGAATTGGCAATGGGCAGCGGGAACCGGCTGCGATGCGGCCCCCTATTTTCGAGTGTTTAATCCAACCACACAGGCCGAGAAGTTTGATTCTAAAGGAGCGTACATCCGGCGTTGGATTCCAGAAATTGAAGGTTTTGGATACCCTAAGCCTATGGTTGAGCACGCGATGGCACGAAACAGGGCGATTGAAACCTACAAATTGGCCTTGGGAAAATAAGAAATGTTGATTTACGCTCTATTTTAATAGGCCCAGGCAATAACACTTTTGGGCTTAGATTGCCACAGCGCTCACCGCCTTGCTCAAAACAGGACCGCATGCCGGCCCCTTTGTTCCCTTTTCGGGTAAACACAATGGAACTTGTTCGCTATCGGGGGTTTTATAACAACAGCGCACCGATGGGTTCCCCGCGGGGGAGTTTTGCACCGTTTATTGAAAGGGGGGTATAACCAAAAAACACACAGCGGTGCACAGCATCGGCAATCCTGCCGGCCCTGTGCGCATTTCCTCAGCCCCTTTGTGTCCTATGTGGTAAAACAGAAATCGGCCCTTTCGGCCCTTTCAGGGCAGCCGCGTCAACCC
>Ga0208788_1001806_pt1 | contig 10154 bp, 10 predicted proteins | sample Wag4_2014_7_11_3_FD_187363 | JGI IMG/M metagenome (GOLD analysis project Ga0208788, IMG submission 187363) | Fresh water mixed with fracking chemicals microbial communities from Ohio, USA - Utica-2 Time Series FC 2014_7_11 (SPAdes) (version 2) ... | reverse complement strand
GCGCGAACTCCTTCTAAGTAACCCTTTGGTGGAATGAGCACTCCTGCTGTTCCAACCACGGATTCGATCAATATCGCGGCAACAGTGTTGGGGCCTTCAAATTTAATGACATCTTCCAAATGTTTAAGTGCGCGAGCGCACTCTTGCTCTTCACTTTCTGCCCAAAAGGCAGTTCGATACAAATACGGTCCAAAGAAATGAACATGTCCGTATGCAAACTCATTTGGCCAGCGTCGCGGATCTCCTGTTGCAGAGATCGCTGATGTTGTATTGCCATGGTAGGAACGATAGAAAGATAGAACCTTATGACGTTGTGTATGAATACGTGCCATTCGTATGGCGTTTTCAACGCCATCTGCTCCACCATTGGTAAAGAAAACTTTGTTCAAATGCGATTCTGTTCTATCGGTAATCAATTTAGCTGCGTTACTTCGAGCTTCGTTAGCATGCTGAGGTGCCACTGTCGTTAACAACTCTGCTTGTTCTTGAATAGCTTTGACTACCTTTGGATGCTGAAATCCAATATTTGTAAATACAAGTTGAGATGAGAAATCTAAAAACTTATTCCCATCAAAATCCCAGAAGTATGAACCTTCACCTGTTTGTACCGGTAATGGAGAAATAAGGCCTTGCGCAGACCATGAGTGAAATACATGGGCTCGATCAAGGTTGAAAACTTCTTGACCTCGGGCGGGATCTGGTTGGTTCATCCCCCTATCCAACCATTTTTACTAGGGTTAAGTAAGTCGTTGGTTGTAATCACCACTGCTTGTACTCTCTGCATGTGAATGAAAGTCAGAAGGCACCGATTAATAACCCTGAGCGGGCCCATGATCTACCCCCTTCAGAAATCTTTGCCGAGTTTATGAAGTCTGGATGGATACCAACTCCGCTAGATGGTGTTATCCAAGATGAAGTTATTGGGTACTGCGTTATGAGGCGTTCTCAACTTTCAGATGCTTTTAAATCCACGCGATTAGTAATTCCTAGTGGTTCTGCAAAACAGCGAAGCAACGACACCGACTATCTCTACCGGCCTCACTCGGCTTTTGCTTATTACACCGGTGTTCAAGGTGTTGAGGCCCAACCTGATTCTGTACTTGTCATGGAGCCAAGCGATGGCGGACATGAACCAATTTTGTTTATAAATCCCAGGTCGACTAGAGAGAGCGAAGCGTTTTATCAAGATGCAAAAAATGGAGAGCTTTGGGTTGGTCGCCGCTTTACAACAGATGAAGCATCACAGCGTTATGGTGTGGAAGTTAGGGAAGTTAAAGACTTGCCTAAATTTCTAAAGGGTAAACCTGCCGCAGCGTTGCATGGTTATGACGCACTAGTTGATACTGTCGTTAAACCCCATGCACGCTCTGAAGAGTTAGTTAATTTTGTATCTGCTGCTCGCCTGATTAAAGATGAGTATGAAATTGCACAGATGCAAAAGGCAGTAGATGCAACTCATCGCGGCTTCAACGATGTTATTAGCGCACTGCCTGCAGCGATTAATACTCCGCGAGGAGAGCGCGTAGTTGAGTCAGCGTTTTATGGCCGCGCCCGAATTGAAGGAAATGATTGTGGTTACAACACAATCGCGGCCTCAGGATCTCATGCCTGTATTTTGCATTGGAATAGAAATGATGGCGAGATCAACCCCGGGGAACTTCTTTTACTTGATGCTGGAATAGAACTTGACTCTTATTACACCGCCGACATAACCAGAACTCTTCCAATTACTGGTCGTTTCACCCCCGCACAAAGATCTCTTTACTTACTAGTTTATGAAGCTCAAAAAGCTGGAATTGCTGCAGTTAAAGCAGGAGTTCCATTTTTAGCAATTAATCAAGCAAGTCACGCAGTTTTGGCGCAGGGTTTAATTGATTTAGGTATCTTAAATATGAACCTTGAAGAAGTTATGGACCCTAAATTCGGATTACATAAACGGTGGACGTTGCATGGTGTTAGCCATATGTTGGGAATGGATGTTCACGATTGCGCCCAAGCGCGAGAAGATCAATACCGTGACGCAATTTTGCAAGTAGGCATGTGTTTAACTGTTGAACCAGGCTTATATATTCAACCCGACGATGAACTATTTCCTGCCGAATTTAGAGGAATTGGTATTCGAATTGAAGATGACGTGGTTGTCACAGAAGATGGTTGCATTAATTTGAGTGAAAACATTCCTCATCATCCCGATGAAATTGAAGCGTGGATGGCATCACTTCGATAAAAAAGAAAACCTGAGAAAATCTACGCTAACTGCAGTCCTAGCCAAGCAGCAAGTAATCCAAACCCAATTGATATCGTCAGATTAGCAACAGCTTCTTTATACCGCTTTAACTCGTATGCTAAATAAATATCCAGCATAAACGTTGACCAGGTTGTAAAGGCCCCGGCAAATCCAACTGCCAACAGATCTTCGACATGTTCTCCGCGACCAAAAGTTAAGCCCAACAAAAAAGATCCGAGAATGTTAACGACAAAAACACCATATGGTTTTGATGTGTGTCGCCGAATGTATTGGTCAACTACAAAGCGCGCAGGTGCGCCAACTGCCGCGCCACAAATTATTAATGCCATCTTCATTGGCGTACCGCAATCAACTTACGGGCAATTGGAAGAATGAGAATTACAGCTAAAAGTGAAAAGACAATGTTTTGTAATAAAAAGATCACGCCACCTTCGCGTGGTTCTAAAGATTGAGCTGTCACCGCTGAAAATGTAGTCATCCCTGCGCAAAATCCTGGAAGCAAAAGGAGACGCAACTGCGTTATCCCTCGGCGCTCCATCAAAACCAATAGAGCCGAGGCTAGCCCAGCACCGATAATGTTCGCAGCAAGTGTTCCGGTGCGATCGTTAGGAAAGATCTCACCTAACCCGTATCGAGTGAGGGTTCCTGCCACGCCACCGATTGAGACAAGGGCTAGTGTGTTCATGAAGGAGTTGTTTCTTTAAACTAACTGGTTAGTCGATTTTTGGAAGATCTTCCAATGCTAGAAAGTACGCTTGTTACAACACTAATAATGATGCTGGCAAAAACAGCCGACCAAAAACCACTTACTTCAAACTTATCGCTCCACTGTGAAACCAATATGAGAATTGCGGCGTTAACGACAATGAGAAATAGCCCTAAAGTTAAAATCACTGCAGGAAGTGTTAGTAGTTTAAGTAAAGAGCCCAGAGTTACATTTAACAAGCCAAATAACAGCGCAACCCAAAGATATGTCCCCGGGCCACCACTAACTTCAATTCCTGGAACCAGTGCAGTTGCTACCCAAAATGAAATAGCAAGTGCGGCCCAGCGAATTAATAACCTCATACAGAGATTATAGGCCCTCGCGCTTTCGGATTTTGGTTCCTAACCAGCGAACTGGATCGTACTTAATGTCAGCAACGCGCTCTTTCATTGGAATGATTGCGTTGTCTGTAATTTTGATGTGTTCTGGGCAAACCTCTGTACAGCACTTGGTGATGTTGCACATTCCAAGTCCATGCTCTTCTTGCGCAGTTTTCTTGCGGTTCTTCAACATATCCAGAGGGTGCATATCTAACTCTGCAATACGGATAAAGAAACGAGGTCCAGCAAATGACTTCTTGTTCTCTTCGTGATCTCTGACCACGTGACAAACATCTTGGCAAAGGAAACACTCAATACATTTGCGGAATTCTTGAGATCTCTCGACGTCAATTTGTTCCATGCGTGCTTCACCGGGGGCAAGGTTTTTTGGATGCTCATATGCTGGAACTTCCATTGCCTTTTTGTAGTTAAATGAAACATCTGTTACTAAATCTTTGATAATTGGAAATGCACGAAGTGGTGTGACCGTAATCGTTTCATCATCACCAAATGATGCAACCTGTGTCATACACGCTAAGCGCGGCTTTCCATTGATCTCCATGGAACATGATCCGCACTTACCTGCTTTACAGTTCCAGCGAACAGCTAAGTCGCCCATCTGTGTTGCCTGTACGCGGTGAATTACATCTAGTACTACTTCACCCTCATTGGCCTCAACAGTTACATCTTTGAGACCACCATCTTTTGAGTCTCCACGCCAGATTCGAAGCTTCACGTTACGTGCCATTACTTGGTACCGCCTTTCGAAGTTTCCTCTGGTGTCATGTACTTCTCTAACTCATGAATATCAAAAAGATCAAAGAGTTCTGCTGGATATGTTGGCAGCGCCTGTTCACGGATGTTTACTTTTTCTCCATCAAATGATGAAATCAAATTGACTTGGCGCCATCTTGTCTCCATGTGTGGGAAGTCATCGCGAGTATGTCCTCCACGAGATTCTTCACGTGTGATTGCAGACTTTGCCGTGCTTTCTGCAACTAACAACATATTGTCTAGATCAAATGCTAAGTGGAAGCCTGGGTTAAAGACTCGGCCACCTGAAACAGCAACGTTTGCGCTGCGTTTTCTGATCTCTGCAATTTTTTCGATAGCTTCTTTAAGTTCAGATCCTGTTCGAATAATTCCAACAAGATTATGGGTAATCTCTTGAAGCTCTGCATGTAATGAATAGCTGTTCTCGCCACCTTGACGATCAAAGGGTGCTTGAATCTTTGCTTTAGCTTTTGCAATCGCTGCATCACTAACTGGATTTGCACCGTTGTTCTTTAAGTATTCAATTGCGCCCATTCCTGCACGGCGACCAAAGACCAAAAGATCTGTTAATGAGTTACCGCCAAGACGGTTTGATCCATGCATTCCACCTGCAACTTCACCGGCTGCAAATAATCCGGGAACACCGACTGCTGCAGCTGTATCTGGGTCAACTTCAACGCCACCCATTACATAGTGACATGTTGGGCCAACTTCCATTGCCTCTTTAGTGATGTCAACGCCAGCTAATTCATAAAACTGGTGCCACATAGAAGGAAGACGCTTTTTAATTACTTCTGCCGGAATTCTCTTGGATACATCTAAGAAAACTCCGCCATGTTCGGTGCCGCGACCAGATTTAACCTCAGTATTAATTGCGCGAGCAACTTCATCACGTGGCAACAGCTCTGGTGGACGACGATTGTTATCTTGATCTTCATACCAACGATCGGCTTCTGCTTCATTGTCTGCATACTTATCTTTGAAAACATCTGGAATGTATTTGAACATGAAACGCTCGCCCAGGTTGTTAGTAAGTACTCCACCCTCACCACGAACAGACTCTGTTACCAAAATTCCTCTAACCGATGGTGGCCAAACCATTCCAGTTGGATGGAACTGCAAGAACTCCATGTCAACTAGGTTGGCGCCAGCCTTTAGAGCTAATGCGTGACCGTCTCCGGTTCCTTCCCAACTATTGGAAGTGATTTTAAATGTTTTGCCTACGCCACCTGTTGCAATAACAACAGCCGGTGCTTCAAACAAAACCTCTTCGCCGCTTTCGCGCCAGTAGCCATATGCACCAGAGATCTTGCCGTTTTCTTTCAAAATATCTGTAATTGTTAACTCTGCAAAAACCTTTATTCCGCTTTCCATATCTCCGGTTTCGCGGCCATCTTTTTGCTGCAGCGCAACAATTTTTTGTTGCATTGTGCGGATTAACTCTAAGCCTGTGCGGTCTCCCACGTGTGCAAGACGAGGGTATTCATGCCCACCAAAGTTACGCTGTGAAATCTTTCCCTCTTTTGTGCGATCAAATAACGCACCCCATGTCTCTAGCTCCCAAATACGGTCTGGTGCTTCTTTGGCATGAAGTTCTGCCATACGGAAATGGCTAAGAAATTTTCCTCCACGCATTGTGTCGCGGAAGTGAACCTTCCAACTGTCTTTGTCGTTGACGTTACCCATTGATGCGGCGGCGCCACCTTCGGCCATAACAGTATGTGCTTTACCAAATAATGACTTACAAATGATTGCTACTCGCAGCCCAGCTTCACGTGCCTCTACTGCCGCCCGTAAACCTGCACCACCGGCACCGATTACAAGGACATCGTATTTATGGCGTTCTAGTGTCATAGTCGATTTTCCTTTTAGAAGAAGTAGAAGTTAGTCCATGCGCCAGTTGCTACTTGGCGAACATAGATATCGGCGAATGCAACAGCTGCTAATGAATACCATGCAAATTGTTGGTGTTTGGCGTTAAGCACTGAAACCTTTGACCACAGCTTGTAGCGCACTGGGTGTTTGGAGAAGTGCTTAAGTCGACCACCGATTGTGTGGCGGCATGTGTGGCAAGAAAGAGAGTAGAGCCACAACATAGTTGCACTAAGAGTTAAAACGATTGAGCCAACACTCATATGGCCCCAATCCCCTTCGGCATCTCTAAATGAGATTATGGCGTCATAAGTGAGAATTACGTTGAAAATTAAACCTGCATAGAAGAACCAGCGGTGTGCGTTCTGAAAAATTAATGGGGAGCGAGTTTCACCTGTGTACTTCTCGTGTGGTTCTGCAACCCCGCAAGCTGGAGGTGACAACCAAAATGAACGGTAATAAGCCTTGCGGTAGTAGTAGCAGGTCATTCTAAAACCTAATGGGAAGATCAAAATGATTAACGCTGGCGAAAGTGCAAAGTTAAAAATCTGTGCGCTAACTGGTGTAAACCCTAAAAGTGTTGCACCTGGTTCGCATGCTTCAGATAAACATGGTGAATAGAAAGGTGAGATTAAGTGTGAGTCTTTTACAAAGTAGTTGTCATTTTCAAAGGCACGAAAGGTTGCATAAATAACAAAAGAGATAAGTACAGAAAAAGTTAGTAGTGGCTCTAACCACCACTTATCTGTGCGCAACGTGCGCTTATCAATCTTGGCGCGCGTTGGCGAAAAAACACCTGACATCTGCAACTCCCCTGATACTGCCTATGGATTTGGACTGTAAATCACCTTGGGTAATTGTGCGCTTGCTGGGAATATTTCGCTAGGTGTATCCATGCGTAGAGGCTATGAACTAACCCACACAGGCAGTAATTGGCCAATTCATGGCGATTAATCATGAGCAAAAGAGAAAAATGGCGGAGGGCGTGGGATTTGAACCCACGATACTTTCGTATGCCGGTTTTCAAGACCGGTGCACTCGGCCGCTATGCGAGCCCTCCGTGGGAGAGATTACCTGACTTTAGGGCTGGCGAAAAATCGAAGCTTTGTTTAGGCAGGGGTATTAAACGGGTATCAACCGAGCGAGTAACTGGTGCAGATATTTAGGCGGGGAGTTCGAGCAACGCTTCAATCACTTTTGCAACACCATCTTGCTCACAAGGTTCTGCAACACTCTTTGCAAATAAAGGAGCATGCGGGTGGCCATCACTGATTGCATAAGAACGTGCTGTCCACTTGAGCATCGAAAAGTCATTTGGATTATCGCCAAAACTTACGCAGTCATCTGCTGTTAATCCGATCCGCTTTGCCATCATTTCTAATGTTGCACCTTTAGAAACATTAAGTGCAGAGATTTCAATCAAGGAATCATTTGCAGCAGAGTGTGTGACTGTTGCCAAATCTCCTAGAGTTTTATGTGCGATCTCAACCATTTGATCAGATGTGTATTCAAGGTTGCTACAACGAGCCAGAAGTTTTAACGCTGGAACTCTTACTCCATCTTCGATTTTTTCAACGCCAACATTATCTAGTCCTATGTCCCACTTTGGGATGTATCCAATTTCTCTTTGATAGTGGTCATTTGATTCAACAGCAAATGAAATCTCCGGCATCACAGCTCGCATCCGTTGGACAATCTCAGTTTGATCATCAATGGAAATCATCCACTCTTCCAAAATTACATCATTGATCAAGTCATACAACATTGCACCGTTACAGCAAATTGCAGCTCCAAAACCAAATGCATCACGAATCTCACCCATCCAGCGAGGCGGGCGTCCAGTCACAAAAAATATGTGTATGCCCATTTCTTTGGCGCGAGTGAACGCATCAATTGTGCGCTGGCTAATTACACCTTCATGCGAAACGATTGTGCCATCAAGATCTGTTGCAATTAACTTAGGTCTTTTATTCACACCAACTCAAATCTTTTTGTACCCAAAAATGGTTGTAAAGCAGCTGGAACATTAACTGTTCCATCAGCATTTTGGTGATTTTCTAAAATGGCAACAACCATGCGTGGAATTGCAACGAGTGTTCCATTTAGCGTTGCAACTGCTTTTGTCGCATCAGCATCTTTAAATCGAATGTTTAAGCGGCGTGCTTGAAACTCTGTGCAGTTTGAAGTGCTTGTTACTTCTCTATATGCATCTTGAGTTGGAATCCATGCTTCGATATCAAATTTACGATTTGCACTCGATCCCAAATCACCCGAGGCCACATCTATGACGCGATAGGGAATCTCCATTGCATTAAGGAACTCTTTTTCCCATTGTAAAAGCCGCTGGTGCTCTTCCTTCGCTTGATCAGGATGGCAAAAAGAAAACATTTCAACTTTATCAAACTGGTGAACACGAATTATGCCGCGTGTATCTTTTCCATAAGTTCCGGCTTCTCTGCGAAAACATGTTGAGTATCCGGCATAACGCATTGGTAACTTCTCTACAGCAAGAACTTCATCCATATGCATTGCGGCCAGCGGAACCTCAGATGTTCCAACTAAATACACATCATCTTTTTCAAGGTGATAAACATTTTCTGCCGCTTGGCCTAGAAATCCAGTTCCCTCCATGGCTGCAGAGTTAACAAGTACTGGTGGAATTACAGGGGTAAAGCCAGCTTTATTTGCTGATGAGATTGCAAAATTAACTAGAGCAAATTCAAGCATTGCCCCTACACCTGTTAGATAGTACGAACGAGATCCCGCCACTTTAGCGCCGCGCTCTGTATCAATTGCGCCAAGCAACTTACCTAGCTCTACGTGATCTTTTGGTTCAAAATCAAAAACTCTAGGTGTGCCAACGTGTTCTATAACAACAAAATCTTCTTCTTTGCCAATAGGTGCTTGTGGATCTAAAACATTTGAGATCGCCATGGTCAGCGATTTTGCCTCTGACTCTGCTTGTGCGCGCTTTGCATCGGCCTCTTTAACTTTGGCAGCAAGAACCTTCGCGCTCTCAAGTAACGCTGCTTTTTCGTCACCTTTTGCAGAGGCTACTGATTTTGACAAAAGATTTTGTTCTGCTCGTAAAGATTCAAATTGATCAAGGGTTAATTTACGTACTTCATCTGCTGCTAATACTTTTTCAACAATCGAATCATCCTCACCGCGAGCCTTTTGTGATGCACGAACTACATCTGGGTTTTCGCGTAAAAACTTGATGTCGATCATTTACTTAACCTTTTCTCGTGGATACGAACCTAGGAATCGGATCTCTTCACAGATGGCGCGAAGGCTTTCTATTGCCTCCTTTACGGGGGCATCAGCTATATGACCTTCGGCATCAATAATGAAATGGTAATGGCCAAGCTCTAAACCAGTAGGACGTGACTGAATAAAAGTTAGGTTGATATCCCGCTTTGCAAACTCGGTCAATATATCTAGCAATGCACCGGCGTGGTCCATGCCGATAAATGCTGCTATTGAGGTTCTATCTAAGCCTGAACTTTTTGGAACTGTTCCGGGCTTTGAAACCACAATGAAGCGAGTGATGGCTCCTGGGTTATCGGCAATATTGTCTGCAATTACTCGCAGCCCATAATGCGCCGCAGCAACAGGTGCTGCAATCGCTGCATCAAATTCACCTCGTGAAATTGCCTCAGCCGCAGCCGCTGTTGATGATGTAGAAATTAACTCTGCATCTGGGTAATTGTTTGCAACCCACATACGACATTGTGCTTCTGCATGCGGGTGTGTTGCGATTCGGCGAATATCTGTTGTGTCTTGCTTGATCATCAGTGCAAAAGAAACTGGCAACGTAACTTCACCAACGATTACTAAAGGCTCACCTGTTGCTAGCTCGTCTAATGTTCGCGCAACTACACCTTCAACTGAGTTCTCAATTGGCACTAGTGCAAAGTGAGCTTTACCTAACCGGACAGCATCTAAAGCTGAGGTCACATTGGCATATGGAATAAGTGAATCATTCGAGGAAGTGATCTTTTTAAGAGCCGCCTCAGTAAATGTCCCTTTAGGACCGAGATAGGCGTATGTACTCACTTGCTAATGATACCCGAGTGCGGACCTTGCATTTGACGGATTATTTGTGATCACAACGTCAACGCCATTGTCAGCGCAAAATCGCACATCCTTGGCATCATCGACGGTCCAAACA
>Ga0208788_1001803_pt1 | contig 10160 bp, 6 predicted proteins | sample Wag4_2014_7_11_3_FD_187363 | JGI IMG/M metagenome (GOLD analysis project Ga0208788, IMG submission 187363) | Fresh water mixed with fracking chemicals microbial communities from Ohio, USA - Utica-2 Time Series FC 2014_7_11 (SPAdes) (version 2) ... | reverse complement strand
TCCGAGGGCAATGTCGGGATGATGCAGGCGGTCAAGCGCTTCGATCCTGATCGCGGCTTCCGTTTGGCGACCTATGCCATGTGGTGGATCCGCGCGGCCATTCAGGAATACATCCTGCATTCCTGGTCGCTCGTGAAAATGGGCACCACGGCGGCACAGAAGAAGCTGTTCTTCAACCTGCGCCGCTTGAAGGCGCAAATGTCCGCGCTGGAAGAAGGCGATTTGCAGCCCGAACAGGTGGCCAAGATCAGCCATGTGCTGCAAGTGCCGGAACAGGATGTGATTTCCATGAACCGGCGCCTTGCGGCTGCCGACAATAGCCTGAATGCGCCGCTTCGCGCCGATGGCGAAGGTGAATGGCAGGATTGGCTGGTGGATGAAAGCGAGAACCAGGAACAGGAACTCGCGGAACATCAGGACATGTCAAACCGCCGCGAATTGCTGAGCGGTGCGCTGAAAACGCTGAATGAGCGTGAGCGCCATATCCTGATTGAGCGCCGCCTTAAGGAAGAACCGACAACGCTGGAAGAACTTTCGCAGCACTACAACATCAGCCGCGAACGCGTGCGCCAGATTGAAGTGCGCGCTTTCGAAAAGCTTCAAAAATCCATGAAGCAGCAGATCATGGATCGGCGACTCACGATTGGCTGACTAAGCCCTGCACAAAAAAAGGCGGTGGAAATTCCACCGCCTTTTCTTTTGCCGTAGCGCCAATCAGCGCATCGGCGGCGCGTATTGCAGGCCACCCTTGGTCCAAAGATTATTCACACTGCGCGGGAAGCCGATCGGGGTCATGTTGCGTTCCCAGATTTCGCCGTAATTCCCGACAGCGCTAATGATGCGCGGCGCCCAATCCTTCTCGAGCCCCAGCATCTGGCCAAGATCACCGGTCTGGCCCATGAAGCGCTGGATATCGGGGTTGGTGCTATTGGCGAAGCTGCCGACATTGGCTTGCGTAATGCCAAGTTCTTCCGCCGTCACCAGGGCGAAATGCACCCAACGCACGACATCAAAATAACGCCAGTCACCCTTGCGGACCACGGGACCAAGCGGTTCCTTGGAAATGATTTCCGGCAGCAGCAGGAAACGGCTGGCATTGGCACCTTGCGCCGCGGCGAAGGACGCCAGCGAAGAAGCGTCGGTCGTGTAGGCATCGCAGCGCTTATTGATGAAGGCGCTCCGGATTTCTTCGATATTCTCGATCACCACTGGCGTGAAGCGCAGCCGATTGCTGCGGAAGAAATCGGTCATGTTGAGTTCGGTGGTGGTGCCCGGCTGCACGCATACCGTGGCGCCATCAAGCTGCTTGGCTGATGTCACACCGCTATCGCGATGCACCATGAAGCCCTGGCCGTCATAGACATTGATGCCCGCGAAAACGAGGCCGAGCGAGGCTTCGCGCGTCAGCGTCCAGGTCGTGGTGCGGGACAGCATGTCAATTTCGCCGGATTGCAGCATGGTGAAGCGCTGCTGCGTCGAAGAAGGGACAATCCGAACCTTGTTGGGGTCGCCCAGAATGGCGGCCGCCACGGCGCGGCAATAATCCACATCCAGGCCGCGCCACACACCCTGACTATCCGGCAAGGAAAAGCCGACCGTGGAGGGCGAGGTGGAGCAGATAAGCTGCCCACGAGCGCGAATGGCAGCCATGGTATCGGCCGCCGGCGCTTGCGCCATGGCCGGCGCGGTGGTGGCGGCCATCAGCCCGGCCAGGGCCGCGCCACGCAGGGCGCTTCCGAGTTTCAACATTGATCTCTGTCTCCCATAGGTTCCGAAGGCCGAAAGGCACCGGCCTCGTGCTGGTAACATGAATGTCAGACGGCCAGAGTCCAACCCCCCAAGGGCTTGAATCAGCCGAAAAAGCTTAACAGGCCGGCTTTTGGCGCCAATCTGGCGCTAACCGGGCGGACGTAGCCCGCACCAATCTGCGATAAAGGTAGCAATGGTCCGGGTGCATGTGCGCAAATCCTCAATCGAGGTGCGCTCATCAAAGGCATGCGCCCCCTCCCCCTTCGGGCCGTAGCAAAGCCCAGGGATATCGAAATAAAGCCCGTAATAACGCGTATCATTCACCGCCGTGGTGCGCCGTTCCGGCAATTGACCGCCGTGAACCGCAGCATGGGCGGCGGCGAGCACGGCCTCGGCCTCGCTGCCCGGTTCCAGCACGTAAGGATCGGTCTGAAAGCCGGTCCAGACAATCTCGGGCGGGTTATTGGCCAGGAAGCCATCCCCCTTGGCGGCTGCGCGCACGGTCGCTTCAATGCCGGCCATGGCTTCTTCCGGCGTGGTACCGGGCACCAGGCCGATGCGGCAATCCACCTCACACCAGGCGGGGGTGGAAGATGCCCAATCACCGCCGCGAATAATGCCGGGGTTGAATTTGATCGGGTCCTTGATAGCGGCATACCAAGAATTGGCCCGAGCAGCCTCATTCAATGTGCGGGTATGGGCATAAAGCGCCTGGATCAGCACATAGGCGGATAGGATAGCATTGCTGCCATCCTGCGCCACCGCAACATGCACAGGAATGCCGCGCACGCGCAGCCGAAACCAGATGGTGCCGGTTTGGCTCCGGGTAATGGTGTGGCCGGTGGGTTCCGGCACCAGCGCGGCGTCAGCACGGTAACCGCGCAGCAGCGTGGAAAGCGCGCCATTGCCGGTGCTTTCTTCCTCGGTCACCGTTTCCACATAGACATCGGCGGCGGGTTCGAACCCTGCATCGCGAATGGCATCCATGGCATAGACCATGCAGGCAACGCCCGATTTCATGTCATGCGCGCCGCGGCCATACATCCAGCCATCGCGGATCACGGCGGCATAGGGCGGGTGGGTCCACATATCGGCGGGGCCTTCGGGCACCACATCAACATGGCCTTGCAGGATCAGGCTGCGGCCCGTGGGGTTCTTCGCGCGATACGCCGCCACCACCTGCACGCTGCCCGCGGGATCACATCCCACCATGGGCGCCATCTTCGGATGCGGCGGCACATCGGCCAAGGTATAGCGGTCCACCGCATAGCCGCGCGCGGCCATCTGGCGGGCGAACCAATCCTGCAAGGGCGCTTCCCGCCCGCGCAGGCTTGGAAAGCGCACCAATTCGGCCAGGAACTGCACCTGCCTATCGAAATTCACGTCTATGGCGGCGGCAATACGCGCCATGGCTTGGCTGTCGGCCATGATGATCACTCTTTCCTATGCTGGGGGCTCATGCTGCCTTCACGAAGCGATCGTGCCTTTCGTATAGCCCGCCTCGGGCACAAAGGCGCGTACTGCGACAAGTTGATGGTGTGCCCGCGGCAGATTGGGCGCCGATGCCTCGGTTGTATCGCGCGTGAAAAGGCGCCGCCCATAACGCCCGCAGGCCGACCGCAAGAAGCAGCGCGTGGAACCTTCCCCCCCGGTTGTTCCCAAGGGTTCGAGCAATGATAATGATGCCCCGTGAAAAACCAGACCAAATCTCGCAAGCACAGGCTTTCAGCGCGCCGCAAGTGGACACTTGATATCTCATCTTAAGGGTAACTTCACGATTTCACTCATAGACTTCAACTTCCTTGAAAAAAAACCCTGAATTCCCTCCATGAACGCTTCGCCCTTGGCCTGCCCGTCCGCCTTGTCCTTGTGCAGCGGTCAAGCACTGAACTTACGTCATTCATTTCTTGCCGGGCCACGACATTCCTCCAGCAACTTCGGTGACGTGCCAAATCGGCCCTTTCGCAATCCTTTGTTGATATCATTGCATTAGGATGCCTGACCATGACGATTCCATTGCCGACCCACCCTGCCACTGAGACTCTATATCGTTCAGAGGGCCGCGCCTGGATGGAATGGAACGCGGATACGGATGAACTGCTTTTCTCACCTGCGGCGCTTGACCTTTTGGGCTTGACCTCGTCAGACGCGCCGCGACATGAAGCCGAACTCGTCACGCTTTTCAAGAAGCCGAGCCAGAGCAAACTGGCCATTACGCTGGAAGATATCCTGACGCAAAGGGAAACCTCGTCAGTTGAATTGTTGTGTCAGTCGCAGGATGGGGCCAAGCTTGTCCTGTTCAATGGCCAATTGGATACGTCGCGGCAAGGCCGCATTGTGGGTGCCACATTTGAAGACATCAGTGCCAGTAGCGGCGCGCCACAGCATCTTGCGGCCAAGGTACGTCTCCAGAACTTTATCAATCTTCTCCAGAAGGATGATGCTTATTTCGATTCGGTTCCCCTCGGGCTGGTGATCGTGAACGCAGGATTCATCACGAAGGCGAATCCGAAGATCGCCGAAATTCTTTCAACCCCGATGCCGCGCCTGCTGGGTGAGCCTGTATCGCGAATCCTGTCATCAAAACAAGCTTATGATTTCTACATGGAGGCCGTTTGGGGCGAAGGTAGCGAAAATGGTGATGACCATGTCGAAACCGAGTTCGAGAGTGATGACGGTACGCGGCTATGGCTGAAGGTCAGCATATCGCGTATTGCGACACCTGGCGCAGAGAATTCCTGCCTCTGCATCATTGGGGATATCACAGCGCGCAAGAAGCTTGAGCAGGATGTCTGGAACGGCCTGGCCGAGACCATTTCCGCGAAAGAATCGGCCGATAACGCAAGCCGCGCAAAAAGCGAATTCCTGGCGATGGTGAGCCACGAAATTCGTACCCCGCTTTCCGCCGTGATTGGCATGCAGCGATTGGCGCTGCGCGATCCTGACTTGCGAGAGAAGACGCGCAAGCAGTTGGATATGGCCAAGACAAATGCCGAATTTCTCCTGGATCTGCTCAATGATATCCTTGACTTCTCGAAAATAGAGGCAGGCAAACTCATCCTTGAATCCGTGGATTTTTCCCTCCGGGGCGTTGTTTCCGACAGCGTTGCCCTTTTGAACGAACGTGCCGAAATCAAGAATATCGCCCTTGATGTCGGTATCGAGGACAGGGTGCCCGACACGCTGGAGGGCGATCCGGCGCGTATCAAGCAGATTTTACTGAACCTGATCGGCAATGGCATCAAATTCACCGATCAAGGCGGCGTTTCGCTTAAGGTGACGCTGCACGCACAACAGGGGGAAAATTTCCATATCCGCTTTCAGGTGACGGATACGGGTATGGGCATTTCTCCAGACGCCCAGCAAAGGCTCTTTCAGAAGTTTGCCCAGGCGGATACATCCACAACCCGCCGCTTTGGCGGAACCGGCCTTGGCCTTGCAATTTGCAAGCAGATTGTTGACCTCATGCAAGGAGAAATTAACCTGACCAGTGAAGTGGGTAGGGGAAGCTGTTTTTCTTTCACCATCCCCTTCAAACTTGGAACAACGCCTATCAATGGCCTGCAAGTGCAGCTGCGGCCTCATTCGCACCAACTGCAAATTCTTTGCGCTGAGGATTTCTTGCCTAATCAGATAATCATTCAGGGCCTGTTGGAGGAAATGGGCCATCGAGCGGAATTTGTTGACAATGGTCGTAAGGCACTGGAAGCCTTGGCCTTACGTAGTTTTGATGTGATACTGATGGATGGTCGGATGCCGGAAATGGATGGTGCTACAGCGGTTCGCTTGATCCGGGCTGGCGGCGAAGGCCAGTTCTATATTCCAAATCCCAAGATCCACATCATCATGTTGACGGCCAATGCCGATGAAGAAAGCCGGAAATTCTATCTCTCCTGCGGTGCCGATGATTTTCTTGTCAAACCAATTGATGAGATGATGCTGCATCACAGCCTTGCTTGCGCCATCGAAGCCCGGCTCTCCGAAGGCGCGACACTTCTCGCACTTCTTCAAGACAGCAGCGCCTTACTTGAAACACTCTTTGGCAAAGCCGAAACTGGCATGGGTTTCTCTGACATCGGCAGCAATACGGATGCAACCGTTCGAAAGGAGGATAAAAACTCTAGCTTGAAGCAAAGATTGGTTGGTGCCTTTTGCGCTGATCTCCCGCGCCGTCTGGATGAATTGGATTTGTTCTCCACAGCGCGGGATATGACAGGTCTGGGAGGTCTCTTTCATGGCCTGAAGGGCAGCGCTGGTTATATTTGGCCTGGCGGAGAATTGGAGGACTTGAGCGCGATGCTCGAAAAAGCTGCCGACCGACAGGATTGGGACCTGATCGTCGAGAAAGTACCGGTCCTTCGGGAAATTCTCCAGAATATCTTGAAAGGGGCCGAGTCATGAGAGCACTTGTGGTTGATGATGATGTCGTGTCGCGCATGGCCCTGGCCGATCTGATGCGCAGCTTCATTGAATTGAAGGTGGTTGAAGCCGTTGACGGTCAGGATGCCTGGGAAAAGCTGGAGATGGGACCCGCCCCCATGATCTGCTGCTGCGATGTCCAAATGCCCAGGCTTTCCGGCATTGATCTGCTGAAGCGCGTGCGCTCCTCACCACGCTTCAAGGATATCCCTTTCGTTTTGGTCACCGCCGCCTCTGACCTTGATACGGTGAGGAAGGCGGTGACGCTTGGTATCAGTCATTATATCGTGAAGCCCTTTCATGCACGGGAAGCGCGCGGGTCACTACAGAAAATTCTGAATGCCGCCTGGGAGAGAATTGCCGAACCGCCGCCCGCGACGCTCAATCGCCTGAATATTGCGCCTGATCAGCTCATGACTTACCTTTATTCTCTGCGCGGCCAGTGCGCGGTTTTTGCGCGTGACCTGCGGCGCTGCAAAAACCTGCAGGATGTGCAGGATGTGGTAGAGCGGCTGAAGGGTTTGCACACTGGCTGCCTTACGCTTGGGCTGCATTACGCGGCGGAGTTAGTCATGCAATTGCGTGATGAAACATCCGATATCGAACGAGTCGAACAGGCCTTGATCGAAATTGAATTGGCCATTTCCTCGCAGGAGGAAAGGGTCAAGGCCCGCCATAGCCTAGCCAGCGGCGTGGGGATCAAGCGCAGCGCCATGGGTGGCGCCCCGGCCTGAAGGGGCACGGGACCGCTTTCCCACAGGGGCTCGTCTGTGCTTCGCTAGGTTTGCAGGAGCAAACCATGTCAAACACCGAATCGTCGGGGCCTTCGCCAACACGCCACACGCAAACCGCCATGCTCGCCGAACGGGCAGCGGTTTTGCTCCTGCTCGCCCTTCTACTGTACGGCGTGATCCGAGTGCTGGAGCCCTTCGGCCTTGCCATCGCCTTTGGCGGCTTCATCGCCATTGGCACCTGGCCAATGCGCGATGCAATGGTTCGCCACGGGATCCCGCGCGGTATCGCCGCGACCATCATGCTGCTGGTACTCATTCTCTCCCTCGCGCTGCCCGCACTCGCGCTGACACCGGAATTGGGTGGTCAGATCGCCAATGCATCCAAGGTGGCGCGCGAGCTTCTTGCCGGCCTACCGGAAACACCCCCGGCCCGGCTTTCCCGGCTGCCATTGGTGGGCGGCACCATCAGCAGCGCGTGGCCACAATTGCTGCATATGCAGGGAGATTTTTCGGAATTGCTCGCCCCTTATGCCGGACGCATCACCAGCCTTTTGGTGGATATAGGGCAAGCGGCGGCGGCAAGCGTGGTCCAGATTCTCCTCGCCCTGATCGTGGCGACCGCCTTCTGGGCCAGCGGCGACAAGCTGGCGAGTGAGGTAAATGACATTGCCGGGCGGCTGGCGGGGGAAACAGGGCGTAATGCGGTTGCATCAGCTGAGGGCGCGGTACGCGGCGTCGCTTGGGGTATTGTCGGCACTGGCATTATCCAGGCAGCGCTGATGGCGCTTGGCCTTGCCCTCGCCGGTGTACCGGGCGTTGCGGTGATTTCCTTCCTGACGCTGATTTTCTCCATCAGCCAGGTGCTCGGGCCGCTGGTAGTTGTGGCTTGGCTTGGCGCGGCGGCGTGGCTTTACAGCGAGGCACAACTCGGCTGGGCGATCTTCATGGCGCTTTGGGGTCTCATCATGGTCTCAGGCAGCGACAACATCATTCGGCCCCTTCTTATTAAACGCAGCAGCGAAATGCCGCTTTCGCTCATTATTCTTGGCGTTTTTGGCGGGTTGATTGCCTTTGGCTTTCTGGGGCTTTTCATAGGCCCAGCGCTGCTTGCTGTGGCGCATGGGCTGTTGAAAGCTTGGCGCGGCAGTGCGGCCTGAAAGCCCAGGGCTGGCAAAGCCCGCCTCCCAGGTTATGACGTAAATCATGAAATAGCAGGAGCGCCCCATGGCCACACGCAAGCATCGCATCGCCGTCATCCCAGGGGATGGCATTGGCAAGGAAACTACGCCCGAGGGGCTTCGCGTGCTGGATGCCGCGGCGCGGCGCTTCGGCTTTGACTTGGAACTCACGCATTACGATTGGTCCTGCGAAACCTACACCAAGACCGGCAAAATGATGCCGGATGATGGCATGGATCGCTTGAAGGACAGCGACAGCATCTTCCTGGGTGCCGTGGGCTGGCCGGGTGTGCCGGATCATGTCTCGCTTTGGGGTTTGCTCATCCCCATCCGGCGCGGCTTTGACCAATATGTGAATCTGCGCCCCTGCCGGCTGCTGCCGGGCGCGACGACGCCGCTTGCGAACCGTGGCCCCAAGGATATTGATTTCATTGTGGTGCGCGAGAATACGGAAGGCGAATATTCTTCAAGCGGCGGGCGCATGTTTGTGGGGACAGACCGCGAATTCGTCTCCCAAGAAAGCGTCTTTACGCGCATCGGCGTGGATCGCGTGCTGCGCTACGCCTTTGAATTGGCCAAAACCCGGCCGCGCAAGAAGGTGACGAGTGCCACAAAATCCAATGGCATCACTTTCACCATGCCCTATTGGGATGAACGCTTTGCCGAAATGGCGAAGAATTATCCGGGCATCACGACGGACCAATTCCATATTGATATCCTCTGCGCGCATTTCGTGCAGCATCCGGATTGGTTTGATGTGGTGGTCGGGTCCAATCTGTTCGGTGATATCCTGTCAGACCTTGGGCCGGCGGTGGCGGGTTCCATCGGCATTGCGGCGAGTGCGAATATCAACCCCGAGAAACGCTTCCCTTCCATGTTCGAACCCGTCCATGGCAGCGCGCCGGATATTGCCGGCAAATTCATCTGCAACCCGATCGGGCAGATCTGGTCGGGGGCGATCATGCTGGAACACCTCGGCGAAAAACAGGCCGCCGATGCGATCCTGGCGGTGATTGAAAAGCTGCTGGCGGAAGGTGGCCCGCGCACGCGCGATATGGGCGGGCAGGCCGGGACTGAGGATGTTGGCCGCGCCATCGCTGAAGCCGTAGCAAAGTTCTGATCAGCTCAAAAAAATAGGGCTCGCCGGATCACACTGGCGAGCCCTTTTTCTTTGGGTAAAACGCGACGGAAGCGCTTACCGCTCCAGGCACATGGCAACACCCATGCCGCCGCCGATGCACAGCGTTGCCAGCGCCTTCTTCGCGCCGCGCTTTTGCATCTCAAACAACAGGGTCGTCAGCACGCGGGCACCAGACGCACCAATCGGGTGGCCAATGGCAATCGCGCCACCATTCACATTTACCTTGCTTGTATCCCAGCCAAGATCCTTATTCACGGCAATGGCCTGCGCGGCGAAGGCTTCATTGGCTTCAATCAGGTCAAGATCATCAATCTTCCAACCCGCCTTCGCCAAGGCCTTGCGCGATGCCGGGATGGGGCCCGTGCCCATGATGGAAGGATCAACACCCGCCGTTGCCCAGGACACGATGCGCGCCAGCGGCGTAATGCCGCGCTTGGCGGCTTCGGCTGCTGTCATCACCACCACCGCCGCCGCACCATCATTGATGCCGGAAGCATTGCCGGCAGTCACAGACCCATCCTTGGCGAAGGCGGGGCGCAGCTTGCCGAGGATTTCCATCGTCGTATCCGGCTTCGGATATTCATCGGCGGACACAATGACATCGCCCTTGCGGCCCTTCACCGTGACCGGCGTTATTTCATCCGCGAAACGACCGGCGGCCATGGCTTCGCCCGCCTTACGCTGCGAGTTGAAGGCAAACTGATCCTGTTCATCGCGCGTGATCTGGAAGGCGCGGGCCACGTTCTCCGCCGTATTGCCCATGTGATAGCCGTGAAAGGCATCCATCAGCCCATCACGCAGCATGGTATCCATCAGGGAAAGATCGCCCATCTTCTGCCCGGCGCGCAGCTGCTGCGCATGAGGTGCTTGCGTCATGCTTTCCTGACCACCCGCCACCACAATGCGCGCATCGCCAGTCGCAATCTGCTGCGCGCCGGG
>Ga0208788_1001794_pt1 | contig 10196 bp, 11 predicted proteins | sample Wag4_2014_7_11_3_FD_187363 | JGI IMG/M metagenome (GOLD analysis project Ga0208788, IMG submission 187363) | Fresh water mixed with fracking chemicals microbial communities from Ohio, USA - Utica-2 Time Series FC 2014_7_11 (SPAdes) (version 2) ... | reverse complement strand
CGTGACCACCTGTTTCGGAACAGGCGGAGAATCGGTCACGTTGCTACCGAAATGAGCGGTCACGCGTTAGCGAAATGAGCGGTCACGATCAACCGAAACGGCCGGTCACGGTGCTCCGAAATCCGCATCTTGGCTGCAGCAAGCTGAACGAGCTACGCCAGATCAAGCCTGATGCCGCCGGTTTGGTGGTGGCCACCGATATTGAACACGCTCAGCAAATTGCACTCGCACTGGAAACCATGGGTGAAGAGTGCCGCATCGTGACGAACAAAACCCCGGATGCGCAGCAGGTGATCAATGCATTCCGCGGCAGCACCTGCCGCTGGATTGTGGCCGTCGGAATGATCAGCGAAGGCACCGATATTCCGCGCCTACAAGTGTGCTGCTACCTCAGCCGTATCCGCACCGAACTGCATTACCGGCAAGTGCTGGGGCGAGTGCTGCGGCGCACAGGTGAGTCCGACGACCAGGCATGGCTATTCATGTTGGCGGAGCCAACGCTTCAGGGCTTTGCGGAGCGAATTGCGGATGACTTACCGGATGATCTGGCTGTTTTGAGCGATGCTCATATGCCAAGTTTAACCCCAGGCTCCCGGCCAGACCTGGTGGGGACTTTGGGGCATGCCGAAGGCATCGGTGATGTAGGGTTTGGTGGTGCAGAGCCTAATGTTGGGTCGCAGGCTACGAACATCATTTCGCTGGGTGGCTTTGCAATTGAGCCCGCTTACCAGGTCAGCTTTTCCCAGCATTACCGGCAGCAGCTACTGGCTTGTTTTTGATGCTCAGCCAGTCGAGGCTGATCCAATGATGTTGGTTTCAATGAATCCATGACCGGCTGGCGTCGTGTGGAACGTAAACGTGAGGTGTGCATGGAGATTAAGTCGCAGGCATTGGTCGATGTCGTTGAAGATGTGATCTGCGACGTGTGCCAATCTGGCACACGTGTCCCTGGCTATGGCCTCCAGCACGGCAAGCTTGAAGCCCAATGGGGATATGGCTCGCAGCATGACGGCGAGCACTACCGGGTGCATCTCTGCGAGCTCTGTTTTTTCAGGGTGCTGAGTGGACTGCGTCGGGAGCGCATGGTCAATGGCATGTTCGATGATGATCAGCCGTTTTCCTCTGAGGATTTTGGCTTGGTCAGCAAGGGCAACTACTGGGGAAAGAGCTGATGTCTGAATCAGGGGTTGCTGAGCACCTTGAGCAGGTCGAAGCGCTTGCTATTGAGGTATTCGGAAGCCGTGCTACCGCTTTGGCATGGCTAGCATCCCCTAACTTTGCCCTGGATGGGAGGACACCCCATTCTTTATGCACCACCATTCTTGGCGCGCTCCAAGTGCGTCGGTTGTTGCGCAGCATCGAATACGGCGGGGTTTTATAAGTTGAGAAGGCTCAGAGGTTCGACCAGGCGCCTGCTGGCCCCAATCAGCTTGGGTGTAGATCAGTATTTGGAGGACTTGGCATGACCATGCCACATGAGCGCACCAGGGCTGTAATCAATACCGGAGCTTTTTTGATCGAACTGTCTCGTAATGCTGAATTGCCGGAGGATGTCAGATCCAGTGCAAAGCATCTGTTGCGCCACTACCCGAGCGCTGGTGAAGTTCTTCTGGCCGGGAAAGGCGAAGAGTTCCTAGCAAGCACTACATGCTGGTCGAATGTGTTCAGCTCCAGCGTCGAGTGATTTTTTCCGAGTTCCGCCGGCCATTGCTGTGCGTAAAGAGCAGAGCACCAACTTGATCATGTCGTTGACCAGCTTCCGACCTTCTACCTTGCTCCCATTCACCTCCCAGTTAGTGTTTCCACTCGCTGCCGTTCCACTTTTGATTAAGGCTTTCTGCTGCTCGCGAACCCCGACCAGTCGGGCTTTGTACTCATGGCTGGAGTTCAACTTGAACTTGGGCTCGTAGAGCGCAAAGCTTTCAAGAAGCAGTGTCTCTTCCCAGACGAGGATCTCCCTCTGCAAGTCAGAGGAGCGTTGCGCGAGCGCAGCTGCATCTTGCTCAGCTCGCTGAACCTCCTGGTGCACGGCCGCCAGCTTTCTTTTCTCCTGAGCGATCAGATTTTTGACCTCTACGACTTCCATGGCGCCGATCTGCCTGGTGAGTGCCTGAAGTTGCTGATAGCGCGCCTGAAGGTCAGTCAGTTGCAGGTCAAGATCATCGGCCCGCCTCCGGTGCTCAGGTCCCTTCCAATAGTCACTAAGGGCCATGTGGTTCCTTCCTCGTGTAGATCAAATTGTTGCTTGGCTCTGGACGCCAACCTGGGAGTCTTTATAGCCCAGCCGAACTGTATTGGCCGCTGAAGGAGCGACTATGTGCCTATTGCGGGTCGGGGTGATGATGAAATTCTGGAGATTTTGGGTGTGGTGCGCGTGCTGCATGGGCTTGATTGGTCAGGCCAGGCCGTTTGCAAACTGGAAGGGTTGGCAGTGGACTTGACGAGCAGTTACGGGCATCAGTTCCACCACCTCAGCCTCGATCAGCGATGGCCCGTGCTGAATCCAGTACTCCTGCAGCTTGTAGTTAGCGTGTATACCAAGGGCCATGTCTCGCCAATGTTCAGTCAGACGAGAATTAATATGCTTCGCCTGCCCGATGTAGGCCTGACCTGATTTTTTTAAGTGCAGACGATAGATGCCGCCAGCTTCAGCGGGCTGGATTTTAGGTGCGACAGTAACAGGAGCCTGCTTGGCTTCAACTCTGACGGTAACAGGGAAGGACTTGCTGTAACGTGTAATGGAGGCAGGTTCATCACTGCACACGGTCACGGTCCATGCGCTGCTGGCCAGCGCACGAACAAAAACCTTTGAATGTTTCCGGCGAATGTATCCGATCCGAAAAGCACCCACGTAAACCCCAATAGCGTTTCTATCAAAAGGGTTTTCAGGCATATGCATCAGGCGCAGAGAAGCATTCATCTGTAGCTCACTGCTGGCATGGCCATGGATAGATCGGGCGTAGATCACCGTTTAACCCTTGGAGTACCGCCCCCATGATCGATCTGTCCACCTGGAACCTGACCATCCCTGTCGGCGTTCCCGCTGCCGTTATTTCCACCCCCGTTCTGGCCGGTGGGTATCAGGATCACTACTTTCAGTCCAAGGAGGGCAAGCTGTTTTTCTGGGCGCCGGTCAACGGCACCACGACCGCCAACTCGACCTATCCGCGCAGTGAGTTGCGCGAGACGTTCGCCAACGGCGCTCTGCGCAACTGGCCCTATAGCGCTGCGGATAACGTGCTGACTGCCACGGCGAGAATCACCCAGGTGCCTTCGAACGGGCTGATCGCCTTTTCCCAGATTCATTCGAAGAACGGCACCTCGCCCCCGGTGATGCTGGGCTATCAATCCTTGTCGCCGACTGGCTATGGCAATGTGGTGATTTCGTTTCGCGGCAATCCGGCCAGCGCCAATGCAACCAAGATCGTGCTGTCGAGCAAGATCAAGCTGAATCAGGATTTCAGTTATGAGGTGTTCCTGGCGAAGAGCGGCAGGCTGACGATTGGCCTGGTCGAGCCTGGTGGTGCGGTCAAGACCTGGAGCGGTGTCCTCAACTCGGCCTGGGCCAGCCACAATTTGTATTTCAAGGCGGGCGTTTACACGCTCGACAACAACGGCAACGAAACCAGTGCCGGGGCTGCGGTGTTTTCAGCGTTGAAAGTCGAGCATCGCTAGTGCCCTGGCCTGCACTCGGATCAGGATGAGTGCAGGCCTTTCGGCCTCGTCTGGCGCTGGTCAGTTGGTGCAGGTGGGGGCGTCTGCGCTGCTGCTGGTGCCGGTCAGGGGCTGGGATATCTGCAGGTGGCAGTTGCGCCGCATGGTGTTGTCGAGGATCTGGCTCTGCAGGGGCAGCAGGTCGCCGATCAGCAGGTTCTGCAGCAGCGGGTTGGCGCGGTACTGGTTGCTGCCCAGCACGGTGTTCTGCATGCCTTCCACGCGGATCATGGCTTTGCCGATGCTTTCCAGGGTGTTGCCGGTGATGACCAGTTGGCCGGCGGTGAGCTGCTCGTTGCGCAGGCTGATGGCGTATTCCGGGGTGGACTGGATGCGGTTGTCGATGATCAGGGCGCCGCTGAGCCCGCCTGCGTCGATGGCGCTGAGTCGGCTGTTGGCGATCAGGTTGTTCTCGATCAGCAGCCCGGCGCCGCCGTTGATCTGCCGCAGCATCAGGCCGTAGCCCTTGGACGCACCGAGGCGGTTGTTCTCGATCAGCAGGGCGCCGCTTTGCTCGCTGACTTCGATGGCGCTCTTGCCGGTGTGCAGGATCAGGTTGTTCTGAATGCGCCCGCTGCTGCTGCCGCCGATGCGGATACCGCTGTTGTGCTTTACGTCGTCGATGCGATTGTCTGCGATCAGGAAGCGGCTGTTGCCCAGATCGATGCCGTACTGCTGCAGGTGGCTGAACTGGTTGTTGCGGATCAGGGCTTCGCTGTGGCGCAGCTCCAGGGCGCTGGCCATGCTCTCGAAGCGGCTGTTGTCGATCAGAATGCGCGCCGCCGGACGAGTGGCCGATTGCTGCGCGCTAAGGCCGCTGCTGATGCCGCGGGAGAAGTTGGCGTTGTAGCCGATCTTGACCAGATGCGAGTCGACAACCCGCAGACGGCTGCCGGCCCAGTTCATGATGAAGGGCCGGGTAGGGCGATCGGTGGCCAGCGCGCGGCCGTCGCTCCAGCTTTCCAGGCGCGAGCCCTGTACCTGCAGCAAGCCCTGGTTGATCAGTGCGGTGCCCGACGGGCCGAAGAGGTAGAGCACCTGATCGTCGACGAGCAGGGCGGCGTCTTCGGCAATCATCAGCGGGTAGCTGAGCAGATAGCCGTCTTCATGCCGACGCAGCACCTGCGGGTCGTTCAGTTGGGCGTGCAGTTGCGCCAGGCTGACGCTGCCACCGCGGATGACCACGGCGCGCGGGTGTTGCGCCTGGTAGCCGGCGATGGCGCGGAACAGGCCGTTGTGCACGAACGGCTCGAACGGCCAACTGCCCGCCTGCGCCGAATACATCGGCTCCAGGCTGGCGTTGCCGCGCTGCGCCGGTGCCTGCAGGTCGAAAGCCGGTGGCTGGCTGTGTTGCATGATCTGCTGGCGGGTGCGCTGTTGCTGCTGCTGTTGCCACTGCGGGTCCAGTGTGTGCAACGCTGCCGGGCCGCCGAGGGCGCTTAGACTGCAGGCTGCGCAGGCCGTCAGCAACAGCGCGCGGGAGAGGGTCAGTGCCTGGGACATGGTGGCATCCTGAGTCAGTTGAGCTGGGGGTACAGCGGTTTCAGATCGCCGCCCACCTGGCTGTAATGATTGATGGCTTTGCCGTGCGCCTGGTACAGGCGTGCGGCCCATTGGTGCTGCGGATAGCGAGTGAGAAAGGGCAGCACCCAGACCATCTTGTGCGGGCCGACTTCGCTCTGGCGCTCGGTCAGTTCCGCCAGGGCCTTGGGCTCCAGCACGGCGCGCGCGGCAAAGTTGGCCAGGCCGGCGAGTTTCTCGCGCTCCTGCTCGGTGAGCGGGCGACCGTTATGTTCAGCGGCCTCCACCAGCAGCATCAGGGGCACCAGGGCGTAATGGCTGTAGTCGGCAGCCAGGCGGCCGCGGGCGACCTCCAGGGGCAGGTACTGGTAGACACCCTTGCCGGGAGTGAGCTGGGTGAAGGCGCGGCGCAGCGCGACATCGGCCCAGGCCAGGGCACGGTCATCGTCGAACAGCATGGCGGTGGCGGCCACGGCCCAGGCGGCCCAGTAGTCGTGGTTGTTGAAGTAGATGCCGCTGTCGTAGCGGCGCGGCTCGTACTCGGCCATCACCTTGGCCGACAGCTGGCCCAGCCAGCGCGTCTGAACGGCGCTCAACTGATAGCGCTCATCGCTCAGGGCCTGCACCTTGAGCAGTGTCGAGGCGATGGCGGCCAGTGCCCATTTGCGCGAGGCGACACCGGTCTTGCTGGCATCGTCGCTGAGCAGTGCCGATTTGCTGGCCCAGGCATCGAGCCACTGGTTCAGGCAGGCCAGGGCGATGGTGGCTTCGTTGGCCTTGCTGGTGCGCTGGAACACCTGAGTCGCTTTCACCAGGCCGCCGATGTATTGCTTCACCTGCTGGCGGATGCGTTCGGTGTCTTTGCTCTGGCGCGCCACCAGCCGCGATTTGCTGGCGTCGCTCTGGTCGTACTTGCTGTCCAGTTGCAGGTGTCCGGTATAGGCCGCAGGCGGTTTTTTCGGGCAGCTCTCGTGGCGGTAGTCGGCCGTCATCTGCGCCGCTATGTTCGGCGTGTGGTTGCTCCAGATCGACTGCGTGGCGCTGGCGCTCACGGGGCCGGCGAGCAGCACCAGCATGGCCGTCAGGCGGCCTGGCGAAATCCTCACAGACATAGCTTGGTCTCGATCTGGAAGGGCTGCTCCACCACCTGGGTAGGTTCGAGCAGCACCGACAGCAGGTTGGCGTCGCGGAACTCCGCGGCACGGCTCAGCTCCAGGTAGTACTGGCCGCCGGTGACGATGGCCTCACGGCGGAACCACACCTTGTCGCGTGTGCCGTTGTCGTAGTAGGTGATGATGTAGAAGTTCTTGATGTTGGGGTCGCTGATGCGGATGTCGAGCAGCGCATTGCGGCCCTTGAGGTCCTTGCGCTGCGCACCGGCGTTGCTGAGCAGTTCGAGACGGTCGTTGAGGCCCATGGCTGGGCGTTCGACGCGGGCTTCGAGCAGGCTGTCGCTGGCTTTGCAGCCGCCGTTGACCGCCGGAATCAGCTGGCGGTACATCAGGTCGCCATCGAGACGGTAGTTGGCCGGCAGCTCCCAGATGATCAGCTTGGGCGCCTTGTCCGGGGCGTAGTTGGGTGACAGCAGATATTCCAGTAGCGAGCCGTCCTGGCCCGCACCGGGCAGGGCGTAGTTGATCAGGTCGCTGCTCAGGTACTGCTTGAGAAAACCGTCGAAGTTGAACTGCTTGGTCTCGTCTTCACGGGCGGCGGAGTTACTGGTGCCGACCAGGACGATTTCCGGGTCGGGCTGATCCTCGAACAGCAGGGCCGCATCGTTATCTTCCGGAACGGTCTGGTAGCCGGGCACGAACTGATAACCGAAGTGGTTGCCGCAGATAGCTGCCAGGCCGAGGTTGAGGGTGCCATCCTTGTGCAGGGTCAGGGTTTGCTCGGTGGTGTAGCCCTTGCGCGGGAGTTGCGCGTAGACCGGGTGCTGGCGAATGGCATCGGCGGTGACCCGGGCGGTGGCCTCTGCACCTACGGGGGTCCAGTGGTGATCGCGGCGGAAGAAGAAATCCTTCGGCGGCTGCTCCACCAGGGTCATGATGTCCGGAACGATGGCGCCGCCGTCACGCATCTGCTGCATGAACTTGCGCAGGTTGGCGCTGGCACGCGCGTAGTCGAAGCCATGCATCTGCCCTGGCTGCAGCTGGGCGCGATGCATCAGGCCGCGCGTCGGCTGCACGGCCACCGCCACCTGGGTGCCATGGCTGGCGAAGGCGCGCATCAGGCGGGCGAACTCCGGCTGCATGGCCGGTGGAATGCCGAACTCGTTGGTCAGGTCGACTTCCGAACGAAACAGCCAGCGGTCGCTCCCCGGCACGATCTGCTTGAGTGACTTCATGTTGCCTTCGGCATATTCCTCGGGCGCACTGAGTTGCGGGCAGATCAGGCATTGCAAATCCGTGCATTCATCGGTCTTTTCGCCCTGCGCCGCAGCAGAGGCGTTCTGTACGCCCGCTGCGATCAGGCTGCCGACGGCCAGTAGAAAATAGTGCTTCATGCTCGTTGGGATCATCGTCCGCTCACTTGTTTGGCCAGCCGTTCAGGGTTCATTCGCTGGGGTCGATGCTGTTGGCCAGGGTTATGGCGCGGTAGCCGTTGGCTGCGGGCAGCAGGGCATAGCTGTAGGAGCGGCCCTTTTTCAGGAACAACTCGTCGAAACCGATCAGTTGTTCGCTGTCGGCAAAGGCGGCGAAGGCGATCTTCAGCTCGTTGACCATGCGGCTGCCGGTCTCGTCGCGCTTGATGGTGTCGACCACCACGTGCTGCCCGTCGACGGTCTTCAACGCCGCCGGCTTGTCGGTGAGGTTGTAGAAGGCGATCTGCGCCTTGCGCGGTTCGTTGACGAACTGGTCGGCGATCAGCAGCAGCTGGCCGTCGCGGTAGATCACCGTGCTGGCGGTGTTGGCCTTCAGCTCGTGTTCCACCGCCTGGTTGGCTACGGCAATGCGCTGCTTGCCTGGCGCGACGAAGCGATAGCCGCCGAACTGCCCGCCGGTGACGACCTGGGGCTTGTTCTTGCCGCTAAGGGTGACTTCGATGTTGCGTTCGCTGAGGTTGAGTACCCGCACGAAAGCCGAGTTGGCCGGGGCCACCGGGTCATAGAGGTCGGCGTTGCCGTCCTGGGCTTGGACGGCGGCGCTGGCGATCGTCAGCAGGATGATCAGTGCGCGTGAAATGAAGGCAGGCATACGACGGTACCTCGGTCAGTGTTGGGCAGTTTCTGGCGTAGCCAGGGGGGTAGGAATCTGGCGCTGGGCGAGCAGGGTGCGCAGGGGGAACTCCCAGATGACCGTCTGCAGCTCACCGCTTTTCGCGGCCGGGCCGGCGAGAAATTCGTTCATCGACTGGAACGGGCCGCGGGCCTCCAGCGCGACGCTCACCAGGTCACGCTGCAGGGCCTCCTTGAGGAAGCCAACGAAGTTCCAGTCATCGATACGCGTGTAGCTGGTACCCACCAGCGCCAGTGATACGGCCTCTTCGCCGAACAGGCTGTCGGCGAGGTCGTTGCGGTTCTGCTGCAGGGTTTCGTAGAGCTGGATATGCACCGGCTCGAAATAGCTGGGCGCCAGCCTGGGGTCGAACTTGAGGTAGTTGAGCAGATCGCCGGTGACTTCTTTTTCACTGACGGCCTGGGTCAGGTAAGGGGTCTCGCCCAGGAGCTCGGGAAACTGCGCGGCTAGGGTCTGCGCTGCCAGTTCGGCGCCCCTTGGGCTCCAGTGGGTGTCGTTACGCAGGAACAGCGGCTCGGTGGCCGCAACGCTCAGGTAGGCGCTGCGCAGATCCACGGTGTCGATGCCGTGTTCACGCAGGCGCTGGCTGAAGTGTTGGTACAGGCCGCTGATCTGCTCCGAGGGCGCATAAGTGGAGTGCGCGGCGTAGGTGTCCAGCTTCATCGGAACCGGCAGGACGATCAGTCGCGCGCCCTGCTGCGCCAGTTGCGCGCGCACCTTGTCGATCAGCACGATTTGCCGTTCCAGGTTGCCCTCGAGGTCTCTGGGCTGCAGGTACTCCTGGTTGGTGAACAACCAGCCGTCACGCCCCAGTACCACGCCGCTGGCGCCTTCACGAAAGATCGCGTGCTGGATGTTGGCCCACAGCTCGACGGACGGGTCGCGCAGGAACAATTGCTTGTCGTAGAACTGCTCGAACTTGCTCACCAGTTTGCCGTCGAGAAACAGCGACAGGGCCTGGGTCTGAGTGCCGGCGAAGGCGAACACCGCCGGCAGCGAGTACAGGAACATGGCGCACAGCATCACGCAGAAGAGAATCCCGTTGATCTTGCTGGCCGAGTTCATCACCGGAAACATGGAGGCATCCTCAGAACTGGAAATACAGGAAGGGTGAGAAGGAGTTCGCGGCCAGGCGGGTCAGCGTCAGCAGGAACCCGACCCACAGCAACAGGGCGCCGAAGCCGCTGACGTGCTGCATGAAGTACGAGTCCTTGCCGGTGCTGGCGTAGTAGCGAATGTTGATGCCGCCGGCGATGACGATCCACAGCAGGGCAATCAGGGTGAAGGTCATGGTCATGGCGGAGGTGCCGAACCAGTAAAGGTCCAGCGAGCCGATGCCATTGAGGCCGATCAGCGCCTGATAGACCTGCAGGCTGTGCGGCAGGTTGCCGGTGAAGAACAGCGGCATGCAGGAGGCCAGCAGAAACATGCAGCGGGCGTTGCGCCAGAAGTTGTAGGGCGTGTTGACCTTGGTGGCGATGCCCAGCTTGCGCTCGATCACCATGGCGATCCCGAAGAACAGCCCCCAGAAGATGAAGGCGAAGCTCGGCCCGTGCCAGAGCCCGGACAGCACCATGGTGATGACCAGCCCGACGAGCATGCCGACCAGGCGCTTGCGTACCAGCGGCATGTACACGTAGTCGCGCAGGAAGTCGGCCAGGGTCATGTGCCAGCGCTGCCAGAACTCGGTGATGCTCTGCGCGATATAGGGCTGGTTGAAGT
>Ga0208788_1001792_pt1 | contig 10201 bp, 8 predicted proteins | sample Wag4_2014_7_11_3_FD_187363 | JGI IMG/M metagenome (GOLD analysis project Ga0208788, IMG submission 187363) | Fresh water mixed with fracking chemicals microbial communities from Ohio, USA - Utica-2 Time Series FC 2014_7_11 (SPAdes) (version 2) ... | reverse complement strand
AGAGGATGACTTTGTCTAAATCCATGGGTTTAGTTTATCGCTAAGGAAAAAATGATTAAAATTTATTACTTGTGGTCGATAGAGGACTCGTTATATGTGCCTTTTAGCCTCTCCGAGGCTATATCCACTATTCAGTTGTTTAGTAAAAGCATATACACAAATACTGACAATTTGCTATATGGCTTAAATTTGTCCAATATGACGATTTATTGTTTGAATGATATATTTATAGTTATCTGAAATCAGTCCTAAACTGATTCCCACCAATTCGGATCAATGATCTGGGTTGGCTTAAAAGGGTAATGATTTCGTTTAAAAACAATATAAAAAAATCCACATTATCTTTCAAAGTTATTGTTGTTTGTCTATTGTTATCAACTTCATTAGGTTCACCAGGTTTTGCAAATGGTTTTTGTTACACCGTTGTCGAACCACCCGTAGCAGTCGTGTCAAACAAAGGTCTCACATCTAACGTAGTGACACTTACTTCAGTTGCCCATGGTTTTGGACTTGCTGATTCAGTAACAATTACTGGTGTGGATGCAACATTTAATGGTGTTTACACAATTACAGGAATTACAACTAACACATTTACATACTCTAAGACTGCCGCTGACGTAGGCAGCGTTGCTTCCGGTGGAGTTGCTACTTTAGGAAGAGTTCTGACAGATGATGGTACTTGCACAGGTGAAATTGTTATTGATAACACTGTGACAAACATTGGTCAAAACGCGTTCTACGGTAATACCGCGTTGACTGGAGTAACTATTGGTAATTCTGTGACATCTATTTCTAGAAATGCGTTCTCCGAGAGCACTGCTTTGACTTCTGTCACTATTCTTGATTCTGTTTTAATTATTGGTGATTATGCGTTTAACAATAGTGGCTTGACTTCAGTCACCATTCCTGATTCTGTTACAAGTATTGGTAACGATGCGTTTCGGGGTAATACTGCTTTGACTTTTGTCAATATTGGTAATTCTGTTATAACTATTGGTGATAATGCGTTTCTGGATAATATTCTTTTGACTACTGTCACTATTCCTGATTCTGTGATAAGTATTGGGGACGGTGCGTTCAGGGGTAATCTTGCTTTGAGATCTGTCATTGTTGGTAATTCTGTTACAAGTATTGGTAACAATGCGTTTCGGAGTAATACTCTTTTGAGATCTGTAAGATTTTTACGTACTACACCACCCACTGTTGGTTCAGATGTTTTTTTAGACGTTACTGGTGCAAGAGCCAAAGTCCGGTACAACGCCACATTATTCGGTGCAAATGGTGATGTTTGGAATCGTTTAACTGTCGAATTGGGTTCCAATCAGTATGGAGCGTCTTGGGAAAAAGTTGAGGGTGCTTTAACCGCAGATGACGAAATAGGAAAAAGATTATTTGATTCTGGACGAGATACATGGGTTGACACTTATGAATTAGTTGGCGTTCCAGCAGATGCTTCTGAAGTAAGTATTTACGTAAAATCTAACAATACTAGCACTGGATTATGTGACCCTGCTTTAGTAATTTATAACGTTAATAACCCAAACCCAAGATCATCTGTAGCCAGAGCATATGACGAAGGTTTCGGTGGAGAAGTTGACTATGACGGAAACACCTGCGGAAAAGATCCTGCAGAATATTTTGATGCTTTTTTGACAGAGTCAATTACTGATGAAATAGTCTCAAATTTTCGCTTTCAAGTTACCGCCCAAGGTGTTGTTGGAGATTTAGATGAATACAACTCTGGTGCTTACACCCTTTATGTCAATGTTGGAAGAGCTGTACTAATTAGTGCTCCTGGTTCAGATTCTTCGCCCACTACTAAAACAATCACCCCAGTGGTTGTTAAAGTTGCGGATTCGATAACCAATATGAAGAATAAGACTTATATATCTAAAAACTCAATGAAAATAAAACTAAGAGAAAATAACCTGTTTAAATATAGTGCTAGTGATTCCTTCAAATACCAGATTTTCAAGTCAAGTAAGAAAAGTTGTGGGATGAGGGGCAACTATGTGATGCGGTATAAAAACTCTAAAACCTGCGACCTGCATATCACTAGAACAAACGCTAAAGGAATTAGCAATAAATATTGGGTAAAAATAAATTATCTTAATTAGATCTAATCAAGGCGATAATAAAAATCCAAGTATGTTGTCCATACCGACCATTTATAAATATGGTCACGTAGTGACCATATTGTGGTCGATAGAGGACTCGAACCTCCGACCTCATCCATGTCAAGGATGCGCTCTAACCAACTGAGCTAACCGACCAAAGTTATTAAATTTTTCTTTGGAGGTGGAGACGGGATTTGAACCCGTGTACGCGGCTTTGCAGGCCGCTGCCTCGCCTCTCGGCCACTCCACCACTTACTTGAAATTTAAATTAAAATTAATTAATTAAATCCCGAGCGGACGACGGGATTCGAACCCGCGACCCTAACCTTGGCAAGGTTATGCGCTACCAACTGCGCCACGTCCGCGAATAAATAGACATTTCTTTGATTTATGGATTTTTGTCTATTTGTACCTGTTCAAGATACCCGAAGGTGAGAATAAAGGGTTCAGTCGAGTATCGAAGTTGTGATAGCGCAGGTAATGTCTCAAGTTATGGTGCACATGAAAAACCAGGCTCGAGAAATGGCCTATGCACAATTTGGCACCAAGCGCTTTGTTGGTTTGCAGGATGTAGCAATTGATTTGAATCGATTAACTGAACCTGGGCTGTGGGCCATCATTGGCACATTTGAAGGATCTTGGTTACTACTTAAATTTGAAAAAGAATATGAAAATCCAATTGATTATCAAGGAACTTGGAAAGGAATAAATCCTGATAATTGGATTTCGTCCATGAATCAATCTGAATATGAATCAGCAGTGGATGGATTAAGAGAACACATCTCAAAGGGGGATGTTTACCAAGCAAATATATGTCGAGTTTTAGCAACTGAGATTAGTGAAGAAGGTTTTGATATTGAAGGATTAGCTAACCTATTAACTACAGGAAACCCTGCTCCTTACTCTTGCGTAATTAGTGTTAAACAAGATGCTCATGAAAGATTAACCAAAGATGTCGCACTAGTTTCTGCCTCTCCTGAACTATTTTTAGAAAGACAAAAGCAACATATTTCTTCTAGTCCTATTAAAGGTACTGGCAAAACTGCGCAAGATTTGACTGAAAAAGATCGAGCAGAAAATGTGATGATCGTTGATTTAGTGAGAAATGATTTATCTCGTGTTTGCCAAACAGGAAGTGTTAATGTGCCAACTTTGTTAGAAACTCAAATTCATCCAGGTTTGGTGCATTTGGTTTCCACGGTAGAAGGGGAGTTAAAACAAGACGTAACTTGGGCAGAAATATTTGATGCCACTTTTCCACCAGGGTCTGTTAGTGGGGCGCCTAAAATAAGTGCTCTAAATTTGATTAAGAAGTTTGAAAAATCAGCTCGTGGTCCATATTGCGGAGCTATTGGCTGGATCAATACTTTTAATGACACAGCTTTGATTGCGGTAGGAATTCGCACATTTTGGAAAGATAAAAACAAACTCCTGTTTGGCACAGGGGCTGGAATTACTTGGGGTTCAGAGCCTTTAAAGGAATGGCAGGAAACTGAATTGAAATGTGCCAAATTATTTGAAGTTGCCAGCAAAACACATAGCAAGTGATATCCCAGTAATGCAGACGAACACGAATTGACTTAATCTGTAAATATGAATGATCGTCCAACTAGTCCCATCAAGATAATCAGGGCACGAATTCGTGCCAACAGAATTGCTGATGCTGCTTGGAAGACTGCAGTTTTTTTTGCAGGATTTTTTCTTATTGGAGTTGGATTAGTTTTATTAGTTTTACCAGGACCAGGTTGGGTAATGATTTTCATTGGTCTGTTTACTTTGGCTACAGAATTTACTTGGGCAAGTCGTTTCCTTGCCCCACTTAGACTTCGATTAGAAAAAGCAAAATTAACTGGTAAGAAGCCAATTTGGATTTATTTGTTGTTCTTAGTCGTCACAATTATTGGGGTCGCATCCAGCTGGTGGGTTTGGGTCAATTTCGAGCAATAGAGCATTGCTTGCAAAACCTCGAATAAATAGCCACTAAGGGTAGTATCGAATCTGTGAAGAATGCAAAAGTTGATCTCTATTTATGTGGCGTGAAAGGTTATGCCGCTGCTCAAGTCATTGTTAATTCTTATCTAAAGCACATTGGCTCAGTTGTTATTGCTCCTGATACTGGCACCGTTGATGATCCTCTTGAAAAGATCTCACAACTATTCGAATCTGCCGGAGTAAAAGTATCCTCAAAAGATCCTGCCAAAGTTTCTGAATTAGCTCTTGCCATTGGTTGGAAAAAATTAATCAATTCTAGTTATCAACAAGTTGTCGTCTTACATGATTCATTACTGCCTAAATATCGCGGTTGGAATCCATTACTAACAGCTTTAATTAATGGGGATAGCAGAATCGGCTCAACTGCATTAATTGCTACAAGCGAAGTTGATGCTGGTCCAATTATTGCCCAAGAAGCAAAATCAATTAAATATCCAATGCCTCTGGAAAATGCTATGAGCATCATTAATGCCTTGAATGAAAAATTATTGAAGAAGATATTTTCGCAAGTTTCCTCAAAAGGAAAAGTTGTTGGAAAACCTCAAAATCATAAATCAGCAACCTATAGCTTGTGGCGAAATGAGAAAGACTTTGATATTGATTGGAATTTACCTGCTGAAATTGTGTTAAGACATATTCATGCTTCAAGTTACCCATATGTAGGAGCACGCAGTGTTTTAGATGGGGAAGAAGTGCGCATTTTTGACGGCAAAATTAGCAAAGAAAACCCTAGGATTGTTAATAGAACTCCAGGAAAGATTTGGAAGATAACAAATGGTGTTCCTGTGGTGGTTTGCGGTCAAGGTTTAATTGAATTAACCAAGGTAAGTGGCAACAGTGGTAGATCAGTATTACCCGTAACAACATTACGACAAAGATTTGAATAGGAAAATTTAAGTGGCGGATTTTAAAGTAAAAATCGATGGCAAAGAGCAAAATGCCTCTGATGGCATAAATGCTATTGATTTTTATAAAGACAACAAAGACATCGTGGTCGCAAAAATTAATGGCCAAATCAAAGACTTAGCCACAGCTTTAAAAGCAAATGATGAAGTTATTGGTATTGCTGCAAATTCTGAAGAAGGCCTAGCTGTCATTAGACATAGCACCGCCCACATTTTGGCCCAAGCCGTTCAAAAACTTCGACCTCAAACAAAATTAGGAATTGGTCCTCCCATAAAAGATGGTTTCTATTACGACTTCAAAGTAGAAGAAAATTTCACTCCTGATGATTTAGTAAAAATTGAATCCACCATGAAAGACATCATCAAAAGTGGACAAAGATTTACTCGACGAGTAAGTGACGAAAAGTCTTTACTTAAAGAACTTGCCAATGAGCCATTCAAGATTGAATTAATTGGCCTTAAAGGAAATCCCGCAGATGATGTGATGGAAGTAGGCGGAGCCGAATTAACAATTTATGACAACATTGATTTTCGAAGTGGGGAAGTAGTTTGGTCTGATCTTTGCCGAGGACCACACGTTCCCTCCACTAAATATTTAGCTGTACACAAGTTAATGAGAACTGCCGGAGTGTATTGGCGAAGCAATGAAAAAAATCCTCAATTACAAAGAATCTATGGCACTGCTTGGGCAACAAAAGAGGATTTGGCAAATCATTTAAATCTGTTAGAAGAAGCAGAAAAGCGAGATCATCGAAAACTTGGCATGGAATTAGATCTATTTTCTTTCCCAGATGAAATTGGTTCTGGTTTAGCTGTAATTCACCCCAAAGGTGGAGTAATTAGAAAAGTGATGGAAGATTACTCACGCAAACGTCACGAAGAATCAGGTTATGAATTTGTTTACACCCCGCACATAACAAAATCAGCTCTGTTTGAAACTTCCGGTCATCTTGAGTGGTACGCCGATGGCATGTTTCCACCAATGCAACTAGATGCTGAATTTAATGCTGATGGCACTGTTAGAAAACCAGCTCAGAATTACTACTTAAAACCAATGAATTGTCCATTTCATAATTTGATTTATAAATCAACTTCCAAGTCATATCGAGATCTACCTTTAAGATTTTTTGAATTTGGCAGTGTTTATAGATATGAAAAATCAGGCGTTATTCATGGTTTAACCCGTGTTCGTGGTATGACCCAAGATGATGCTCACATTTACACAACTTTAGAGAACATGGCCGAAGAGTTAGACAATCTTCTTAAATTCGTTCTTAATTTATTAAAAGATTATGGACTTGATGATTTCTATCTTGAGTTATCAACCAAAAATTCAGAGAAATCTGTAGGAACAGATGCTGAATGGGTGCAAGCAACAGAAACTCTAAGAAAAGCAGCAGAGGCTCAAAATATTCCCTTAGTTATGGATGAGGGTGGGGCTGCTTTTTATGGACCAAAGATTTCAGTGCAAGCAAAAGATGCTCTGGGTAGAACTTGGCAAATGAGTACCATTCAACTAGATTTCCAATTGCCCCAAAAATTTGAACTTGAATTTAAAGACAAAGACGGTTCAGTTAAACGTCCGGTAATGATTCACAGAGCTTTATTTGGATCTATTGAAAGATTCTTTGGAGTTTTACTTGAACATTACGCTGGCGCATTTCCTCCATGGCTTGCTCCTGTGCAAGTAGTTTGTATTCCAATTGCTGATACCCATATTGATTATTTGAAGGAAATTGAAACAAAACTTAAGGCCAAAGGTGTGCGCGTAGAAATTGATTCCAGTGATGACCGTATGCAGAAAAAGATTAGAACCGCACAAACTCAAAAAGTCCCATTCATGCTAATTGCTGGAGATCAAGATGTTTCTGCCAATGCTGTTTCATTTAGATTTAGAGATGGAACACAAGAAAATAGCGTTTCTGTGGATGATGCTATTAGAAGAATTGTTGAAGCAATAGATAAAAGAATTCAGGTTTAAATGTCATTTCCAGAAACTGGTTTACCTGATGCCTGGATTCGTTTATGGACTCCTCATCGTGGCCAATATTTACACGATGTGCGAAGTGATGGCACTGTAGAACAAAGTTGCCCTTTCTGTTCTGCCCCAGAAGCCAAAGTTGAAGATTCATTAGTTGTTTTTAAAGGCAAACTAAATTACGTGGTGTTAAATCTTTATCCCTATAACGCAGGCCATCTCTTAGTAGCACCCTTTAGACATTTTGCAGACTTCACCACAATTACTAAAGAAGAATCAGATGAAATGAGTGAACTGACAAGAAAAGCAATGTCAGTGCTTCGAAAAGCAAGTGGTGCACAAGGTTTCAACATCGGCATGAATCAAGGACCAGTGGCTGGAACTAGCGTTGCTGATCATTTGCACCAACACATTGTTCCTCGTTGGGGTGGAGATACGAATTTTATGCCAATAATTGGTAGGGCTAAATCAATCCCACAATTGTTGAAAGATACTCAAGTTTTATTAGCAAAAGCTTGGATTGATTAATGTTAGGAAATTCCAAAGCCAGAAACATTGGAAAATTGATTGCTACTCCATTTGCCAAAATATTTATTAAATTAGGATTTTCTCCTGATCTTGTAACTTTATTTGGAACTTTCGGAGTTGTCGTTAGTTCGATAGTTTTCTTCTCTAAAGGAGAATTCCTTCTAGGATCAATTTTGTTTGCGATGTTTGTGGGTCTTGATGCCGTGGATGGAACTGTTGCAAGGCTATTGAATAGGAATTCAAAATGGGGCGCATTTTTTGATTCAGTGCTAGATCGAATCGCAGATGGCGTGGTTCTTGGATCTCTTGCTTTTTATTTTACGAATGCAGGAAAAGAAACCTATTTTATTTTAAGTTTAGTAGCACTTCTTGCTAGTGAAATTGTTTCTTATACAAAGGCTCGTGCTGAAGGATTAGGCCTTAACTGTGACACAGGTTTAGCAGAACGCCCTGAAAGAGTAATTATCATTATCGCTGGAACATTTCTTACAGGATTAGGAATAAACCCAGCCTTAGAAATTTCTATCTGGATATTAACAATCGTGAGCATAATTACTGTGATTCAAAGAATGAATTTTGTCTTAAAACAAACAAAAAGTTCTTAAATGATTACCCTGGCAGACATCAGCTATCAAACTGGCTGGGTAGTAATTAAACGTTTACCCAAGAAATTATCAAGAAAACTATTTATAAAAATTGCTGATGTTTCATATGGAAAAGACATAAAAGGTGTTCAGCAATTAAGGGCAAACCTAGCTTTCATGACTGGTCTTAAAGCAGATTCCATTGAATTAGAACAATTGGTCAAAGACGGTATGAGAAGTTATCTTCGTTATTGGGAAGATGCTTTTAGACTTCCTACTTGGAATAAAAAGAATTTAAATAAATATGTCATTTGTACAGGTATTGATAATCTGGAAAGTGCTTTAGCCACAAAGAAACCATTAATAACTGCTACTCCTCATATGGGAAACTGGGATGCCGCCGGTTTCTGGTACACCACAAATTATGGCCCATTAACAACTGTTGTAGAAAGATTAAAACCTGAGTCAATATACAAAAAATTTGTTAAATTCCGAAATTCTCTTGGCATTGAAGTTATCCCAACAAGTGGTGAGACTGATATTTTTATGAAACTACTTAGAAGAGCTAAAGAAGGCAGAATGATTGCTTTAGTTGCAGATCGAGATATTACAAAAAATGGTATTGAAGTTAACTACGGTCCCGGGAAAGCTTCCTTTCCAGTAGGTCCAGCTGCAATTGCAGTTGCACTTGATGGATTAGTTTTACCCCTTTCTTCCCATTACAACCAAGAAGGTGTTTTGGTTATGCATTTTTTCCCAGCACTTTCACCAAGTGGGGAAGACACTAAGGAAAAAAGAGTGCAAACTATGACTCAAGAATTAGCTCATAGTTTTGAAAAAGAAATTAAAAAGCATCCTCAAGACTGGCATATGCTGCAAAGGGTTTGGACAGATGTTTTACCGATGAAAAGAATTAACCAAGGACTAGTGAATTAATTTTGAGAATAGGCATAGTTTGTCCCTACGATTGGTCTGTTCCAGGTGGAGTTAAACAACATATTCAAGATTTAACGGAATCTTTATTGGAACTGAATCACTATGTAAATGTTTTGACTCCAACTAGTGATGAAGATTCATTGCCAAGTTATGCCACAAATGCTGGAAGCACAATCGCTTTGCCTTATAACGGTTCCATTGCGAGAATTAAATTTGATCCTGCAGCTTTTACTAGAACTAGAAATTGGTTAAGACTGGGCAATTTTGATATTTTGCATTTGCATGAACCAAACACTCCAAGTCCTTCAATAATTGCGGCGTGGTCTGCGCGAGGACCAATAGTGGCAACTCATCACACCTCAAATGAAACCATGTATGCGGTTAAGAATATGCAATTTCTATTGCAGCCGATGATGGAAAAAGTTATAGCAAGAATTGCAGTAAGTGAAGAAGCAAAGAAAACCATGGTTGATCATTTCGGTGGTGATGCTGTGGTAATTCCAAATGGTGTAAGAGTTAAGAATTTTAGTCATGCCCAAATGTTGCCAGGTTTTGATAAAGAACAAACTGTAGTTTTTGTGGGAAGACTTGATGAACCAAGAAAAGGTGTTCAAGTATTACTAGAAGCAATGCCAGCAGTTTTTGAAAAATTCCCTGCTTTGAAACTTCTTTTGGTAGGACCTGGAGATGTAGATGAAATATTGAAATCAATAGATTCAAAGTTTCATTCTCGTATTCAATTTAAAGGCTTTGTCGATAGTGATGTAAAAGCATCTTGTTATGCATCAGGAACTGTTTACGTGGCACCTAACTTAGGTGGTGAATCATTTGGAATTGTTCTATTAGAAGCAATGGCAACTGGTACTCCTGTACTAGCTTCTGATTTACCTGCATTCAAAAGAGTGCTTGATGATGGCAAATATGGCAAATTGTTTAAAACAAATAATGCGACGGATTTGGCGAATTCATTGATTGAATTAATTGGCAATAAGTCAGAACGAGAGCACTTGAAAGTTGAAGGAAAAATTAGGGCTGAACAGTTTGATTGGTCAGTAATTGTTAGACAAATTCTTGATGTTTATGAATCAGTCAAGAGCGTTGAAGGAAGAAATGTCCGAGAGGATTTTCGAGGACAACTTTATGGTCGCCTTACCAAAACCG
>Ga0208788_1001788_pt1 | contig 10219 bp, 4 predicted proteins | sample Wag4_2014_7_11_3_FD_187363 | JGI IMG/M metagenome (GOLD analysis project Ga0208788, IMG submission 187363) | Fresh water mixed with fracking chemicals microbial communities from Ohio, USA - Utica-2 Time Series FC 2014_7_11 (SPAdes) (version 2) ... | reverse complement strand
GTACGCAAGACCCGGGGCAAGTCGGGGTATATGCAGCCATGTACCAACCCTTGTTGGGAGTTTAAACGGGATGAATACTGTCACACGCTTGCTGCTCATTCAAACGGCCTTGTGGGGTGTGGCTTGCCGCGCCACCGTGACGCCTTTAGTCGCGCCGATGCCGGATGCTGCCACCCCAGCGCCCTTGTTCGAACCGGCGACAATCGCGCCGAGTCCGTTGCCAACGCCGCAAACCACGGTATCCGTCGAGCCTGCTTCAACGCCATCCGCCGATGCATCACGGCCCCCTGCCAGCCCGTTGGCCTCGCAGAGTCCACGCATTCTGGCGGTCAACACCATCCACCCCTTGCCGGGCGGATTGAATCAGACCCAGGTACTCAACTCCAATAGCCCTGAGATGGTGAAAGAGGATGGGGTGCTCATTTCGACGTTCAGCGGCAAGGATACGGATTTAGACCACCGTTTCGTGGGTCCTTTTGAGCTCTTTTTGCACCACATTGCCGAAACGGCATTTTTGGATGGCCGTGACACGTTGTGGATCGGGCTGCTGGGGCGAGCGGACGAGTCATTGGTCCGTCTCAAACTGCTCGGTGGCGTCAGTCATTTAACCGGCCCTGATGCGCCGTTCAAAGAACTGGCTCCCATTGTGGACGACCCTGAAGGCCAGGTCTACTCAGGACCAGGCAGCCGCGTCGCCGTGGACCAACTCATGGGCCGTGCGGGGCAGCTCACCGACTATTGGCAGATTGAGGCGGGTAAAACCCGGTTGTTGCAAAGTTGGCCCATTCCAGCCAAAAACTTTTTGATTCCGGGGCGCAATGCGCGTTCGGGCATTTTTCGTTTTGAGGCGGACAGCCCGGTGCGCCTTGCGGCTGTGGCGCTTTACGGGCGTTCGGGCGATCGCTTCGAACTCGCCGACTACGAAAAATTCGTCAAGGACGGCAAACGTGCCGGCCCACCAGACAAAGCCGCCACCATCTACAATCCCCGCACCCTGTCCTTTGTCTATGGCCGCGTCGCAGGCGTCCAATCCGGCGCCCGCTGGGCGGGGACCTTGTTCGACAAAGCCAGCGACACGCTTAAAAGCCCCGGAGACTGGCTGGGCTTTCCCATTGCCGCACTGTACGGCAATACCTTGGGCACGCGGCAGATCCAAGCACCCGACCTGATCAAACGCTACCCGACCTCTGCCGTTCAGGCGCAGGGCAGTTATGGGGTCTTGTACGAGCTCACCATTCCACTGGACAACCCGGGGGACACCGCCTGCCAATATGCGCTGGGTTTTTCATCGCCGCTTAAAATGACTGGTGACAAGCCGGGCGCACCGATGTACGGAAACGCTGACGGCAAGCCAGTCATGTTCCGCGGACCACTGAGGCTTGACTGGTTGGACACAGATGGCAAGCCACGGCAAGTGATGCGGCACATCACCTTGCGGCAGGGCGAGGCCGGTCGTGCCTTTGCCGAATTGAGCGTACCGCCCCGGCAACGAATCAACGCACGCCTCAGCCTGATTTATCCGGCTGATTGCACCCCCACACAGCTTTTGACCATTACCCGGTCGTGAGCCACCCCCGCTAACACCTTGCAACAGGATTTCGTGACGTGTCAGATACCCTGCTGACGCCAACAGGCAACGACAAAAAAGGTGCGTGGCTGCATCAAAGCGATACAACCACGCGAGCCAGCAATCGTTCTAAACAGGCGTTCGCCGTTTTAGATAAATGGCTTCAAGCCGCCTTCCGCCCGCGCCGCTTCCATTTCCATAGCCAAAGCCTGCAGCGACTGTGCGTTGGCCTTGCCGTCCTTCACTTGGGCCGCAATGGCCTTCATTCGCGGCGTGGCATCCGCACGGGCGCCCTCCATCAACAAAGCGGTTTCACGCACGCGTTGTGAACTGAGATTGCCACGGCGCACTTCCTCTGCGAGTTGCTGCATCTCAGGTGTCGCCTGCGGCTGTTCCGCACTCATCAACAATTGAATTTCGTGCAAGCGCTGGGCGGTTACGTCACTCTGACGCAGTTCCTTCGCCAGTGCCCGGGCTTCTTCGCTCGCACCAGGCATCAGGCCGTGGGCCATTAAATTAAGTGCTGCCGACCGATGCGGAACAGGCTGCCCTTGTGAGATTTCGCGCGCAATATCTTTCAGCTCCTGTGATGCATCCGGTGCCAGGCTCTTCTTGAGTATCTGAAGTTCGCGCCACCGTGCTTCGGTCGGATTGCCGGTGCGCTCTTCATGTTCCAGCGCTTCAAGCTGTTGGGCTTGCGCCAACGGCATCGTGACCGGTGTGCGGATCGCTTCGTCCAGTTTGCGCAGGGCGTCTTGTGTCAAAGCGGGGTCTGGTTTATGACGCTCCGCGACGTGATCCACCTCAGACTTCAGCTTGAGCAAGCCGCCGATTTCATCGCGCATCTGCCGCGCTTGCTGCTGAATGGTTTCCAATTCCTTGCCAGACGCCTTCTGGGCGGCCTGACCCAATTGCAGCAACTCCTGTTCCCGCGTCTCGATCAAGCTGCCCAGTTGATGCGTGCGCTCATACAATTTGCGATCCGTCTGCGTCTGACGCCCCACGTTGCGCACCAAGTCCTCCGCCTTGACCAACGACTCACGCGGTCGCCCCGTCGTCTCGGCCTGCTGCAGATAGGCCGCTAACAACTTGCGGTCCGCGTCAGTCGCGCGGGGATTCCGATTCAAATCCTGTGTCAGTTTCACAAAGCGATCCGCCACCTCCATTTCGTGGCGCGTGTTCTGGACCGTTTCATCCAGGCGCGCCGCGTCCTCGGGCGAAGCCTCGCGCCGTTGAACCAAGGCTTGCCCCAACGTGGCTTTCAAATCACCCACACGGGTCGCATAACGCAAGGCGCCTTCCTCAAGCTCACCATCCTTGCGCGGGGCACGGCCAATTTGATCCACGCCCTGCGTGAGCTTGAACGTGAGTTGCTCTAATTGCTGCGGTGTCGGCTTGCCCTGCGTGAAAGCCTGCATCACCGGCGCAAGCACCTTGGCCTGTTGCTCACCCAGTTTTGGATCCGTTGTCACGCGATGGGACATGTCATACAGGTGACCCCACTGATTCAACGAATCCTGATGCCGCTGCAAGGAGTAGATCCTGCCTTGCAAATCCTGCACCGACATGGTGCCCACATTCTGCATCAACCCGTCCAAGGTCCGCCCCATCGCCGCATGTTCGGCTTTGAGCCGTTGCGTGATCGCATCCGCACCCTGCTTCAATGTCGCTTTGACCTCGGGCGTGATCGGCGCAGCAGCCACCCCGCCACTCAAACTGATCTGATCCGTCGGCGTCCGACGCGTCACCGTCGCAGGCGGCGGCGCAACAGTCCCACCCGGTTGCAATTGACCGGCATTCCAACCCAACCGCCGCGGTCCAATTCCGACTTCTTGACCCACGTCGCCACCTCCATATATGCCAAGCATCTCACACCGTACACCTATTCACATTGTACCCAGCAATGTGTTAACTATCTTTTCAAGAGATTGGATTCTTGTTGAACTTAACAGAGATTTTTTATTTTAAAACACGTTTTTAACAAAGCCCGAAAACATTACCCAAAGCGCGTTTACAGAAATACCCGCAGGCTTGCCAAGCAATCCTTATAACACTTTTTTAACACAGTGCTCGCAAAGCGCCATTCAAGCATCAGCCCATGTCACGAAATGTGGTCATCAGGGGTGATATTCTTGGATTAAGGTTTTTATATGCAACATTTTTTTGCAGCCCGGTTTGCGGTCTTGCGATCAAGGAAAGCGGCGTTTGGATCGCAAACACGCATTTAAAACGCATCGCTTGGCGGGTCTTTAGGGGGCCAACGTTGATCATTGCTTGGGGCTTCCTTGGTGTTTTGTAAGTGCCAGACAGGTTTTGAGCCGTAACCTGGTTGTGTTTGCGGGTATTTTGGTTCAGGGCGAAGTCCATTGTTTCTGGTCGGTTGCTGAAGTCGCGATAGGCGTTTATCGGGCTGCTCGATGTGTAAAGGTTCAAGGCGCACGGATTACGCACAGGTTGACCTGCTAGGGTAAGGGAGAAGCCGGTTTGCGCTGGGCTGGCCATTAATCGGACTCGCCCGGTGGTTACCGATGTCTGGTTCCCTCATACGTATCGCAGGGTTCAAGGCGGCCAATCCCCGTGCCCGATTGGTCTGGTGGCGGTCGTTGGAGCGGCGAGTCTGATGAATTCCTCGATTGGTTTCAGGGCAAAATCGCGGTGACTTGGGTATGAAAGCCTCAGTTTGAGGGGTTCTTGGTTGTGTGGGAGCAGGCGTGACGATGTCGATGGTCAAAACCCCGACGCAGGTGGGGCCTTACGAGACGACGGATTGTTTGGAGCAGGGGCTCTCGCATCAGATTTTTGCGGCGCGGGATCGCGGTTCGGGACGACTTGTGGTGCTCAAGTTGGCGGCGGACGCCGAAGCGTCGACGCAAGCGCAGTACCGGCAGATCTATCAACGGACCAGTCGGTTGCGCCATCCGCATTTGTTGGCGGTTTTGGATCATGGGACCGCTGAGGATGGGCGCCCGTACCTGGTGATGGCTCATCATCCAGGAGAAATGTTGAATGTGGAAGACATGCCGGTTGAGCCGGTCCAGGTGGCGCGCTGGGGGGTGCAGTTGGCGTCAGCCTTGGCGACTTTGCATGCGCATCACTATGCCCATCGTAGCATTTGTCCGGCGCACATATGGCGTGAAGCTGGTGGACAGCTTCGGTTGGCGGGGTATGCGTCATTGGCGCCGACACCTGCGGAGCCGTTGGGTGATCGCGGCCCTTACAGCGCACCCGAGGCCTTAAGGGGCAACGCTGTGGATGGTCGATCCGACCTTTATTCGCTTGGTGTGGTGCTGTATCAGATGTTAACCGGGACATTACCGACGCCAGGGGCCAGTGCGACAACCCTGCTCGAGTTGACGCGGCAGGTGCCGAGGCTTGGAGAGCGTGGTGGCTTGAGCGCAGGATTTGCGCGCGTGGTTGTGCGTTTATTGGGGCAAGACCCGGTGGATCGCCCCACTAGCGCAGAGGACGCGCTTTCCGCTTTGCTGCCTTACGCAGATGGCATGACGCCGCCTGTGGCCGTGGGGCGGTTTATCCCTCCCGCATCGTGGAACCAGTGGATGGCCAAGCGGGAGCAGCCCGGTTGTTTTGCCTGGGTCGGGGAGCCAGGTTCCGGGACGACCCGTTGCCTCGAAGAGGCGTTCATTGAATTGCGTCAGGCCGATCGGACCGTGGCTTACCTCTCTGTCGAGGCGGGTTGCGGCCCCTTTGATTTTTTGGAGCGCTTGTGGCGTTGGGCCGCTGTGCGGGCCCCAGGCACCCTCGATGGTTTGCCCAAACCGCTGCAAGGCTTGGTGACCAGTTTATGGCCCTGGACCTTTCCTGACGTCCGACCAATCAATGAACCGAGCCGTTTGGCCCGCCTATTGCCAGAATTGTTGCGGCGCCTGTTGAACGCAGCAGCCAAAGGTACCACGCCCTATATTCTGGTCGATGACTGGGCTTATGTCGATTCACGGAGTCGAGACCTGTTAATGGCTCACCAAAATGAGGTCTTGTCTCAGGTTCATTTTCTGTTGGCCTCGCCGACACAGGTTAGCCATGCGCACACCCTGCTCTTGGAGCCGTTTGATCAATCAAGCACGTCCACTTGGCTGAACTCGGTTCTTGGCAAACCCGCTTCAGGGGCGTTGTCGGAGCGTCTTTGGGCGTTGACCGGCGGCAATCCGGGATGGTTGGTGGAAGCACTGGCCCACGCAGCCACATTGGAAGCAGCGAACGATCACTTGCCGGACAAAGTGGATGCATTGTTGGCTGCGACCTGGCGGGTTTTGTCCATCACGCAACGCACCATTTTGACCCTGTTGGCGTTACACGGTGGTGGATGCTCCCGCACGGATTGGACCACTACCGAATTCCTGCTATCGTCGGAGTGGCCGTTGGATTTGGATGAGTTACTGACCCGGCGGATCATCCGCGAGCGTGAAGGCCGTTTGCAACTGGCCCTAGGATGGTGGACGGAATGGATCCTCACGCACGAAACACCTGTGCGTCTGGCACGCCTGGCAACCGAAATGGCCCGGGCTTATCAAGAGCAAGCACAGATAATGGGCAGCAATCCTTCGCCGGGATTTACACATCGCATCGCACGGCTTGCGATGCAGGGCAACGATTTCGAATTGGCGCTGGATGCCGGCTGTGTAGCCGCGGAAGCCGCTTTGCGTGTCATGGATTATGACTCCGCATCGACCTGGGTGAAAGCGGTTCAAAACAAGGTCGCCGAAGCCGACTCGGACTTCCCGGCACTCGCTTTCGCGAATCGTGCAACCGGTATTCAAGGCGAGATTTTGCGCTACACAGGCCAACTGGATGCATCAATCAAGGTTTTTGGCGATCTGATTGCCAACGGCAGCGACCCGGAGCAACAAGGACGCTGGCTGGTATCCGTCGGCAAGTGTCACCAGATGGCGAATCGTTTGTCCGCCGCTGCGGAAGCGTACACGGCAGCGATTGAGATTTCACGGGCGGCGGGTGATTTGAGACAGTGCGCGCGCGCAACGGCCTCTTTGGGTCGCTGTTTGTTCATGTTGGGTGACAGAACCGGTAGCGCGGAAGCGTATCAAGACGCGTTGAATGATGCCAGGCTGTCGCATCACGCGGGTGTCGAGGCCGAAGCGTTGGCCTTTCTGGGCAATCTCGCGGTCGAACATCCGGAGACGGCCGCGGAGGGTCTTGACCTGTTGCAACAGGCGCTGGTTTTACGAGAAGGGGTGCAAGACCCCTTTGGCAAAAATGATACCCGCGCGCTGCTGGGCAATGCGTTGTTGATGCTGGGGCGTCCTGATGAAGCCAGGCTTCATTTCGAGGCGTGTCGCGTGCTGGCTGAGGAAATCGGTTATCATTACGATATCGCCGTGGCGTGCGCCAATTTGGCTTTGTGCGACGTGGAACAAGGCTTTTGGCGCTCGGCGTTGAACAACGCGCAGATCAGCAAGGTGGCGGCGAAGCACAGCGATCACCAGCAGTTCACAGGACCGGTATGCTGGCTCGAAACACTGATTAGCGCACAATTGGGCGACTTTCGGGCCATGCTGGCGGCTCACATCGCAGCTGAGTCAGACGAAGCGGCGCTCTCCAACCCATATTTGCGCTGTTTTGGCCTGGTGTATGCGGGCGCTCGGCATCTCAGTCTGGGTGCACTGGAAGCGGCGATTGGTGCCTTGGCGGTTGCTTCAGACAGCATGGAGCGAGCCGGTGGTGGCGAGTATGCGTTCAAGGTCCATGCACTCCTGACTGAAACGTATTTGCTAAAAGGCGATCGCACCCGGGCTCTGGAAGCATTGGCCTTCGTGGAGGCGGCGGGGACAGACATTGCAGGAGCGGCGATTCTGGCGCAAATCGCCCGGCTGAAGGCGCTTTATCACGATTTGTACGGTCACTCTGCCGAAGCGGTGCACTTTTGGCTTGAAGCGCGCAACTGGGCCCGTACGGGAACCTTGGGTTTCACGGAAATTGAAGCGGAATTGTTCCTGCATCGACAACGCTTGACAGGCGCAACCACTGCAACGGAACCTGATTGGGAGTCCCTGGTTGGCTTGGCTGAGCAATCAGGGGCACCAGCGTGGTTGGCGCTCGTTTTGCTCGCCGCAGCAGAAGCGTCAGCGCCAGACACGGAAGCTGGCGCCGCTTGGCTAACCCGTGGCACGGAACTTCTAAGACACTACGTGAACGGTTTAAGTCCGCGTTCCGCGCAGGATGATTTCATGGCACATCCCTTGCGTCAACATTACCGCCACCTGGTCACGGGCGACGTCAGGCCTCTGACAGGACCTGTTGAAACCGCTTAAACTGGCTTTCGCCGTGTCACTTCAGCAAATTCTGCCCGTCAAGGCATCGCCGTGGTGACGATGTCGGGTCGATGTACCCGCCACGCTGTTTCAGTTCGCAGGCGAAGCACTCGCAAACACCGATTATATGGCTCATTCAGCGATTTTTATCATTGGATGACAAGATCAACAATGGTGATGATGGCAAACCCACAGACAAAGCGGCGCGAACAACTCCCGTTCGCGCCTCCAAGCGGGGAAACTGAGGGTGCGTGCTCAACCGCATTGATTGGTAAACACGTTTTTGGCAGACATTGCGTGTCAATCGGTGCCTTGATGAGGGATCTGCAATTGCCACACACTTTCTGACCAGCAGCCGATGCGCCGCTCATCAGTACATTTCGGTCACAAAGAGCCGTCCCTGTGCCGGATTGACGTTAACAGCCGAACCGTTGGCGATTTCCATCCGGATCAGGACACGGATCGTACGCGTGGCGGCTCCCACCAGGGGCACAAATGTGGTGATGGGAACCACCGGACCCCAGTCGGTGGTGGAAACGCCATAGACGTCCTGAGCGTAAAAGATGGTACCATTGACTTCGACCTGGACCCGGGCCCGGCCTTGGGCTGCCGCGACGGTGATGGCATGCAGCGCGACGCTGCCGGTGATGTACATTCCGCGGCTGCTGGTGGAACTGGTAAAGGTATCATCCAGCAAAACGTAAGGTGCCGGCGCGGCGAAACGGAAGTTGCCGCCAACGGGGTCAGCGAAGGCAGCCGTATTTTGGAGGCCATCGCCCGCCATCACATACTGTCGGTATACCGTGTTGCCCGACGCGCCTTGTTCACCAGCCACTGAGACGTTGCATGCTCCGAGGTTGGTGCCTGCGGCGGCATCGCCGGGATACCCCTGGGGCGTAACGGTCAAGCGACGGTTGGCGACATCAACAACATTAAGGCGCACATACGAACGCGCCGTACCATTGCTCAGCAGCAGCATCGAACCGGCGCTGAACGCGCTGACATTTGCGACATCAATGGTTTGCGCGACCCCTGTCACCCCCACCGTAAAGTTGGCCGTTGTAGTCAAAGGCGTAGCGCCATCTGCACCCGTCGCGCCAGCCGCACCGGCGGCGCCGGTGGCTCCAATGGGGCCTGTCGCACCAATCTCGCCCGTCACCACCACATTGCTATCGCCCAGGTTGGTGCCTGCAATCGCATCGCCTGGGTAACCTAGGGGCGTCACGGTGATGCGGTTGTTTGGATTGTCGACATTGTTGACCCGTGCGTAGATGCGCCCCGCGTTACTTCCGATAAACACCACGGCACCCACCACAAAAGGAACCGCAGAAGCCACGACCAAGGTCTGGGGAGCGCCCAAAACGCCCACCGTAAAATTCGTGGTTGTCGATCGCTGCGCAGGCCCCGGCGCTCCCGCCGCACCTGCCGTACCTGTCGCGCCGGCAGGTCCCGTCGCCCCAATCTCGCCCGTCACCACCACATTGCTGTCACCGAGGTTGGTGCCTGCGATCGCATCACCCGGATAACCCTGGGGAATCACCGTGATGCGGCTGTTAAACACATCCACGGTATCCACCCTGGCGTAGATGCGCCCCGCGTTACTCCCGATAAACACCACGGCACCCACCACAAAAGGCACCACCGAGGCCACGGTCACGGCCTGCGGCGCTCCCCACACACCCACGGTAAAATTGCTCGTCGTCGATCGCTGCGCGGGTCCCGGCGCCCCTGCCGCACCTGTCAAGCCCTGCGGCCCTTGCAGACCCTGTGGTCCTTGTGGTCCAGCCACTCCCTGAATGCCCTGCACGCCTTGAGGCCCCTGCGCACCCGCCACAGCAATCACCGCACCCGTGTTGTAAGTGAAGCCGACCGGCTGATCCCCGGGCGCCAACAACGGCGTCAAGGTCAACGTCGCATCATCCTTGGCCGTCAACGCAAAATAATTCCGACTGCCACCCTGAGCCAACATCAACACGCTACCCGGCACAAACGCCACCGTCTGCTCAACCGCCAATTGGATCGGCGTATTGCCCACCGTGTACGGCGTTCGAGTCAACGTCACCGGTGACGCACCCACAGGACCCGCAACACCCTGCGGGCCCTGCGCTCCCACCACACCAATCAATGCTCCGGCATTAAAGATGGTGCCACCAGGGGCATTACCGGTCGCACTCATCGGCATCAACGTCAACGTCCCCGCCGTCTTGGCAAGCACACGCATGTACAACAAATTGGTCCCCTGCGCCAACAGCACCACACTGTTGGGCACAAAGGCACTGGTTTCATCAACATTCAAAGTCACCTGCGCAGGCCCCGCCATATAATCCTGCCGCGTTGTCGTCAAAGCAATTGGCCCCGCCGGTCCGAC
>Ga0208788_1001787_pt1 | contig 10221 bp, 11 predicted proteins | sample Wag4_2014_7_11_3_FD_187363 | JGI IMG/M metagenome (GOLD analysis project Ga0208788, IMG submission 187363) | Fresh water mixed with fracking chemicals microbial communities from Ohio, USA - Utica-2 Time Series FC 2014_7_11 (SPAdes) (version 2) ... | reverse complement strand
TGCGTGCACAGATTCAACTACCCCGCTGCGAGTTACTTCAGCTAAAACCTCACCCAACATTTATTCGCTCTGGCGTTCTAATGAAGACCAGAGATGCGCCTGCAGTTCATGACCACCAGCTGCCATGTCATAGGCGCTAAATAACTGTCCTTCAACAAGGCCATATAAACGAACACCTGCTTCAACACTCTTGGCAGAAGGTGCTGCATACCCTTGATCTAAAACTAATTGGATCTTTGGACCATCAAACTGTCCGACCCAACCTTCAGCAATTCCGGTGTTGTGTGAAATTACGACCTCTAAAACATTGTTGGGCTTAACCCGCCAGAAACCTGCCTCTGATGCACCTGGGCGAACAATTTCGCCTTCTGCATCCAAGATCCATGAACGTGAAAAGTAATTTAAGAAGTTACGACCATCATGGTTAAAGACAACCTCTTGCGCGTATTCAAAGGCTTCAACACCTGGATACTCACCGCGACCTTTTCCGCGCCATGTTCCAACGATCCATGCCATTGGATTTAAATCTGGATGCAAGCCTTCAGGGATTGTAAAGACCATTAGCGACGTTGCCTCCAGTTAGTAATCCGTCGCGCTTGAGATTGGCGACCTTTAAACGCATAAACAATGAGTGCAACACCAAATGCAATGGCAACGAGGCCAAGGATTACCGAGGTGAACAGCTCCATGGCTTAAGAATAGCGGTTAAACAATTGCTTGCTGCGAGGCTGGAATTCCATCTACAGAAAGCGTTGCATCAAGCGGAGTATTTCGCTTCACAATCGCAAGTGCGATGGTTCCTAATTCGTGGTGACGGGCAACGGTGCCAACAAAGCCCACAACAACGCCATCATTTTCAACCTTGGTGCCAGCTGCAGGAAAACCAACATCGCTGCCATCTAGGTGCAGCATTACTAAACGACGTGGAGGATTACCCAAATTAAAGATCTTTGCAACGGTTTCTTGTCCGCGGTAGCAACCCTTTTTCATATGTACCGCGGTGTGCAAAACACCTAGTTCATTAGGGATTGATTTGTGATCGGTTTCAAAACCAATGCGGGGACGGTGCGCAGCAACTCTTTCGGCATCCAGCGCCCAAGTACCAACCTGTGTTGCGACGCCGCCAAAGGTTTGTTTCATCTCTTCAAGTTCAGATCGTGGAACCAAAGCAAATGGCCCACCAATTTCATTTGCAACACCAGGCGCGCGCAAAACCGCATATGTATCGCTGACATCTGCAACATCAACACGAAGCATGAACTTCATCTTGGTTAAGTACTCGACAAGCTTTTCACTGTAACCAGGATCTAAAACTAAAAATGTCGCTGTGCCATCATCAACTAAATTAAATTGAAATTCCACATGACCCTGTGCATCCAAGATCATTCCGGGCATCCACACACCAGGTTGTAAATCGCTAACAAACTGTGTTGTTAAATCATGCAGCCACTTCAAACGATCTTCACCAGATACGGAAATAACTGAATAGTGGGAAAGATCTGCCCAAGCGGTTCCCGCTTCTAAGGCGCGTTGTTCTTTGACCGGTTCTCCAAAATGCCACACAGCACCTTTGTCAGGACCATCTTCAACTAGAACCGCGCTCATGCCCCTAGCCTAACTAGAAATTAAACTAGCGGCTTAACGCAGGCAGCGCATGTGCCGGTGATTGCAAAGTGAGTTACATCGGTTTTAAAGCCGTAATCATCAGCCAATGAGTTCACAAAGTTAGCTGCAACTTCAATCGGAGCATCACCCACGGATCCGCAGGTATCGCAGACAAGGTGCAGATGCGTTAGCTCTTCAGCTGCGTGATAGGTCGCACCACCATGGCCCAAGTGGGTGTGTTGAACTAATCCAACATTTTCAAGGGTTTCAAGGTTGCGGTAAACAGTTGAAAGGTTGATGCCAGGATGTGTTTGGCGAACCTTTTCTGCAACCTCTTCAGGTGTTGCATGTCCCAATGCGCGAACCGCAGACAGCACTAATTCGCGTTGAGGAGTTAAGCGCAAACCCTTTTCGTGAAGCTCATGTTTTCCGGCCATGTGAGAACTCTACCTGTCTGCCCTGTTAAGGCTTACTTTGAGCGTGCACGAAGTAGCAAAAGGTACATCTCGCACCCTAAGCAGAAGTTAAATGCCGCGTTCAAGAAAGCCGCTCCCAGCGCCATTGAAACAGCACCAACAACAATCGCATCTATATCTAAAAGCGCGCCAACAATTGCAACCAATGCAAATAACAAACCAACCTTTTGTGCAAACTGTGGCGGCTTTACCTCTTCAGTTGGTACATCGCCCTTAAGAAATGGCTTTACAGCCTTCTTAAAAAGAAATGCATACGGTGTGTACTGCGGACCTTTGAATGCACCGATTGCAAAGACAGCCGCTTGCGCAACTACAAACCATGCGTTGTGTGTTGCGAGCGCTGCTGCAAAAACGATTGTTGTGATCGCGGCACCAAAACGTGGACCACGTGCATCAATAAGAGTTGAAACCTTTGCTGAATTTGCTACCTGTGTCATTTGTTTTCCCTTGTTTGTGAAAGCTGATTAATTGTTGGATGAAGAAACAATTAAGCGATACACAAGGAAGCAGTCATACGGCCGTAATCAATTACACGGCGCTTAGTAGCTGCTAACAACATGGGATAAGAGTAAAGAAGGCCGCGCACTAACGCGAGTTGCAACTAATTCGCATTAACAAATGGCAGCGATAGCGTTAAGTACCTGATCACGCTTAGGCGCACCCATCGCACGGCCCACCTCGTGCCCCGTTGAATCCAGGAACAGCGTCGTTGGCGTGCTGCGGATATCTAGCCTGCGAACTAATTCAAGGTTAGCCTCGGCATCGATTTCAACATGTGCCACATCAGCCATATCGGCGGTGACATCCTCAATGAGCAACCGAGTAGCTCGGCACGGTCCGCAAAAGGCCGATGAGAACTGCAAAAGGGTGGCTCTAGAGCCTAGATCCGCCCCGATCATCGCCGGCGTAATCAATCCCTTATCCGCCTTAACGACAACCTTGCCCCGTGAGCGGTTATGCCAAAACCCGAATCCACTGGCTAAGACCAGCACGATCACAATTGGAAGCAAGGATTTCACGGGAGTAGTCTGTCTCAATGGCGAAGGTTCTGCTACTTACGAACACTCTTGGTGCCAGCGCAGAGGTGCTTCCAGCACTGGGTTTACTGCAGCATCAAGTAAAGATTCTGCCTGCCGAAGTAAGCGTCCTTGTAGATGCCCCAGATGCCGATCTGCTGTTGATCGATGCTCGTCGCGATCTTCCAACTGTTAAATCACTTGCCAAGCTTCTTGATTCAACCGGCATCAACTGCCCCATCATCGCAATTACAACTGAAGGTGGATTAACCGCTTTCAACGCCGACTGGGGAATCGATGATGTCATTCTTGATACCGCAGGACCTGCCGAAGTTGATGCCCGAATCCGCATCGCACTTGGTAAGCACGCGATTGAATTAGTTGCATCAGATCCACATGCAGGTGAAATTAGATCTGGTGATGTAACAATCGATGAAGCAACTTACACCGCTCGTCTTAAGGGAAATGTTTTAGATTTAACCTTCAAAGAGTTTGAACTGCTGAAGTACTTGGCTCAACACCCAGGTCGTGTATTCACACGAGCACAACTACTTCAGGAAATCTGGGGCTATGACTACTTCGGAGGAACTAGAACAGTAGATGTTCACATCCGTCGCCTTCGTTCAAAGCTAGGTCCTGAGTTTGAAGCCATCATCGGAACCGTCCGCAATGTTGGTTATCGCTTTACCGTTGATGCGTAATCATGCGTCACATACTTAAGCTTCACCGTGATCTAGATACAAACTCATTACCTCAAGCCGATCACAGCTACACAATTGAAACCTTTGACCCTGCCATTCACAAACAGCAATGGCTGGACACAAACAACTTAGTTTTCGCCCATCACCCAGATCAGGGTAATTGGGCGATGCAGGATTTAGACAACCGCATGTCAGAACCATGGTTTGATGAAAAGGGTTTCTTCTTAGCCACCGAAAACGGCACTATCGAGGGCTTTGTCTGGACCAAGATCCATCAGGATTTAATCAATCAAGATCCAGTAGGTGAGCTTTATGTCGTTGGAACCCACCCAGAGCACGCTGGAAAAGGCATTGCTCGCGCCTTATCTGTGGAGGCGATCAATTATCTCGTAAACAAAGGGCTCAAGCACGCGATCTTGTACGTGGATGCCGACAATGAAAAAGGGTTAAAGCTCTACGGTTCGTTAGGGTTTAACTAGTCTTTTCAACTTTAATCACATCACCGAAGTCACCCGCCTCGATTACAGAAATTCGATAACCATTCATAGTCACTGAATCTCCCAATCTCAATGTGTCATCACCTGGGGCAGGATATGTAGAGGTTGAATTCAACCTACTTACTGGACGAATCACGTTAAATCCACCACCAAAAACATCATTTGTTAAGTCTATTGAATAAACCAGTGCACCCATCATTTCCTTTGCTAATTGGGTGTTATAGCCAACATTTCGCATTGACTCAATTGCAATTCCCTTGTTTTCACCAGTAGGAATAATCAATAGTTTATTTGAAACTCCAAAAACCGCAGATGGCTTTATCCAAAAAGTCGAAGCCGTCTCAATTTTTGAGCACATAACTTGTGTATCAAGCATTAATCCTGCAAGCCATTTGTCCCAGCCAAGCCAGTCCATTTTTGTTCCCGACATGTTTCCCCAACGGTCTGTTCCGAAAATTTCTCCAGTATTTCCGAGGAACTGTGTTGAATCACGTCCGTTGTATTTTTCGTCTCCGTAATGGTCAGGTATCACAAGTCCAAGATGAAAAAAGTCATGATGTACGGTCCCCCAAGCGGGATCCATTTTTACGATTGAGTAGGCCTTAGTTGAAGAGTTGCTACCAAATGGAATCTGATATGTATTTGAAAATCGAGCAAATAACTTGTCATCTGTATCTGGTGGAACTACAAACATAACCATGTCAGCTGAATTTGGATTATTACGACCAATTAGTTCGAGGCCCGCTTTCACAAACTCTTCTTGACCAGCGGTGCGTGCCTCACCAATTGATTCAGCAGATCCAACTTTATATGTAGATAGAGGCTTAGGAAGCATCAGATATTTATCCGGTGAGAGATAGCTTAGCTTCCAGCGACCTTCGCTCAGGTTAGAGAGAAATTCTTTTGTTTCATCTAAGAACGCTTTATAGTCACTCACCGGATTGCTATTTGAAAGTGCATCGCTTGATTGAATTGGAATGATTTGGATAACTGATTTTTCGCTAAGTCCAATAGGGCCTGAAAAATTAAATCCACGGTGCAATCCCTGAGGATTTGGTTGCTTAATTTTGCATTGAGAAATAGGAAGGTTCCCGGCAACTAACACATCATTAGTTTTTGGCTTCTCTACAGACGCTGTGGTGGGGACATACCGAAATGTGTACTTCTTGGAATCTTGTACATATATCGAACCAGATTCAATTTCTCCCGAAATCTGATTTACAGTGATTGGATAGAGTTGACCTAAATCAAAATATCGCCCCTCCTTCAGGCAATGAAGCACTACTAAACGCTTGAAGTCGGCTGAGTAACCAACACGATCGTCCGCATCTAATATCGGGGAACAACTCTTGCCTTCTACTGAACGAGTTGAATCAATTTGTGAAACTGGATTTGGTGTTGCACTTGGCATCGGTGCTGGGGTTCCATCAGAGGTAGGTGTTGGCGTAGGAATTGGGGATGGCGCATTAATGGGTTTTGGTTTTGTGACAATTACACCTTTATTCCACACAAGTTTCTTCCCACTTTTAACGCACGTGTACTTCTTACCCGCAGAAGTTGAGGTTCCTCCAAGCTTTGAACATGTAGCTCCTGATTTAACTGCCGCATTAGCAAGACCGGCTACTAGGGTTAACGACACTAATAATGCTAAAAATCTAAATCTATTCCTCATGGGGTCTTCTCAATGCGAATAGTGTCATTATCACCAGAATTTATAAGAGATATTTTCACTCCCTCGTAAACAAGGCTTTCTCCCAAATACATCATCACATTAAGGTCTGTTCCACTTCCGCCAGCAACGCCAACTCCATCGATGAGGTTCGTGCCAAAATTCTCAAAGCCTGGAATGGGCTTCCCTCTTATGGGTGAAAACCCATGACTGACATTATTTAATTTCAAATAACGCCCAGGTGGCTCCAATAAATATGCTCTATTGTCTACCGCCAAATCAATAACATAAGTGCTAACTCCATAGAGCCCCGGAATTTGGAGTGGGGACCACTTGTCTACACGATGAGATTCGATCGCTAATACTTTTGTTTCGCTTAGTTTTATCAAAACTGTACTGATGCCAAGTTGCTTCCGCTCAATTGGTACCAAAGTTAAGGTAAAACTCGAAAGATTCTTAATGTCTTTGCAATAAAGGTTTTGAGTAGAACCCCACCCCATTATGAGTGACTCCCACCCATTTAAATTGTGACTAGGGCTATATTCGTTATACATAATCCCAAAAATGTATGGCCAATGAGGTGAATGACCCATAAGGCCTTGTCCGTGCATTGTTTCATGGGTGAAAAAGAGCCAAGGAAGCCGGCTCGCTAAATATGTCTCTTTCCCAATAGCTAACATCAATGGGGATATCGCGCCATTTTTTATCGAGACAGGATTGTAATAAGAACGGTTCTGGCTTTCCGCATATATCTTGGAAATCGTATCAGGATAAATAATCCAAATTGCTGCCACATCTTTTAGATCTAAATACTTATCGATTTCACCGATATATTCGTGCTTTATTTTGTCTGTAATTTGTGCGTCATCACCAACTTCAGCGCTTTTCAACTCCTGCGATTCCTTGGGTGCGCGTATCCATTTATCGTAAGTAACAAAATTCCAGCTTAACTTGTTCTGTGAATACCACTTTATCCATTCACTCGAATTTTTAATCGTTTCTTCAAGGATAGATTTGGGAGAACCAACACCTGGCGCATCAACAAAATCGATTCCAACAATCACAATTTTTTGCTGGCCAGAGTTCACAAACCCACGTTCAGGTTTTGCTGGGTACGCGACTGCACGATATTCCTGCCAAAAATATGCGCTTGTAACTGGACGTTGGTCTCTTAACTGACAGGTTGTTAGTGGATCACTCGTGTTAGGTATCTGAAGCGGGAGGAAGGACTTCGATAGTTGGAAATATTGCTGTCGATTTCCATCTATTGCCCTGCACTCTAAATATCCTGTGGAGTTAATGACAGTCTCACCGATCGTCACGCACGAATCACCCTCGACTAATGGCTTTACAGTTGGGGTTGGAACTGGGGTTGGAGTTGGAGTTGGTGCTAAAGATGGTTTTGGCTTTGGTATTGCTACGCCTTTGTTCCACACAAGTTTCTTACCACTCTTAACGCAGGTGTACTTCTTACCTAAATAAGTTGAAGTAGCACCAAGCTTCGAGCAAGTTGCCCCGGCCTTAACAGCAGCCAAGGCATTAAGAGGGAGAGTGAAAACCGCAATGGCGATTAAAACGCTCACAACTCTTTTCATGTCTGAATGCTAATGACCTTTGTAGCTCAAAAACAGAGCAGTATGGTCATATTCGATTACTTTTTCTTGTACCCAACAGGGCATTTAGGATTAATCGCGGTTACTTTTTTGGATTTCTTTCCCTTGATACAAATAATTGTTTTTTTCTTTGGTGCAGGTTTTTTAGTTGTGGTCACCGTTGGCACAGGTGTTGCTGAAACAGTTTGAGAAACCGTTGGACTAGGTTCAGGCGTCGGTGTTTGTGTCGCGGCTGCAGTAGGTGTTGGCGTAGGAGTAGGAGTTACTACTGCCTCTTTCCAACTCAAAATTGCACGTTTCAATACATAATTTCGGTCTATACGCATTCCAGGTTCAGAAGAGACATAATAAATACGCCAGGTATTCGTTCCAATTTCATAACCAGTTGGATCTAAAGAAGATTCGCTACTTGAAGAGATTGCACTTGGATTCAAATCCCAGGTTAATCCATCTTTTGATGTTGCCATGTACAGATACTGTGTTCCACCACCAGGGCCGGTTGAAACCATCATGACCCAATCACCATCATTGGCACGCAAGATATCTGAATCCACATATCCGCCTGTTAGACGAGTACCTGGATCACGGACAAATGATGTTGCTGTTGAATCAGTTGAAGTTGCACTGACAATGGTCTCTGGCAATCCAGCTTTACCTATTGATTGATCAGATAACACCCAATAAACGCGAACGCGACCATCTGGAAGCACAACTGAATCTGGAACGCCCCAGGCCTTTTCATTTTGCGAAACACTAGATCCGGCAACATTTAGATCTGAGACGGCACCATGTGCCAAAGTATTTCCAGTAATTGTGGCAAATCTAATTTTCTTTCCGCTCGGTCCCATTTCAACAAAAAATACTTTTCGTGTTCCATCTTTTAAGGTGACAATGGTTGCATCAGATCCAAAGCGTGAAGCAAGGGTTTGGCGGGTGCAATTACCAGAGTCGTTACAGTCAACAATCATGATGGGATCTGGAAGAGCATCGGGGGATGCAAACCAAATGCGATCTAACCCCGCAGAGGTCTTTTCTACATACGGACTTACGCCTTTGAGATTTAAGGTCACGCTCTCTGTTGCTAAGGTCCAATCCCCGCCTGTTAACTCTGCATTCGCGGCGTTTACTAAAAGGCTAGAACTCATTACAAGGGCACTGAGAACGGCGAATAATCTCTTCATAGGCAAAGTTTCCTACAGCTTTTTGCCAAAATCAATAATGTTTATTGAACTAGCTCAGCACACATTGTGTGAAACGCCTTTGTATGGGCATCCACATCAGCCGCGGTTGTATCCGGGCACATCAGCGCCATGTTGTGAAATGGCGTGATCAAGAAGCCATCATTCAACATACGCAAGTGAATGTACTGCTCTAGCTCGAAATCTCCAGCGTTGTTGGCATCAGCACCTGTCACGGGAGCAACCTTGCCGAACATGTACTCACCACGTGCACCCAAACGATTACAGGTCCAAGGAAGATCAAATTCAGTAATCGCAGCATCCACGCCATCTGACCAACGGGTTCCCAAATCAATCATGCGATCAAAGTTTTCTTGAGTTAGAACCTGTGTCAAAGTCGCACGCATCGCAGCTAATGACAGTGCATTACCCGCCAATGTTCCACCGACTCCACCGGTATCGATGATCTCAAGTTCCACCATTGATTTGATCTTGTCTGCGATCGCCTGAGTCATTCCAAATGTTCCAGTTGGAATTCCGCCACCAATTGCTTTACCAATTGTTAGGAAATCAGGCTTCAATCCGCGATCAGCGGTCATTCCGCCAGGACCTACAGAGATTGTGTGGGTCTCATCGATAATCAAAATGGTGCCGTACTTCTTTGCTAATTCTACAACAGCTTCCAAGTAACCAGCTTGTGGCAAAACAATTCCAACATTTGTCATCGCAGGTTCCATCAAGATCGCTGCAACATCGCCATGTGCCAACGCCTTTTCCATACCGGCAATATCGTTAAATTCCACAACACGGGTTGTTTGATCCAGTGCAACAGGTGCTCCGATATTTCCTTCACGGGCCACTGTTTTTCCAAGTGCGTTAAGGGTTGCAAAGGTTTCATCAACTGATCCGTGGTAGCAACGATCAATAACAACAATCTTTGAACGGCCTGTAATCATGCGGCTGTAGCGAATTACGTGGCGGTTAGCATCGGTTGCCGAGACTGTGAACTGCCATAGCGGCAAACCAAAGCGGGCCGCTAACTCTGCTGAAACAATTGCAGCATCTGCCGTTGGAAGCATCGCAGTAATTCCCTTGCCTGCTTGCTCGCGAATTGCAGCCACGGTTGCATCTGGTGAGTGGCCGGTCATGGAACCGGTATCACCTAAACAAAAATCAATGTATGTATTGCCATCAACATCGGTAAAGCGCGCACCTTTAGCCTCTTGTACGAAAACCGGATACGCACCAGGCCATTTAGCCATCCATGACATAGGAACTCCACCAGGCATGTTTGCTTGGCCCGCTTTAAACATCTCACCCGATTTTGGATGCAGCTTTAAGAAGCGTTCATCTTCGATTTTTCTTAACTGAGCTAAACGGTCGCGATTAATCATGCAACCATCTTATCTTTTTAATTGAAGAATTACTCGAGTGATTCAAAAACAAACAAGGCTTCGATGTAGTTC
>Ga0208788_1001783_pt1 | contig 10233 bp, 8 predicted proteins | sample Wag4_2014_7_11_3_FD_187363 | JGI IMG/M metagenome (GOLD analysis project Ga0208788, IMG submission 187363) | Fresh water mixed with fracking chemicals microbial communities from Ohio, USA - Utica-2 Time Series FC 2014_7_11 (SPAdes) (version 2) ... | reverse complement strand
GCTCGGCACAAATAACACCGGTTGCCCATGTGCCAAAGAATTCAACATCAACTGTTGTGCCAGGTGTCGTGTGCTCCATTGGTAAGTACGCATAACCAATTGCTTTATTTATTGTGTAACCCTGTCCACCGCTCTTTACGCGACCAACAACGCTGCCATTAATTCGAACTGGTTCGTTGCCGAGTGGAACTTGGCGAATATCATCAAACGTCAGAGCAACTAGCTTGCGAGTTTGTTTTGAATTCGCCAGTGCATCTTTTCCGATGAATTTTTCTTTCTTCTTTGAAATCGCAAATCCAAGTCCCGCCTCGATTGGATTTGTCTCTGTGTTAATTTCGCCAGCCCATGCGCGATAACCCTTTTCAAGTCGAAGAGAGTCGATTGCGCGATAACCACATGGCATTAATCCTTCACCGGCGCCCGCTGCAATCAGCGCTTCCCATACTTTCTTGCCATCGGCAACAGGTGTATAAATTTCCCAACCGAGTTCGCCAACATAAGTAAGGCGTGTGGCACGTACCTTTGTACCAGCAATATTTATTTCACGTGAGTGCATAAATGGAAAATTAGCGTGCGATAAATCGTAATCCGTTGCCTTGCCAAGGATTGTGCGTGCTTTTGGACCCATCAGCGCAAAGCAAGCAAACTCTTCTGTAACAACTTTGATTGTCACATCGTTAAATCCACCTTCACGCTTTTGCTTTTCTAGCCAACCAAAGTCGTGTGTGGAAAACGCGGTGCCGGTAATGATGAAGAATTCTGTTTCACCTGTTTGTGTAACTGTGTAATCCGATTCAATTCCACCGCGAGTGTTAAGTGCTTGCGTGTAAACGGTGCGACCGACGCCTTTAACAACATCGTTTGCACATACCCAGTTAAGAAACTCGGGTGCTTGTGCGCCGCTAACAATTGCTTTTGCAAAGCTAGATTCATCAAATAAACCAGCGTTTTCACGTGTTGCGCGGTGTTCTGCAGCGACAGCGGAAGACCAGTGTTTGCCAGCCCATCCGTAAGGTTTTAGCGCATCATCGCTTTCGTGATTGGCGTAGTAATTAACGCGCTCCCATGAAGACTTTTCTCCGAAGACTGCGGTGTTGGCAGCATGCCAATCGTAAGCCGGTGATTTCTTTCCTGGGCGTGCGCTCTGTCGCTCTTCGCCTGGATAGTGAATGTCGTAATACGCCTCGTAGTTTTCGCTGATGCGTTTGAGCGTGAAATCAGGGGAGCGATAAGAAGCACCAAAGCGTTTGATGTCCATGTGCCAGAGATCCATTGTTGGTTCGCCTGCAACAACCCACTCGGCAACTACTTTTCCAATTCCACCGGCGCCCGCAATTCCGTGCGCGCAGAATCCGGCAGCGACGAAGAATCCACCAACTTCTGTTTCGCCTAAACAGAATTCGTTATCTGGCGTGAAACCTTCTGGTCCATTAATGAAGCTCTTCACGCCAATTTCACTCATCTTTGGAACACGGCGTTGTGAGTTAACGGCGATTTCTTCGAAGCGATCCCAATCTTCACCGAGTAATTGGTTATTAAAATTCGCTGGAATGTCATCGAAGTTTTGATAGTCGGCAGACCACGCCTTTGAATTGCGCTCGTATCCACCCATTAATAAGCCTTGTACTTCTTGGCGGAAATAAATCAGCGAATCAGGGTCGCGAAGTGAAGGCAGCAGCGGTGCACTTGGATCCATGAAGTTATCGGTAATTAAATATTGGTGACTCATCGGAACAATAGGAACTCGAACATCGACCATGCGTGCAATGGATGGTGCGTACATGCCACCGCAGTTAACGATAACTTCGCACTCGATTACGCCTTTATCTGTGGTTACTGATTTAACTCGGCCTTTTTCGGTTTGAATCGAAAGCACACGAGTGTGTGTAAATATCTGAACACCACCGGCGCGTGCACCAGCTGCCATCGCCATTGCAAGTTGTGATGGATCTACTTGTCCATCAGATGCTAAATAAGAAGCACCGATAACTCCGTCTAAGTCCATGAGCGGAAAGAGTTCTTGCGCTTCTTTTGGACTAATTTCTTTAAGATCTAAATTAAATGTTCGCGCCCAACCAATTTGTCTACGAATTTCTTCCATGCGCTCTGGTGTTGTAGCCAATTTAATGCTGCCGCATTCGCGCCAACTTGGGGGAGTGTCGGTTTTTTGTAAGCGACGATATAAATCAACAGAGTGCATATTCATCTTGGTAAGAGTTGGATCTGCACGTAATTGACCGACTAGACCGGCAGAGTGAAATGTTGAACCACTCGTAAGTTCGTTTCGGTCGAGCAGAATGACATCTTTTTCACCGAGCTCGGCTAAGTGAAATGCAACGGAGGTTCCACCAACTCCACCACCAATAATGACAATTTTTGCCCTGGTAGGAAGTGGTGACTTACTCATGGCCTAAATGTATCCTGAACTTATGTCCGATGCCAGAGAACTAGAAGCTACCTTTGGCGCGCTCCTTGATCAGGTTGATTTAGTAAAAAACAGAACATCGGTAATCGAATTATCTGGTGGGTTAACAAATAGAAACTTAGCAATCGAATCTGATGGCAAAAAATACGTTGCTCGTATTTCCAGTAATTCATCTGATTTGTTAAACATCAACCGCGAAGATGAATACAAGAACAGCATCATTGCGGCAGAAGCAGGAATTGGCGCGAAGGTGCACGACTTTCTGCCCGGCCAAGGTTTATTGCTGATTGGTTTTATCAATGGCAAAACTTTCGGCGCCAAAGACATAGCAAATAACTTGCCGCGCGTAGCAACGGCTGCGCGCACATTGCACAGCGCTAAACCATTTGTGAGTGAATTTAATATGTTTACTCTGCAAAAGCGTTACTTAGATATTGTGAAATCAAACAAATTCATTTATCCCGATAAGTATCTGGATTACGAAGGCCACGTTGCAGATCTTAAAAAAGCACTTGCTGTGCTCGATGAAGGCACCGTGCCGTGCAATAACGACTTGTTGCCCGGAAACTTCATTGATGATGGCGAGAAGATTTGGCTTATTGATTATGAATACTCAGGCAATAACGACGCCTGCTTTGAGCTTGGAAACATATGGGCCGAAGCATTCTTAGAGTATGACGCTCTTGTAGAACTGATTGATTCGTATTACGGGGCACATCGCCCAGAAAAGATTGCACGTGCATGGTTGCAAGCGCTCATGGCAAAGTATGGATGGACGCTGTGGGCTGCGATTCAAGCATCTGTTTCAGATATTGATTTTGATTTCCGTGCTTGGGGCGGCGAGAAGTTTGATTTAGCTCAGAGCCAATTTACATCCGAGCGCTTTAAGAAAGCACTTGTAGAAGTTGTGACAAAGTAAAACGGGCCCACCGCAGTTGCGGCGAGCCCGTTTAATTACTTGTTATTAAGCAGAAACAACAGTGATGTTTACGCTTGCAACAACTCCGTGCGCAAGTGAAACCTTCGCTGTGTGCTTTCCGATCTTCTTGATGTGCCCAGTGATCTTGATGCTGTGACGATCAATGTCGTTGCCTGTGGCTGACTTGATTGCTGCTGCAACATCTTTATCTGTTACTGAACCGAATAGACGTCCGCCAGTTCCAACTTTGACTGCAATGCTCAAAGTTGCTTCCTCAAGGGCTGACTTAATCTCTTTTGCGTGATCGATATCGCGAACTTCGCGAGCGCGACGTGCACGACGAATGCCTTCAATCTGCTTCTCGCCGCCTTCTGACCATGCAATTGCGTTTCCGCGTGGCAACAAGAAGTTGCGTGCGAAACCATCTTTTACGGTGACAACATCTCCTGCTGCACCAAGCTTTGGAACTTCACGAGTAAGGATTAGTTTCATGATTCATATCTCCTTATCGAGCACTTGATGTGTAAGGCAACAGCGCAACTTCACGGCTGTTTTTCACAGCTGTAGCAATTGAGCGTTGGTGTTGTGTACATGCACCAGTTACACGACGAGCACGGATCTTGCCGCGATCGGAGATGTATTTACGAAGAGTCGCAATATCTTTGTAATCGATATATGACACTTTGTTCTGGCAGAAGCTGCAAGGCTTCTTCTTAAACTTCTTATTAAGAGCAGCAGCTTTCGCGCCCTTATTCTTTGGCTCTTTTAGAGCTCTGTTATTTCTTGCTCCCATTGTGGTGCTCCTTTTCGGGCCCTTCTTCTAATTACTTAGTTGAAGGAATGAGGTATGGATGGATAGGTTGATTTAAAACGGAGGTTCGTCGTTGGTGGTGGTTGCCCATCCGCCGCCGGCTGTTGTTGTAGAGGCTGCAGCCCATGGATCATCTGAGAATGTTTCAGTGGACGCGGCAGCTGAACCAAATGAACCAGTAGATGCACCACCGGCAGCACGTTGTGTACGTGTCACCTTTGCAGTTGCACTACGTAGTGATGGACCAACTTCATCAACTTCAACCTCAAATACTGTGCGCTTTTCGCCTTCTTTAGTTTCATATGAACGTTGCTTTAGACGACCTGAAAGAATTACGCGCATTCCTTTTGTCAGTGACTCTGCAACATTTTCTGCTGCTTGACGCCAGATCTGACATTGTAAAAAGAGACTCTCGCCATCTTTCCACTCATTGGTTTGCTTATCTAAGTAACGAGGTGTTGAGGCAACACGAAATTTCGCTACGGCCGCACCTGATGGTGTGAAACGTAACTCCGGATCATCGACAAGGTTGCCGATCATTGTGATTGTTGTATCTCCTGCTGCCATTTCTTTTCCTCTTTCTCTACGTATCTACTCTGGGGTCCGTGCTAAACGGATACTCATCAAAGTATCGGATTACTCCGATAATTTACTCTGGACGAATAACCTTTGTGCGTAAGACTGACTCATTCAAATTGAGTTGGCGATCCAACTCTTTGATGGCAGCTGGTTCGCAGTGCATATCTACGACTGCGTAAATGCCTTCGGCTTTTTTCAGGATTTCAAATGACATACGACGTCGGCCCCACACATCGAGCTTGTCGACGCGGCCTCCGCTGTCTTTGATGATCTTGAGATAAGTCTCAAGGCTTGGTGTGACTGTGCGTTCTTCAAGTTCTGGATCAAGAATGACCATTAATTCATAGTGACGCATGCGTTAACCCGACCTCCTCTGGACTAAGACGGCCACAGTATTTCTGTGACAGGAGGGTTAGTGCTTTTGTTGCTCGCTAAGAGTAACTCCTGTGTGGGGTTAAGGGAAAATCACGCTCAGATTTATGCGTGAGGGTGTGCGTTACTTCTTCTTTGGAGTCTGAACTCCGCCTGAGGTCATAACAATTGGATCTAGCCCACCAATATTTGAAGGTGCTGGGAAATCCATTACTGGTTCGCCCTTAAGTGCGCCCTTCATAAATGCTGTCCAAATACGCGCTGGGAAAGATCCACCGGTAACGGAAGTAAGTCCACCAATGCCGTTAAGTGTTTGTGTTGCATCATCTCTAAAGAAAGAAACTGCTGCTGCAAGTTGTGGTGTGTAACCACTAAACCATGCCGACGCATTTGATTGTGATGTACCGGTTTTGCCAGCAGCTGGTCGACCAAGTGCAAGCGCTGCAGCGCCTGTTCCACCATTTACAACACCCTTAAGTGCATACGTTAAGTCGGCCATTACTTCTTTAGTGAAAACTTCTTCAGTTTGTGGTTTGCCTTCATAGAGCACGCCTTTATTTGAACCAGTAACGCTGGTTACTAAATATGGTTTGGCTTTAATTCCTTGTGCGGCAAATGTTGCGTAAGCGTTAGCAACATCGATGACGTGTGGGCTGGCAGGTCCAAGGGCCACAGATGGTGTTGGCATCATCGCAACGCTGTCTGGAATACCGGCGCGACGTGCGGCATCAACAACTTTATCTAGTCCAGCTTTTTGTCCGAGTGGAACATAGACAGTATTAATCGAGTGCTTTGTTGCAAATAGTAAATCTACTTGGCCCCAACCTTCGTTGCCGTAATTACCAACTTCATATGGTTTGCCAAGATCATCAAATGTTTGTGGTGAATCGCCATTCCACATTGATGTCAGCGGAATGCCAGCTTCTAGAGCTGCAGCTAGTGCAAAGACTTTAAAAGTTGAGCCCGCTAAGGCAATTGCTTGCGTTGCATCATTTAGTTGGCGCTTTAAATAATCAGCACCGCCATACATCGCAACAATTTCGCCAGTCCCTGGTCTAATTGCAACGAGTGCAACGTGCAGATTCTCTGGAACTTTTGTAGGTGTTAACTTATTAATTGCATCCACCGCAGCAGTCTGTGCCTTCTGATCGATGGTTGTCTTAATAACCAATCCACCAACCATTAACTGCTCTTCAGTAAATCCGAGCTTCTTTAAATCTTTTGAAACCGCTTCGATGATGTGACCCTTAGGACCACTGAGTGAACCAGATGTTACGCGTGGTGCAATTGTTGGAAACTTTATCTTTGCTGCTTCCTCTGGTGTCAGCCACTCTGCTTCGACCATTCCCTTTACTACGTAATCAAATCGATCTGTGAGGCGCTTTTCATTTGCCTTGGAGTAAGAAGGATCGTAAAAACCAGGGGAGCGCAAAATACAAGAGATAACAATTGCTTGCGCATTCGTTAGCTGGTCAACGTTGCGGTTGAAGTATTGCTGGGACGCTGTCTGCACGCCGTATGAACCACGTCCAAAGTAAATGGTGTTGAGATAACTTTCAAAAATCTGATCTTTGGAAAGCTGATTCTCTAACTTAATTGCAATCACTAACTCTTTAATCTTGCGCTGAATTGTGCGCTCTGGAGTTAAGAATGCCGTCTTTGCATATTGCTGTGTGATGGTGGAACCACCTTGCAGTGATCCGCCACGAAGGTTGTTTAATACTGCGCGCGCAATACCGGTGATGCTAAATGCACGGTTTGAATAAAAACTGCGATCCTCCGCTGCCAGTACTGCGTGGCGAACATTCATAGGAATTTTTGCAAGCGGAACAATCTGACGGTTTTCGGATCCAATGCGACCAATTTCTTCGCCATTTGAATATTGAATAATTGTGGATTGGCTATTTACGAATGCGTTTGCATCCGGAACTGAGACTGTGAAATAGGCAAAGGCAAAGAGAGTAGAGCCAGCGATGAAACCAAAGCCAGCTAAGAAGATTCCTGCTCTAATTACTAATCTGCGCACGGTGAAAAGATTACCCCTTTACCCAATCATCATCTTCAAGCGTGCGTACACGCCGAGGTGGTTTGCGTTCTATTCCATCTCCTAGAACAAAAGAAGAGCACAAATGATTCCAGGAACAGTCGCGGCAGACTTCGACGATATACACACGAAACTCACCGAATTCTCGCTCCATCTCTGAAAGTTCATCTGGTGTTTTTATTCTCCCTGAGAATTGCCCTAGTTGATCACCGAATGCGTAACGCAATTCGACGAGTGAAGTTTTTTTACAGACCGGACAATTGCGATCAACTCTTTCGCCATGAAACTTTGCCGCTCTCATTAAGTAAGGATCGGCATCGCACGCATCTACTACACCGCGAAACAACTTGATAAGCGTTGCGCGCTTATCAAGTGAGTAGTCGATATAGGAGCGTTTCGATTTCATAATAGGCAAGAATAATCCTTCATTGCTTACTACGCTTCTCCTATGAATTTCTGGGAACTTTTACGCCACCCCAGACTCTCACGATTGCTCGGAGTTCGTTGGAGTGGCCAGGCAACTGATGGCTTATTTCAAAGCGCACTGGCTTCTTTCGTTTTGTTTTCACCAGAGCGTCAAGCAGATGCGTTAAGTGCTGCGATTGCATTCGCTGTTGTCTTGTTGCCGTATTCACTCGTTGGTCCATTTGTTGGAACAATTTTGGATCGCGTCTCTAGACAACGCGCACTGCTCTTTGCAAACGCTGCTCGTGGAATAAACCTATTAGTTGTTGCGCTCTTAGTATTTAGTGGACAAACAGGAGTTCTCTTAACTGTATTTGTACTTATTGCATTTGGCATTAACCGGTTAATTCTTGCGGGACTCTCTGCAGGTTTGCCATTGATCATCGAATCTAAATCACTGATTAGCGCTAACGCACTTGCTGTGACAGGTGGTTCGGTTTTAGTTGTGCTCGGTGGCGGTCTCGGCGTTGCACTTCGAAACATATTTGATAGCTTGGCAGTTGCCGATCACGCAGATGCACTGATGGTCTTATTCGCATCCGGTGGTTACCTCACCGCATCACTTCTAGCATTGCGTTTGGGACGTAAGGAAATAGGTCCGCTTCCACATGAAGTTAAAGAAGCAAGTTTTAAAGAAGGATTAATAGAGATGCGCGAAGGTTTTGCTTTCTTGCGCACACATCAAGATGCAATTCGCGGAATTCTTGCAACAGCTGTGCAACGTGGTGGAATAACTGCTTTAACGCTAACCGCGCTTCTATTAGAGCGAAACACTTTTAACTCATCTGATAACCCTGAAGCAGGTTTGAAAGGATTTGGAATTGTCTTAACAATCGCGGGAATTGGAATAACACTTGGCGCATTGACTGCGCCATATGGTGTTGCACGTTTTGGGCGGCACCGTTGGATTAAGTGGTCAATGCTTCTTGGTGCCGCAGGGCCTCTCTTTCTCGTTGTTTCGCAGACTGAAATCGCGCTTGCCTTAACTGGTTTCTTTGTTGCACTCTGCGGTCAAAATGTGAAAGTTACAAATGATGCGCTGGTGCAATCAAAGATCGATGATTATTACCGTGGTCGTGTATTTGCTGTCTATGACGTACTAGTAAATGGAGCAATCGTTAGCGGTGGGTTAATTGCTGCACTGATGCTTCCAACAAGTGGTGTAACTCCATGGGTACCAGCACTTGTTAGTGCGATTTACTTATTGGTTGCGCTGCGCTTGCTTCACCCAAATAAGTTTTATCTCAGGGCTTAGCTTTCCACCACGCAAGCAACTCTTGTGTTGCTGCTTCCTCACCGATTGGTCCGCGCTCTAAACGAATCTCCATTAAGAAATCTAGTGCGCGACCAACATCTGCTGATGGTTTGATATCCAAAATCTGCATGATTTGAGCGCCATCTAAGTCGGGACGAATTTTTGATAGCTCTTCTTGCTCCATCAATACTGCGATTCTGTTTTCTAAACTGTCATAGGTTGCAGCAAGTCGTTGTGCTTTCTTTACGTTGCGAGTTGTGCAATCTGCGCGCGTTAAAACGTGTAAATGTGTAAGTAATTCACCAGCATCTCGCACATAACGGCGCACAGCAGAGTCACTCCATTCACCATCTCCATAACCGTGGAAACGAAGGTGCAGTGCAATAAGAGTTTCAACCGCTTCGATTGTGTGATTATCAAAGTGCAACGCTTTTAATCGAGTAACAGCTAGACGTGCGCCAACTACTTCGTGGTGATGGAATGAAACTCCACCACCCTCAATAAGTGCTCGTGTCTTTGGCTTTCCAATGTCGTGCAATAAAGCAGCAAGGCGACTCACAAGGTTCGGCCCATCAAGGCGATCTTCTAATGCGATGGCTTGTTCGAGCACTGTCAGTGAGTGTTCGTAAACATCTTTGTGGTGATGGTGTTCATCAATTTCTAATTGAAGCTTTGGAATTTCTGGCAGCACAAGATCTGCAAGACCTGTCTCAACAAGAATTGTGATTCCAATGCGTGGATTTTTAGACATGAGCGTTTTAACAAACTCATCTCGCACGCGCTCTGCTGAAATAATTGAAATGCGATCCGTCATTGACTTCATCGCAGCTAAAACATCTGGAGCGATTTCAAATTCAAGTTGGCTAGCAAAACGTGCAGCACGCATCATGCGAAGCGGGTCATCAGAAAAAGATTGTTCTGCGCTACTTGGAGTGCGAAGTAACTTCTTTGCTAAATCTTCTAAACCTAAGAATGGATCAAGAAATTCAGGTTTCTCTGTCGTTAGTTCAAGTGCCATCGCATTGATGGTGAAGTCACGGCGCGATAAATCTCCGTGAATCTCTTTTCCGTATTGCACATCTGGTTTGCGACTCTGCGGATCATATGTTTCGCTGCGATACGTAGTTACTTCAACAGTTGTGTCACCACGTTTTCCTGCAACAGTTCCAAATTCAATTCCAGTTTCCCAAATGTTTTCGGCCCACTTAGAAAGTATTTTCTTAGTTTCTTGTGGGTGCGCATTAGTTGTGAAATCTAAATCATTTCCAAGTCGACCAAGAATTGCATCGCGCACTGGTCCGCCAACTAAGGCCAATGTAAAACCTTCTGCTTTAAAGGCAGCAGCAAGTGAGCTGGCTAGTGG
>Ga0208788_1001782_pt1 | contig 10238 bp, 6 predicted proteins | sample Wag4_2014_7_11_3_FD_187363 | JGI IMG/M metagenome (GOLD analysis project Ga0208788, IMG submission 187363) | Fresh water mixed with fracking chemicals microbial communities from Ohio, USA - Utica-2 Time Series FC 2014_7_11 (SPAdes) (version 2) ... | reverse complement strand
CAGCCGCATATCCACCCGAAACACCTGCCCCTCGGCGGTGGGCTCATTAAGGCAACCGATCACCGCGCGCCCGAGCCGGGTGAAAAATTCAAAGTTATCCACCCGGCGCGCTCCGGTGGTCTCGCCGTCTTCCGGGTAGATGAAAATGAGGTCGATGTCGGAGGACACATTCAACTCGCGCCCACCCAGCTTGCCCATGCCGATCACGATGAATTCCTGCACCGTGCCGGTGGCATTCACCGGCTCGCCATGACGCGCCACCAACAGGGCGCGGTTGATGCGCACCGCGTGTTCCACCGCCACCTCGGCCAGCGCAGTCATGGTTTCGGTGACTTCCGCCAGATCCGCAAGCCCGCTTGAATCGCGCACGATCAAATGCGCCAGGGTGCGGGCGCGCAGCCATCGCAGGCGTGATTTGAGGTTGTGCTCATCCAGCGTGGCCGGCTCAATGAAAGCCTCCATGGCCGATCGATCGAACACGGCATCAAGACTCGCGCAAAGCCCATCCAACAGAGCCGGCCGCGCAGTCAGCAGCCGATCCAAAAACCGCGACAACGCGCGGGCCTCATCAATGAGCGAAAGGGGTGTGGTCATGGGGAAAGATTCTAGGGCATCCCGGCGAGTAAGGGTGAAGGCCAGGGCAGTTGGATGAGTCATGTGCAAGACCGGGCTTGAGGTTTGGCGCCACTCCCCCGCAAGCGGGCGAGGGGGTGTCTTTGACATGATTCATTGGATTGCACTGGGGTGAAGGCACATAGGGTTGTGCTGCTCGCCCGATCGGCCGTTTTTGCCCACCCGGTTCTGGATCGCGATTAGAATGTGACCTCTTTCTCATTCCGTGCCCTCATGTCGCAGACTCGTAACGCCCTTGGTGACCCTGCGCTTGCTGCGCTCAAGCTGCCGCCCCACTCGATCGAAGCCGAGCAATCCTTGCTGGGCGGTTTGTTGCTGGATAACTCCGCGTGGGACCGCATTGCGGATGTGGTGTCCGAGGTCGATTTTTATCGCGATGATCACCGACGCATCTTCCGGCACACCGCGCGTTTGATCGAGCAGGCAAAGCCCGCGGATGTGATCACTGTCCATGAATCGCTGGATAAAAACGGTGAGGCCGACGCCGCGGGGGGGCTGGCGTATCTGGGTGAGATCGCCAACAACACGCCCTCTGCCGCCAATATTCGTCGTTATGGCGAGATCGTGCGCGAGCGTTCGATCTTGCGCCGGCTGGTGTCGGTGGGGGATGCGATTGCCGGCTCCGCGCTCAATCCGGCGGGGCGGGATGCCAAGCAGATCCTCGATGAGGCTGAGGCACGGGTGTTCGAGATTGCCGAGGCCGGCGCGAAGCAGGCCACCGGCTTTGTGGCGATCCAGCCCTTGCTTTCGCAGGTGGTCGACCGCATCCAGGAGCTCTACGACAGCGACAGCGGCTCGGAAATCACCGGGGTGCCGAGCGGCTACACCGATCTCGATCGTCAGTTATCCGGCATGCAGCCTGGCGATCTCATCATCGTCGCAGGGCGCCCCTCGATGGGCAAGACTGCCTTCTCGCTCAACATCGCGGAAAACGTGGCGCTGGAGGCGGGCTTGCCGGTGGCGATTTTCTCCATGGAAATGCCGGGCACGCAGCTGGCGATGCGTTTTCTGTGTTCGGTGGGGCGGCTGGATGCGCATCGGCTGCGCACCGGCAAGTTGAATGATGATGAGTGGCAGCGGCTCACGTATGCGCTGGGCCGGCTGCATGAGGCGCCGATTCACATTGATGAAACCCCCGCCCTGACTTCCTCCGACGTGCGCGCCCGGGCGCGGCGTTTATACCGGCAGTACGGCAAGCTCGGGCTCATCGTGATCGACTACCTGCAGCTCATGTCGGCAGTGCGCGAGGGCGAAAACCGGGCCACGGAAATCTCGGAAATCTCGCGTTCAGTCAAGGCGCTCGCCAAGGAATTGAGTGTGCCTGTGGTCGCACTCTCGCAGCTTTCGCGCAATGTGGAGCAGCGCCCCAATAAGCGGCCGGTGATGTCGGATTTGCGCGAATCCGGCGCCATCGAGCAAGACGCCGACGTGATCATGTTCATCTATCGCGACGAGGTCTACAACCCCGACTCACCTGATAAGGGCACTGCGGAAATCATCGTCGCCAAGCAGCGTAACGGCCCGATCGGCACCACCCGGCTCACCTTCTTGGGCGAGAACACCCGCTTTGAAAACTTCGCCGGCGGGGCGCCTTACGGCGGCTGATCAACAGCGCTCGCCATGCGGTGGGCCGGCGCCAGGTGCCTCCGGCCTGTCCGGATTATCGGGCGAGTGTTTGGCTGAAATGATCCCGGGCAATATTGGCCAACACTGTCTTTGCATGCATCAGGCGGCGTTGTTCGGGTGAGCTGTTCATATGCTTGTCCGGGTGGTTCGCCAGTGCCATGCGTCGATGTGCAAGTGTGGCCTCGCGCAGTGTTACAGGCACATCTCCGAGGCCCAGTGCAGCGGCGTAGAAGCAGTTTTTCATGCGCGCGCTCGGGGTGCCCTCCAGCACCTTCAAGGCGGGCTCTTCGTTGTGCAACAAGTCAGCGCCGTGTTTGCCGAGCGCGAGCAAGGCTTCAAAGCGCGAATCCCGAATGGCGTATGCCACCGGACTCTTTCCCTCACCATCCCGGGCGTTCATGAGCGCCTCACCGCCTGCTTTGATGAGCGCATCGATCACGGGTTGATGGCCGATCAGAATGGCGTGATGCAAAGCGGTGAGCCCGGTTTCAGCGCGTTCGAGCAAATTCACGCCCGCCTCGATCATTGCATTCACCCGATCGAGCGCCTGCTCGCTGATGGCCTCCAGCAGATGCGTGTGGCTGGGCAACAAGCCGAGGCGGCGCAGGTGGTCCATGAAATCCACGGCATTCAGGCGTCTGGCGTGTTCGATAACCTCACTTTGCAAATTGGGCGGCAGGGGCAACCCGGCCGTGGTCAGGTGCTTGAGGAGCATGAATGCAATATCGGACGCAGTGTGACGGCCAGGCTCGGATTCGGCCAGGATCCCGACCACTTGCGTGAGATATTCCCTGATCACCGTATCGGCGCCCTCCAGCGCGCCGGCCTCGCGTAGCGTGCCGAGCAGCCGGCCGCGCGGGGCGCCGCTTGACTCCAGGCTCAGCGCGATCCTGGTGATGCGGTTGCGCTCCTCCGGGCTGAGAGTCAATCCGGCCTTCATCAAGCGGCTGAGCCCCAGCACTGCGAGCCCGATGCTCTCCTGGTGGTTCGGTTGTGCCGCAAGCTGTTCGATCCGCTCGCACACCCTTTGTGCGATCGACATGCCGCGCGAATCGCGCACACTGAAATCCGGCCGCAGCGTGTGGAGTGCGGTTTCGCAGACCTGCGCGTCCTGGAGGCTGAGCTGTTGGAGCATGAGGTGTTGCTGATCCTGGCTCGCCGCTTCGAACACGCTCCTCACCATCGCGGTGTTCCGCTGCATGGCTGACTTCATGAAAAGTTCGAATCGTTGGGCGTCGTCGCCCAGATGAGCGTTCAAACTAGCGAAGTGGGTATGGGTGCCGTATTTAGCCAAGCGGTGAAGCGGCGTGCGGCCAGCATGATCGGCAAGCCTGAGATCACCTCCGCCCCGCATCAGGTGATCGATCACCGACCTCACCTGAACCAGCGGCGCGCGCTCGATCAAAGCCTGCGGCAGAGCGGCAAGATAATGCAGCGCACTGCGGCCGTACAGATCGGTCTGGTTGATAAAGTGGGCCACCGCGTGGCCGTTTGAGGTTTGCCCGGCGGCAGGGTTGATGACGAGTGGGTTCTCGCGGTGGCGCTCCAACAGAAAACGGCAGGTGGCAAAGGCGCCGCTTTTTATCGCATGGTGGAGTGCGGTTCGTCCGCGGCGGTCGGGTTTGCTGATATCCACGCCAGACGCCTCGAGCGCGATCAGGCAGTCTGGGCGATTCGCGGCGGCCGCGATCGAGGCGGCGCTCCGCCCCTTTGAATCGGGCGCATCGGGGTCATGCCCCATGGCCTTGAGCTCATTGATACGCTCGGCAAGATCGGCACCCTCGGCCAGCCCCGTCCGCATCAGGGCATGGGGCAGACGGTCCGTTGCGTGGCCGCTTTGTTGGGCAGCTTGTTGGCAAATCTGGACGGCGTCCACCACGCCATGCGCCATCAGTGTGTAGAGCGACCACAAAGCCTGCCGGTCATTGCCCGTGAGGACATCCAGGGGCGAGCGGTGGCTGGGGTAATCGAAGAGCGCGTTGATGAGCGCTTCGGCGTGGGGCCCGGGGGCAATACCCACCGCACCGGTCTCGTCCGGGTGGCGCAGGCTTTTATTCTCCAGCGAATCGGTGAGGTCAATATACCCCTCGGGCAGCCCGCCGCGTGGGGCTCTTGTGACGCGAGGTGCTTCCGGCGCATCGCTGGCTGAAGTGTTGCGGGGGATTTCGAAAATGGGTTCGCGAAAGGCGTTCTGGCGTTGCAGATTGGGTCGTTGCATGGCGGATCCTCAGCGGCACGTGTGGCCGCTTTGCTGGGCGCTCTGTATCGGAAATCCAGATTGAGTTCCCTCCTCGGCGACCCGGCCGGCGGGGGCTGTGTCCGGGCGGGTGTGTGCTCCGCAAGGGCCGGATCGGGTGCGTTGCGTATCTGCGGCGTCATCGCGATTGTCAGAAAAATTCCTACACGATTTTCCGAATTTGTCGGATACCGGGAACAGGGGGCCGCATCCAGAATGGCTTCGACTCGCGTGAATTGCTGCACCGCAAAAGCCGGGGCGATTCTTGCAGATGTCATCACCGTTCAAGGTCATTTCGAAACCTGTTTCCCCTCAGGAGCTGAAGTTGGAAAATCTTGTCGCAGAAGCGCCCGGCAGTTCCGTGTGTGTTGGTGATAGTGCCCCCAGAATTGGGGGCGATATGGCCCTGGAGGCGCAGAAATATGCGCCGATGGTGCGCCGTTTGGCCTATCAGATCATGGCCCGCCTGCCGGCCAGTGTGCAGATTGACGATGTCATCCAGAACGGCATGGTCGGGCTGATTGACGCTTTGTCCCGGTTTGAAGAGGGCATGGGCGCGCAGTTTGAAACCTACGCCACCCAGCGCATCCGTGGGGCCATGCTCGATGGCCTTCGCGAAAATGATTGGATGCCCCGCGCCTTGCGCCGCGACATGCGGCGGATTGAAGCCACGGTGCGCGCGTTGGAGCAATCCTGCGGCCGTGCGCCGGCAGAAGGGCAGGTGGCCCATGCGCTGGACATGAGCTTGCCGGATTATCAGCGCACGCTGCGCGATGCCCGTGCAAGCCAGATGGTGCACTTTGAAGATTTTGGCGAAGATGGCGAGGCGGATTTCTTTGAAAAATATCTCGGCGATGCCGGCGCTGACCCGCTGCTGCGCTTGATCGAGCAACACGAGCGCGGCGCGCTGGTCGATGCGCTCTCGCGGCTGCCTGAGCGCGAGCGCCTGATGATGCGGCTCTATTACGAAGAAGACCTCAACCTGCGCGAAATCGGTGAGATGCTCGGCGTGTCGGAATCGCGCGTGTGCCAGCTTCACAAGCAGGCGGTGAGCCGGCTGCGCGCCATGTTGGCCGACGGGCGGCCGCTGGAGCGCCCGGCCATTAAAAAGGAGCGTGTGATCAAGGTGACGCTGCCCAAAGGGCACGGCCGGCCGGTGCATGCCGCACCCCTAGTCGGCCGTCACGCCGCTGCAGGTAACCAGGCCGTGTTTCAGGCCGTAGTAGGTTAGCTCGGCATTGGTGCGCAGCTTCATCTTGTCCAGCACCCGGGCGCGATACACGCTCACCGTCTTGACGCTCAGTTTCATCTGCGCAGCAATTTCGGTGAGCGTGTGACCAGAGGCAATCAGGCACAAGGTCTGGTATTCGCGGTCCGAGAGTTTTTCATGGGGGCGCTTGTCACCGTCTTGTTCGCTCACCACTGCATCGGCCAGATATTCGGCCACCTCGGGGCTGACATAGCGCTTGCCTTGCGAGACGATGCGGATCGCATCGATCAACTGCTCAGCCGCCACATGCTTGCGCAGATAGGCCGCCGCCCCGGCCTTCAATGAGCGCACAGCGTAGAAGGCCTCCTCGTGCATGCTCAACATAATTACCGGCAGCTGCGGGTGTTCCTTGCGGATGAGCTTCAGGGTGTCGAGCCCGTTACGTTCCGGCATTGAAATATCCATCACCACCACATCCGGGGAGTTCTGGCGCAGGAGCTGCATCACCTCCACCCCATTGCGCGCCTCGGCTTCAACACGGATATCTGAGGTTTCTTGCACAATCTGGCGCAGCCCGCTGCGGATGATGGCATGGTCGTCCGCAATCAGCACTCGCAGCGACCTGCGGTGCGCTTTGTTTTGAATCGGCATGATGATGTCGTTATGCCGAAAGGGCGGCCCCGAATGCCTGCACAAGCGGTACGCGGCAGACGATGCGGGTGCCGCCCTCGGGCCCTGCGGCGATGCGGACTTCGCCCTCATGTGCGTGGATGCGCTCACGCATGCTGGTGAGCCCGTAGCCGGCAGGCCCCCCAGCCGAATCGGCTGCGTTCGGCGCGATGCCGATGCCGTCATCCTGAATTTCGAGTGTGAGCTGGCCTCTTGCTGCCCGAATCCGGATCGAAATGCTGGCCGCGCGGGCGTGGCGGGCGACATTGTGCAGCGCTTCTTGAACCACGCGGTAGAGCGCAAGGGACATCGCCTCGGGCAGCGCGGGTAAATTTTCGGCGCTTGAAATCATGCAGCGCAGCCCGGCTTGGCGCGCAAAGCGAAACGCCCAGTCTTCAATCGCCCCCACCAACCCCTTTTCCTGAAGCGCGCGTGGGTGGTGGTCGCGCACCAGTTCGCGACAGGATTCAATCGCCTCATTTACCAGCGCATCCATGCTGCGGGCGTGCGCCAAAACCCGCGCGAGCTCGACATCTGCCGTCCGACCCAGCTTGCGTTCGAGCTGGCGGCTCGCCAGATGCAGATCGAACTTGAGCGCCGCCAGCGTGCTGCCTAACACATCATGCAGATCGCGTGCGATCCGAGCACGCTCGTCCTCACGGGCGCGAATGAGTCGGGCAGCCTGGCGGCGGGCGGCAGTGGAAGAGTCAATGGCATACATGGCACACACGCTGGGAGGAGACTTCGATTGAACAGCAGTGAAATCGGGCGGGGAATCGCGTACTTGAGGCACATCGATCGAGGCCCGTAACTTTAAACACATGAACCACCAAAGGGCCGCGTACGCAGGGGAGAATTAACTTCGCCGGGCGAAAGCAATTTCAGCCCTTTTTCAGTTAGAACACGTGTTGAATAGGGTGCCAAAGGAAGTGGGGGCCGTCTGTGCGATTTTTTGCGGCGCGTGCGGTCTACATGCCGAGCGCTAAGCGGTGCGCTGAGCAACCACACCCCTCGCGATCCTCCTTTGTCGGGTGGGAAGCCGAAGCCCTGAGTGCTGCCCGCCGAGTTTCAAGCGATTTTCGCTGCATGCACACCCTTCGGCGTGTCGCTTCCTCGAGCCGCTGTTATAATCCGCCGCACAGCCGGTGTAGCTCAGTTGGTAGAGCAGCGGATTTGTAATCCGAAGGTCGGGGGTTCGATTCCTCTCGCCGGCACCATCCCGTGGGATGGCACACAAGTACGCGTTCGCACGGTTTAGATCGCCCCGGGTCACCCTCACACACCCCTCCATTTTGCGGGCAGGCGCTCAGTTCTGCTCCGCTTCGGCCGTAGTTCATCCGACATCGGCGCTGTGGCCGAGTCCCTTTTGGGTTCTGTCCTTGGGTAGCGGCCGATCGATCCGTGTGTTTTAGGGGCTTGCGTGTCGGTCAGTCGGGGTGACAGTATTTTTTGAGTGGGTTGCAGGAGTCAGTCATGATTACGCGTGTGCAGATTGTGCCCGGGGGTGCCGGCGGTATGGGTGCCAGTGTTCATCCCCTTCTTTTCCGGGAATCAAGCGCTTCAAGGGGTGCGGGGAATGTGCGTGCCCAGCCTTCAGTGGGGGGCGCGAGCCGGGCGCGCAGGGACTATTCGCCCGATCGAGCCGAACACTCAGATATCTGGGTGCGGCGGATAGGCTGCTTTCCCGGCCTGTGCGGCCGGCCTCGTGATTTTGTCAGCCTGGATGATCAACTCGGCAACCTGCCCTTCGTCATGCGCAAAAACGGCTTTGGCGTGGCGGTGCGCCAAGGCAGCGCGGCCGAGCGCGATCTGCGGGATGCCTTCTGGGCCTTGCGGCAATATGCAGGCAACCCGCAAAGCATTCGCGCCGTGATCCGCAAGGGCGAAGACGCGGCTGCCTGGCGAGCCATCCTGTGTCTCATTCGCTACGGTCTCTTTGATATCCGCAGCAGGGTGAATCTGCCCTTGCCCGAGGGTGCGCCTCAAGCGTCCATGCTGGGGGGCAATCAAGCCACCCTGATACACGCCCTGGCCGCACTGGGCACGGAGCCTGCCCGCGGGGAGGGGGACACCGTTTCGCTGGAGCAGCGCTTCGAGGATCTCAAACAGGCCAATGTGAACTTACAACTCAAGGACGGTCGCGGTCGCACCCCTTTGCATTACGCCGCACTGAACAACAACAGGCGAGCACTCAAATCGTTGGTCAAAGCCGAGGTGCAAGCGGTGTGCTTTGACAACGACGGCGAAACCCCTCTTTCGAGTGCCATCAAATTCGGCTCACTTAACTGCATTTCAAGCTTGGTAGAGGCTGGGCTGGGTGCTGTGGGCAAGGTGTATCGCGGCCCTTCTGCGCAGAGCGATATCCATGTTTATCGCGATCGAGACCCCGAGGGCGCCATCATCAGGGTGCAGGTCGAGCGGGTAAAGCGTCAGTCCAAGGAACATGAATGGTCGGCTCTGCATTGGGCTGCCAGTCTTGTGAATCCGGGCGCGAGAGATGCGCTGGTGGTGTTGGTCGCGAGCATGAAACGAGTCTGCTCGCCGGGAAGGCTTAAGGAATTATTGAATGAGCAAACTCAGTCGAGCGGCGCTACGCCGCTGCAGATCGCGATCCGCGCGCGTGATCCCGACAAAGTTAAAGCCCTGCTCGAGGCCGGGGCCAACCCGAATTTAATGTCCCGGGACAATAAGCATCCCATGCATGTGGCCGCCGCATGGGGGCATCCGGATGTCATGGCGCGAATGATCAAATACGGCGGTGACCCGCGCTGCGTTGAAATGGTTCGCAAGTCGGATGCAGACCCGTTTCACTCTGAAAATCGGCATTCTGGCGAGCCAAAGGAGTCGAAGCATTCCCCGAGCGGGGCGGTGGAGTTTTATCCATTTGACACCGCTGTACGCTTTGGTAATCAGGAATGTGCTCGCGTCATGCTGCTCGCAAATGAAGAGGTGAGCCTGTCTCGGCTCGCGTCAGTTGCGCGTGCCGGCATGGTCGAATTGCTTGCTGAAATGCTCCATCGCTCGGGTGGCGATGCGGTTCGATTGGCCAATCAACCCGATCAACTGGGGCGGTCACTCATTCATCATGCCGCTTTTTGCAATAACCCGGACATGGTTACCTACCTTGTCAAGAAAATGAGAGCGAGACTCGATGTGCCTGATGTCAGAGGCCGGTATCCAAGCGCGGTAGCCGAGCGTCTTGGTGTCTGGAGGAGGCTCCAGGAGCTCGGTGCGCCGCGATGCGAATGGCGGAATACCCCGCCGGTGTGTGGCAACTGAGCCAGCAATTGAGCCTGCTGGTGTCTGCTGGCCAATGTCGGGTGAGAACGTAAATTGCCCCCCTGGCGACACGAGGAATTGACCCCCTCGTTCGCCAAGACAGCCTTGTGCGCAACACCCAGCGCACAAGGTGCCCTCTCCCCACCCCTCTCCCCACCAATCTCCCGCAAGCGCATGAGGCGTGCGTCCTCAGCATGATTCATGCGATCGACCTGTGCACTGCATCACCACTCGCCTGTCGCGATTGAGTTTTGTGGTAGTCTGCCGCGCGACCGTCGGGCGTGGTTTCGGGCTTTTGAATCCGTGCTGCCCGCCCCGGTTCCTTCTGTTGATATGGTGTCTTTCCTCTACTCTTCCAGCGCAGTATTTCTCGAATGATTTCCGCCACTCGCATAGCCCCACCCGTCTCGCCGGTGATCGAGCCCGAGCCTTCCTTTGATCTGCTTCGGGCGGCGCCGGCCGAGTCGGAGGAGTCAGTCACCAGCCCGGTGAGTGAATCGATGAGCATGGCCTCATCGGTGAGCCGTTTCAGCCATGAGGCGATGAGCGCGCGCCGGCCTGTGCAGCCGGGCGACCTGCCGACCC
>Ga0208788_1001781_pt1 | contig 10239 bp, 9 predicted proteins | sample Wag4_2014_7_11_3_FD_187363 | JGI IMG/M metagenome (GOLD analysis project Ga0208788, IMG submission 187363) | Fresh water mixed with fracking chemicals microbial communities from Ohio, USA - Utica-2 Time Series FC 2014_7_11 (SPAdes) (version 2) ... | reverse complement strand
TTCCTACACCGCACCCAATGGCAAAGAAATCAAAGTCGAAATCAAGGACGCTAAGCCTTATTGATTAGTAAGTTGCTCGGCCGCCAGAAGCGTCAAATGTGAAGCCTGTTGTAAATGAGCACGCTTTCGATGCCATGAAGGCAACAATCTCGGCAACTTCTTCAGGTTGACCCACACGACCCATTGGGATTCGGCTGATCATGTACTTCAAAGTTTCATCGGAAGTATTTGAATTCATTGGCGTGCTTATAACCGCAGGTGCAAGTGAGTTAATGACGATTCCGTGTGGTGCAACTTCTTTGGCAATACCTTTAACAAAACCGATCATGCCGGCTTTAGAAGTGTTGTAAGGCGAAAGACCTGGGTTGCCTTCTTTGCCAGCAATTGATGCCAGATGAACAATGCGGCCGTACTTCCTATCTTTCATCGCAGGAATTACTGCTTGAGTTAACCAGATTGCTCCATAGAGATTTACTTGGAGAACCTTTTCAAAATCTGCCCATTTCACATCTTCAAGGATTGTGTTGGAAGGGCCAACGATTCCGGCAGTATTGATTAGCGAATCGATCTGACCGTGATCTTTTAGGATGGCTGAGATTGCTTTATCTATCTGGCTTTGATCCGAAATATCGCAGATATGAATTTGATTTGCGTTCAGGTTTAACTCTTTAGCTAATTCGCTCAGCGCTGCGGCGTTGAAATCAAGTGCTACAACTTTCGCTCCACGAGATGCAATTAAATGAGCGCTGGCTTTGCCGATTCCTGTGGCGGCGCCGGAGATAACTACAACTTGGCTATTGAATTCAACTAACGATGTGCTGGTCATTTTTTCCCTTACTTCATCCGAGGATCGATATGGATCTTTGGCCCGTCGCCAGCACTTGCTGGTCGCTTGCCCATAAAGAAATCGTGAACTTCATTTAACGAAATTGTCGCAGCAATTAGTGGGCGGGGATCAACTTCTCCGCGAGCAAAGATCTCAATGGCACCCTTTAAGCCAGGAGATGCTGACAGGATTCCCACTGCAGTTACATCTTTAAGCGCTAGATCGCGAGAATCAATAAAACTAGGTTCACCAGAGATGCCGATGTAAACAACGCGGCCGCCGGGTTCGACTGCCTGAACAATTTCGTGGGGAATAGATTTATGGTTTGTAGCATCGATGATTCCATCAAAGCCCGTGCGTGGCTTAACTAAATCTGTTCCTGCATTTTTGATTCCGATTTCATGAGCAAGCTTGATAGTCCGTTCGTTACGTCCAACAAGGTGAACGTTTGCACCAGCTGCTTGCGCAAGTTGTGCAGCGAGTAGTCCGATGGTGCCGGTTCCATAAATCAAAATCTCTTTACCTGGGCCAGCAAGGGCAGCTTCAACTGCGCGCAAAGAGTTGCCTGCAGGTTCGATTAAGGCGCCTATGGCGTCATCAATTGAATCTGGAAGTGCATGAAGCGCACGTTCCGGAACTAGAAGTTTTTCAGCGCAAGCACCTGGCCAACCATTGCGAACTCCGATTTCATAGCGATCATCGCAAACATGTTGGCGTCCTGATGTGCAGCGATAACAAGTCCCGCAGCCCAGCATCGTGTCACCGGTAACTCGTTGCCCTAACCATTTCGGATTTACACCTTTGCCGATTTGTGAAACGACACCACACCATTCGTGTCCTATGCGAACTGGATACTTAGCTTGGTTGCTATGTAGATAGACCATCTCTCCTGTGAAGAATTCTTGATCTGTTCCGCAGATTCCAACGCGGGTAACGTCAACAACCACTTGGTTATCCCCTGCTACTGGTTCTGGAACATCTTCGACAATGGAATTATTTGGCGAAGTTATAGTCAGGGCCTTCATGTCGTCACTATACTCAAACCGATATCAGCACCGATAGCGTGCAATAGAGGAGTTTTTAATGCGTAGCGCCCATTGGTATGGCGGCAAAGATCGAGATGGATTTATTCACCGTGCATGGATGCGCCGTGGATTGCCGAAAGATGCCTTTGACGGACGTCCGCATATTGCGATTGCAAACACCGCATCAGATCTAACTCCCTGCAACTCTCACTTAAATGAAGTGATGGAGTTCGTTAAAAACGGAATCTGGGAAGCGGGTGGAGTTCCCCTGAATATGCCAGCGGTTTCACTCGGCGAAACTCTGGTTCGCCCTACTGCGATGTTATGGCGCAATATGGCAGCGATGGCAACTGAGGAAATGATTCGCGCTAATCCAATTGATGGCGTTGTCCTTCTCGGTGGTTGCGATAAGACAATTCCATCTTTGTTAATGGCAGCATCTTCAGTTGATATTCCAGCGCTCGTTGTTCCAGGTGGACCAATGCTCACCGGAACTTTCCAAGGAACTCCGCTCGGTTGCGGTACAGATGTATTTAGATTGAGCGAAGAAGTTCGCGCTAAGAAACTTAGTGAAGCAAAGTTCTTAGATTCAGAGTCTGCGATGATCCGCAGCCGCGGGCATTGCAACACTATGGGCACCGCATCAACTATGGGAATAATGGCGGAAGCACTTGGAATGGTTATTCCAGGAATCGCTGGAACGCCCGCACCAGATAGCCGCTTGCTTCAGTATTCACAAGAATCAGGTCGCCGCATCGTTGAGATGGTCCATGAGGGCTTAAAGCCAAGTGACATCATGGTTAAGGGTTCATTCCTAAATGCCATTGTTGCGCTAGCTGGAATCGGTGGATCAACAAATGCAGTTGTGCACTTGCTCGCAATCGCAGGTCGCCTAGGTATTGATCTAACGCTCGATGATTTTGATCGCACTGGTTCTCGCGTTCCGCTGTTGGTAAACCTTCAACCTGCTGGCAAGTATTTAATGGAAGATTTCCATCGTGCAGGTGGTTTGCGTGCAGTCTTTAAAGAGCTTGAGGATCTACTTGATCCAAAGGCAATCACAGTGCTCGGAACTCCTTTAGTTAAGGGCTTATCTGAGGCTGAAATTTATGACACAGATGTAATCCGCAGTCGCAAAGAACCATTACAGCCAAGTGCTGGAATTGCAGTTCTGCGTGGAAACCTTGCGCCACTTGGTGCAGTTATTAAGCCTGCGGCAGCAAGTGCTAACTTGTTAAAGCATCGCGGTAAAGCGATGGTATTCGACAACATTGAAGATTTTAAAGCGCGCATTAATGATCCAAACCTTGACGTTGATGAGAACTCTGTTTTGATTCTGCGTGGATGTGGACCAAAGGGATATCCGGGAATGCCAGAAGTTTCCAATATGCCGATGCCACAGAAGATGCTCGATAAAGGTGTGCGCGACATGGTGCGCATCTGTGACGGCCGCATGAGCGGTACCGCGTACGGAACTGTAGTTCTGCACGTAGCACCAGAAGCCGCTGCAGGTGGGCCGCTTGCTCTAGTTCAAACCGGAGACTTTATTGAACTAGATGTCGAAGCCCGCACTCTAAATATTGATATCTCTGATGCCGATCTAGCCGAACGCAAACCAAACACTGCAACTGTCGATGGCTTCGCTAAATCTGCCCGCGGATGGCAGAAGTTATATATCGACCATGTAATGCAGGCCGATACAGGATGCGATCTTGATTTCTTAGTTGGATCTAGCGGAGAACATATCTCTCGCGAATCTCACTAATTATTTCGATCAGTTTTTAATCAGCAGCGCGCTTATATTTTCTGACGCTGATCGGGATAAATATCGCCATGATGATAATCATGTAGATAAATGAAGTCAGTAGCGGGTTCTCGCTTGGGAATGATCCAGCGGTCGCACCGAACTGGTTTTCAAGTCCAAATAGCTCGCGGCAAGCCGCAACCATCGTAGAAACCGGGTTCCACTCAGCGAAGTACTGCAGTGCGCGCGGCATTCCGGTTGTTGGCGCAAATGCATTTGATAAGAAGGTCAGTGGGAATGTCACTAGGAAGCTGACGTTCTGAACTACACGGGCATCAGATGCTGATAGTCCAACAAAGATTCCAACCCAAGAAAGTGCATATCCAAAGAAGAGCAGGAATAGGAAACCGATTGCAACGCTTAGCGCGCCAGATGATGGACGCCATCCAACTATGTAGCCTGCAATACCCATAACTGCGAGAACAACAATGTTGAGCAGTGAATCACCAAGTGTGCGACCAATAACAAGGGCTGATTGTGAAATAGGAAGTGATCTAAAGCGATCGATCAAACCTTTCTTCATATCCTCTGCAAGCCCTGATGCAGTACCCGCCAAAGTAAAGGCAACGGTCTGCACAAAGATACCTGGCATCAAAAGTTGTACATATCCCCCAGGTTGCCCAGTATCAATTGAACCACCAAATACATAACGGAATAAGAGAACGAACATAACTGGTTGAATAGTTGAGAAGATTAAAACTTCTGGGACGCGAGTGAGTAAACGCAACTGGCGCTGCGTAATAATTAAAGTATCTGTTACGGCTCTCACTTCTTAGCCTTCTTTCTGCGTCCGCCAACTTCGGCTTCTTCTTCTTTCTTCTCCTCGGCGGCATGGCCAGTTAGAGATAAGAAAACATCATCGAGCGATGGGCGCTTTAGGCTCACATCTAGCGGGTGGATACCAGCGTCATCCAATGAACGAAGTGTTTCGATAAGCGCTGTTGCACCAGTTGAAACCGGCGCCGAAACTAAACGGAGGCCCTCATCGAGCGTTGCCTTGTTGCCGCTGATATTTGCAACTACTTCCATGGTCTTTGCAATGTTATGGCTTTCTACAACGATCTCTAGACGTTCTCCGCCTACCTGCTTCTTTAGTGCATCAGATGTACCGCGCGCAATAACTTTGCCATGATCGATAACTGCGATTTCATCGGCTAGTTGATCTGCTTCTTCGAGGTATTGAGTTGTCAAAAGTAAGGTAACGCCGCCCTTAACTAACTCTTCAATAACGCTCCACATTTCCTGGCGACCACGAGGATCAAGGCCCGTAGTTGGTTCATCTAGAAAGAGAACTTTTGGCTTAACGATTAGGGATGCCGCTAGGTCGAGGCGACGACGCATTCCACCTGAATAGGTTTTGATTGGGCGCTTTGCGCTTTCAGTAAGTGAAAATCTTTCGAGTAACTCTTCGGCACGAGCAACTGATGCTTTCTTGCCTAAGTGATAGAGCTGGCCGAACATAACCAAGTTATCCCAGCCAGTTAAAATCTCATCAACTGCTGCATATTGACCTGATAAACCAATGACTTCACGAACTTTTTCAGGATGCTTGATTACATCGATGCCACCAACCATTGCACGACCTGAATCAGGTCTCAACAAAGTTGCAAGAATACGAACAGAAGTTGTTTTACCGGCGCCATTTGGTCCGAGCACGCTTAATACAGTGCCTTCTTCAACATCAAGAGAGAGGTGATCTAGGGCACGAACAGCCCCATTGCGATAAGTCTTTACGAGGTCTTCAGCGATAACAGATTTCACAGAGTAAACTTACTACTATTAATAGCAAATGGAAATCACTTGAAAAGCGCCCGAAAGGCATAAGGTCATAAATTAATTGAAACTTTTGGCTCGCCTTAAAATCTCAAATCCTTTTGCAGAATTTCCACGAGAAGTTGGTGTACTTGTCTTTGCTTCTTTCTTTGTTGCCGTTGGCTTTGGAATAATCGCTCCAACAATTCCACTCTTTGCTAAATCATTTGGTGTAAATAACGCACAAGTTGGCTCGATCATCGCGGCTTTCGCCTTTGCACGCTTTGCTAGCGGTTTATTTGCCGGAAAACTCGTCGATAAATTTGGCGAAAGACTTGTATATACAACTGGAGTTGGTTTTGTAGCGGTTTCTTCATTTGCCGCAGCCTTCTCGCAAAATTACGAGCAATTGCTTAGCTTCCGTGCTGCAGGCGGTTTAGGTTCATCAATGTTCTCAGTTGCAGCAGGGTCAATTATTTTACGCGCAACAGATGACTCAAAACGAGCACGTGCGCAATCGCTTTATAACAGTAGCTTCCTAGTTGGCATGATGGCCGGCCCAGTCATTGGTGGTTTTCTTACTGCAATTTCACTGCGCGCACCACTACTTGTCTACGCAGTTCTCTTGGTTGTATCAAGCATTGCTGGTGGATTCTTACTGCGTAATTCAGTCCTTGCTGCTCGTCCTACCGAGAAGGCAGCGAATGAGAAGGGGGCGATTCGCGAAGCGCTTTCAAGTAAGCCTTATCTGATTGCGCTAACAATCTCTTTCTGCAGCGCTTCAATTCTCTTCGGAATGGCTCGCTCAATCTTGCCGCTATTCATGGTTGAAGAAATGAAATCAACTGCTGGATATATAGGCCTAGGTTTTACGATCTCTTCGGTAATCCAAGGTTTATTGCTTATTAAAGCCGGCGGACTCTCCGATTCACGCGGCCGTAAGTTTTCAGCGATCATGGGCACTTCTCTACTAGCTATTTCCGTAGTCGTTCTTGTAGGAACGGTTCAACCATGGATGTTCTTACTTTCCATGGTTATCGGAGCTTTTGGTTCAATCTTTCTCTCATCTACTGCAGCAATTGTTGGAGATGTAATGAAAGGTAAGGGAGGCCAAGTAATCGCCTTGTTCCAGATGTCTGGTGATGCTGGCGCGATGATCGCCCCAATCGCACTTGGCTTTATCGCTGACCACTATGGATTCCGCCCAGCTTTTGCCGTCAGTGCAGCTCTTATGTTTATTGCACTATTTGTGGCAACAAAATTGCCCGAGACGCGGGCTTCGCATCTCGGGCAATCTAGTTAATTACTAAACTAAGTTTTCTACTTAGTCACTGTTACGAAGAATTGAGAGCAATCTCAAGACTTCTAGGTACAACCAAACGATTGTTACCATCAAACCAAATGCCATACGCCATGACTCTTGCTGTGGCACACCTGCAGCGATTGACTTCTCGATCTGATCGAAATCAAGTACTAAGAAGAATGATGCAAGCGCAACTGCTGCTACTGCAATGAGTAGACCAGTTGCTCCACCAGGACGTCCTGTAAATACTGTGATTAGCGAGAACACTAAGTAACCGATTAGCGCACCAACCATGATGCGTGTGAACTTAGGTGTTACGCGAATCTTTCCGCTGCGGTAGGCAACCAAGATTCCACCGAATGCACAAAGCGTTCCGATGACTGCCTGGCCAACGATTCCTGAATAAGTCTCGTTGTAAATACGGCTGATTGTTCCGAGTGCAAGTCCTTGCGCTGCTGCGTAAGCAACGATTAGAGGTACACGAACTTTCTTGGAAAAAGTGTTGACCATTGCAAGAACAAAACCACCGAGGAAGCCAACAAGTGCAAGCCCTGGGCTATTAGCGCCCCATGCAAATGCACCAACTGCAACCAACACTGCAAACAAAGTTGCTGTGCGCATCACAACATCGTCCATAGTCATACGACCGGTACGAAGAGATGATGCTGCTGGTGCTGCGTATGTTGCTTCGAGTGAATCGTTACTCAAACGAGTTGGATCCATTTGAGCAAAACCACGGTTCGAACGAGTTAGAACTGGATTTGAACTGCGCACTAATTTCCCTTTCTAGGAAATCTCGACCCATTCGGGCCGAGGTAGGTAAGCCCTATTTAAAACCACTTTCCTGAGAATTTCATTCCAAAAGTCAGGCCGCGCAGTAACTGAGCGTAATTATCGTCCAAGCAAGGCTTGGATGCGGGAGATTTGAGCCAGCAAGACTTCTTTGCGGTCAAGGTGGGCTTTTTCAACCTCTGAGACAATTCGGAGGATTTCATCTTGCGAATCAATTTCTTCAGAAGGTTTACTACGGAGCGTTCTCATAATCATTGTTTTGACTTTGGAAGTTTCCGATGCAAGGCCAACATAACTTAAATCACAAAAGTACACCCTCTGGTGAGTCGAAATACGATTGATTGTTACATGCTTCTGCATAATTTTTGAGATCTCTTCAAGGTTTTCGAGATCTCGATTATCCATTTTCGAGATTTCTGCATTAATCCCAATTAGTGATTTTTCATTAACAAAAACTAAATCTGCACAATTAAACTGTGTTGTAGTAATGATTGCGCCTGCACGTAGTGCTGCGATTAATTTTCTTCTGCACTCATCAATTCTCTTTTGGCGCTCAATTTTAGGGTCAACCGCGGCTGATGAATCGCTAGAGCCTGAATTAGAAGTTATTCCATTTGTCATCAAATACGAAATTTCATCAGGTGATAATGCGCGCGAAAATATAGATACTTCATCTAATATCCCCGTAAAATACTCATCAGAAGAAGATGGAAAAGTTTTTCCAATACGAAAGTGTTCATTTGTAACTCCATGCGGACTTCCAGATGAAACAGTTCCCAATAAAGATCCATCAACGTAAATTTTTTTGGATGTTCCGTCATAGACTGATGAAACAAAATGCCATGTGTCACGGAATGCACCTGAAACACTCACGGAATTATCATTTCTAAACCAATAATCAACAAAGCCGCAGTTATCAACTCTTAGCGCAGTGACTTCCGCCCAGCCACCATACGGTCCCCACCAAAGAATTCCGCCCCGATCGCATTCTCGACTTTTTACCCAAGCGGAAAGCGTGTAGTGGCTGTCACCGATCGGAAGATTTGCGAGCCCACTATCAGATGCGAGATAAGAAGCTGTTGAAGACTCAAGACTTAGTCCACCACCTCGATAACCGCTTGCTGTGAAAGCAGCACCTCCGCGCTTATCCAACGCGGTTCCATAAACGCCTTCACGATTAAAGTTTGCCGACGAATCAAAATCCCAATAAAGAGTAGGTGTTCCAGGATCAACCGGCGTTCCAGAAGCGAATGATGAGGGCGTTGCAGCTAAACTAACAAAAACACTCAAACATAAACTTGTAACAAGTGAAAGAACGCGCACTGAATTACTCTAGCAATATTGATACAACAGTGCCCCGAGTGGGGGTCGAACCCACACTTGGAGGATTTTAAGTCCTCTGCCTCTGCCATTGGGCTATCGGGGCCATGCGAAGGTCAGAGTCTACTTGCCTTTTTAATCACCGAATCCAACATCTTCTCGGTCAATTTCCCTGTAAAGGTGTTCTGCTGGCTGGGATGGTAGCTGCCAATTATCTTTCTCTTGATTCCATCTGGACCGACGAATATCGCAGTGGCTCCGTGGCCAAACTTTGGTTTCGGTTTTGGAATCTCGCAACCGAGTTCTACAAGCGTTGTAAGAAGCGTTGTCCAAGCCAAATTTCCGAGTGCCAGAAATGAACGCGCGGTTGGCATTAGAAGTGCGATCTCTTCTTTATAGAAAGGCGCACAAGTATTTTTCTCTTCGGTGGTTGGCTTGTTATCTGGCGGCGCACATCGAACAGCGCAAAGAATGCGGGTATTGATTAACTCCTGGCCGTCATCTTTGCTCTTGCTCGTTGCGATCTTGGCAAGGCCATTTTTGTGAAGAGATTTATAGAGCCAATCACCAGATGAATCGCCAGTGAATACGCGGCCAGTGCGATTGGCGCCGTGGGCACCTGGTGCCAGACCAAGGATGACTATTTGCGCATTAGAAGGACCGAAACCTGGAACCGGCTTTCCCCAGTACTTTTCATTTTCGTAAGCTTTACGTTTGGTTACAGCTACTTCTTCACGCCATTCAACTAGTCGCGGACATTTCTTGCATTTAACAATTGCTGAATCAAGCAGGTCGAGCGATTTATACAAGCGACCAAGCCATTCCATCAAGGATGTCTGATTCAGAGGCCACGAATTCAGTAGCGCCAGTTGCGTGCATGATGCGTGAGAGGACCAGTGAACCTGCTGAAATTACATCGACGCGGCCAGGGTGCATATAGCCAAGTGCTTCGCGTTGGTTGCGACTCATTTTTAGAAAGGCTTGTGAAGTTTGATGAACTTTTTCAGCAGGGATATGTGAAAGGTGAATTGCATATCTATCGTATTCAGGAAGGTCTAGCGCTGCTGCAGCAACAGTTGTTGCAGTGCCAGCAACAGCGATGAGGGTTTTGGCTTTAGTAATTGGAACAATTTTTGCGGCTTGGGCGATCGCTTCATCGATATCTTCAGTTGCTGCGGCAACTTGGCCAGGATCAGGAAGATCGCCAGTGAAGTGGCGCTCTGACATACGCACGCAGCCGATGTTTACGCTCTTTGCGGCTTCGACGGTTTCGGTGCCGAATACGAATTCAGTTGAACCGCCACCAATATCAACAACTAGAAATGGGCCATCTGCTGCTGGTAAATCTTTAGTTGCTCCCATAAATGAGAGGCGCGCTTCTTCTTCACCTGAGATAACTTCTGGTCGGATACCTAAG
>Ga0208788_1001780_pt1 | contig 10240 bp, 9 predicted proteins | sample Wag4_2014_7_11_3_FD_187363 | JGI IMG/M metagenome (GOLD analysis project Ga0208788, IMG submission 187363) | Fresh water mixed with fracking chemicals microbial communities from Ohio, USA - Utica-2 Time Series FC 2014_7_11 (SPAdes) (version 2) ... | reverse complement strand
CCAACAGACTGTTCAATTTTATTGTTTTAATTTTTGATGGTTTTTCTCCATCCATACGTTTACTTCGTATACAAAGAAAAATTTGAGTGAATTCATTTAGTCAGAACCCATTCTCAAAGCCCATTTTAATCCTAGCCTAGTCACCTTGACCGATATGAAGCTTAAAATTTATTTTGTTCTTTTTTGCATCGCATTTTTTTCAGCCCTTGATACAGCATGGGCTACCCACATCCGAGCGGGTGAGATCATTGCGGAACGAATTTCGGTTCAAACACTCACCTACCGAATCACGGTAGTAGGCTATACAGATACCCGCTCGTCTGTCGTCTTTGGCCCTGGTCGAATCAATTTTGGAGACGGCAGAGAAGAGCAGCTCAATACAAAAAGTGATTTTTCGCTAGTTGAAGACTTAGGTGACTTGATTGAAAAAAACACATTCGTTATCACGCATACGTTTCAAGGTCCAGGCAAATACAAGATTCGTTTCTTAGAGTTTAACCGAAATGACCTGACGCTGAACATGAATAATTCGGTAGACACCCCATTTTATGTGGAAACCGAAATCACAATTGATCCCTTCATTGGGGTCAATAACTCCCCAGTATTGACCATCCCACCTGTAGATAATGGTGCCGTAAATGTTCGCTACATTCACAACCCAGGGGCGTACGATCCAGATGGGGACAGTCTTTCATACAAAATTGAAATTCCAAAACAAGGATTTGAGCGTGTAGTCAACAATTACCGAGACCCTGCAAGTGCAGAATTTAGTAAGAACCAGGAGGATGGTACTGGCCCTGCTTTTATGCGCGTAGATGCCATTTTTGGGGACCTGGTCTGGGATGCTCCTGGCACTGCAGGGCAATACAGCGTGGCGATGCGAATCACTGAATGGCGAAAAATCGACGGGAAGTATGTGGAAATCGGCTATGTAGTTCGAGATATGCAGATTATCATTGAAAACTCGAAAAACAAACGGCCCAAACTTATTCTCCCTCCCGACCTCTGCGTGGTGGCAGGAACACGAATCAAGGAAATCATCCAAGGAGAAGACCCGGATGGAGACCCCATTAAAATTGAGGTTTTTGGGGAACCCATGGAAATAAATACCTCTCCAGCCACCTACAAACCAGAAAACGTCTTCCAGGTTCAACCAGGGATTGTGAATTTTGATTGGCAAACGGTCTGCAACCATGTACGAGAACGGGAGTATGAGGTACGCGTGCGCATCACCGACAAACCGCTCTCTGGACCTAAATTGGTAGATATTCAGACCTGGAAAATTAAAGTTATTGGTCCTCCGCCGGTTTGGGATGAACTAGAGCAATTACCTGGTAGAACGCTAAAATTGACTTGGGATCCCTATGCTTGTGCCTCTTCTGCGCAAGAAATGCAGGTGTGGAGAAGACTTAATTCCGATCCTTATAAACCGGATTCTTGCGAAACAGGGATTCGTGCAGGTTACGATCTGATTGGAACCACCGACATGACCACCTTTGCCTTTACGGATAAAAATGGTGGAGAAGGACTCGCTCCAGGTAATACCTATTGCTACCGATTGGTGGCCTCATTCCCTACACCTAGACTAGGTGAAAGCATTGTTTCTGAAGAAATCTGCATCACCATTGATGTGGATGTGCCCATTCTAACTAATGTGAGTATTACTGCCACGGATGAAAAAGAGGGTGAAATTTTTGTCAAATGGACTCCACCCTACGACTTGGATAAAATCCAATTTCCTGGCCCTTATTCCTATGAATTGATCAGAAGCGAAGGATTTACCGGCGCTCAAAATCGCGTGTCATTGGGGAAAACCGCGGACACCTTGTTCACCGACAAAAAATTGAATACCAAAAACCTAGTCTACAATTACAAGGTGGTTTTGTTGGATAACAACATCAAGATTGACACTTCCACTCTAGCCTCTTCGGTACGACTTGAACCTACCATTATCAATGAGGCGATTGAACTCAAATGGTCTTTTAATGTTCCTTGGAATAACTCCATCGCCAAATATCCGCACGAAGTTTACCGAAATCGAGCCGATGCCGCAGCGCTAGATGTGACCAACTTCGTTAAAATCGCAGATGTAGATGTTACCCAAAAGGGATTTATTTACCTGGACGAAGGGAAATTCAATGGGGTAAAGCTTAAAAAAGACCTCGAATACTGCTACTATGTAGTGACCAAAGGGGCTTACAATGTAGCTGGACTCGTGTATCCCCTCGAAAATCGATCCCAAATTATCTGTGCCAAGCCCGATGACAACCGCCTGCCTTGTGCCCCAGTGCTTACTTTTGAAGGACCCGAGTGTACTGCATATGTTGCGGAACAATCCTGTGGCACAATTACCTACAGGCATGAATTAAGTTGGAAGCCCAATTTCAGTGGCACCTGTGACGATCAACTGAGCGGCTACCGCCTGTACTTCAATCCAGAAGGTACTCCGGATGGAACCTTCACCCGCATCGGTCAGTATTCCGCAATTCAGCTTCGAGCTACCTTGAGCAATCTTGCCAACTACAAAGGCTGCTATTACATCACCGCAGTGGATCGCTCTGGAAATGAAAGCCCAAAAAGTAATGTGGTTTGTGTCGACAACTGTCCAAACTACCTGCTTCCGAATGCTTTCTCCCCCAATGGCGATGGCCTCAACGATACCTTTATGGCTTTTGATAATCCTTTCTCAAAATGCCCACGATTTGTAACCCAGGTAGAACTCTTTATCGTAAACCGCTGGGGCACAGAAGTATTTCGCTATGCCAGCCAATCTGCCACTGAAAATGATCCTTTTATCCGTTGGGATGGAAAAGACCCGAGTGGAAATGAACTTCCATCTGGAACCTACTACTACTCAGGAACGGTCTCCTTCGATGTGGTGGACCCAACGAAGAAACAGCAGACCTTAAAAGGGACAATTCAACTCCTTCGCTGATGCTACCGGAATCCATCTTGTTATTTGATGGACACTGTAGCCTATGTAATGGAACAGTGGATTTTGTATTGAAGCGAGACACTAGGAAAAAATTACTTTTAGCCTCAATTCAGGGACCTGCAGGCCAAGAAGTCCTGAGAAAATACGAATTACCCCCAAGCTATTTGGATACGCTGGTATTGGTTGAGCAAGGAAAGGTCTACCTTGGAAGTACAGCAGCACTTCGGGTAGCTCGACTTTTAGGTGGGGGCTGGCCCCTTTTCTACGGACTAATTGTCATCCCTAAAGGAGTTCGAGACCGAATCTACCAGTGGATAAGCGAGCACAGGTACCAGTGGTTTGGTCGAAGAGACACCTGCAGAATTCCTTCAGCAAGTGAAAGCGCACACTTTTTGAAAGAAGATCATCCCTTTCTCAAGTCGCTTGAATAATCATCCAATAAATGGGCATCCCGCTGCCCATATTCAAGCGGGCAACTGGAAAAAAATCCCCTTCCTGGTTCGAGAAAAAGGTTCCGGTACCCGTACCATGATGGAGCGATTTTTTCAGGATCGCAACATTCATGTAGAAAGCAACCTAGAACTTGCTACCAATGAAGCCGTCAAACAGGCAGTGATGGCCGGTTTGGGTGCTTCCTTACTGTCCAATTTTTCCATGGCACAGGAACTCAAAGAGGGGCGAATCGCGGTTTTGGAATTGCCAGGACTCCCAATAAAGTCGGACTGGAATCTGATCTGGCTGAAGCAAAAAAAACACTCCCCTGCCGTGAAAGCATTCATTCGCTGGCTTTCAGAAAACCGAAAAGAAGTATTTTCCAAGCACTTCCCTACCTTGGAGACGCTCTAATCCCTTCCCAAGGACTATTAAAAAAATTCTATATTTGCGGCTTAAATTTTGTCAACTCAAGAAATGAAAGCAATTGTATTTCCTGGCCAAGGAGCCCAATTCCCAGGAATGGGAAAATCCCTCTACGAAGAAAATCCAACCGCAAAGGCCTTATTTGAAAAAGCAAATGAGCAGCTAGGTTTTCGAATTACAGATATCCTTTTTGAAGGTACAGAGGAGGAACTCAAGCAAACCAAGGTAACGCAGCCCGCGATTTTTTTGCACTCCGTGATCTTGGCAAAAACCACCCCAAACTTTGCGCCTGACATGGTGGCAGGGCATTCTTTAGGTGAATTTTCTGCGCTAGTCGCCAATGGCGTTTTGAGCTTTGAAGATGGATTGACGCTGGTATTTCAACGCGCCCTAGCCATGCAGGAAGCTTGTGAAATCAACCCCTCTTCTATGGCGGCAATCTTAGGCTTGGAGGATCAAATCGTCGAACGAATTTGCGCCGGCATCACCGAGGAAATCGTTGTTGCCGCAAACTACAACTGCCCAGGACAGTTGGTGATCTCTGGATCTACTAAGGGCATAGAGATCGCCTGCGAGCTACTCAAAGCTGCAGGAGCAAAGCGAGCGCTACCACTTCCAGTGGGCGGTGCATTTCACTCTCCACTGATGGAACCTGCTCGGGAGAAACTTCAAAAAGCAATTGAAGGAACTCAGTTTAATGCCCCAATCTGCCCGATTTACCAGAATGTGAGTACCACTGCTGTGTCGGATGTAGCCGAAATCAAAGCCAATTTAATTGCCCAACTGACTGCGCCTGTGAAATGGACCCAATCCGTGCAACAAATGGTAGCCGATGGTGCCACCGAATTTGTAGAGTGTGGACCTGGAAAAGTACTCCAGGGCTTGGTTAAAAAAATCCACCCCGAAGCGATCGTTTCTGGACTATAACCCTCCAACTCCCACCTTCAAAGTGGGGGTTTTTAGTTGGCTCCCTTCCATACTGAAACCTGCCCTTGATCGGTGCATTCGGCAAGTAACTCAAGGCTTGTTTTCCCTAGAATTGGATGGGTTTTTTTTGGAAGAATTTCAGCCAAAGGCTGCAGCACAAATCGTCGTTGCGCAAGGTAAGGATGTGGGATGCTGAGGGTTTGGGTATTCCAAACTTCTGCTCCAAAATAAAGGATGTCGATGTCTAGGGTTCGATCACCCCAATGCTGCTCCCGCGTTCTCCCTAAATCCAATTCAATTCCTTGGATCAATTCCAACAAACTAGTTGGATCTAGATCGGTTTGGATACAAACCACTTGGTTCAAAAAATTTCCGTTGGTCGCCACTCCTCCCCAGATCTCTGTTTCATAAATTTGGGAACAGCCAACTAGGGTTACCTGCTTGGATAGGGCCTCAATTGAGGTTTTGAGATAGGCTGCCCGATCCCCTTTGTTGCCACCAATTCCCAATACAACCTCAGTTTGCATTTCTCGTTAGTATAATTTTTGTAAAGCTTGCTCAAATTAGCCTAAATTTACAGTCATAAACGAACTAATATGAAGTTTCTAGGTAATGTCTTGGCCGTCATCGTGGGCCTATTTGTATTCAGCATTGTAGCAATGCTTATTTTTTTCGGGATTATAGGGTTGGTTGCTTCCTCTTCTGAGAAAGAAGTGACCTTGGAAAAAAACTCCATCCTTCACCTTGATCTCAATGGCCGCACCTTAGTGGAGCGTACCTCAGATGAAGATTTGGTATTTGGCTCATTTCTAGATCCTTTTGGCGGAGAAAATACTGCCGGATTGGTGAATTTGAAAAAGGCTATTGCTGAGGCTAAAACCAACGAAAACGTGAAAGGGATTTACCTCAACGCCGGCTTATTTGGCGCTGGACAAGCGGGTCTGTTGGAACTTAGAGAAGCTTTAATTGACTTCAAAACATCAGGAAAATTTATCGTAGCCTACGATGAAGCTTACTCAGAAGGCGGATACTTCTTGGCCTCTGTGGCTGATGAAATTTACCTCAATCCCCTGGGTGGAATGGACTTCAATGGCTTTTCCTCTGAGGGAATTTTCTTGAAAGGCTTTTTTGAAAAAGTAGGCATCAAGCCGGAGGTTTTCCGAGTAGGTGAATTTAAAAGTGCCGTGGAGCCATTTATCCTGGATAAAATGAGCCCAGAAAATCGACTTCAAACCCAATATTTCTTGGATGACATCAACAACCATGCTATTGAGCTAATCGCAAAATCTAGAGGCATTGCACAAGACAGTTTGGTTCGTATCAATCAGCAAATGCTTGTTCGCAAACCAAAAGATGCGGTAACCTACAAGTTGGCTACAGCCTTGAAGTACGAAGACGAGGTGCACAGCATCTTAAAAGAAAAATTAGGGCTAAAGGAAGATGATCAAATTGAAACCATCAATGCCACTGACCTTGGAGGAATGGCAAAAAGCCAAAACACCACCTCCTCCAATCGCATCGCGGTAATTCTCGCTGAAGGGGATATTGTAGATGGGAATGCGGAAGGAGCGATTAGCTCTGAAAAATTTGCCAAGGAAATTCGCAAAGCCCGAAAAGACGAAAATATCAAAGCCATTGTCTTACGCGTAAACTCTCCAGGTGGGTCTATTCTTGCCTCTGAAGTAATCTGGAGAGAAATGGCTGAAGCCAAAAAAGTGAAGCCAGTGATTGTATCCATGGGTGAGGTAGCAGCTTCTGGAGGGTACTACATTGCTGCTCCTGCGGACACGATTGTAGCACAACCAAACACGATTACGGGTTCCATCGGGATTTTTGGAATTTTATTCAATGTTCAGGAATTAGTCAATGACAAGTTGGGAGTAACTACCGATGTAGTCTCCACTGGTGAACTTTCGGATTTTGGAAATATGGCTCGCCCACTCACTGAGGTAGAGCGAACCATCATCCAATCTTCTGTAGAAGATGGCTACGAGACCTTCATCTCTCGAGTGGCTGAAGGTCGTGGCATGCATCCCGATTCTGTTCGCAAGGTAGCTTCTGGAAGAGTTTGGACTGGAACCCAAGCAAAAGCTCGTGGATTAGTTGATGTATTGGGTGGCTTGGATACGGCTATCGGCATTGCGGCTGCGAAGATCAAAGCAGGGGAAGATTACCGAGTAGTGTATTATCCTGAGAAGAAGCTTTGGTTTGAGGAGTTGATGGTTTCATTTAGCGATCAAGTACAAGTTCGCATCCTTCAGACTCAACTCGGAGATCAATACCCGCTCTACCAAAAAATTCAGAAATTGAAAAACTACCAAGGGGTGCAAGTACGCATGCCACAAGAGATAGTGATCAAATAAGATTAAAACAAAAAACTCAGCAGAAACGCTGAGTTTTTTGTTTTTAGGGTTTTTGCAAAAGAATCTTCCAAGCCAAGTCGACATTGCCGGCCTCCAGTTCTTCCTTGGCCCAACGGTGTAGGTGATCGATCCAGGATTCTCCATCCAAGCGGAAGCGGTGACGGATATCTTCCAGGTCCTCTCGGGCAGAAAACAGGGCGAGTTCCTCCGAACTAGGCAAACGCTCTACATTGGCTAATCGCCCCAAATTATTTCCACTCAGCACTGGACTGGTTCGAATTTCTTCTGGAATCTGGTCTACCCCTATCCCAAGGGTCGTCAAGGGCTTGGGTATTTGAAACAAGGAATCCGCTGTAACCTTGGTATACCAATTACCCCCCAGCCTAGCTACAGGGTCCAACTTGAGTGGTGCGATTGCTCCAGAAGCATCCAAGATGGCTTCATCGAGGTGAATTTGAATCACTTCACAAATCACCAAATTACCAGCCCCTCCCTGATCGCCTAGGGGGAGCACCTGTAGCACCTTGCATTCAAAAGCAACAGGAGCTTCCTTCACCCGCGGCGGAACTACTTCATTTGAAGGCATTGCAGTCAATCCTGCTTTCACAAATTCATTGACCCCCTTCGGGTATTCCGTACTCGCGAGGGACATCTGCTCTACCAAATCATGACCAACTACATGGATCACCACCTCGGGTACCTCCAGCACATTGTCTAAGGTATGCTTGGTGGTATTATCCCGCACTCTTCGTGAAGGGGAAAAAACAAGGATCGGAGGATTGGCACTGTAGAGATTGAAAAAAGAAAAAGGGCTCAAATTAACCTCTCCTGCTCCACTGATGCTACTCACAAAGGCGATGGGCCGCGGAGTGACAGCCCCTTGCAAAAGGGCATGAAGTTCAGGCGTAGCTAAGTCTTTGGGATTGATCGTTTTCATTTCATGAAATTAATAGGCAATTTTAAGACATAGCCATCAATTCACGAATTAGTTTCCAAATTATGTCTCATTCACGCCACACAGCCCTGCTTCCTTTACTTTTGTTTTTCCTGCTTTTTGCTACCACCATTTCAGCACAGACGCATCGATTTGCCACCTTTAATATTCGCTGGGACAACCCCAATGATGTGGGCAACCTTTGGAAAGACAGGGCGCCTCAGGCGATCCAATTAATTCAATTTCATCAAATCGGCATTGTGGGCACGCAAGAGGTATTGGCACATCAACTGAAGCAACTCAACGAAGGGCTTGGCTATGCCTCCATCGGTGTGGGCAGAGATGATGGAGCTACTAAAGGCGAGTTTTCTCCCATTCATTACGATCCTATCCGCTACAAGCTGGAAGATTCTGGGACATTTTGGTTGTCACCAAGTCCAGAAGTACCCAGCAAAGGATGGGATGCGGCCTTGAATCGCATTTGTAGTTGGGGGAAATTTACCTCGGCAGAAGGAGAACGATTCTTCGTTTTCAATGTGCATTACGACCATATCGGACAGCAAGCACGAGTAGAAAGCAGCAAGTTGGTCCTTTCAAAAATCAAAGAAATCAATCGAGAAGGGCTTCCGGTGATCTGGATGGGAGATTTTAATGTAGAACCAGAAAATCCTGCCTACCAAGTTATCTTCGACCAGGAAACCTGGAAGGATGCGCGTTTAATCTCCAAGCTGCCCTCCTATGGTCCCAAAGGTACCTTTACCGCCTTCGAATGGGATCGAATGCCAGCTGGCATCATCGACCATATTTTTGTGCAGGGCAAGATTGAGGTTTTGCGTCATGGCATCCTGACAGACAACTACGGTAAAAAATACCCTTCGGACCACTTCCCTGTGCTGATGGAAATCAGATTTTAGAAAATCATATAATTACCAATTTATATAAGACAATCCTGAGGGTATGAAATAAAAAAACCGATCTGAATGATTCAGATCGGTTTTTTTTATACAGCATTTATCAATTAACCTCCTATGGTCTTTGTGGTGGTTACTCCATTGATAGTGATAGTAATGGTTTGATTGGTACAAGACCCGTCACCAAAATTCACTGATATTTTATTGGTGCGATACGCAGTCTCTAACTTACCCAAAGTAGGGCCTCTTCTTTTTCCTGAACAAGAAAGATCAACCTCAAGAGGGGTAGTAGTTTCGTGAGAATAAATTACGGTACCAGCAGCCGTCTTAATCGCAGTTTTTACATTGGTAAGGATCTTTCCACTGATTGGCTTTCTTGAATCGGTGCCACGGACCACCTCAGAAGTTCTATTTTTTTCAGAAGTCCAAATCCCTACTTCTCCATCTGCAAAGACAAACTTGCCATTGGCCACACTAGATTTCACACTTCCTTTACCAGTTGTTTTATCAAACTCCGAAACAATAGTTTTTACACCGCTGATTTGAATTCCATTGACAACATAATTCTGAAATTCAACCTTCTCTGTTAGCACAATCCCAACTTTGTTTCTGCTGATTACAATCACTCCTTTACGAGTGATTTGCTGATCATTTTTTGTTACAGTGACGCCAGTACCAAAATCAACCTTCGACTTTACAATCAAACTCAATAAAGAGTCCATCTCTGGAAATTGATTGCCACTATGGCCTCCATGAGGACCATCTACGGTGCTTGCTACTGGAAGCTCAACAATTTTTCCAGCCGCATCGTAATGTGTAATTGTTGCACCTCCAAATTTGAACATGCGGAATCCTCGAATATCGCCGGCACTTTCTGCTTCTACGATTGCAAGGATTTCATCGTTTGGAGCAAGCAAATTCAAGCCATCCATGATGCCTTTGTGCCCTCCTTTGCCTTTATCCATTCCTTTCAAATCTCCTGGGGATTTAGCAGTTTCCTCAGTCCCTGCAACTCTACCCGTAATCGTTCCCGCTTGGAATGAATTCCCTCCGATAGTAAAGCTAGTACCGCTGACCAACTGACCAGAGGTCTGGGCCAAATCAATTGCCGTGGCTCCTTCCAAAGTTTTTTCAGTGATGGAAGCTAATTCATCTTGCTCAGTACAGGCAGCCATAAAAAGCAAGTACGACAGTAACAAAAGGTTTTTAAATAGTTTCATGTGATTTGGTTTTAAATGGTTTCAAGAAGTTTAAATTATAATACCAAATACAGGCTCCAACATGAAGACAAAATGAAAAAATGATTTTTTTT
>Ga0208788_1001776_pt1 | contig 10247 bp, 10 predicted proteins | sample Wag4_2014_7_11_3_FD_187363 | JGI IMG/M metagenome (GOLD analysis project Ga0208788, IMG submission 187363) | Fresh water mixed with fracking chemicals microbial communities from Ohio, USA - Utica-2 Time Series FC 2014_7_11 (SPAdes) (version 2) ... | reverse complement strand
CTTGGTTGGTCAATGCGCGAACCTGGTGAAGTTGGTGAGCGTCTAAAACTTAATTCGATGTGCGGAGTAAATCTTGCTGCACATGCATTGATGAATGTTGGTCAATCAATTCGTCACATTCATGGAAATGCTGATGAACCACAAGTTCGTGCGGCGATTAAAGATGCGCTCGCAGGAAAGTTGCCTGAACCATCAACACCAGCAAATATCACTGGCGAACTTGGTTCTGAGGCTGATGCGCAAAAAGCATTTGATTGGATGAAGGGCAAGAAGATTGGCGCAGTAGGAGAAGCACCAGTTGGCTTTACTCCATGTGTTTATGATGCAGATCAGATTCGTTCTTTATTTGGTTTAGATATTCGTCAAATTACTATTGATGATGCTTTTGGAAAGATCTCTGAAGTCTCTGATGAAGCCCGCGATCTTGCTTATGCAAACGCTGTTGCTGCGCAACCATCATTGGCATCAGTAAATGTTGGAGAAGCGAAGAAAGTTTATGGAGTTGAGGTAGCGCTAGATAAGTGGCGCGAAGATGAACTTCTTGATGCAATTGCTATTCGTTGCTGGCCGGAGTTTCCAACAGATATGGGAGCCTGTATCTGTTCATCTTTGGGTCGTCTTTCAGATCGCGGAACAGTTACTACATGTGAACGCGATGTATTGGGTGCTGTAACAATGATGATGTGCGAAGCACTGGGATCAGATGAGAATTACCTGGTTGACATCGTTGATCTAGATGCATCACAAGGTTTAGTGCGTTTGTGGCACTGCGGATCTGCAGCAACAAAGCTTGCAGCTGATCCAAAGAATGCAACGCAATCAATTCACTGCAACCGCAAATTAGGCGTTGCAGGTAACTTTCCGCTCAAGACCGGACCAGTAACACTGTTCCGTATTGATCGGGATGTAGATCCGAGCAATCGCACGGGTTTACGCATGGTTGTGAGCCGAGGGGAATCAATCCCAGCTCCCAATCACTTCCAAGGCAATACAGCAACGGTAATCACTCAACCTGATGCCGCTGCCTTAGTGAATGGAATAGTCACTGGTGGATACCCTCACCACTTGGTCATCTCGTGGATCGATGTGCGACCAGGTATCCGTCAAATGGCAAAAATGTTAGGGATTCCCCTCACAGAATGGTGATGACAACGGTAATTTCAGAACAAAGAGCATCCCGGATTGCGGCTCAACTCGTTGAACTCATAGAGTTACAAAAGTTGATTCCCGGAGATAAACTCCCACCCGAAAGACAACTTGCAGAACTCCTTGCGGTTAGTAGACCAAGCCTTCGTGAAGCCCTACACATTCTTCAGGCGCAAGGAATGGTTCAAATTAAACATGGTCAAGGAACTTTCATTCAAGAACCACGTGTAGCGCAAGAACTCAGAGCATCATTGTTGTCTACAACCCATGGTTTAAATGAATTGTTCGATGCGCGTGAGGTTCTGGAAGTTCCGGCATCTAGATGGGCTGCTGAAAAAGCCACGAAGGAAGATGTTCGCTTACTTCGTGCCACTTTGAATCAAATTGACACAATTACGTTAACAGATCCTATTGATTTTGATCAATTACAGGCCCTGGATGCGAAGTTTCACTTAACAATTGTTGGTATTGCAGGCAACCGCTTTATCAATCAGACACTCAATGTTTTGCAGGATGTAATGCGTATGTCGATGGAGACTACATTGCGCTTGCCTGGACGTTCTGAGATTTCTCGTAACGAGCACAATGCGATTCTCTCTGCCATTGAAAATGGCAATGGTGATTTAGCTTCAAAATTGACTCTTCAACATATTTCAGGTGCAAGATCGACAGCACTAACCGAAGCGAAAACGAGAGAAAACAATTGAGTTATGTTCAAGCGGTTTGTGTTGGCGTAATTACGATCGACACCATTGCACTGGTAGTTAAGTACCCAGGTGAAGATGAACGCGTTATTGCTGACGAGATTTCACGTGCAGGCGGTGGCCCTGCAGCGGTGGCCGCAGTTGCCTTAAGCCGCTTAGGAGTCAAGAGTGCAATTGTTGGAACTATCGGTGATGATGCTGATGGCAAAGAGGTTCTTCGAATTTTTGCTCAAGAAGGTGTAGATACATCCGGGATTTCAATTGGATCTACAGCAACAGCTGGAAGCGTGATTGTTGCATCAAAGGAGCACAGCGCTCGAGCCATCAGCACTCGTCAACCTGTTGTTCAGGCACCCATCAATGATGCAGTCAAGAAGTTAATCGCAGAGGCGCAGTGGTTACATGTTGACCATGTCGGAATCAAGCGCTTAGAAGAGATCGGTGTTTCTAGAGGCAAGGGACCCCAAATCTCATTTGATGCAGGTTATGGCGTTGAAAGCTTTGATCCGATTGTGGTTGATTTATTTGTGCCAACCGATCGACAAATGGCACTTCGCTACCCAGGGGTTGACCTAGCGGTTGCTCTTGAAAATGATTCTATGAAAGCCGGAAACTCCGTTGTTGCTACTCAAGGATCAGCAGGTAGCGCTGGTTTTTCACCTGAAACCGGCCTTGTAACTGCACCTGGTTTCAAGGTCGATGTCACCAGCACCTTAGGCGCAGGAGATGTATTTCATGGGGCGCTTGTTGCTCAATTAATTCAAGGTCATTCATTACAAGAAGCCATGCGTCGTGCCAACGCAGTTGCTGCACTTTCATGCCGCGGCCTTGATGGCCAATCAAAGATTCCAACCACAACTGAACTCGATGCATATCTGGAGGCACACTGATGAGAAAACCACTAACTAAATTGGCACGTCCATCAGGGGCTTTGGCAATGGTTGCAGTAGATCAACGAGAAGCTTTGCGCGGAATGTTTGCGCCTCACCAAAGCACACCTGTTCCAGATTCACAGTTGACTCAATTCAAGGTTGATGTTGCTCGTGAACTTTCACCTTATGCATCGGCACTTTTGGTAGATCAAGAGTTCGGTATCGATGCGATCATTGATCAAAAAGCGCTACAAGGTGGATGTGGATTGATAGCAGCAGCAGATCTATTGGTTGGCCCTGCTGGTGGAGCGGCAACAGATACAGCGGTAGATCCAGATGTTGATCCCATTCGCATGCGTGATATCGGCAGTGTTGGATTGAAGTTTCTTGTTTTATGGCGCAATGATGAATCACCAGATGTTCGTGCAAAGCTAGTTGAAGATTTCAACAAGTTGTGTGAAGTATCAGGTTTGCCTTCAATTATCGAAATCATTGTGAAGCCACCAACAGATTCATCACGTAGCTTCAACCGTGAAGAAGAGTTAATCATTGCAGCGCGAGAAGCAGCTGCATGGAAGCCAGATCTTTACAAGGCCGAGGTTCCATTTCATGGCGAAGGTGATTTGAATCTTGTAACAAAGAATGCAGAGAGAATTTCAGAGGCGATCGGTTCACCGTGGGTTGTTCTTTCAAATGGTGTGAAACAACCATTCTTCAATGATGCGGTAAAGGCATGTGCGATGGGTGGGGCAAGTGGTTTCCTTGCAGGCCGTGCGGTGTGGGCAGATATTGTCAGCTCGCCAGATATCCCAAAGGCGCTCCGTGAAATCTCTATTCCACGCTTAGAACAGCTAGCTGAGATCGTTGATACTCATGCTAAGCCGTGGACTAGTTGGTAATTAGTTCGATCATTCTCTGCACAGCAGATTCTGGATGAACGGGATTTATCAGCACTACATTTCCATTGGGTGATTCATTCCAAAAACTTAGGCCGTCTGGATCAACTCTGACATTTCCAGCCGTTGAGGTTTCAAAAAATTCAGGAGCTAACAAAGATAAAGTAGCAATTGGATCATGTGGGATAGTCCAGTCTTGATTTCTAGGTTCAATCCAACTCATGATTTCTGAGTAAAGCAGTGTTCCAAACACTGGTGCCCTTCTTATCTGTTCAATTTCTTTCATTCGAATGATGGTTTTCTGTGCGCTAGGTAAATCAAGAATAGAAATTGGAATATTTGATTCGAGGACTATTCGAGCAGCATCAATGTCACACTTGAAGTTATGCTCGACTATTGATTGACTGAAATCACCTCCCATGATCCAGATACGTTTCACATCCCTTTCAAAATCTTTAGATTTCTGGATTGCACGTGCGATATTAGTTAAAGGTCCAATCGCAATAACATCTATTGTCTTGGGTTGGGAAATAACTGCCTCTATCAGGAAATCAACCGCTGACAAGGCTTGAGGCGTGAAGGAGTCTAAACTCTCAAGGTTTTTACCTTCTGAACCTGACATCCATACCTCGCGACCAGAAATCGTTTCACCTTCGCCGATATGTGTGGGAATTTCTCGATTTACTATTGAACAGAGATGCATAGCAATTTGAGAACGCAGGTGGACATCACCATAAACAGTTGTTATTCCTACCAAATCAACCTCATGTGAGCCCAGTAAAACCGCTAAAGCCAATGCATCATCTACATCGGTACCAATATCGGTATCGAGGATGATCGTGTGCATCAGCCCCAGAGCTCTTTGATCTCCACCACTCGGCCTTCATTAATACTCTTGTGAGCAGCAAGGCCGGTTACAACACTAGTTACACCATCTTTCAAGGTAACTTCAGCTGGAGTTGAGTTAAGAATCGCATCGCGGAACTTTGTGTGTTCGATGTACGAAGCACCGTAATGGTGACCCAAGTACTTCACATCGTAGTTATGAATTATTTTTTGTTCGCTTCCAGGAGTGCGAGCTGCACCTGTCTTCCAACCTGAAAGCTTTCCAATAGTGTCACGTCGAGACGCGCGTAGTACTTGTGAAGGTAGGAAGGATTCAATCTTTCCTTCATCACCAACGATTGTCAGAATCTCTTTATCAAATGATCCTTCGCCAAACATGCACAGATCCAGCATTCCACGTGCACCATTTGCGTACTCAAGAACAACAAAGGCGTTATCCAACATATCTGCTTGCTTGCCATCGTACTTTTCATCCAGATGATTAACCGCTTGACCACCTGATGCAAAAACTCTCACTGGTTGTTCACCAACAACGATGTCCATCAAATTAAAGTAGTGACAACACTTTTCAACCAGTGTTCCACCTGTACGTTCAGCGAATCGATTCCAGTTATCGACCTTTGGATAAAAAGGCTCACGATGTTCGCGGATTGAAACTTGATGAATCTTTCCTGCTTCACCCTCAGCTGCTCTAGCAATTGCTTCAGCAACTGGTGGCATAAAGCGGTACTCAAGACCCATCCATGTCATTGCACTGCGCTGTTCATCCCAACTAAGAATTGATTTCAAATCTTCTACTGTTGTTGCAAGTGGCTTTTCAACAAAGACCGCTAGATCGGTAGCCAGAGCATCCTTAAGAACAGCTGCATGGGTGTCATTAGGGGTTGCGATTACAACCGCATCGATCAAACCTGAATCAAGCAAAGCGCGGTGATCGGTGAAAACTGTGGCTCCAGGAGCCATGGCAAGGGCGGCTTCCTGAGATGGCACATGGGGGTCGCTGATCGCGGTGACCGCAGCTCCGCCCATGACCTTGATGTTCTCAATGTGCTCGCGGCCCATGCTGCCAGCGCCGATAATCCCGTAACGAAGCTCTGTTTTCATGGCAACAGGTTAGACCACTTCAAGAAATTTGGGCAGGGGGGTAGACGAAACACGCTCAACTGTCCTAGACTCCCGCAAGAGGTCAGACCACTACCCATTTATACGCGAAGAGAGGCATGTGTAGATATGGCAATAACTCCACCGCAGTTTCTGCTTCATCACGATGGCGACAATGTCGCTGTTGCGATGGAAGATCTGCAACCAGGAACGGTTCACGGTCGTTCCGTGAAAGAAGGAACTGAGAGCACAGAGGTGTTGAACCACGCACTTCCTCTCGGACATAAATTTGCACTCACAGATCTTGCTGAGGGCGATGCAATCATTAAGTACGGCATCAAAGTCGGACTCGCATCAGCTGCCATCAAAAAGGGCGATTACATTCACACACACAACATGAGGAGTTATCGATGGGAAGCAAGCCGCGCTTAATGGGATACCGCCGCGAAAACGGCACTATGGGTATCCGCAATCACGTAATTATTTTGCCTCTCGATGATCTTTCAAATGCAGCTGCAGAAGCTGTTGCAAAGGTTATTCCCGGCACAATGGCACTACCTCACGCATTTGGTCGCCTGCAGTTCGGTGAAGATTTACAACTAACCTTTGACACACTCATTGGAACTGGCGTTAACGCTAACGTTGCAGCGGTTGTTGTTATTGGTATCGAACCAAAGTGGACACAACGTGTTGCTGATGGAATTGCAAAGACTGGAAAGCCAGTTGCAGCGTTTTCAATTGAAGGCAAGGGTGACCTACAAGTTATTCAAGAAGCTAGCCGCGTAGCAGCGATGTTCCTACAAGATGCATCAGGTCTTGTTCGTACAGAGGCTGAAATGGGCGACATGATCATGTCAATTAAGTGCGGAGAATCAGATACAACATCTGGTCTTGGCTCTTGCCCAACAACATCACAAGCTGTTGATCGTTGGGTCGAAGCTGGCGGAACTGTTTTCTTTGGTGAAACATCAGAGCTAACAGGTGGAGAACACTTGATCGCAGAGCGTTGCATCGATGCAGCAACTCGCGACCTATTCCAGCTGACATATGACAACTACATCAAGGTTATTGAAGCTACTGGTGCAAACCTTCTTGGCTCACAGCCAACGCAGGGAAATATCGCTGGCGGTTTAACAACTATTGAAGAGAAGGCGCTTGGAAACATTGCAAAGACTGGATCCGTCCCAGTCGTTGGTGTTCTAACACCTGCAGAAATGCCTAATCCAGCTAACCCTGGTTTGTATTTCATGGATTCTTCATCTGCTGCAGCTGAGTGCGTAACTCTTATGGCTGCTGGTGGCGCTGTAATTCACTTGTTCCCAACAGGGCAAGGAAATGTTATTGGTAACCCAATTGTTCCTGTTCTGAAGTTAACTGCAAATATCAAGACCGCTAAGTCAATGACTGAGCACATCGATCTTGATGTTTCAGGTTTGCTTCGTTACGAATACGACCTAACAAAGGCTGGCGACATGATGATGGATGTCATTTATGACACTGTTAACGGTCGTCTATGCAAGGCAGAAGTTATGGGTCACCGTGAGTTCACATTCACAAAGTTGTACATCTCTGCATAATGATTCTGATTTCTGAAGATGTATGGGGAGCTCCCTTCCAAGCACTGGAAGGGAGTTTTCCCATTACTCGCAATGATGATTTGTGGAGTAACCCAGAAGAGCTCAAAGCTGCTCTCAAAGATGTCACCGCACTTGTGGTGCGCAATCGAACTAAAGTCACTGCAGATGTAATTGCAGCTGCACCTAAATTAAAAGTTATCGCACGTGCAGGCGTAGGTTTAGACAATATTGATGTGAAAGCTGCCGATGCTGCCGGCGTTGTAGTTGTTGCTGGCCTTGGCGCTAACGCAGTAAGCGTTGGTGAGCTAACTCTTGGCCTAGCACTTTCACTCCTACGCAACGTTCCGGGACATGATGTTGCTACCCGTGATGGTGGGTGGGTTCGCACACCTGGTCGTGAGCTATCTGGTCTGACGTGGGGTTTGCTGGGCTGTGGAGCAACAGGTGTTGCAACAGCCAAGTTGATACAAGGATTTAACTGCCAAGTTATCGGCTTTGATCCGTATGCAAAGAATCTTTCAGGAATCGAATTAACAACCTTTGAAGATGTCTTAAAGCGCAGTGATGTTGTCAGTATTCACATGCCTTCAACGCCAGAAACAAATGGAACGATAAATACTCAGACCCTCAGCTTGATGAAGCCTGATGCGATTATCGTCAATGTTGGTCGTGGAGAAGTTATTAATGAGGCGGATTTAATAGCTGCCCTAAAGGCTAAAACCATTGCTGGGGCTGCACTTGATGTACGTGCGCAGGAGCCTCCAGTTAAAGGTGAAATGGAGCAGATCACTAACCTGATTCTTACCCCTCACGTAGCCGGTATCACTAAGGAAAGTCAGCTGCGAATCAATCAGATTTTGACTGCAAATATTGAATTAGTTTTAAATTCAAAGCCAGCCACACATGCAGTGGGGGCGTTAAAGGAAAGTAGTAATTAAATGCCTCAACTAACTGTTGGTTCAGCGATCGCTAAAGCACAAACTTTGCTTGAAGCCGCTGGTGTTCCAACAGAACATGCCGCAACAACTGCACGTTGCATAGTTGCAAGTGATCGATGGGGCATAGGTAGCCATGGGTTGATGCGTCTTCCCTTTTATCTTTCTCGTTTGCAAGCAGGTGGAATTAAGCCAGATGCACAGCTAAAGGTTGTTACAGATTTGCCAAGTCTTGTTGTATTTGATGGCGATGATGGTTTAGGTCATTGGCAACTTCAAAAAGCTGCTGAATTAGCTTCAGAGCGTGCGATGGTCAATGGAATTGCAGCAGTTGGTGTTGGTCGCTCTAACCACTGCGGTGCTCTTGGAATTTATGTCTGGCCCATGATTAATCGCGGCTTGGTTGGCATTGCTTTTAGTACTGGACCCGCTGTTATGCCACCGTGGGGTGGAAACAAAGCATTGCTTTCTACATCACCACTTGCTGCAGGTATTCCCACCAATCCACCAACTGTTGTAGATCTTGCAACAAGTGCGGTTGCTCGCGGAAAGATTCAAGCAAAGGCGCAAGCAGGTGCCGAATTAGAACCAGGGTGGGCATTTACAAAAGATGGCGCACCAACAACTGATGCGAAGGAAGCACTTGCAGGAATGTTGGCGCCACTTGGTGGCGTTAAGGGATACGCAGTTGCAGTTCTAGTTGAGTCACTGACAGGCATGCTGATTGGGCCAACGCTTGCAAAGAACATTCCAGATATGTTTGCCGCTAGCCAAGATGCGCTTCCGCAACAGATTTCACACTTTGTTATTGCAATTGACGCAGCCAAATTATCTGTAGATGGCACTAATAATCGCACTAGCGAGTTTGCAGCAGAGGTAAATGCCGCAGGAGGACGACTTCCTGGCGCAAACCGCGTAAATCCAGAAACCCTCAACTTGGATGATGAGATCACAATTACCGATCAAGTATTTACACAACTGGGTTTCTAAATGGTTAAGACTTATGCACCGGGGTTTGGCTTAATTGGCCTGTTGGTTGCTGTCGCATTTCAGATCAACAATATGCAATCGGCAATTAGCCCACTTGCATTGTGCGTTGGTTTTGGCTTCTTAGTTGCAAACTTTGCACAGTGGCCAGCTTTTGCTGCACCTGCAACTAAAGTCTCAAGCAAGACAATTATGCGTATCGGTGTTGCCCTATTGGGTGCACAAGTAAGTGTTGTCTCACTAAAGGAGATCGGTCTCAAGGGAGTAATCACCGTTGTTATCGTGGTTACCTTCACGATCTTCGGAATCCTTGGCCTCTCAAAACTTTTCAAGATGTCTGGTGAACTCGGGCTTCTCATTGGCGTTGGCTTTGGAGTTTGCGGAGCAACCGCGGTTGCAGCGATCAAACCTCAAACTCGTGCCACTGAAGAAGAGACCTCTTATGCAATTGGTTTAATTTCATTATGCGGAACTCTTTCAATCTTTATGTTGCCTTTAATTGGGCATGCGTTGAATTTAGATACACGTGAATTTGGCGCTTGGGCTGGTGCTGCGGTTCACGATGTTGGCCAGGTTGTTGCAACTGCATCGGTCTGGGGCGATGACGCTGACAAGTATGCGATCGTTGTGAAATTAGCTCGCGTTTGCTTGCTTGCTCCGATTGTCTTGATTTTGTCATTGCGTCATCGACGTTGGTTGACATCACAGGGTAAGCAAGAGGTTCAAACCGCAAAGGTGCCGTTGATTCCTTACTTTGTTCTTGGATTTATCGCAGTTGCAACGCTAAACAACATCGTTGATATCAATGATGGTCTTCATGACAACATTGTTTTGCTCAGTAAGTTGATGTTGGGTGCTGGCTTAGTTGCCTTGGGATCAGGGGTTCGCTGGAAGGCGATTCGCGCGATCGGTCCACGCCCAATGGCTATGGGAATGCTGGCCTGGGTGATTGTGGCGGGGGTAGCCCTGGCTGCGGTGAAGGTTACGGGACTTTGACAGATACCCCCGGGGGTATGGTACTTTTACCTTAGTCGATACAACTAAGGAGTTTTAAATATGTGTTCACGAGTTACTTGTCATGTATGCAAGAAGGCCACTTGGTCAGGATGCGGACAGCACATTGAAGAAGCGCTATCTGGCGTTCCAGAAGCAGATCGCTGTAAGTGCTAGCCCTTCACATTTC
>Ga0208788_1001775_pt1 | contig 10249 bp, 14 predicted proteins | sample Wag4_2014_7_11_3_FD_187363 | JGI IMG/M metagenome (GOLD analysis project Ga0208788, IMG submission 187363) | Fresh water mixed with fracking chemicals microbial communities from Ohio, USA - Utica-2 Time Series FC 2014_7_11 (SPAdes) (version 2) ... | reverse complement strand
TTATTATTGTTTTTATTATAAATCAATTAGACGCCCATGTATTGAGAAAGATTACCAAACGGCGTGTTAGGCATTTTTGCAGTTGCCGTAAACAACCTTTCAGGGTTAGCTTGAAGATTTAAAAAATTTTGAAAGAGATCAACATCTTTATCCAAGTCTTTTCCATCTTTAGGTTGAAATTTAAATCGTTTATTTGCAATATATCTAGAAGTTTCTAAAGGGTAGAGTTGATAATCACTCAAGCCAGACCTGGAAATATCGCCAGGTAAATAACTGTCGGCATCTACGTATTCAGCAAATCTAGCCATTAGACCAAATCCTCTTCTTCATTAAAAAACATCTTGTAAGCATTAAGAAAATCTTGACTATCTGGAAGCTGTATTTGCTGTGGTTCTGGTAAAGAAGAAAGGCCTGGAAATGTTCCTGCCATTGGTATATATTTCATAATACTTTGAAGAAGGGACCCAGCTTGCTGATTGCCCTTTTGAACTGCTCCTGCTGCTGTAGTAGAGGGCGAAGAAAGTACTGGAGCAGTAGGAGCAGCACCTTTCATTCCTTCTTGAAAGAAGCGTTGGATTTGCTCAGCCTTCTTTACAGGTTGACCGTAATAACTCTTTCCGCTTTGCGCTGGGAAAGAAGCCCATTCAGGGGCAAGGGCTGCTTGAATTTCAGGAGTTAGCGTACCTGCTTTTGAGATAGCAGAAAGACCGCCTAATGGCATTAATCTTTCTCTTACTTTTTTCAGCATCCCAATATCTTGGGATTGAGGGCTAAAATCAGGTAGTCCAAGACTTTTTTGAACGCCGCTCCAGGTGCCTGGCATGAATTGATATGCACCTGCAGCCGCGCTTGAGTATCCTCCTGGAGATGAAATAACACGGTCAGGATGACGAGAGAAATCTTTAAATTTTCCTCCGCCAAACATTACGTTATAACCTGGTTTGCCGCCAAGTATGGTTCCTTCTGCACCAGAAATAGCCTGCTTTAACCCACTGAACAAGCCAGGGTTTTGCTTGGCCCAATTTTCTAGGATCTGGCGCTCTTGAGACATTTCTTTTGTTTTCTTATTCTCCTACCCAATTTGAATCTGCCTTAAGACCAGGGACGAATACTGCTTGAAGAGCCACAACTAAACTCAGTTTGGCAGTGAGGCGTCGAAGGAAATTACGGCAAAGAATCATTGGGCTATTGCAAGGACACTGGTCTCCGCAGATCAAATGATCTGTTACCCAGCAGGTGGACTTACCCACGGATGTGGCGCCAAGTAACCTTAGTTTACCAAAGGGTTATTTTAGGCGTCCTTCAAAAGCACGCTTGAGTAATGCAAGTTGCGTCTGTGTCAGATTCTCAGAAGAAGGAACGTCAAACCCTTGCTTAAAAACGTTCTCACCAATCATTGAAGGAGGGGCTTGCCCTGGTACGCTAACGCCAAGTTGTTGTGCGTTCGCGCCCATATCAAAAGCATTCATGCTACCGGCTTGTGCTGAGCCAGAGAATTGCGCTCCACCAGGCGCACCGACTTGCTCGCTGGCTTGTTGATACATGGTTTGCGTAATGCCAGGGATATCTTTGCCGAACACCTGAGACCCCGACATTGATGCGGATGTTTGATAGCCCACTTGTCCAGGCCGAACACGCTTTGCAAGTTCAGGATTTGTAGTTGCCCAGATTTGTAGACCAATTCGTTCTTTATCTTCTGGACTTGCTGCGTTGTATGCTTTGGTTAACTCAGCAACTTGATACTTTTTAACAAGCGGATCTTGAGATGTTTGTTGAGCTACAGATGATTTTTCTTGTTGATAAGCACGTTCTTCAGCATTTCGAAATGCAGTTTCTGCGGCTGCAAAAGCAGAAGGGTTGGTAGCGGCTGGTTGAAAAATAGAAGGGGGTGGATTAATTGCTTTACCTGTTTTAAAGTCGTATTTAATCCCGTTGACTGTATAGTTCTTACCTTGACTAGCCACGCCTCTTGACATTCTTTTAATATCTTCACGCGTTGGAGTGAGGCCTGCATTTCCTAGTATTTGCTGAACCTTATCAGCTCCATAAAGCAAACCACTTAAGCCTGTCGCTTGACCTCCTAAACCACCAAATTTACTGAGTATTGATAAATCCATTACCGGCAAACCTCATGTAAATAAAGACGTGATCCAACCGAAACGTCAGCAGGCCCTGGAAGTGCTTGAATAAATTCAGCACCAGACCTTTCGTAACGATAACGAGCTTGGAAAGGATCCTTGTAGTTAGGGACGTAAAGAATATGAGCTAGACGATTTGTTTCGTACAGATAAATCTCGTCCCAAACTTTTAATGCTTCTTTGGCATTACTGGAACGAATTGTACGATCAACGTCGCCAACAATATTCTCAACGCGGGTAGAAGGCGTTAATGCAACCTCGGTTTTCTTCTCAGCCGTATCACAACGACCAATCTGAATAATGATCTTGTCGTAAAAATAAGAGTCCGGTACCGTATTAAGTGACTCCTCCAGACGAGCATAGTCGCCAGCAGGAACCGAAACCACGTAGTAACCTAAGTGGTAACGAACTCTACTCTTATCAAAATCACTGAGCTGCACAGCTTGCGCCCTATTTAATCTTCATTATAAATTGAAGTAATCAAGCAAATAGTTGCATTGCTTGTTCAGGAGTAATACCCATTGATGAGTAAGGTTTAAGGGTGTCCAACATTGATTGTTGTCTTCCTTGCATTGCTTGTTGAAGAGCACCTGCGATTAAAACATCTTTTAAAGATTGTTGTTTACCAAATAATGCTTCCATCAACTTATCGTTTCGCTCTTGGTTTTGTTTTGCATTATCTCCAGGGAGCGTTGGAGCAGTTGGTAAATCAGAAGCACCGACTGCAGACTTTGCTCCAGGTTCAGTATGCAAGAACCTAATTTCATAAGGGTTGCCTTGCGGATCAGTTGTTTGTAACGATCCAAAACCAGAATCTGGTCTATAAGTTCCGTAACCCTTATAGGCAAGTGGCGTACCAGCACCTAAACCAATATCAATTCCCTCGTGAAAAGTAGATGCTCCCGCCGTAGGGGCAGTTCTCTTCCCATACTCAGACGTAATTGGAGCATTCCATTTCCAGTTTTGACCTTGTTGCTCAACCAGGGGAATCTCTTCTTTACCAATTAAAACGTTTTGAAGAAGTGTTCTGGCTGTTCTGGGATCAATTTTTTTACCTTTTTGAGGTCCAAATTGAGGTATGACTCTTACGTCTAAATGCGCCCCAGTAGAAGGAAAAACATCCCGACTAGGATCAACAACTCTTCCTACTGGAATTAAACCTGACATTATCTTGTTTTCTTTTTATTCTAAAACTAAAAACCCCTGGTTTCCCAGGGGCTATAAGGAGATGTAGTTTAGATGCGGATCAGATCAGCGGCAAAAACAGAGTCCCAATCAACTCGACGAATTTGACGCAACTGGTCGAGATTACTGAATCTTTCACCGGAAAGTGACAGTTGTAAATCTTTAATCTCTCGAGCAGTCTTCAATCCAATTCCCTTGATGTGATCTGCAATCATCTGTGCCGTAGCACCGTTGATATTGAGACGCGTATCAGGAGGAAAGTTGCGAGGTTCTTCTTTAGCTGCTTTATCTTTTACCTGAAGAGTTTTTACTTTTTTCGTTGCAGGCTCATCAGGAGAGAGTTCGTTTTTGTAAGCGGTATAAAGGCGACCGTCCTGATCTTCGACCATGAACCAATCGCCGTTATCCCATTCGCTAATAATTCGAACTCTTGCTCCTGTTTTGCAATGACGATGAAGAATCTCTTCAGAGAGAACAGACATAGGACCAGAAAATGTATCTGGTCCTAGTTTAGCCTAGTCAGCTAACAACGCGACCCAGGAGGTAGCCATCAATATCTTCGTAGCCAGGGGCTTCATCTGGTTGGATGTAGCACACTTCAACAACGAAGTAGCCAGTGCGGCCAGCAGCTTTATCTGCAGAAGAGATGTACCAACCTGCATCAATACCGCTGGTAACGGTGGAAGCAGTACGCGAGAACACTTTATAAGTGGCAGCGCTGGTCAATTCCTTGTAGACGTTGGTGGCGGTGACACCAGCGGCGCCGGTAGCAGTCAGGAAAGGATTGGTGCTATAAGCAGCGGATCCACCAGCGAAGAAGATTTCGCCTTCTTGGCTACCGGAAACAGTGCTAGCGAGGTTAGCCTGAGCAACACCTTCACCAACGGCTGCGCTAGAAGCAAGGCCAGTAGCGAACGAGATCACGCGACCAGTAGTGGCATACACACCAGAGGCAACGCGGCCATCGCCCCAGCCAGAGGCAACGGAGATGGTGGCGCGATAAACGTAAGCAGGAAGGGTGCTGGAGCCACTGATCACCATGCCGGTGATGTCAGTACGGGTGTCATCGTTCCGGTAAGGGGAAGGAACAATAACGTTGCCCGACGAAACGGCACCATCGCCAGAAGCAGTGGTGACGGGCACATAGCCACGCTGTTGGAAATAACGATAGCCAGGAGTAGCCAGCACCGAAGTGGGGCCGCCTTTCGAACCATCATTAGCACCGCTGTCATCGGTATCAATGTTTTTGTACCAACCGTTCAGCGGCTCTGCCCAGTTACCAGGGTAGATTTTTTTAGACGAGAGATAGGTCATTTATTTCTCCGTATGGTTTACTTATGTTTTTACTTATCAGACGCTACCGTCATCGGAGACGAAGCTGTAAGCAGTGGTAATGAAGTCTTTGTTCAGGACTTCGAAACCAGCATACAGTTGCCAGATGAGGATGATGAAACGGCTGAAGTCGTCGTTGTTGTTGATCAGCACCTGAGCATTCGGGCCACCGATACCAACGCCAACGGCTTGAGGACCGAAGAAGAAACCTTGAGCAACTTCTTGGGCGCTGTACGAAGCAACGTCGGTGAAAGAAGCTTGAACAGTTTTGGAGGGGAAGTTGGTCGACTCGAAGAACTTCACACCTTCAAACTGAACACCAGTCGGCATAACGGGTTCACCAGCCAGGAAGTAAGCCTGACCAGCTTGGGGACCCATGTAGAAGCTGGCGTTGTTAGGCATCATGGGGTTACCCATGTACATGCCTTGGCCAGGGTTGCCGCTGTAACGAGCGATCTCACGGAAGTCAGGATCACGACGCAGGTGCATCATGAAGGTGGGATCGCAAATGCAACGATACAGACCATCGGTGAAGGTCGGCACGTTACGCTTACGCATATCCTTGACGACGGTCAGCAAGTCGGTACGAACCGAGAACTGCTGGATGTCGGCAGTGTATTGAGCAGCGGTGTAAGCAATTTGACCAGAAGAGTTTTTGGTCTTACCACCAGGGAAGTAATAACCACCTTGGCTGGTAGAAGCAGCACCATTGGCTTCAGCTTTGGCAAGTTCGTCAATAAAGACGCGGTCACGCCAACGGCGATAGTCGTCAAGCAGGGTCAGGCTGCCGATCGACTGGTGGAACATATTCAGGTTGCCGGTGTCCAGCAGCAGACGCTGGGCGGTAACCAGAGTTTCGCGAGCAATCTTGAAGGTCGAAGGCTGAGTCGGATCGCCCGGGTCAGCAGGACCGGTGTATTCCTTAAGCACCACCAGGACTTTCTCCTTGGTGATGTTACGGCTGTTAGCAGTACCAATAGTCTGGTCAGCAATGCGCTCGCGGCTGTCCTTAGTACCAGGGGTACCCCAGAACTTATAGCGGTCGAGCTGAACGGTTTGACCAGGTTGACGAGTGAAGTCGTGAACAACAACAGGCTCTACGGCCATTTCGCAGATGTACGCCGGGTGGGGGCGATACAGTTCTGCACCCAAAATCTTGGGGAAATCGGTATCAAGAAACACTTTAGTTTATCCTCCAGTACGCAGGACTTTGTCGGGTGAAAGATTCAGACAAGAAATGTCTTATCTAAAACAAATTTTAGCAGTTGATAATTTATCAACCAATGTAACGAAGAGTCGGAGTGCTAGCTCGTGCCATAGGTGTATTACTGGAGCCAGCAAGTTCAGGATCAGTAATAACGTTTTGGTTAAAACCAGGAACACCCATTGCTCCAGGAATAGCACCAGCAGCAACACCACCAAGGCTAGCAAGTGCGGCGGAAGTTGGTACTCCCATTCCAGCCGTAATTTGTCCAACCATGCGTTGAGCGCCGGGTCCCATTGTTGATTGTTCTGCCGCAGCAAGAACATCAGCAACTTGACCAATGGCTTTATTTCGCATTTTTGATTCTTTTGGAACTTTTGCTCCAATATCGCCAACAATATTAGCTGCAGGAGTAATTACTTTTTCCTGCGCCATACGAGCAATTTCAGGTGCATACTTGCCAGCCATGCGGGCACCAAGTAAGCCACCTGCAGCACCAGCGCCACCAGCAAGTCCGGCAAGTACAGCCGAACCCGGATCTTCGCCTTGAGAAGCGGCATACCCCGCAGTGGCTAAACCACCAGCAAGAGGAATGCCGTATTTAAGGAGTGGACGCATTGCCTCACTCCATCACAAACAGTTTGTTAGCCAGGACTTGAGGCTGGGCTTGGTTGATGACGCGCCAGGCATTCTGGGGGTCACGTGCCATCACATCGTTGAAGGTGCCCCAGAAGTTTTCAGGTTGTTGAGGAGCAGCGGCAGCAGGAGGAGCAGGAAGCTGACCATACTGAGGATTGACAGGCTCAGTGCGGTAACCAGGAGTCTCCAGTTGCTGCTCACTTTCGTACACAGGGTACGGACCTTCAGGACCAAAGAACTTCAGCGTGTAGTCGCTAAGGACATCAGGGTTGGTCAGAATTTCGTTGTAGGCCAGGTTCTCCTGGTGCTCATTAACAGCGAACTGAGCGTAACCCTGAATGGTATTAGCGGCGCGATTTCCCCACGCGACGGCGCTGTCCAGCATTTGCTCCAGGTTCAGAGCGTAGTTGTTCAGAATCCCCGGTGCCTCGATCCCGAACGCGTCCATTACCTGACGGCTTTCCCCGCTCATTCCCAGGTAATCCGCGATTTGCTCCAAGGAGGGACTCGAGGAAGTTTGGGAAGAGCTGGGCGATGAGGCCGGGTTGGGTGACCAGGTCTGCGGAGCCGATTGTTGCGTAACTTGGCTGCTGGCCTGACCGTAATTCGCCGGGGTAAACTGAGTCGCTGGTGCGGAGGGTTGACCCTGGAACGGGGATTGGACTGGTGCGCTCAGCAGGTTCACCACCTTGTTGAACGCCGATTCCCATGGGTTGCCCTGGGAGTCCACCGGTTGGGATTGGGGGGCGTATTGAGACGGGGCTGATTGGTAACTGGGGGCTGCCTGAGGTACCGCTTGGGGGTAGCTCGTACCCACTTGGTACGCCTGCGGTGCCACCTGGTAGCTGACCGGTTGGCTGGACGGAGCCGGAGTCACGTAACTGCTGGGAGCTACGGCCACCTGTGCTTGGCTCGTCTGTGGGATCGATTGGACGGTAGCGTCCTGCATAACTCATCTCCTTTTGTAAAGCTTCGAGAGTTCGATACAGATATGGGGTTAAATCCAGTCTGGGATCCGCAGCCATCGGTAAGTCCGGTGATTGCGGGTGAGGGGTCTGCATCATGCCTCCCACCAAGCGAGCGAATGAAGAATAAGCATTCTGCAGTTCACCCACCATCCTGAACGGGAACCCAGATAACATCTCGGCCCGCTCCTCATCCGTTTTTGACGGGAAGAGGTATTTCAGTGCTTCAATGCTATCAACACCTAATTCTTGTAAGTTGCGCACCACGATGGAGTTGTTAAGGATGTCCTGAGTGGAATCCTCGTAAACAGGTCCCAACCAACGCCATTGAATCGTGATGTCACCATCAGGAATAAGACCCAGCACTCCTGGCGGAATTTGCTGAGTTCTTACACATGCCATCATCAATTGCTTGATTCTTTCTTCAAAACCAATAAGAGCATCTTTATACATCTGAATCTCTCCTTCAGATGCGTCTTCTGCTGGTTCCACAGGCTTTTCAAGTCCTGCTGCTGCAGCAAGAGTCTCCCTAAAAAGACGCTCTTCCTGGAAGATAATTAATTCTAAGCAACGACAAATACCATATGTATAGACAGCATTTGCTTTTTTCTTAGATGTTGCGGCTACGCGACCAAATAACGATTTGTATTCAGTGGCAGTAACACCAGCAGAAATTGAAAGCTCATCAACGCCACCAAGAGCAGTACGAATCTCTTCTCTGTATTGACGAGCGAAAGCGTTCTGGTCACCAGTGATGGCATCTGGAACGATGTAACCAACCCTGTCGTTTGGCTCCAGGTTGGCAATGATGCGTGGGACTCGTATCTGTCCATCAACACCACGACTGATTGGATCTGCTTTAAACGTAGAACGACTTAAAGAAGATGCACTACCAAAACCAGAGTTTGCTGCAATGGAGGGACGTTGGACAACACCGTCGTTGCCAGCTTCAATAAGGTCAGTCTTGGGACGGGAAGAAAGGAGTGTTGGGTTACCAAAGAATTGAACGTTTTTCCGCATTGTGCGGATCATTTCATCATGCGTAACAATGTGATTGGCAAGTGCATCAAACTCACCAACGCCTTCTGTAGAAAATCCTTTGGGATTGTTAAAGATCTCTACGCAGGGAATAAAACCAAGAGTATTGCGGTATGTCTTTGTTTTACCAGGGGTTACACCCATGGGCTGATCAAAGGAAATCTCACCTTCTGAATGAGTCTCCTCAATTGTTTTCCTTTTAATTGAAAGGCGAATGTAACGCTTGGTGCCTTGACCGCCAAGAGTTTCCAGTCCAGTAATTGAACCTTGATTAATATCTTGATTAAAGCCAAAACCATTTTTGACTTTATAGCTGTATATGATGACGACCTCATCTAGTTCACCATCAACGTTGTAATAAGAACGATACTCGTGCTTACGAAAGAAGTAAAGTCGATAGTTGCTTTGAGTAGGGCGAATGTAAAACAAACCCTGGCCGTCACACAAAAAGTAGTCCCAAATAGAATCTAGGTGTGTATCAATCTGGTTGTACTTGACTACCCGGTCAATAAAGTCTTTTCGTTGACTCCCAAAGTTGTCTTGAGCTGGAAAAAATTCAACACCCTGACGGATGCCAAACATTTTCATCTGTGCTAAGTGGGCTGCAACAACGCCAGTGTCTACGCCAATCCCACCGTCTTTTTCAAGATAGGAATCAACAATTTCTTTAAGACGAGATTTAGCGTCGGCAGCCATTAACTATTTTCAACCCAATGGAATTAGTTTAACAGTTTTGATTAGGAAATATATTTATTTTGAAAACCTGTCGGAAGTTGTTGACCAAGTTGAGGCCCCATGTAAAAACCTGCATTACCCATGGGATTCATGCCTTGCATCCCCATTGCAAGAGGAAGCTGTGGACCTGCGCCTGGCATAATTCCGCGACGCATCAGTTCTTCGTTCAATTGTTGATTTTGTTGTGTACCTCCTTCGTAAAGACGTTTAAGCTGCTCTCCTGATCTTCCTCCTAAAGCACCTCTGCCTTTATTGATTTCAAAACTAGGACTACCAGCGACAAGACCGCCTGCGTTGCCTATGAAACCACCTTGAACACCTGGGGCACCAAACATGTGACTAACTTTTTCTTTTTCTATTTTACTCTTCTATTACTTCGTAACCACTTTCGTCATTTAAACGAGAAAGAACAATTCCTTCTCCTTTGAGATTCCACGAAAGAATATCTCCTTCTTGCCAGCCGAGTTCTTCAATGATTTCCTCGGGAAACTGAATAAAAAGTTCTCCGTCTTGATCTTCTTGAACTTCAATAATGTAGCTGGTCATTTCAAAAGGCGATCCATCATCCTGTCTAGCTTACTATTAATTTCTTTGAAGGTGTCATGCATATGCTGGATTTCTCGTAAAAAGTCAACCTTTAATACGTATTCCAGTGGCATACGATTAAAGCTATCGTCCAGATGTTCAACCTTTTTTTCTTGAATCGTCACGCGGTCAGAGAGCTGTTTGATTCGTTCATGCGACCTGGATAACAACTTATTGGCTGCCCAGGTGCCCCCTGAGATGCCTGCAATACCTGTTGTAATCAAGATCGCCAGGTACTCGGGTCCCATGGCAAAAGCTTTTTTTCTTATTCTAATTGTTAGTAATCAACTTGCAGATTACCTTTCTTTGCTAATCCATTTACGAGCCAGACGAGCGCGTCGACACAGTCGTCGTGACTACTGACGCCAAAATTAGTAAGTTCTTCGAACATGGCGGTGAAGTTTCTGTAACGATTAAAAATAAGTTTT
>Ga0208788_1001774_pt1 | contig 10250 bp, 11 predicted proteins | sample Wag4_2014_7_11_3_FD_187363 | JGI IMG/M metagenome (GOLD analysis project Ga0208788, IMG submission 187363) | Fresh water mixed with fracking chemicals microbial communities from Ohio, USA - Utica-2 Time Series FC 2014_7_11 (SPAdes) (version 2) ... | reverse complement strand
CATGAAACCCCAGGACAAATGAAAACGCCCCGCAATGCGGGGCGTTTTTCGTAGCGACGCTAGGAATTACTGCAGTAGAACCTGGCCAATGGTCGGGTCCTTGAAGGCGCGGGTCAGCGCGTCGCTGAGCACGTCACCCACCAGCTTGGTGTTGGTCTGCTGGTTCGGGGCGGTGCCGAAGCGCTGGTTCAGCGAAGCACCGTAACGGCCGGTGTAGCGGCGGCTACCGCCCTGCACGTCAGCGCGAATGGAAGCGGAGATATCGGCCTCGGTGACGTACATACCCTCTTTAGGCGACTGATACTTCAGTTCCGCCAGGGTGATGGTCAGCTGCGGCGCGTTGTAGGCGTTGGCCGACGGGGTGAAGCCGAGCAGACGCACAGCAGCCTCGGCCTCAGCCTGCAGCTTGGGCAGCACATACTCGGGGCTGACGCTGATGGAACTGGTTTCCGGATACAGGCCACCGCGGGTGCCAAGCACCGGCGAAGGACGGCCATCGACCACGCGCACCACCACCGGTTGGCCCTGACCCACGGGAGTCAGTGAGCTGGTGAGCTTGGGTTGCGGGGTGAGTTGCTGAGGGCTGAGGGCGCAACCGGCCAGAGTCAGGCTGGCGGCAGCAAGCAAGGCGATCAACGCACGGTGCAGCATGCTCATCTCTCCGAGTGAGGTAAAAGTGGCCGGCAGTATACCCAGCGCGGCCTGAGGCCGACAGTGGTGCAGCATAGGACCGTCAGCACAACGTTGCGGTTCCTGTCATCAGCCTGTCACCACGCCCTGGCATAAAGGCACCCGTCATCACGCTGGAGCCTTCACCATGCTGTTGCGCCGCCTGTTCAGCCGCGCTCGCCCGATGCGCCATTTTGCCCTGATCGATGGTCAGGGAATTTGCCGCGCCCTACGACAGATGCAGGAACACCCGAGCCAAGCTGGCTGGGTGGAAGTTCGCGAGCCGAGCATCTCCTGACTGGGCTCCCCCTTGCCCGCCAATGCCCAGATCACCCCGGTCGTCACACACGCACCAGCCGCTCGCCCGTTGGCGGCCTGACCGGCGGAAGAATAAAAGTCACGCCGGGGCGATCAATTTCCCCTCATTCACCGTTATAATCGCGCCCCGATTATAAGGACGTCTCCTGATCGGGCCGCACGACCTCGCCGATGCAATGTCATCGCCCCGCCCCAGAGAGTCGCCCACTTCGAGCTGCCGCTTCCGGCCAGCCGCTTTCAGCCCATATGCAGAGCCGATCGCAGCCATGCATTGCATGATTTGCACGGGCAAAAGCGCGCCGAGGCAGTCGAGCTTTTGAGGTTCACCGCTCCAAAAGAGCGTGAAAAAACGGTTTTTACAAACTTCACAAGAGTGTGGCGAACAGATGAACAGTTTTGCGTCCGCAAATCCCAGCCTTAACCCTCACCACCGAACGACGTGGCATCACGCCTGAGTCTGCCGGTATCGCCCTGAAAGGCCGAACGGCCGTCCATCTGGTGCAGTTTTTCTTGGAGAGAGGTTAATGGCGCATAACGATTACCAAAGCGTAGATGTGGTGCTGGTTGGCGCCGGCATCATGAGCGCGACCTTGGGCGTATTGCTCAAGGAACTCAATCCCGGCCTCACGCTGGAAGTGGTAGAGCAGCGCGAGTCCGGCGCAGTGGAAAGCTCCAACCCCTGGAACAACGCCGGCACCGGTCACGCCGCGCTGTGCGAGCTGAACTACACCCCGGAAGGTGTTGACGGCAGTATCGACATCAAGAAGTCGGTCAGCATCAACGCCCAGTTCGAAGAGTCCAAGCAGTTCTGGGCCTACCTGATCGAGAAAGGTGCGATCAACGCGCCGAAGACCTTCATCAACCCGGTGCCGCACATGAGCTTCGTGCGCGGCAACAGTGGTATTGCCTTCCTCAAGAAGCGCTTCGAGGCCCTGCGTCAACATCACGCCTTCGCCGAGATGGAATACACCGAGGATCGCGCCACCATCGCCGAATGGGCGCCGCTGCTGATTCCGGGCCGTGATGCCAACGAGCCGCTGGCGATGACCCGCGTGCAGGCCGGTACCGACGTCAACTTCGGCGCGGTCACCGAGCAGATGCTCGCCTACCTGACCACCCAGCCTGACGCCAAGGTCACCTGCAACCAGAAGGTCACCGACCTCAAGCGCGACGGTGAAGGCTGGCTGGTGGACATCAAGGACACCCGCTCCGGCGCCACGCGCCAGCTCAAGAGCAAGTTCGTCTTCCTTGGCGCTGGCGGCGGCGCACTGCCGTTGCTGCAGCTGTCCGGCATCCCCGAAGGCAAAGGCTTCGGCGGCTTCCCGGTGAGCGGCCAGTGGCTGCGTTGCGACAACCCTGAGATCGTCAAGCAGCACCAGGCCAAGGTCTACAGCCAGGCTGCCGTCGGCTCACCACCGATGTCGGTACCGCACCTCGATACCCGCGTGGTCGATGGCAAGAAATCCCTGCTGTTCGGCCCCTACGCCGGCTTCACCACCAAGTTCCTCAAGTACGGTTCGTTCCTCGACCTGCCGCTGTCGGTACGCCCCAACAACCTCGGCCCGATGCTGGCGGTGGCGCGCGACAACATGGACCTGACCCGCTACCTGATCAAGGAAGTGATGCAGTCCGAAACGCAGCGCCTGGAAACCCTACGCGGCTTCTACCCGAAGGCCAAGGCCGAGGACTGGCGTCTGGAAGTGGCCGGCCAGCGCGTGCAGATCATCAAGAAGGATCCGAAGAAAGGCGGCGTGCTGCAATTCGGTACCGAACTGGTGGCAGCAGCCGACGGCACCATCGCCGCATTGCTCGGCGCCTCGCCGGGTGCTTCGGTGACTGTGTCGATCATGCTCGACCTGATTCGCCGCTGCTTCCCCGAACAGGCCAAGAGCGACGACTGGCGCAGCAAACTGGACGAGATCTTCCCGGCCATGGCCGATGTTCTGTCCAGCGACGCCGCGCGCTACCACGAAGTGCAGACGCAATCGAATCAGCGCCTGCAGCTCGACATCCCCAGCGCCTGATTGGCAGCAGCACGTTGAACCGCCAAGGATGGCGGCAACCCAAACCGCCCCTCAAGGTAATGCCTGCCAGGCAAGTGTCGACGCATCGAATCTGTAGGAGCGGCGCCCCGCCGCGAACAAGGGCGGCGCGCTTCTGAAAAGCTTCGCCCCGAGGCGGGGCTCCTACGCAAGACAGCGCGGTAACCTTACCTGCTTTCGGGGCGTTTTTTATTACTGCTGACCCCAAGGCAGGATCGGAATGGCCGTCACCGCATTCTGCGGGCTACCCTCGATCACCCGGTCGCTGTAGACCAGATACACCAGGGTGTTGCGCTTGCTGTCGAAGAAACGCACCACCTGCATGGTCTTGAACACCAGCGAAGTGCGCTCCTTGAACACCTCCTCGCCGTCTTTGAGCGTGCCTTTGAATGCAATGGGACCGACCTGGCGGCAGGCGATGGAGGCCTCGGCCCGATCCTCGGCCAGGCCCAGACCACCCTTCACCCCACCGGTCTTGGCACGCGACAGGTAGCAGGTCACGCCCGACACCTTGGGGTCATCGAAGGCCTCGACGACGATCTTGTCGTTCGGCCCGACCCATTTGAACACCGTCGACACTTCACCGATGGTTTCGGCCAGCGCCAGACCGGGCAGCATCAGCAGGCTCAGCACATATCCCTTGAACAGACGCATACATGCTCCTTAGACGAGAATCAAATTGTCGCGATGCACCAGCTCCGGCTCATCGACATAGCCCAGCAGCTTCTCGATGGCGTCCGACGGCTGGCCGATGATCTTCTGTGCTTCCAGCGCGCTGTAGTTGACCAGGCCACGGGCGACCTCACGGCCGTCAGGCGATACGCAGACCACCATCTCGCCACGGCGGAAGCTGCCCTGCACGGCCTTCACACCGACCGGCAACAGGCTCTTGCGATCCTGGCTCAACGCCTTCACCGCGCCGGCATCCAGCACCAGGGTGCCACGGGTCTGCAGGTGGCCTGCCAGCCACTGCTTGCGCGCCGCCAGCAAGCCGCGCTCGGGCGCCAGCAGCGTGCCCAGACGTTCGCCCGCCTTGAGCCGCGCCAACACCTGCTCGATGGCCCCACCAACGATCACCGTATGCGCGCCGGAGCGCGCCGCCAGACGCGAAGCACGCAACTTCGTCTGCATACCGCCACGGCCCAGCGCACCACCGACGCCACCTGCCACGGCATCCAGTGCCGGGTCATCGGCGCGGGCTTCGAAAATCAGCTCGGCATCGGGGTTGTGGCGCGGGTCGGCGTTATACATGCCATCGCGGTCGGTGAGGATCACCAGCAGATCGGCTTCCACCAAGTTGGCCACCAGCGCGGCCAGGGTATCGTTGTCGCCGAAACGGATTTCATCGGTGACTACGGTGTCGTTCTCGTTGATCACCGGGATCACATCGAGATTTACCAGCGTACGCAAGGTGCTGCGTGCATTGAGGTAGCGCTTGCGGTCGGACAGGTCGTCATGGGTCAGGAGGATCTGTGCGGTGCGCATGCCATGCTCGGCGAAGCTCGACTCCCAGGCTTGCACCAGGGCCATCTGGCCAATGGCAGCAGCGGCCTGCAGCTCGTGCATCGCGCTAGGTCGGCTGGTCCAGCCCAGGCGGCTCATGCCGGCCGCCACCGCACCGGAAGATACCAGCACCAGCTCGACGCCCTGCTCACGCAGCGCAACCATCTGCTTGACCCATATCGCCATGGCCGCACGATCCAGGCCACGCCCGTCAGCGGTCAGCAGCGCACTGCCGATCTTCACCACCCAGCGCCGCGCGCCGGTCACCTTGTCACGCATGATCTTCCAACCTTAGCCAGAAAATGATGGGGCCCGCCCCACCTACAAAAACGCCGCAATTAAGCGGCGTTGGAAATTTGCTTAATCCCGGACGTAAATGATTTCCGGGCCGTCGTCGTCTTCTTCGTCGAAGAAATCATCGTCCTCGTCGATATCGTCGACACTGCGCACACCGGATTTACGCAGCGCACGCTGGTCGTCCAGCGCCTGCAGACGGGCACGCGCCTCGTCTTCGATGCGCTGATCCAGCTCGGCAAGCTCCTCGGCGAAGACCGGGTCTTCGGCGATGCGCTCGGCGCGCACTTCCAGATAATGCATGATGTCGCGGCTGATGCGCTCGGTACCGTCGCGGCTGATGGCCGAGATCACGTAAACCGGGCCCTGCCAGTTCAGGCGAGCCACGATATCCGCCTTGCGTGCCTCACGCTCGCCCTCGGGCACCTGGTCCATCTTGTTCAGCACCAGCCAGCGATCGCGCTCGGCCAGTGCCGGACTGAAGCGTGCCAGCTCGTCGATGATCACCTGCGCCGACTCGGCCGGGTCGCTCTCGTCCAGCGGCGCCATGTCCACCAGATGCAACAGCAGACGCGTACGCGCCAGGTGCTTGAGGAAGCGAATACCCAGACCGGCACCGTCGGAGGCGCCTTCGATCAGCCCCGGAATGTCGGCAACGACGAAGCTCTTGAAGCGGTCGACGCTGACCACGCCGAGGTTCGGTACCAGGGTGGTGAAGGGGTAATCGGCGACCTTCGGCTTGGCCGCGGAAACCGCGCGGATAAAGGTACTCTTGCCGGCATTGGGCAGACCGAGCAGGCCAACGTCGGCCAGCACCTTCAGCTCCAGCTTGAGATCGCGCGACTCGCCCGGCTTGCCCGGCGTGGTCTGACGCGGCGCACGGTTGGTGCTGGACTTGAAGCGGGTGTTGCCCAGGCCATGCCAGCCACCCTGGGCGACCATCAGGCGCTGACCCGGCTTGACCAGGTCACCAATCACTTCCTGGGTGGCCACGTCGATCACCGTGGTGCCGACCGGTACCGGCAGGATCAGATCCTCGCCCTTGGCCCCGGTGCAATCGGTGCTGCCGCCCTTCTCGCCATTCTGCGCATGGAATTTACGCGTATAGCGGTAGTCGATCAGGGTGTTGAGGTTGGCGTCGGCCTCGAGGAATACCGAGCCGCCGTCACCGCCGTCACCGCCATTGGGGCCGCCCTTCTCGATGAACTTCTCACGACGGAAGGCCATCATGCCGTTTCCGCCGTCACCAGCTTTTACAAAAATCGATACTTCGTCGACGAATTTCATGGATATGCCTCCCGCTTCATCTGCGGGCTGGGGGAACGCTTGCCGGATCATCCAGAACTAGCGGATCGGGCAAGCGAACCAAAGATACATAAACAAAAAAGCCCCGTCCTACGGACAGGGCTTTTCCAGCGCGTAGGCGATTAGGCCTGAACGACGCTCACGTAGCGACGGCCGAAAGCGCCCTTCACTTCGAACTTGACCACGCCTTCGACTTTAGCGAAGAGGGTGTGATCCTTGCCCATGCCCACGCCGAAACCCGGGTGGAACTCGGTGCCGCGCTGACGAACGATGATGTTACCGGCCTTGATGACCTGACCACCGTACATTTTCACGCCAAGGCGTTTACTTTCGGAATCGCGGCCGTTACGGGTAGAACCGCCAGCTTTTTTGTGTGCCATGAGTCAATACTCCTATAAAGGATCGGGGCCGACGAATCAGGCCTGGATACCGGTGATTTTGATCTCAGTGAACCACTGACGGTGGCCCTGACGCTTCATGTGGTGCTTACGACGGCGGAACTTGATGATGCGCACTTTGTCGTGACGGCCTTGCGACACGACTTCGGCAACCACTTTAGCGCCGTCTACGACCGGAGCGCCGATTTTAACGTCGTCGCCGTTGCCGATCAGCAGAACGCGATCGAAAGTCACGGCTTCGCCAGTGGCGACTTCGAGCTTCTCGATCTTGAGGAATTCGCCTTCGGTGACTTTGTATTGCTTGCCACCAGTAACAATTACTGCGTACATGGTAAATCTCCGTTGATCCTGCTCACCCAGCGCTTTAGAAAAGTCGTTATTGGCTGGCATGGCTGCTTGGGGCCGGAAGTGACACCCTTGCAATTGCGTAAGGCAGGGAAATGCCCAGGGGGAAAGTTCAGGGTGCGCGATTGTACGCAAGCGCCGAACGCTTCGCAAGGGGCGCCCGTGCTTGCCTTGACAGCCCCTACCCTGCCACCTAGCATGCCGCGCAACCTCACAGGAGCACCAGTCGCCGATGCAACCCCAGGCTTTCTACCGCGTGGTAGCGGACGATTTCACCGCCGTCGATGGCATCATTCGCCAACAGGTGGTTTCCCGCGTGCCGCTGGTGGAAAAGATCGGCGACTATATCATCTCCGCTGGCGGCAAGCGCCTGCGCCCGTTGCTGGTGCTGCTCAGCGGTCGCGCGCTGGGTTACCAGGCCGATGACCTGCGCCTGCTGGCTGCCACCATCGAATTCCTGCATACCGCCACCCTGCTGCATGACGATGTGGTCGACATGTCCGACATGCGCCGTGGCCGCAGCACCGCCAATGCCCAGTGGGGCAACGCACCGAGCGTGCTGGTGGGCGACTTCCTTTATTCACGCTCGTTCGAAATGATGGTCGAGCTCGGCTCCATGCCGGTAATGAAGATTCTCTCCCACGCCACTCGCGTGATCGCCGAAGGCGAAGTGCTGCAGCTGTCCAAGGTGCGCGACGCCAGCACCACGGAAGAGACCTATATGGAAGTCATCCGCGGCAAGACGGCGATGCTGTTCGAGGCCTCGACCCACAGTGCCGCCGCCCTGGCCGGCGCCAACGAGGCGCAGCGCGAAGCCCTGCGTACCTTCGGCGACCACCTGGGTATCGCCTTCCAGCTGGTCGACGACCTGCTCGACTACAAGGGCGACGCGGCCGAACTGGGCAAGAACGTCGGTGACGACCTGGCCGAAGGCAAACCGACCCTGCCACTGATCTACACCATGCGTGAAGGCACCGAGGAACAGGCCGCGCTGGTACGCCGCGCGATTCAGAAAGGCGGTATCGAAGACCTGGAAAGCATCCGCGCCGCCGTGGATGCCGCTGGCTCTCTGGAGTACACCGCGCAACTCGCCCGCGACTACGCCGAACGCGCCATTGCCTGCCTGGACGTGCTGCCGGCCGGTGAATACCGCGACGCGCTGGTCGAATTGAGCCGTTTCGCCGTCGCACGCACGCACTAAGCCCAGCGGTGCGCACGGCGCACCCTAAAGTCCAAGTCCAGGCCGCCGCTCGCAGGGTGTGCACTGACAGAAACAAAAACGCCCCGAACCAGTCGAGGCGTTTTTCGTTCAGGCCTGGCGGATTACAGACGCAGGCCGCCGTCCAGCTCCAGAATGCGACCGGTGTAGTAGTCGTTTTCCAGAATGTAGGCCACCGAATGGGCGATCTCGGCCGGCTTGCCCATGCGCTTGAGCGGAATGCCCGAGGTCATTTTCTCCAGCGCTTCCGGCCTCATGCTGGCGGTCATCTCGGTTTCGATGAAGCCCGGCGCCACGCCCGCGACGCGAATGCCGTAACGCGCCAGCTCCTTGGCCCAGACCACGGTATCGGCAGCCACGCCCGCCTTGGCCGCGGAGTAGTTAGCCTGGCCCATGTTGCCGGCACGCGAGATCGAGGAAATGTTGACGATGGCGCCCTGGTTGCCCAGCTCGATCATCTTCGCCGCCACTTCACGGGTGCACAGGAACACGCCGGTCAGATTGACATCGATCACCGCCTGCCACTGCGCCAGGCTCATCTTGGTCATTTCGCCATCTTTCACGCGGATGGTCAGGCCATCGCGCAGGATGCCGGCGTTGTTGATCAGAGCGTTGATGGCGCCGAAGTCATCGGCCACCTGGGCGACCATATGGGTCACCTGCTCTTCATCGGCCACGTTGCACAGGTAGCTGCGGGCATCGCCACCGGCGGCCTTGCAGGCAGCCACGGCTTCGTCGAGTTTTTCCTGGTTGAGATCGACCAGCGCCAGCCTGGCGCCCTTGGCCGCCAGGTACTCACCCATGGCGCGGCCCAGTCCCTGGCAACCGCCAGTGATGATGATGACTTTGTCTTTCAGTTGCATCGCTTTATCCCCTCAAGGTGCAGCATTTACCGACCCCGCTGATGCCCGCTAACCGCTATGCTAGGGCGTCTGTCCGTTTATTAGGAATCTGTTCACGGTCTTGCGAGCTAGAGCGATACAAGGCAAAAACAGGCGAGGAACGCTCGGAGTCGCGCACGACTTTACGAGTTGTAAATGAGCATTCCGACCGGGCTGGCGTTCCAGCCTGTTTTTAACGCAGTAGCGCCGACGCGCAGCTGACCGTGAACAGGTTCCTACGGATTCTTTGCGAGGAATCATAAGGTGAGCGTGAAAGCCGGCAAGCATGCACGAGAATTGCTGCTCAAGGAATACCGTGGCGTGCTCAGCACCCACTCCAAGGCCATGCCGGGTTTCCCTTTCGGATCGGTGGTGCCCTACTGCCTGGACGCCGAGGGCCGCCCACTGATCCTGATCAGCCGCATCGCCCAGCACACCCATAATCTCGGGCAGGACGCCAAATGTTCGCTATTGGTCGGCGAACGTGGCGCAGAGGATGTGCAGGCGGTCGGCCGCCTCACTTTGCTCGCCGAAGCACGACAGTTGCGTGACGAGGACGAAATCGAAGCGGCCGCACAGCGTTATTACCGCTTTTTCCCCCAGTCACGCGACTACCATCGGGCGCATGATTTCGATTTTTGGCGGCTGGAGCCCGTGCGCTGGCGTTTCATCGGCGGCTTCGGCGCCATTCACTGGCTCGACCAGGTGGCACTGGCCAACCCCTTCGCGGCGGACGGCAGCGAAGCGAGCATGGTCGAACACATGAACGACGACCACGCCAGCGCCATCGCGCATTACGTCGAACTGGCCGGCTTGCCGCAACACGAAACCGCGCAGATGGCCGGTATCGACAGTGAAGGCTTTCATCTACGCATCGGCCAGAGCCTGTACTGGCTGCCCTTTCCTGTAACCTGCAGCAATCCCGGCGCCGTGCGCCAGGCGCTGGTGCAACTGGCCAGAGCCGAGAGCTGGCCGGTCAATGGCGAGTCTTCAGCTTGAATTAAGCGCGAAACGCCATACTTAACCCCTACGGGAAGCCTGTCTTCCGCCAAGGACTCTTCGACCCATGCGCGCGTTTCTGTTCCTCTTTCTACTCTTTCCCATCATCGAGTTGGCTCTGCTGATCAAGGTTGGCAGCGCCATTGGCGTGCTGCCCACGCTGTTGCTGGTGATTGGCACTGCCATCCTCGGCAGCGTGCTGCTGCGCGTCGCCGGAGTCGCCACCGCCTGGCGCGCCCGCGAAAAACTCGCACGCGGCGAACTGCCCGAGCAGGAA
>Ga0208788_1001773_pt1 | contig 10250 bp, 10 predicted proteins | sample Wag4_2014_7_11_3_FD_187363 | JGI IMG/M metagenome (GOLD analysis project Ga0208788, IMG submission 187363) | Fresh water mixed with fracking chemicals microbial communities from Ohio, USA - Utica-2 Time Series FC 2014_7_11 (SPAdes) (version 2) ... | reverse complement strand
CGAAGATGGTGCCAAGGCAGTTATCTGCGCATCGACTGGAAATACTTCAGCAAGCGCTGCTGCATATGCAACCAAAGCCGGAATGATTTCTGCAGTCTTGATTCCTGCCGGAAAGATTGCAACTGGAAAACTAGCTCAGGCAGTTATTCATGGCGCACAAATCTTGCAGGTAGATGGCAACTTTGATGATTGTTTAACTTTGGCGCGCGATCTTTCTGACAACTATCCCGTTGCACTTGTTAACTCAGTAAATCCATATCGCATTGAAGGCCAGAAGACCGCCGCCTTTGAAGTTATCGATATGTTGGGTTACGCCCCAGATATTCACGCACTTCCAGTTGGTAACGCAGGAAATATCACTGCTTACTGGAAGGGCTATAACGAATACCGTAAAGATGGAATCTCAAATTCATTGCCACAGATGTATGGCTTCCAAGCAGCTGGTTCTGCACCACTTGTTAAGGGAAAGCCAGTTCTTAAGCCTGAAACAATCGCTACTGCGATCCGTATCGGCAATCCAGCATCTTGGGATCAAGCCATTGAAGCGCGCGATGAATCAGGCGGCGTAATTGATTCAGTTACAGATAAAGAGATCTTAGCTGCTTACGCACTTGTTGCTGGAAAAGAAGGCGTATTTGTTGAGCCTTCATCTGCCGCAGGTATCGCAGGCTTAATTAAATACAAGAAGGCTGGCAAGCTTCCTAAGGGTAAGAAGATCGTAATCACTGTTACTGGCCACGGGCTCAAAGATATTTCTTGGGCGCTTGAGAAATTTGCAAAGCCAAAGATCGTAAAGGTAAACGCTCTTGCTGCCGCAAAGGCGCTAGGACTTAAGTAAAGCCATGGCTAAACCAACTTTTAAAGCCAACCCAATTCAGGTGCAGGTTCCTGCAACTAGCGCAAACCTGGGTCCAGGTTTTGATTCATTTGGTTTAGCACTCGGCATGCACGATCGCTATGTTGCACAAATTCTTGATGATGCAGGTCTGGATATCGATGTAACCGGTGAAGGCGCCGATGATGTTCCGCGCACAGATAAGAACTTACTTGTTAAGGCGATGTATAAAGGTTTTGATTTCCTTGGTGGAAAGCCAAAGGGAGTTGCCGTTCGCGCACTTAATGTAATTCCCCATGGTCGCGGACTTGGTTCTTCAGCAAGTGCAATCGTCGGCGGACTTTCCCTTGCCCGCGCGCTAGTTCTAACCGGCTCGGACAAGATGAGCGATGAGAAGTTATTGCAGATCGCAACTGAGATGGAAGGTCATCCCGATAATGTTGCAGCTGCGCTTTATGGAAATGCGGTTGTTGCCTGGACTGAGAATCAGCATGGCAAAGATGTTGCGCAAGCAATTTCTTTAAGCGTTGATACTCGTATTCGTGCAATCGCATTTATTCCTGCAACCGCCGTTGCAACATCAAAGGCACGCAAGATGTTGCCTGAGACAATTCCCCATCGCGATGCAACACGAAATTCTGCAAACTCAGCGCTCTTAGTGCACGCTCTCACCTTGCGTCCAGATTTGCTCTATCGCGCAACTGAAGATTTCCTGCATCAGTCATATCGCGCAGACGCGATGCCCGCATCATTTGCGCTATTAACTAAGTTGCGAGCTGCAGGAGTTGCAGCATTTATCTCTGGCGCAGGCCCAACCGTCCTTGCCTTGCACACTGGCACTGAAGCAGATGTTGCCGAATTAATTAGAGCCGCTGGATCTAAATTTGAAGCGAAATCCCTTGAGATTTCGCGTACTGGAGCCGAACTTCTGTAATAGCCCCTAGGGTGCTATGGTTAGCCCACTTGCTAAGCCCGGAAGTTACGGTGAAAGTCGGCAGGTAATAAATCCAAATCACCAGGCTTTTTGCTGTTACGAACTCAAACTCGTAATCGAAGCCCCAAATGAAAAGATAGAGATGACAGATCAAGAGAAGGAAGTAACGCCAGTACGCTCAAATTCACCAGAGCTTGCCGCGATGAGTCTTCCAAAGTTAAAAGAAGTTGCCGCACAGCTCGGTATCGATGGCGCTGCAAAGCTAAAGAAGGATGCGCTCGTAACCGCAATCGCTGATCTACAGGCAGCAAACCGCGAAGCCGCAAAGGCTGAACGCGAAGCTCGCCGTGAAGCGCGCAATGCAAAGAAGAATTCCAATCGTGAAGCCGCAAATAATTCAGCTAACGATTCAGATGGCGATGATGACGGCGAAGAGAATGTGAACGACAACGGGCCACGCGATAACGACCGTGGCTTTGGTGGACGTGACCGTGGTCGCGGACGTGACCGTGGACGTGGCCGTGATCGCAACCGCGATCGTGGACAACGCGAAGAACGCGAGCCAGTAATTGGCGAAGATGATGTTCTAGTTCCTGTTGGCGGCCTCGTCGACATCATGGATAACTACTCATTTATTCGCACCGGCGGTTACCTACCAGGTCCAAACGATGTCTATGTTTCACAGCAGCAGGTACGCAAGTACGGGCTTCGCAAGGGCGATGTTGTGACAGGTCAAGTACGTCAGGCGCGCGAAGGCGAACAACGCCAGAAGTACAACCCACTTATTACCCTCGAAACAATTAACGGCGTAACTCCTGAAGAAGCGCGCGGACGCGTTGAATTCGGCAAGTTAGTTCCGTTGTACCCACAAGAGCGTCTGCGTCTTGAGACAGAGCCAAACATTCTTACTACTCGCGTTATCGATTTGATTGCGCCAATTGGTAAAGGCCAGCGCGGACTTATCGTTTCGCCTCCAAAGGCCGGTAAGACCATGGTCTTGCAATCAATCGCAAATGCGATCACTACAAACAATCCAGAGTGTCACTTGATGGTTGTTCTAGTTGATGAGCGCCCAGAAGAAGTTACCGATATGCAGCGCTCTGTAAAGGGTGAAGTAATCGCATCAACATTTGATCGCCCAGCCGATGACCACACCACAATCGCAGAGCTCGCAATCGAGCGCGCTAAGCGTTTAGTTGAACTCGGCCACGATGTAGTTGTTCTCCTTGACTCAATTACTCGTCTTGGTCGCGCATACAACATCGCAGCGCCTGCATCAGGTCGCATCCTTTCAGGTGGTGTTGATTCAGCAGCTCTATATCCACCAAAGAAGTTCTTCGGTGCCGCACGTAATATTGAAGATGGCGGTTCGCTAACAATTCTTGCAACTGCACTTGTTGACACTGGTTCACGTATGGATGAAGTTATCTTCGAAGAGTTCAAGGGCACCGGAAATATGGAGCTCATCCTCGATCGCAAGATGGCCGATAAGCGCATCTTCCCTGCAGTTAACGTTGTTGCCTCAGGTACCCGTAAAGAAGAAATTCTTATGGGAACTGAAGAACTCAACATTGTTTGGAAGTTGCGTCGCGTACTTCACGCTCTTGAGCCACAAGCAGCGCTTGAGCTATTGCTTGAGAAGATGAAGGGCACTAAGTCCAACGTCGAGTTCTTGATGCAGATCCAGAAGACTACTTCTGGTCCAAACGAGGGTTAACTCCGCACGGATTTTGCGGTTTTCTCTTTTCGCGAGAGTATTAGCGCCTAGCCATAACCGATGGCAATCGTGGCCCTGGTTCACCGCAAGATGCGGACCCAGACATAGAAGAAGGAATAAAAAATGAAGAAAGATATTCACCCAGAATATAAAGAGACCCAAGTAACTTGTGGTTGCGGCGAAAAGTTTGTTACTCGCTCAACAGTTGCCAGCGGATCTATCTACGTTGAAGTTTGTTCAGTGTGCCACCCGTTCTACACCGGCAAGCAGCGCATCCTCGATACTGGTGGACGCGTAGCTAAGTTCGAAGAGCGTTTCGGTAATAACTCTAAGTCAAAGAACGCCGCGCCTTCCAAGTAGCTTTTTTAAAAGACCGCATCGCAACCCAATGAGGTTGCGGCGCGGTCTTTTTATTTCTTGATTATTTGAGTTAACAGAAGGGAGAAGCCAAATGGCAGGCCAAAATACAAATGATGACGATCGCTTTGCATCAGCCCATGAGATGGTGCGCGAGTATCAAGAGTTAGAAAAGCAGATGGCCGATCCTTCGATCCATGAAGATCAAGGCAAGGCGCGCCAGTTAGGTCGCCGCTATGCCCAACTCGGACCAGTGGTTGCCGGCTTCAACGCCTGGAAGAGCGCCGCCGAAGATCTTGAGGCAGCGCGCGAGATGACGCAAGAAGATGAATCTTTTGCATCCGAACTTCCTGCGATGGAGGTTGCAGTTGAAGCAGCCGCAGATAAGTTAGAAGAGTTGTTGTTGCCACGTGATCCCAATGATGATCGCGATGTAATTATTGAAGTTAAAGCCGGCGCCGGCGGAGATGAATCCGCGCTCTTTGCTGGAGATTTAGTCCGCATGTATCAACGCTATGCCGAGAAGCGCAATTGGAAAGTTGAAATCATCGATATGACCGAGTCCGATCTCGGTGGATATAAAGATATTTCGATGGCGATTAAATCTAAGGGAACACCAGAACCCGGAACGACTCCTTATGCGCGTTTAAAGTTTGAAGGCGGAGTCCACCGCGTACAGCGCGTTCCAGAGACTGAAAGCCAAGGACGTATTCACACATCAGCAGCAGGCGTACTTGTTCTGCCAGAAGCAGAAGAAGTAGATGTTGAGCTAAATATGAACGATGTGCGCGTAGATGTTTATCGTTCATCAGGTCCTGGTGGACAGTCTGTTAACACAACCGACTCTGCTGTGCGCCTAACCCACGTACCAACCGGAATTGTTGTTTCTTGCCAGAACGAAAAGTCACAGCTACAAAATAAAGAATCAGCGCTACGTATCTTGCGCGCTCGCTTATTGGCCGATGCTCAAGAAAAGGCAGAAGCGGCAGCGATGGCAGAACGTAAAAGCCAGGTTCGCACCGTAGATCGTTCTGAGCGAATTCGTACCTATAACTACCCAGAAAATCGCCTCAGCGATCATCGCGTAAATTACAAATCAAATAACTTGGATTCAGTATTAAATGGCGAGCTAGATGATGTTGTACAGGCCTTACTTGATGCCGATAAGGCAGCAAAGCTCTCTTCCACCAACTAAGGGCTATTAAGAAAACGATATGAGCGAGATTAAGAACCTGCTTCGTTCAGCGAAAGAGAAGTTAGCGGCGGCCGATATATCTGAAATCGATGCTGAACATCTATTTGCATATGTTCTCGGAATCTCCCGCATGGATCTTCACAACAGCGTTAAGTTAGATGCAACTCTTAAATCACTAGGCGATTTTGGCGTAATTGAAGATACCTTTGCAAAGTTGCTGTCCCGTCGCGCGGCTCACGAACCTCTGCAGTATTTGACCGGCACCGCGTACTTCCGCCACCTAGAAATTGAAGTTGGCTCAGGTGTTTTGGTACCTCGCCCGGAAAGTGAATTACTTGTTGAAGCGGTACTCACACATGTTAAAAATTTAGAAGAAAAAGTAGCTGGAGAGATTTCAGTAATTGATCTCGGATCAGGTTCTGGCGCGTTAGCACTTGCTATTGCAACTGAAGCGCCAAGAACCAGAGTTATTGCTGTAGAGAAAAGCCCAGAAGCTATTGAGTGGCTGAAGAAGAATGTGGCGAAGATTTCCGAGAACGTGCGCGTAGTTGAAGGCGATGTTGCTGAAGTACTGCCGGGCGTTAAATGCGACATAGTTATTGCTAATCCACCGTATATTCCTAATACCCAACCGCTGCCGCGCGATGTCGCTGAACATGAGCCACATATCGCGCTCTTTGGCGGCGAAACCGGAATGGAACTTCCAAAACGTTTTATCGATGCCGCGGCGCGCTTACTAAAGAGCGGGGGAGTCTTAGCGATCGAACACACTGAAGAACAAGGTCCCGCCATTGATGCGGTGCTATCTCGCGATTTCACCGAGATTGTTCTGCACAAGGATTTAACTGATCGTCCACGTTGGACATCTGCGGTGAGAAAGTAACAGCTATGGCAACGATCGATCTTAATTCGGGTGTGTTAAGTGAGCACTTAGCTAGCGCAGCAGCCGCTCTTAAAGATGGTTATGTAATCGTGGCTCCACTTGAGAGCTCATATGCACTTGTTGCAGATGCTTTCTTTCATGATGCAGTACGCGCACTGCACGTACTTCGTGGCGATGAACTTGGAATTTCTGCTCAAGTGATGATTGGTTCCAGCGCTGCGGTAGATGGCATCGCACGTGAAATTAGTGAACCAGTGAGAAAGTTGATTGATAATTTCTGGCCAGGACAACTTTCCATTAATTTAAAGCCGCAGCGTGGACTCAATTGGGATTTAGGTGATGGCCAACAATTAGATTCATTTAGCGTGCGCGTGCCAAGTGCTGATTTCATTTTGCAATTGGCCAAGATGCACGGACCGCTTGCAGTGGCCTCTGCAGCCCTGGCAGGTCATTCTCCGATTACCGATCCGAGCGATTTAAAGTTCACTGAACTCGAAGTCGCCGCAATCTTTTCGATTGGTCCAATCGCCCAAGGATTAGCCACCACGGTTGTAGCGGGCGATAGCGAGCCAGCCCGCATCGTGCGCGTTGGGGCGATCTCGGCTGAGCAAATCACAGCGATCGCACCCGACATTTCTGCGCCGTAAGGCTTAGGCTTGCCCGCATGAGCGCAGAGACTTTCTATGGCCCGGATTTTGCACTTCTTAGCAAAGAAGATCCAGATATCGCAGCAGTTCTTCTATCCGAGTTAAAGCGTCAGCAGACAAATCTTCAGTTAATCGCATCTGAAAACTTCACATCGCGCGCAGTTTTAGCAGCCCTTGGTTCAACCCTTTCCAATAAATATGCAGAAGGTTATCCAGGCAAGCGTTATTACGGTGGCTGCGAAGAAGTTGATAAAGCAGAAATAATTGCGATCGACCGTGCGAAATCTCTGTTCGGTGCCGAACATGCCAACGTACAACCGCACTCAGGAGCCAGCGCAAATGTCGCGGTCTATCAAGCATTTACCAAGCCAGGCGATACCGTCCTTGCGATGTCACTTGCTCACGGCGGACACCTAACACATGGCTCACCTGTTAACTTTTCTGGAAAGTGGTTTAACGTCGAGTCATACGGTGTGCGCCAAGATAACGAGTTAATTGATTATGACGAACTACGCGATATCGCGATCCGCACTAAGCCAAAGATGATCTGTTCTGGCGCAACTGCCTACCCATCGCTTGTCGACTTTGAAAAGATTCGTGCGATCTGCGACGAAGTCGGAGCGATCATGTGGGTAGATGCCGCGCACTTCATCGGACTGGTTGCCGGTAAAGCGATCCCATCACCAGTTCCCTATGCAGACGTTGTCTCATTTACAACCCATAAAGTTCTGCGCGGACCTCGCGGTGGAATGATCTTGGCTAAGGCCGAACATGCTGCAGCGATTGATAAAGCGGTATTTCCTGGCATGCAGGGTGGCCCAATCATGTCGGCGGTTGCAGGCAAAGCGATTGCGCTCGCCGAATGTGCAACACCTGCTTACCAAAAGTACGCCAAGGATGTAATTGTTAACGCCCAAGCACTTGCCGCAGCTCTTGAAAAAGAGGGAATGCGCGCTGTATCTGGCGGAACCCAAACCCACTTAGCGTTGATGGATATTCGCAACACTGGCGTTACTGGAAAAGTTGCAGATGAGCGTTGCGGTCTTGCTGGAATTGTTATGAATAAGAATTCAATTCCTTTCGATCCCGAGAAGCCAGGTATTACAAGCGGTATTCGCGTCGGAACTCCTGCGACAACTACACAAGGAATGGGCGTTGCGGAGATGCAGCAGATCGCCTCCTTTATCGCTCGCGCTATTAAGACTGAAGATGAGAAAGCACATGCCGCAATCAAATCTGAAGTCCACGCACTCACCGCAAGATTTCCGATCTACACCGCTTAATTTAGGTGGATAGCGCATGCGCGAATATCTCGTAACGCTCTTAATTGCAGCAGCGCTCTGTTACATCATCACACCCTTTGTCAGAAAATGGGCTTTGCATTTTGGCGCCGTGGCACAGATTCGAAAGCGCGATATTCACGTAATCCCGACACCACGTTGGGGCGGGCTTGCGATGTGGCTTTCCATGTCAGCAACCTTCTTAATAGTTGGCAACTTAGAACTCGTTGGAAAATCCTTCGGTAATGATGCGCAAGGAATTTTCTTAGCTGGAACTTTCTTGGTCTTACTTGGAATGGCCGATGATCGCTACGAGCTAGATGCGATTACCAAGTTAGCAGGACAAGCACTTGCTGCCGGAATCTTGTTGCTCTACGGAATTCAGATTTTATGGCTGCCGATAAATGGCGTAACCATGTTGCCACCGAGCGTTGGTCAATTGCTTACCGTGCTGATAGTTCTTGTAACCATTAACGCCGTTAACTTTATTGATGGCCTAGATGGCTTAGCCGCTGGAATTGTTGCGATTGCAGGTTCTGCCTTCTTCGCATTCGCTTATCTTTTGGCAGTTGTTTACGGATTTAACCGTGCAGGCGCCCCATCACTTATCACCGCCATTGCAATTGGTGTTTGCCTAGGCTTCTTGCCACATAACTCGCATCCCGCCCGCATCTTTATGGGGGATTCGGGGTCAATGTTCCTTGGCTTAATGCTGGCGGCATCTGCAATCACGCTAACTGGCCAGGTAGATCCAAATGCAATTAGCGAGGAGAAGCTCGGACCCGCCCTTTTGCCGCTACTTCTACCCTTTGCAGTTCTTGCAATTCCACTCGCTGATTTAACTCTGGCGATCTTTCGCCGCATCAAAGCGGGTAAATCTCCATTTTCTTCAGATAAAGAACATCTACATCACCGCATCATGCGCGCCGGGAATACCCAAATCCGCACCGCTGCGATTATGTATTTGTGGACTGCAACTATTGCTTTTCCCGTAACAGTTTCAGCATTTGCTCCACTTTGGGTTGCAGCTATATTTGCAGGCGCTATGTTGGCTTTCACGATCTTCTTTAGCCGCGGTAAATCGAAATCGCTACGAATTACAGAAAGTGTGAGCCATGTCTGATACTCAATCAAATGAATCACAACTTTTGCGAGGTGCGGTTAAGCCAACCCTAATTGTTGGCGCGATCGCCATAGTTTTATTTACTTTAACTCGCGGTCTTGCCGGTTTCTATGGTGCGTTGCTTGCGCAATTTATAGTCGCTATTTACTTCATCGTGCATATCTTGGTTTCGCGTCTAACCAGAAATCTTGATCCGATAAGCACTATGGCGATGGCGCTATTTTCTTACTTCGCGAAACTTTTCTTCCTTGGCCTCTTCTTATGGGCGTTAGCCAATTACACTGATCGCGATGTGATTGATCGTTTGAGCTTCGGGGTCGCAGCCTGTGCGCTTACGATCGCCTGGCTCGGGGGAGAGATCGCTAGTTACCTCAAGCTCAAAACTCATCTACCATTACCCCCTCAAGCAAAAGCGTAATTACGGCCACGGAGGTCCAGTGAGTAATAGCAGTCAGAACAAGCGCGATGAAAACGCAATGTGGACCATCTTCGGTTACCTCCTTTCTGGGCTACTTTTCTGGGGCGGGGTTGGCTATGCCGCAGATAAGTGGTTCGGCACCGGTTACCTAACCTTGGCCGGCCTGCTCGTTGGTATGGGCGGGGCGATCTATTTAGTCTGGCTACGGTTCGGGCGCGAATAGCGCTCCGACGCATAGGAACGGTTCGGGCGCGAATAGCGCAGCCGACCCAGCAAAATCACAGTTTTTGGATTTCACAGGTGGAGCCTTTTACCCATAAGGTTGCCCCGTTACAGGCAATTCCCTTATATCGGCTAAGTAAATTGGAGTTTGTGTGCTCGCGTTAGTTCGTCAAGGCGCTGAAGGCGAAGGCTTTGTCCCGCCAAGTACCAAAGACTTCGAACTGCCACCCATTTTTGGCGATAACCCTTATACGACTAAACCGATTTTCTTGGTTCTACTCTCAGTAGTTTTGATCTCAGTATTTTTTATCGCGGCATCACGTAAAGCCGCAGTCGTGCCTTCCAAGCTCCAGTTCGCCGGCGAAAGTGTTTACGCCTTTGTGCGAAATGATCTAGCAAAAGATGTAATTGGCCACGAATTCCTTCGCTTTGTACCGTACCTATTTACACTCTTTACCTTTATCTTAGTCAATAACTGGTTCGGAATAATTCCGCTCCTGCAATTCCCAACGATGTCTCACGTCGGCTTCGCATATGTCTTAGCTGCATTTACATTCTTCGTCTTCCACTACATCGGAATTAAAAAGCACGGCGTTTTCAAGTACCTCAAAGACATCATGTTCATGCCAGGAGTTCCAA